>BNJU01001515.1_pt1 | contig 133038 bp, 151 predicted proteins | sample 8539281 | NCBI WGS metagenome assembly BNJU01 (sample SAMD00202456, study PRJDB9452) | human saliva metagenome | isolation source: human saliva | place: Japan
AACATTGAACCCGGACTTTTGTGGGTAGCACAGAATTCTCGACCATTCGTTTCAAAGGAGATAAGAAGCGTGCTGAACAGCTATATGAAGGTGCTCACAGCATTCAACCGTCAAGATATTGCCAATGCTGTTCTTCTGGACTTTCAACAACCTAAACACGTTAATATCAATCGTATTGAAAATTATGCCAACATCGCAAAAAGTTTCGGTCCTCCAGCCAGTTGAAAGGGACTATTAGAAGTTAAAGCATTTTATGACAGAATCATCTATTAATCTTTTGTTTTCAATTGATAATCGCTTTGTTGAACAGTTCAAAGTCACCTTATATTCTTTGTATCAAAAATACTTCAATAAAAACTTAAAGATTTTATATATTTACAAAAGGAGTTATTAGCGATCATAGCAAACTTGAGCGTTTTTGTTATCAATTAGGACTGTCTTATACGACAATTATTATTGGTGAGGAGGACCAAAAGATGCTCCAGTTAGCGATCGTTATCCAGAAACCATTTATTACCGCCTCTTTGGCTCAAGACTATCTTCCTAAAACCTAGATAAAATCCTTTATTTAGATGCCGATATTCTCTGTCAATGATATAGTCCCTCTCTATCAAAATGGATATGAAAAATTATATTTATGCAGCCGCTAGATCATGTATCAGATAAAAGTATTACTGATGTTGTCAACAAACTACGCTTGAATAAATTTTTGAAGCAGAGGGTTATTTCAATTCTGGTGTTCTTTTGATGAATTTAGAACAATGTCAGCGGAAGATTAAACCACACAAGATATTATGAATTATATTTCTAGAAAAGGAAATACCCTATTATTACCGGATCAAGACGTTCTCAATGCACTATATGACGAAAACGCATCTTATCCTGATGAAATTTATAATTATGATGCTAGATACAAAATATCATCTATTTTACTCGTAGTCTTGGAGAATGGATCTTGATTGGGTCATTGAAAATACGGTTTTCTTTACATGCATGGTAAAGGCAAACCTTGGAGAGAGACTCACAAGGGACGCTATGCAGCTCTGTATAAACATTATCGGCATAGAGTTAAAATATTAGAAAAATAAGAAAGAATGGGAGTGGAAGTCTCATTGATTTTAAAAAGAAATAAAGGAGACCACTTCTGTATTGGCTGTTTTGTACAAAATCTATGGTATGGGGGCTTGCTGGCTATAGATGAGTTGAATCTAATCTTATTAGGAGATATTGATGGCACGTATTTTACAAATTAGAAGATAATAATGATATCCAGAAAAATTTTACAAGACTCAGAAGAGCATTGAGGTAGTCAAACGACATACTCAGGAACCGAGGCTTTGCAGTTGTTGAAGCAAAATATTGACCTAGTTCTTTTAGACATTATGCTGCCTGGAGCGGTGAGAATGTTCTTCAAAGAAATTCGCAAAGTTAGCTCTGTTCCCATTATCATGCTGACTGCTCTTAGTGATAGAAAGCAGATGATCAGTCAATATTTGCTTGCAGGAAAGCTAACGATTATATCGTCAAACCTTTTAATCTCAAAGAAGTTTATGCACGGGTGACGGTCTCAACTACGTAGTGTATCAGCGCTAATCCAGCAACTACTAAAACAGACGGCTTTGTCAATTAAAATATCACTGTCAATCCTGATACTTTGCGAAAATTCTTATTTAGATCTGTCACGATTAGGAAAGAAAGAATTTCAGATCTACATTGCCTTGTCAGTACTCTAAGAAAATATTTACCAAAGGAAGACTTGTATGAATCCGGTTTGGAAGAGACGCTCACTTGCGGTGATAATATTTGCACTGCAGTATGATTAAGCAATCTTCGCAGGAAACTCGCACAGGTTGATGATAGCACAGACTACATTGAAACAATCGCGAGTAGGTGTTCGACTAAAAGGAGAAGATTGATGTGTAATCTTGTGCTTTAAGTCTTGCCTTTTATTCTAGCTTTCATAATCCATCTTATACGCTACCATTTGGCAGTGAAATCTCTGAGTCAACAGATTGAAGAAAAATAAATAATACTAGTCCATGAGAGACGTTTTACATTGAAAAATCAGCTAAAAGTCTCTACTGAATTAACCAAATAAGATCGAAAATCTATTTGAAAAGATGGAAAGGACAAGCCTTATAGTTTCTCTAGAGAAAACCTTGAGATATGGCTGTAGTAACATTGCCTCCATGATGTTCGAACTCCTCGACGCATTGCTAGCGGTTATACTCAAAGTTCTGCATAAGGAAACAGTTGATGCAGCCGATTTGGATTCTGTAAAATCTGACTATAGCTTTCTAAAACGTCTTGAAGCTCTTTGAATATCGTCGCCGCCCACAGGAACTATCTCGGACCACAGGTAATCAAAAAGTGCGCTGTCACATCTTGTTACCAAGAGTATTCTTTCATATTACGATATTATGTTTCAACAGGTTGGTATAACGCTTTGATTTGCAGATTGAGGAAAAGATTCCATTTGAGACAGATCCTGAGATGAACGTTTTCAAAATATTGATTAGTAATATTCTTAAACACGGCAAAATCAAAGCAATGGTTAATCTTTGAAGAAAACAGATCAAAAATTGTTCTGCATGAGCAAAATATCGTCCGGCAGCCTGTCCAAACGTATTTGGATCAGTTGGACTAACACGTTTTTATACAGAAAACATGTCAGATACGGATCTTCCAGGCCTCGGGACCTTTATATCACACTGAGCATTTGAAGTGGACATTTGGGCGAATTGAGTTTTAACAACTGAAGGGAATTGGTTTATTTTAGCATAGCGCTATCAAGAGAAAGAATCATTGTGCATAAAATATACTAATACACAATGATTCTTACCTATAAAGTCTTTGCTTTTAAAAATAATTAAAGACAAATAATGCAAAGGATGACGATAAACTCCGAGAGCAACATAGTGAATTCCTTGTGCACAGTCAGTTTGCATCACTTGCAAGGACAAAGTTGGAAATTTAAGCCAAAGTACCTAAATAGTTCTATTTTAGGAAGAAAACGGTAGAGGCCTCAGTCGCAGTCCCAAAGAATGAAAAGCTTACAAAGATAGCTACAATTGAGTGAGGTCATATAAAAGAGCAAAGGCAAGCGATGCTGGCCCATGTCTAATACTGCATAGTAGTTGGATAAGGACTGTTACCGCAAAATGCAGCAGGAAATTATGAGGTGCTGCACCCAGACCATGAACGATTGTTCCCAAAATGAAAGCTGGTACATATGAGAGGATGTCTGACTAAATGAGATAGCAATAATGACAGAAGCTTTCGCAAAAGAAATAACCAGTTCGCGACACACCATTGCAAGTAATACTATTTTATATAATTTTGATTTAAATCTCATCTCATCAACAATAGCAATACACAATTAAGATAAAGCAACACTGTAGTGGAAATATTATCTGGAGCGATTGACAAGAGCTTTAAAACCAGTCCGCGTGTTTTGCTTTTGTGGAGGCTGGATACCAACGTGCCCTGTATCTCCAAAAACCTCAGATAATACTTTATTATTAGAAAATTCTGAGTCCACCTTTGGAGCGAGAATAGACGATAGAGAAATCAGCAGCTTGAATTGTGTGTAACATAACGAACTCTCCTTTCTTTATTATTCTACAATTTGTGTGAAGTAACTCTTCTAAATCTTTGGCGTTTGTAGTAGATTTCGTCCAATATCAACAGTATTTTGCAACTGGTTCTTTGACAATCCCTTTGATACTATGAGATTGTCCGAACACATGAATTTCACCGTCCGCGTTAGTGACCTTAATGCGATAATTCATTTGATTCACTGAAGAATTTGGCTGGCTTCATTGACCTAGACTGGTCTTTAAAACGATATAGTCTTCGCTTGGGTATCAAATCAGCCTTGGCTACTTCCTTTGGATAATACGACCATTCTCAGCTAATACCGAACTTAGTAGCCACTTGATAAAGCTCGAGACAGGATCTGACGAAATAATCACTCGTCATGTCGTGTTCTTCGTTAAGTTTCTTAATCATGCCGAAATTCTTCTGATCATATACAGGATCAAAGCCGATATGGTGGTTCGTCTAAAATGAAAATCCTGGTTTGACAATCAAAGCTATAGCTATACAGACGCTGTTTGCTTACCTGAAGTGAAAAAACCACGAAATTTTTCTTACCTGTATTGGTAAGGCCAACCAGCGTTAAACTTTCGTCAATCACTTTGTCAGCATTAGGAACATGCCGTGCCTTGCAGTAGTAGTGCAGATTTTGTCGGGCAGTCAAGTGATTAGTGCAACAGGTGTCTCAATCACAGAACCGACGCCAGAGCGCATGCCATTCGCTCTGATTGCTAGAACCAAAAGACTGAAACACTTCCACAACGGTTGAATAAAGCATAATGACTTTGATGAGAGTTGTCTTACCTGCCATTTTTGCCAATTAGCCCATAAATCTCACCTTTTTGAATGGTAAGATTAACACATTATCAGCGCTAATTATTTGTCCATATCGTTTGGACAAGTGTTTGATTTCAAGTACCTTTTCATAATTTGCCTCCTTTTGTTAATCAAACTGTAGTATTTCTTTTCACTTTAAGTATAGAACTTGAAAATCAAGTAAATATCAATTAATTCTCAAATATCTAAAAAATTGCCTTAAATAAAGGTTATCGTATCTTTCAAAAAACTATAATTTTCTTGAAAATAATGTGTGTGTAAGTGTGCTATACTTTTAATAATCACAATTATGGAGCTATATTTAAATAGACGTGAACTCTTACTTGAAAAAAAAATTGACGAACAGGAACTTATGCCTTGGTATGTGCTAGAGTATTATCAATCTAAATTGACAGTTCCTTTGTTTTACGACTTTATATGGATAGCTTAGAATATCGGCGTTTCTTTGAATAGTTAGTGGTTCTGGTGTCTCTAGTGCGAATAAACTTTGCCGATATTCCGCACAGAGCACTTTTGGAGCATCTTAGTAGATATGGAGATCCTTTGTTCTTTGTTACGAACGAACTAGACTTTTAAACACCTAAAACAAACGTCAAAGTGTGTTTCTCGGACAACGATAAAACCCGCACACTTTCCAGCACTCTCAAGCCTTTATAAATACTTGACTGAGGAAGTTTGAAAATGCTGATGGTGAACCTTATTTTTATCGAAATGTCATGAGGTATCAACTAGAAAAGAGGACACGTTAGGCCGCACAGCAGGCTGAGATATTAAACAGCTCTTTTTGAGGCAATGAAACAGTGGAAATTTACAGAATATGTGGATTAGCTTGAATGTACTACAGGCTTTCTAAACGGCGCTCTTTCCTCTTTTCGATACTAAAGAAAGAGGTTGGCACTATTGCTTTGCTGCTAGCATCTGGAGTTCGTCTTTCAGGAGCAGTAACGCCAATCTTAGGATGTTAATCTCAATATGATGATTGTGAAGTTACCCGTCAGGGGCGGCAAACACGATTCGGTTAATGTCGCTGGTTTTCAGCTAAACCTTATTTGAAAACTTCGTACTATCAGACAGGGAGCGCCACCAGGCTGCAGGCGAGTCTAGCTTTCTTTTTATCCGAATATCGTGGTGTTCCTAATCGCATGGATGCTTCTTCTATTGAAAAATGGTTGCTAAATATTCACCAAAGATTTCAAAATCCGCGTCTCTGAAGCTAAGACACACGCTTGCAACTAGATTATACGATGCTGCAAATCACAGAAGTTTTGGTCGAGTCATCGAGTGGAGTCATACTTCTGCTCAAGTGAACGAACTTCTCTCATATCGTTAACGATGAACATGCTTTAGATGAAATTATAACATAACTATATTTATGTAAATATATATTAAAATGACTTGATTTCCCTACCTCTTCAGATTGAGTATAAGCTATATAAAAGGTTTGGGAACTTTACTAGAGACGGGGAGCATGAAAAACATATATATCTATATACTGCTTTATCCGTCTTTAATGTAAATAAGAATATCTTTACATTTAGATATTAAAATGTTTCTAATTATTTTAACATCAAGATACTATCTTATTTTTATAACTAAAAATTCAGAAAATAAAGATAACATTTTAATAAAATTAACTCATTTCCTTGACTTTTTATTAAAAAGTATTAATGATTGTAATTATAGAAAGAGATATTTTTAATGAACACTTTGGCTTTTGAACAATTTGAAACTTTTGGATACTGAATCTCTGTCGTCTGTTGAGGCCGGAGGTGTTATCTTAGGGCAGTTGCTGGTGCTATAGCTGGCGGAGTAGGGGCTTCCTTACCGGGCGGTAGCGGAGCTGCAGTTGGATCTGTAACTGTGCGATTGTTGGTTCAATTCGGGAGCTACTGCTGGAGCTATCGGTGGAGCTATAACCGGAGCTGCTACTCTTGGTATAGCCGGTGCCGCTGTTATATAACTGGGGACCTTGGGTCTAATTGCATACCAGAAAGGGAAGGGAATATATGCCTCACCTAAACTTGCTTGGTTCTTTGCTAGCTACGCTATTTTATTACTCATTTCATTGTTATTACTAATTAAAAATATTCAAAAATTATGGTGTATACTAATATTACTAATGAGAAATCTTTTGGTCATTGCACTTTTCTTAAAGGAAAAGTATTTTGATAATAAAAGGTGAAAATAGCTTTTGTAAGAATAATTAAGAATAATAAGGATACAACCTGATTCCCTCTAAAAGTTAGGGTTGTATACTCATCATGGTATTTTTCTTAAGAAAGTGGATTATACATGTGAGCACTTCATTTAGCAGATATTACTGATTATTTTACAATTTTTAACGATCATTCATAGAATTTTTAAGGCTTTTACAATAAAATAAGGTTATGAAACTCTCAAATTTTACTGGAAAATATACACTTGAGATTTTAAACGTTACAAATTCGTTCCGCAAATAGATTCAAGGACTGTGGGGTTTTGCTGTCCCTTTTCTCCTGTTTCCTAATCAACAACAGCACTGGCACTCTGAGCCTCTGTCGTCAAAAGAATTATCTTACAGATCTTCTGACCTGCACCCTAAAAATTGAACAGAAAATCTAACGTTTAAATCTAACGATTAGGGTGTTTTTGATGAAATTAACGTATATGGAAAGACTTTCAAATTGCTCTGACAAACTTAGAAAAACCATAACTAACTTCACATTTTTACTACAATAATAAAGGACTCAGTCCTGTGCTACAGGACTAAATCCTTTCAATAATTTCTTGTCCAACTTTTGGAGTCAGTACATTAATCTTCTAGAACTCTTTATATAGATAAATTTTCTTTAATCAAAATCAATGGTAACAGAAACATTTTGCAGGTACATCGTAGCGATCTTCACGATGCCTCGGAAAATCTTTTAGCTTGTTGCGGGGAAAGAAGCGTAACTTAAAACGACATCTTCTTCACTTCTTGCATATTCAGCAATTTCCTGTCTAAGTTTGAGTAATTGAGGCTCGATTAAATCTGCTGGACGAACAGTAATCACTTCTTCATCCCCAATGATCTTTAATATCATCGGCAATGGCTGCGGTGGACGTCCATAAAGGTCCACGAACATAATCATAATTTCGTTAGGAACAACTTTATAGCGTTCACCAGAGATAATGTTCAGTAGATTGTGTCCCAACCATTTGCGATAAAGGTGTAACCAATGGCGGAGTAACCAAATCAGCTCTAACACGAGGAACTTCGACCTTGCTTCATAGCGATTGGCTAGATCCCTGTTCTGTTAATTGACTAAGCAATTGACAATATACCGCCTGGAACGATAAATCAAAGTTTCGCTCAACATCGTAACCTTAGGATTTAAAAAGACCTTTGCACATGATAATGATCACGGATAGTATTGAAGTGAGCTGCTGCTGTCTCAACTTTCTTGAATCAACACCTGTTTCGAAAACCAAGTTCTTCTAAAGCGATAACTATAGATTCTGTCGCTGGTTGACTAGTTCCGCCTGCAAAGGAAGATACAGCAGTATCAATAATATCAGCACCAGCTTCTGCAACCTTAAGATAAGTCATTTCAGAATACCACTTGTCGCATGAGTATGTACTTCGAGTGGCAAATCAATCGTTTCTTGATACGCTACAGGTCATAACCTGTTTGAGGGTGTTAAAACCTCAGCCATATCCTTGATACAAATGGAGTCTGCTCCGATTTCAGCATATTCTTTAGATAAATGAACAAAATAATCAATTGTATGAACAGGACTAGTTGTATAAAAGCAGCCCATGAGCATGTCCCGCTAGCTTCCTTAGTAGCACTAATTGCCGTTTTCGTGATTACGCGGATGATTCGAAAAGCATCAAAAATACGGACGATATCGATACCATTTCAACCGATTTTTGAATGAAAGAGAAACATCATCAACAGCATAATTGCGGTAGCCCAATAAATTTTGACCACGCAGTAACATTCCGTGCAATTGTGTCCTTTTAACATGTTTACAGATAGTACGCAATCTTTTCCCATGGATCCTCGTTTAAAAACGAAGGCAGGAATCAAAGGTCGCTCCACCCACATCTCTAAAGCACGATATCCAGCTTCATCCCAAAGTTTTTAAGAACGGGTAACATTTCTTTAGTTGTCATTCGTGTTGCAATTTGACTTTGCTGCCCGTCTCTTAAAACCGTCTCCATAATATGGATTTTTGTCATTTCTATCCTCCTTTAGTGATTGATTTTGATGAATTTTGCGATAGCTTCGTATTTCAATAACACTGTGTTTGACGAGAACGGCTACAAACTTTAGCATCGTTTTTTGGCAAATATAACATTGACGTCCAGGAAAACCGAGTTCTGACGACTGATTGGCTGCGGTATACCATCAACTAGATGTAAGACATCCAAATCCATCAGACGGCCAATACTAATTTTTGTCTCAATAGCAATCATCTTCGTTTTCAATTCTGATACAGGAAGGTCAGAAAGGCAATAATATTCCCAGCCAGTTTTTTGATGAACTTCCCTTTCAAAAATAATACGACCCCTTAAATCTTCTTTGACAAGATTAATAATTGACTGAAAAGTTTTTATTTAAACTTTCTGAGCTTTTTACTGGACCAGGGATGCTTTCATGCTAGCACACAGCAAGGATTGACCTTCAAATTTTCGAAGTAAAGACAATTGTCGAAAGCTACTTGTTCACGAGCTGCCATCATTTCCTCAAGCGTAACCTCTTCTCCTTTAAAAACATCTGTATCAGACATACGAACAACATCAATTAAGCTGCCATCACGGTATTCAATAAGCGCCACAATCTTATCACCATATTGAATAGGTTGAGGATTACCAACAATAGCGTAAGCTTTTTCTTTTAACTCTTCAATGGTCAATTGAGGTACTTTCAAATCTTTGAAATATTCAATCAAATCTGGACGATTAGGATTGATAGCGATACCAACTTCTGTTACGACAACATCAACACTTGTACCTGGTGTGATAACGAGTATTAACCTTATCAACAAAAAGTAGGAATGCGTCCACGAACCAATGGTGAGATAACCAGACTCATTTTAGCAGCAAAAAGCTGTATCGCAGTGACCTACCTGATGCTCAGCGAATAACCCCATCCGAACCTGTCATAACATTAACATTAAAATTTGTATCAACCTCAAAGCTGAGAAATGCAAATGTCTAATTGATTGATAACAGAACCTTTACTTAATGGCGAAGCATACATATTAGCATCGATTTCATAATGTTTTTCAGCATTACGATCCAAAGATACAGCAGATGGATGGTCGAAATCTTGAACATCGAGGATCTTATCAACCAAACCTTCTTCCAATAGTTCAACCACTTTAGCATTGGTAATACCACCAGAGTGCAAAATTAGCTTTGATGTCATCTTTAATCATTTGTTCACGCATAAAACGTGTCACAGCAAGGGAAGCACCTCCAGTACCTGTCTGGAAGAGAAACCTTCCTTATAGTAAGGAGAGCTTGTAATCACTTTAACAGCATACTCTGCAATAAGTAATTCCTTTAGGGTTCTTAGTATAACGTGTAGCGCCTTTAGCAATGCTTCTGGATCTCCAATAGCATCTACTACTACAACATAATCAACATCTGTTTGCGGGATGCTAATAGGTGTATTAGGATATGGCACCAAAGTATCTGTAACAATGACGACCTGATCAGCATATTTGGCATCAATCATAGCATAACCAAGTGAACCACAGGTTGTTTTTCCTCTAGTTCAGTTAGCGTTACCATAGGCATCTGAACTTGATGCTCCCAAAAAGGCAACATCAATATGAATATCATCTGTTGCAATGTGACGTCACGTCCACCATGAGAACGAATAATACAGGATTTTCCATAATGCCTTCTGAAATGGCGGCACCAACTTTATCACGCAAACCACTTGAAGTAATATTAGTAACAACCCATTTTTAATACTGATCAATCAGTGGTTCATGAACATTGGCAATTGAACTTGGAGCGATAGAGATATCTAATCCCCCATCTTAGCGATTTCATCAAGCACCATATTCATGACATAGTCCCTTCACGAAAATGATGATGGAAAAGAAATAGTCATACCATCTTTGAGCCTTGTTTTTCAATTGCTTCATGAATAGAAGATAAAGTTTATCATCACTAGGTTTTACCGGTTTAACTTGTCGGCTGGATTCCTTATAGCTTTTTAATATGTGCAGTTCTCCTTCAAATACACCATATTGATTGGCATATTTTTCGAGGAATATCACGTCCTAATTTATTTTCGCCATTTCAAAATATCCTCCTCGGTAAGTAATCCAGCGGCCTTAGCTAAAAGCAATAACACGTTGAGCGTACTCAACAATTGGTTTATCAACCATTTTTACCCTGAAGCGAAAACAACACCAGAACCTTTGCTTTCAGCCTCATGAATGGCCCAAACAACTTCTTTTTGCCTTTTGAATTTCTTTTTCATTTGGAGCGTAAATTGCATTAACCAATGGAATTTGACGAGGTTGATAACAGATTTACCATCAAATCCAAGTTGCTTAATTAAACGTACTTCATTTTTGAAATCCTTCTGGATTATTAACATCAGAATAAACAGTGTCAACTGCTGCGATACCGGCAGCACGAGCAGCATGTAAAATCATATTGCGAGCAAAGAAAAGTTCTTGACCATCAGGATAACGGCTCTGTTCTCATATTGGTAACATAATCTTCAGCTCCAAGAGCAATCCCAATTAAACGATCTGATGCTTTGTAGCAATTGCAGCTATTAAAAACTCCTTGGGCGAGATTCAATTGCTGCCATCATTTTCGTATGCTTAATTTCGATGTCATTGTTACGCTCTACTCTTTCAATGACATCTTCAACTCTCTAATATCTTTAGCAGTTTCTGTTTTTGGCAATCGAATAACATCAACACCGGCCATAATAACTGCTTCAATGTCTAAAGTACCGCAACTATCTAAACTATTTGATACGAACAACTGTTTCCACCTTGCTGTAATCAAATGTTTTTAAGGCAAAATGAACTAATGTTCTAGAAGCATCCTTTTCTTTAGAGAAACAGAATCTTCCAAATCAAACATAATGGAGTCCGCACCATATAGAGCATCTGCAGCTATAGCTGCATTAGCACTCAGGAACAAACATCATTGTTCTTCTTAAGCGTTCCATGAGTCAATCTCCTTCCAGTCATAGACTTCTACTTGTAGCCGCACGGTGAACGGCTGCGAATGGTTCGTGCTTTTAATAGTGCAATCTAAAGCGCCTTTGTCAACTGCTTCAACACTTGCTGCTTTTAACACCAAATGTTTCAATGTTCCTCAATGACTTTACGGATTTGTTGACCAAATTGTTTTTCAACACTGCTTTCTAATTGAACTGTAATGCCTTGAACATCACTAGGATTTACTGTCACCATGATATCGCTAGATTCTAACGAACCAGCAACAGCTGTTTTGTTTAATATCCATATTTTTACCTCATATGGATAGGTGGCGCTGGCAGGAATGAATCCTGGGTGTCGCGTTATTCTAAAATTAACGTAGTTTTAATTATTGACTGGAAAAAATTTTGATTAAAAGTTCAGCAACAATATATAAAAATACCTAAAAACAATAGACACCTAGCCATACCCAAAGCCCATTAATTCAAAAGGCTTGAAGGAGATCATTCGTATTCATATCTTTTTATCCTTCTTTTTCTGTTGTATCTTAGCTAAGGACAGAAGTAAGCCACCTGCGATAACAGAAGCAATCTGTCCTGAAACATTAGCACCTACTGAGTACATCAAAACAAAGTTTTGAGGATCTTCATCGGTTGCCATCTTTGAATACACGACTGGACATTGGAAAGCTGAAAATCCCAGCTGCACCAATCATTGGATTAATTTTTCCTTACGAAAAGATTTGACAATTTTAGCAAAACAACACCGCCAACAGAGTCCATAATGAATGCTACTAAACCAAACAAGATAATAAGTAAGGTTTGCATTATTAAGAAAAAGGTCACTACGTTTTTACAGAGATAGTTAAACCGAGCAAAATACTAACAATATTAACTATACTCATTTTGTGCTGTTTGCGATAGACGATCCAAAACACTACATTCACGTAAAAGATTGCCAAACATTAAGAAACCGATGACCAGCGGCAAGGAAATTGGAGCAATAAATCCTGCTACAATAGTAATAACAATAGAAACAGAATTTTCGTCATTTTAGAAACATTTTCTGCCTTTATAAGTCATACAGAATCTTACGTTCTTTTAGCTGTTACCAACTAATACAAATGGTTGAATAATTGGTACCAAAGCCATGTAAGAATAGGCAGCAACTGTTATGGGACCCAATAGTTTTGGTGCTAGTTGGTTGGCAACAAAGATTGATGTTGGACCATCTGCTGCACCGATAATACCACTGAAGCGGCTTTTGATATCAAAAGCCAGCCATAACAGCTACGACGACGACAAAGAAAAATCCCAATGAGCTGCTGCACCAAAGGCAGCATAAAAGGATTTTTAGTAGAGCTAAAGTCAATCATAGCACTGATTCGATAAAAATTAAAAGCGGAAAAAGTTCTGTATTGATTCCGAATTTGAAGAGAATATCAAAGATTCCTCTTGTTTAACGCCGTTAATAACCTGAGTTAGGACACCTGTACCGGGGAAAAATTTACTAAAAAGTGTACCAAGTCCCATAGGTATCAATAAGGTTGGTTCATATTCTTTTTAATCCTCAAATACATTAAAAACAGCCTGATGACCATCATAATTATTTGAGGGATAGTAATGGATATTATTCTCGCAAATTAAAGTTTCCTAGAACTCACTTCCTTCTACTTAATTAAGCAATTGTAATTAAGTTATCACCAGCATCAACCGTCTGCCCAGAACCAACATGAATAGCAGAAACGGTACCTGCCATGCCAGCAACAATTTCATTTTCCATTTTCATCGCTTCTAGAATCATCAAAGGCTGATTTTCCGAAACAGTGTCTTAACATTGACAAGAACCTTTAAAATAGTTCCAGGCACTGAGCTGGCATCGTATTAGCAGCAGAGCTGTTGCAGCTGGTGATGGTGTCTGGGACTGCTGTTTTTGATCTGATGCTGCCCTTGTGTTTTCTGTTGCTTAGGAGTGATGGGGTGGCTGCTGGTACTGAACTCACTGATTTCCTCCATTTCAACTAAGTATTCTTTACCATCAATCGAGATTTTAAATTTACCAACAATCAATCAACCTCCTCTTTATTTCTTTTTATAAATACGTTTAACCGTTAACTGACAATCCGTTGATTCGCCAGCCGCAATACTGGCAGCAATCAATGAAACCATAAGCTCAGGATTGCGCTGTAAAAATTTTTGACTAACAAGTGCCTATTGGGGTGATCTTCAGCCAATAGCTGTTGCGATAAGACGGACTGTTTGATAATCGACTTCATCTGCAGGAATCTAAAGCCGAAATAGGGCTCCCATTCAGATTGAAAGAATTTGTAACCTTTTCCTTTTTACTATCGTTGTCAATAGGATCCCTGTAATTTATTGAAAAATCGCGTAAAATTCATACCCTTCCCCTCTTATCTTCAATATAATAATAACAAATAAAAAGTCATCTGCCCAATCAAATTTTCTAACTCTATTCATATAATGGATTCTAAGTTTTTGGGATTTTTGTGTTCTTTTGAAAGGCCTTTTTAAAATGTTTTTGTGTTCTTCTTAAAGAAGATCGTTTTATTTTTAAGCGCTTTCATTTATACTAGTCTTAGACAAACTTTAATAACCTTTCTTTTAGATTCTGTGATGTTCATTGGGTTTTAATTAAAAAGACTAATAAAAAGGAGAGACACATTATGTTGCTAACTAATTCTAGCTTATAGCTATGATTATTGTCTTCATGTACGTTGTTATGAAGAAGAAAATGTCGCCTTTACAGCACTGATTATAGTTCCTTTAGTAGCTGTCATTGTTGTTATCTTAACAAATTCTGCAAACTTTACAGCTGATAAAGTTTCGTTGAATTTTTGGGAGGCGATAAATTTCCCATAATTTAACAGCTATTGGGCCTATGGTATTATATGGAATTAATAATACCGCTCAAACAGGAATATGCTTCTATTTGCTATCTTATATTTCTCATTATGTGCTGGATGCAGACTGTTCTGATCCGATTACTGAAAAATGATTCGCTTTACTAAGGGCGATCCAATGAAAGTTTTGATAGCTACCGCTATCGTTTCCGCCGCTGTTTCTCTTAATGGCGACGGGAACTACCTTCTCTTATTTGCTGTTCTGCCTTTCTGCCAATCTATACTCAATATGAAAATTATGAATCTTGAGTGTTTTGATTATTCTTCAAAATACTATTATGAACCTACTTCCTTGGGGCGGACCAACTGCTCAGGGCTATGTCTGTTTTAAACGTTGGTTCCAGAAATATTAGCTATCTAGCACCCGGTATGATTTTATCCCTACTTTATGTTATCTTTCGTCGCTAGAAAATGGGTATAAAAAGAACGCAAACGTTTGGGTGTTACTGAATTATCTGACAAAGAAATAACCGAATTAATCACTGTTAACGATCCTGACACACTTAAAATTCGTCGACCTCAAAAATTTTTGGTTTAATGGTATTTTGACACTTATCTTAATTGCTTGGTTAGTTGCCGGTTCTTTCATTTTCGGCTATTGAAATGCCTTCACTTCTCTTTGCATTAGGAACTTGTATTGCTTTTAATGGTCAACTACCCTAATTTGAAAGAACATAAAACGAATTAGTGAAAATGCTGGTGATGCTGTTCAAGTTGTTATCCTTGTCTTCGCTGCAAGTATCTTCATGGGACTTTTTCCAAGGTTCTGGTATGGCTGGGGCTCTAGCACAAGCTTTTACAACTATCATTCCTAAACAACTGGCTGGCTTCTGGGGCTTAGTCATGCGTCCTTTATCTGCTCCTGGTACATTTTTCCTTTCAAATGATGGCTTTTTATTATGTATTATGCCCAGTCTTGGCGGGAAGCTGGTGCTAAATATGGATTTGACAATGTTGCTATGGCTTTAGCCTCATTGATGGGACAAGCTTTTCACTTATTGAGTCCATTGAGTTGCCTTTATTTATCTACTTCTTTCGCTTAACGGGCTTAGACATGGGCGAATGGCAAAGAGAGTCTGCTAAATATGCACTGGTTGTCTTCATCATCTTTGTGGTGACAATTCTTATCGTGGGACGTCTACCATTTATATATTCACAATAAAGAAAATCACACTTATCCTAAAGAGGGTTAGGAGCAAGTTTATTTCCTAAGCTCTTTTACTTGTAATATTAGTAAGAGAGTGGGGCAGACTAGATTATTGCTGTGTAACCATCTAGTCTGTTTCAACCAATTAATCCATTATTATTTTATAAATTAAATCATCAAGAAACGAGCCCTTTCGTCATTAATTTAGGTATAATGAAGTTATTATTAAAAACTAGAGTTAACTATGAACGCATCAGTTATAACTGCTGTAAAAATAATTTTAGATTTGATCACAAAATGTTCCTTTAAAAGTTGCTTTTTATGAGCTTTAAGAAGACCATCTGTTCTTAGTGAAATTCAGCAGGCTGTCGCATTAACGAAAAAGAACTTGCTTCTGCTCTTAATATTAGTCGGACACCCTATCCGCTATGCACTGGGGGTTTTAGAAGAAGAAAAACTTGTTGAACATATTCCCAAACGCGGCATTGTTGTTCGTGGCATTTCTAAAAAGATGCTATTGAAATTTTGATATCCGAAAGGCTTTAGACACTCTGGCAGCTACTCAAGGCAATGTATTTAATGACTGATAAAGATTTTGCAGATATGAAAAATTCTAACTGACTGTGAAGATTTTTATTGAAGATGGTGATATCGAAACTATTTTAGATAATTTCAATCAATTTAACGATCCGTGGGTCGATAGATCAGCCGTTGCGCCTACGAGAGATCGGTGTTGCGAATTACATGTACTGTCGAGAACATCAATTGGTTTCTGTAGAACGGCGCAAGGAGCTTTGAAAGAACATTGGCTCATTCTATCGGTATGCACAAGGATGTCGAGCATGATTACTCTTTATCACGCGCATGAGCAGTGGAATGCTATCTCTGTTGACTTTATTCTTCATCATGGAAAAGTACAAGACCCAATGCAGACCAAAGAAAGCTTGCTCTGTGAGTGCTGAGCAGGTCAAAGTCGCTGGTGTGTGGGTCGAGTGTGACGCAAACCTGGTTTAGTAGATTGTCATAGTAGTAACGAAGTGCCCAATGACATGGATCTCTCTACCTTTCTGATAGTGTATCATCCTTATCTCCTGTTTGTTTAATTAGTATAAACTATGAAGTGGCTCGATCATGTGATAGTCCCATATATCGTTGTTTGGTGTGATCATCACTGTCAGATAAACTTGGACATAGGTGCTTTGAGGCTGGCTAGTCTTTCTACTGAGAAACGTCGACGCTGCATAAAGGCATTACTTTCTAGCCTCGTTTTAGAGCGCCCAGCGCCGATAAGCAAATTGTTTTAATGGAAAATAAAAAGATGGTTTTAGTAATTATTTAAAAATCTTGAAAAACCTGATAGCGAGTTCCAAACTACTGCGTTTCGTTATCAACGCCAATCCTTTACTTTAGGCCATCAGTATTTGAGAGCCGCTGCTGAAATGAACTCTTGCATCTTTATGGTCACGATGGTAGACCTCATCCCTTTTTCAGTTAAGCAATTGATTTTAGTGGAACGAGCATCTATCAAAATATTTTGCTATCATGAAACGGGTCCTTATATCATGTAGCAAATCAATCTTTCCTGGCTATTTTTCAAAAAGATGAGGCATCAGTCATTGAAAGTCAGGCACGCATGATCTAGCTATTTTCATTTGAAATTGCAAAATACCTTGGTATCAAAGGGCGTTATGTCGTGAGGAACAACAAGTCTGGTGACTGGTATTTATAATCAAATCATGCTTCGAGAGCTGCCTAAAAGCTATTGATTGCGCAGTTGTTCCTCGTAAGACCTACAAAGACGGTCCTATTGACTTCTACTGTCACACAAAGGCGCTTAAAAGAAGGAAATAGAGCGTCTTAAGAGAACTGCTTCCATCAACAAGTTTGAATTATTTCTCAAGTCCTGAAGCACATCGCTTATTATTCAAAAAGCAGATAATGTCATTCATTATTAATTAGAATCCTCAATAAACAGCAAAAAGTAAGTGAACGGAACAGAATAGATGATTACTGGCATTATCCAAAAATAGTAGTAAATCTAATAAGATTACATTCTAGCGGATGATTACGCAACAATCAGCAGCTGTTTGTCCCAGCCACCACCTTCTTTATAATAACATAAACCTGTGTTCCTTGATCAATCTGACTTTCGATATTAATATCTAACTCAAGATTATTAGCACCATAGCCATATAAAGACCAAGACCAGTGGCTTTTTGAGTGTTCATAGACCATTATATCCTGTAAAGCCTTCTTCAAAAAGTCTGGGAATATCTTCCTTTGAGATTCTATACCAGTATCCTTGATAAGTGTTGATTTTCCCTTAATCTGTGTGTGATCTCGCCCACCCTTTTTATTATATTTAATGGCATTATCAAGAATTTGAGAAAAGACAAACTTAACCATTTTTATCGGATTTTATTTCCCAATCGCCATCAATTGTCAAAAGGTTCTTTTGCAAGAAGAAAACTTGATCTTAATCAAATCAATCAGAATATTACGAATCTGACACTTTTTCAAAACGAAAAATCGCTTTGATTTTGACTGAACTTAAGGTAGTTCAAAGACTGAGAAAAGATCGTTTTCTAACCTTGCAATTGTCTCCTGAACATCTTCTTTATCTAAAATGCCCCCGTTTGAGCCATTAAGATATAGTGCTGAAATAGGAACTCTCTCTGATGGGACCTACATTTAATCAGCTGCTGCAGCTGTTCTTCCCTGCGTTTTATAGTCAAAATTAATGTCAGACTGTTCCAGCAGTTTTAAAATTTCTTTATCAAACAAGATCACTTGGTGCAGTTAACATAGTTAAATTCCTGGTTCTTCACAAATAAAATGATGCAATAATTTTTAGGTGGAACCGCCAGTATAAAAATGAGACTAGTTATCAGTGGAATTGTTAAACTGAGGATTAAACTATTGATAAAGATGGACAAGAGGCAGATGATAAAGATAAAAAGTCAGTAAAAAGCAAGACTAACAATCGCATAATTTAAATAGCCATACTATATTCTCTCAAATAAGATCTTGTCATTTAATTAAATACCCTACTCCTCTTACTGTCAGTGAATCTTATCAAAACTACTGATAGAACCTACGAAGACGTGTCATATTGACACTAAGCGTGTTTGATCAGTAAATTCTCTCCTCCCATAGTCGATTTGAGGAAGAGCTTCCTTAGTGACAACCTCTCTCTATAATCAATAAGTAAGGAAAAGTTTTTCGTTTCTGTTGGAGTCAATTGGATAGTCTCTTGTCTTTCTAAATTTTGAGACTCTCATCTAACGTTAATTCAAACTCTTCAATTTGATGGCCTTGCTAGTGAACTCGTTAGCACGGCGCGAAAAGCAGCGATTTTGGCATCCAAAATAGGCAGCGAAGGCTTGCTCAAAAGTATCATCACCTCCCATATTCATAGCCATTGCCATTCATTTCTTCATCAGCACTGGAAAATAAGATAATGGGCATGGTCATGCTCTTTCTGATTTTCGAGTAGTCAATAAAAGCCATTGAAATAGGGCAAAAAGTAATATCCATCAGAATTAAATCGGGTTTAAAGTTCTTTAACTGCTTGCAAGATAGCCCTAAAGTTATCAACGCTTTTTAACTTGATAGTGTTGTCCGATGATTCTTTAAAGATTGACAATGGTTGTATCATCTTCAACCAAGTAAATCTTGCTTTAGCATAACTTTATTCTACCAAAAAGTGCGAAAAATCGTCACTTTTATCTTTCAATAATTTTATAGTAAGTTCTGCTCGTTAACTTGTAAATAATGAAATAAATAATCAAGATTCAACTTCTAGTTAGAGCGCTCAAAACAGTATAAAGGAATTTATCACCTTACACCAAACAGGAAGAGCAGCTTTTTAAGAAATAGGCAAAGCACAAAATGTACGATAGCCATAAGTAAAGGCAGGAAGAAAACTAGGATAATTTGCAGGTTGATTGTTTTTAATTTGTTTCAAAGCTCATCCCCACTTCTTGTAAAATTTTATAAGATCGCTTATCTTGTGTTTCCTTCTGAAAGCTGTTTATAATATATAATTAAAGCAGCACCAAGTAAGAAGGCAATTCCCAATGAAATCCTGTAAAGAGGAAACCGCCAGTCATTCTCAACCCTTCAGTACGATAATTCGCAGCAGTTGAGTAAAGAACAGCTATATCATCATCGCCATGAGAAGTCCATGCCCTAGCCTGACTCATTCTATTTTAAAACCTGTTTTTCTTTATTTTGTTAGATTAGCTAAAAAGCTAAAAATGTATAGGGTATAATCATATTTTGATGCATCATCATAAGGTTTATGCATAGCTTCCATGGTTGCATCGTCAGGAACAACGAGAATACCCGCAGGTGTTGCTGAGTTGCTAATCACCTATTTTTAATAGATTTTATATGATAAACATTCTTATAAGTTTGACCAAACCAAAGTTAAAGTTTTAAAAGGGTTTAACAGTGGTATTTTCAGCTATAACTGTAAAAGGCCACTTCTCCTGCTGATAATTGAGGACTTTATTACCTATGGACCAAATCATCTTGCGTTATGATTTCCATTAACGTGCTGCTGATTGTTTTTATAGAATGTTCTAGTGGTTGCAATAGACTTATCAAGAACTAAATTTTGCTTTTGTGTAAAAAGAACAGGATGGCTGATATCAAGGTAAGCTGAAAATTTTGCCTTACTATTATAGCCAGCTCTTTTGAGCGTGCTAAGACCTGCTTTTGAAAAATTTCCTCAGCCTGTTGACGGTTACTGATATGTTTCATCTCAATCTGAGCATTTTGGGATAAGCCATTTTAACCATATTTTCACTACTTGTATAGAGCGCCACTGTTGAAAAATATAGTTACAAAAAGCCATAATGGCTAGCAGAGTAATGTTAGCTAAACCGACAGCATTTTTGCTTCATACGAAAAATCATCTGCGAAGTTGTTACAAATGCTCTGGTTGATAAAAATAAGATTTGTTCTTACGACGACGTTTCAAATACCAAGTAGTAAAACTAATGTAAAAGAGATAAGTTCCTAAAATAACTGCTAAAATAGCCTGGAAAAAGCGTGTCATACCAAATATAGCATTAACATTGCCAGAGGTGACAGATAAATAATAACCATAACCAATCACTAAGATAGCAATAAAAGCTAAGACAATATTTCCTCTTAACTCACATTCTCCTTGACTTTGATTGCTAAAAAGTTAAGAGCTGATGTTTTGCTGATCTTTACTATATAACTGGTTTCTAAAAATAAAGAGATGACTAAGCAAAAGAATAAGATTAATCACAAAAAAGCTGGTAGTGTTAATTGAAAATTTAGATCTTCTACTGAATAATATTGACAAAAATCAAGTAGAAAAATTTGAGAGAACTGCACTGAGAAAGGTTCTAGGATGAGTGTCACTAAATAAGCAACTATCAGCTCTAATGTTGATACCCAAATGATATGCTTCTTGTTCATTCCTAAAATATTATACAGGCCAAACTCTTTATTACGCTGTTTAGAAGGAAATTGTAACTATACAAACAAAGAATAGCTGCTAAGATATCAAGTACTATGGTAGCCAAACCTAGAGCATAAACTCCTGCCCCCATAGACTTAGCGGATGGACTAGTCATAAGGGTACCGTAATAGTACTAAAAATAAAAGTTGTCACACTGACTAGAGGGTGAAATGTTTTAAGAGACTGCTTAATATTATTAAGAGCAAGTTTAAGATAGAACATGTTACTACCTCTAACAGCGCTGCCATACTTAGAAATTTCTTTGCTAAATTCTTGATTGCTTTTTATTTCCTCTATAGAGTTGGTGAAATATCCGTCCATCTTTGATAAAAAGAACACGTTTAGCATGACTAGCAGCATTAGCTGAGTGGGTGACCATCAGAATCATTTTGGTCATCATTGTTAATAACTAAATAAATTCAATAAGTCTTCTGAATTACGATAATCAAGTGCTGTTGGTTCATCTGCCAAAAGGATTTGCGGATTGGTAATCAGACTGCGAAACAATAGCAACACGTTGTTTTTGACCACCAGAAAGTTCAAAGGGACGCTTTTTCTAATAAATTTTGAATCCGTAATTTTGGAGCAAGGCGATACAAATGTTTTTCCATCTCCTTATAGTCTTTACGAGCAAGCACTAAAGGTAAAGATATTATCTTTGACAGAAAAGTGTATCCAACAAATTAAACTCTTGAAAGACAAAACCCTAAGTTTTTTAGACGAAATTTTGCTAAATTGTTTTCTTTGATTTTGGTGATGTCTTGGCCATTTAGAATAACTGCCCCATTTGTCGGCTTTTCTAAAGTCGTTAAAAATGTTAAGTAAAGTTGTCTTGCCAGAACCTGATTCTCCCATATAGCGATAAATTCTCCTTGTCACTTTGAAGTCAACGTCTTGCAAGGCATGCGTTTCTTCTTTTTGAAAACAGGTACGAAAAACTTTTCTAGTGATTGATTTCTAAAAACATAGCTTCTCCTTTTTATCATTATAACTTAATTTATTTATACTACTATCTTAAAATAAAAAGAAAAAGATATCTTACACTTAAGAATCGTAACTACAAAAATTGTAAGCATTGACATTAATTTAATAGAAGCCAAACAATATTTTAGTTTAGCTCTGTTTTTGATAACAGCCAAAAAGAAGCCTGAAATTTACAGCTCAGACTTCTTTTGTAACATTAGAAGATGAAATATAATGAAATAATCAAAACACTATTCTTCTAAGATAAGTATTAAAATCTAAAGAGATTGTCAAGATCCATTACAGAGAGTGTCTAAAACGAACAGCACTGCTGCTCCGACCAAAGTCTCTTCTGTAATCATAATCCCAGTGGTTTCTTTGATCATGACTGGCATAACGATAAATACCATTTTTCATCAAAAGTAAACACGTCTTCCTTCAACAACATGCCAACCAATTAAGGCACAACCATCATTGCCAAAATAGTACCAGTTTCCTGATGATGTTCTCACACTAACGATTACGAACTTCATTTTCCGGAATTAGGATCATAGTATTTGATACGACCTTTACGCTCTGTAATGAGCTCTCCTTAGCCTGAACACCATTAGACTTAAAAATAGAGGCGCTGTCCATTAACAACTCTGGCACCAGTTACAGCGATACCATTGTGATCAAATAAGAACCATTCTCCCTTGGAATTTCTAACAAAGCGATTACGAACTTCATTTTCCGGAATTAGGATCATAATATCTTAGATGTCCATCTGCATCTCTGATAAATTCTCCTTTGGCTTGAACACCATTAGGTTTAAAGTAAAGACGTTGTCCATTGAACGTTACAGTACCGGTTACAGCGACACCATTGTGATCAAATAAGAACCATTCTCCCTTGGAATTTCTAACAAAACGATTTGAAATTTGATTTCCTGAGTCTCTATCAAAGTAACGCAGCTTTTCCATCAACAGTTGTAATAAACTGTCCTTTAGCTTGGAACCCAGAAGCATCAAAAGTATTGAACAGCACCATGAACACGTGTTAAGCCGACAGCCATAATACCATTTTGGAAATAACGCCATTGTTGACCAAAGAGATAGTAACCATTTTCATAACGACGGCCATCATTTCCATAATAAGACAATACTTTATTACCATTATCATAAAATAGCATTTCTTAATTGAATACCATTTGATAAGAAATAATAATTAGCACCGTTAATTGATTGAGCACCGAGTGACCATATAACCGTTATTATCGAAATAATACCAATTATTTCCTAAGCTAATGAAAGCATTTTTGGCTTGGTAACCACTCGTTGAATAATAAACATAACCTTTACCATCAAATACCAATCCAGTTACAGAACTGCTTGTTCCGTGATTTGGGTTAACTAACGATTTAGGAAGGAAGGTGTTGTCTGAAACAAGACTGAAGTAAGTATTGGTTGCCTGATCTTTTAGACATAGCCTGCTCCGCCCTAAAATATTTGTCCCATTAAAGTACTTGGCAGACCATTGCTTAATCTTAACAGAAGGATCCATCAGAACCCCTGTGGAAATTTGTTTTCTCGCAAAAAGCTCCGGATACTTCGCTTGCAGCTCCTCTAAGAAAGCTCCCCCATACTTGGCTTGTTGATCTTTACCAGAACTCTTACCATCAACTACATAAAGGGTGTTTTTGATCTGACTTCCTGCAACAGGAGTCCCATACTTATCAACGCGGGTTGCTGTTACCACTTCTTTTTCAGGGAGGCATACATTTGATCAGGCAGCCCAGTCAGCCATTACCTTAATGCCCTTGCTGTGTAACGCTTTGATGGCCTTAACAAATCATCAGCTGTCCCGTATTTATTGAGTTTGGAAATTTCCCAAATCATAACGGTCCGTAAAAGCATAGCCGTTTTGGATCACAGAATCCAAGAAAGAACCATCTGTTGAAGACACATACTGCGGTGCCATTTCAAAATCTGTGACACCCCCATTCCGCAAACTTATCCACATTCTTGGCAATCACAACATTGGTATATTCCTCTTTTTAGTGGCAAGCTTGAAATTAGAAAACCTTCAAACATGACGCGTGAATCAAGGGCCGCATTTTGATGCACAGACTGCCATCTGTTGATGGGAGCCGTGCTAGCCACAACCGCGAACATCTTGATCAGCAGCGCGCCTACTGGAACAGACACCTAAATAGCCAGAAACTTGAGGGTTGGCATAGCCTTTAATATCAGCCGCTGTGAAGATCAATTCCCCTCTGTCATTGGTGTAGCGCACCAAACCAGCCGCTTCTTGATCGGAATGATAAGCCTTGATACCGTTATCTGTGGTCAAGAGTAAAAGGTCGGTAAGCTTGGTTCTTATGGGCTGCTCCCATATTGACAACCACGCGATCAGAAGCCTTCAAACGTAAAGAAGGGTTATTGCCTTCAATCACGGCCTCCTGAAGTCCGTGTGGTGCGGTCCCCTGTATCCGTTGCTTTCAAAGCACCTTTTACCATAGCGGACAGACGTAATGATTTTCCAGAATTGCCAACCTGTTGATTGCGCATGGCTTGACCGCCTGAAACATACTTAATACGAGCTTTAAGCAGGGTTTCGATGGCTTCGTAATTGATCGTCTTATGAGCCATGTATTGCCCGTCATCTGTAAACATATCCCCATAATAGACACGCGGCACACTGGATTTGTTGGTTAAAAGCAGGGCATAAGAAAGTGCCGTATATAGTGTGTGTATTTCTTCTCTGTAGCTAATAAGTCTTTGTTGTAAATCTCGAAAGCCTTCTTAATTTCCTCCATGGTGAAAGAATACCCGACAACATTAGGATTGATTTCTGCTCTAATAATATTGCGAATCAAGTCCTGCACTTCACTATCATAGGCACGGATGAAGGAATAAGAAGGGACTGCAGCAGTTTCAGCATTATCATCAGTTCGATTCACCAGACTGTTAGTGATGAGAGGATTCATGCCTGAACGTTGATTCAAAGGTTTAGCTAATGAATAAAGCAAGGAAAGACGTAACCTGTTATCCATGTTAATCATATTGTCGCCATCATCATGAAGGTAAGGAGTATCATTATAACTCCATGCCTCTAAAATAGACAAATGATCATTAGCAGCCTTATCATTTTTATGGATCCCTTAGCAGCTTTGAGGTAATCCCCAGCAATTTGGAGCAAGTCAGCATCCACATTATCCACCGCATCAACACGAATGGAATCAAAGTTAGCATCCGGATCATTGGCATAAATGTTGCCAAAGTTCATGAGAAAAATGTAGCCAGTTCAATTGTTCCGGCCTGCACGACAGGATTGGAATTATCCACATCGTTGGCTAAAAAGGAATTCATAACCGTCAATGGTGCGATCAGCTGTATACCTTGGATCCTTCTTCCCAGTTTGATTGGTCAGGGTGCGATTTAAGATACGGTAGTTAGAATTAGCCTGTGAAGTTAGTTTGCTATTATTACTGTAAAGCAATGCCCCTTTTTGTAAGTGATCATCAAATGGTTTTTCGCTGTCACTGTTCCAAGCTGACTGTGTCTTAACAAATGCGGGAAATAGTCTGAGCAGCCAATTGGTATTCTTTTCTGCTAGTGATTTTTCTTCGATCTTAGTTTGTATTGTCTGAGCAGCTAAATTCAATTGAAGCGGACTGGTTGCTGTATTGTATGTTTGATGAATACCAAGCTGTGCATTCATGTAGTTAACATATTGACGCTGCGTTTCTTGGTCGAGACCACCATGTCATCAGTAGGGACGAAATCTTTTTCTGTTGACTGTGTCCATGTTTTACCATCCTTCAAGATGTGCTAGGACGATACCAACTCTCAGCTGTCAAATAATGATCAACATGTTCAGAAGTTTGCAGCATCTGTACTATAGACCTGATTATATTGAGCAAAAGCTGTTAGTGTTATCATTATTAGATGATATTACCCCTTTTTACTAGGTAAAGTATTATTTGATAATGCTCCTGTTTCATCAAAGAAGAAAGTTTTCCCATTAATATTTAAAGCATAATTCTTTTGAAGAGTTCCATCTTCTTTATAATAATATGTTATCCGTTCACTTTTTCTGATATTTTTGACATTACCTAAGGCTGCAATATCATCTTGACTAAGTGATGACGGCTGTTTTAATTTACCAATCTTTGGTTTTATTGGAACTATTTTATCAGTGACAGTTCTTGAATGTGCAGTATTATTGTTAGCAGGAACAAATTTACCAGTCGCAGTTAAACGGTTTACCGCTTTTTGATGTAACAATTATTTTGTCACTATTATCAGTTTTAGACTGTTCCGAAGTTGTTGGTTTAACGTCAAAAATTAGCTGTATTAGCAGTAGTATTTGTAGACTGGTTTGTTGTAGAAACATTATCAGTAACAGTGGCGGTTGGTTGAGATGTTGCTGGAAGTTGCTGTGCTGTATCAGTAGCAGTCAGAGTTTCTTTTGCTGCTTCCTTGTCGTCACAAGACTAGCCTGAGATTCTGTAACCGCCTGTTGACGGTCGTCAGTTGAATCTGCTTTTACTAGACTTCCTGAAAGGAGGTCAAAAGTCACTACAGCTGGAAACAACAGATACTATCACCCATCTTTCTTTACTTTACGTAATTTAAAACGTACTTTCTTTTCCATATTTCCTCCAAAAATAGTTAGAGTTAGTGTTTTGATATAAAACACTAGTATTATACTACTTTTATAACAAAAAGCACAATGTATCGTAATTAATTTATAATGAAATCTTCATTTTTATAAAATAATAAATAATATTTAAAACTCTAACCCTAGAAACGCTCTCTTAATTAACTAGAGGCGTTTTTCAATAGTTAATCCGAACTCGTTCTCCAGAGTTAGCATCGTAATAACTGATACGGCGTAGCGGTCGGTGACAAATTCACCCTTGAGCCTGAACACCGTTTGCTCTAAAGTACAGGTGTTGACCGTTAATGGTTCTAGCACCGGTTACGGCGCAGCCATTGTTATCAAAATAGAACCATTGACCCTGAGCATTTGCGGACAAAGCGGTTGCGGATTTGATCCCCAGAATTGCCGTCGTAATAGCTGATACGGCCGTGGCGGTCGGTGACAAATTCACCGCTTGACCTGAACACCGTTTGCTCTAAAGTACAGGTGTTGACCGTTAATGGTTCTAGCACCGGTTACGGCTAGCCATTGTTATCAAAATGAACCATTGACCCTGAGCATTGCGGACAAAGCGGTTGCGGATTTGATCCCCAAATTGCCGTCGTAATAGCTGATACGGCCCGTGGCGGTCGGTGACAAATTCACCCTTGACCTGAACACCGTTTGCTCTAAAGTACGAGATGTTGACCGTTAATGGTTCTGGCACCGGTTACAGCACTAGCCATTGTTATCAAAAATAGAACCATTGACCCTGGGCATTGCGGACAAAGCGGTTGCGGTTGATCCCCAAAATTGCCGTCGTAATGGCTGATACGGCGTGGCGGTCGGTGACAAATTCACCCCTTGACCTGAACACCGTTTGCTCTAAAGTACAGGTGTTGACCGTTAATCGTTTGAGATCCTGTCACTGCCACCATCTTCACCGAGATACAGCCATTTACCTTCTTCGTTTTCAATAAAACGATTACGATCATGTTCCCAGATTGCTTATCAAAATATCTTATTTTACCATCGGCAGTTGTTACAAATTTTCCTTTGGCTTGATAGCCCATTTCATCAAAGTATTGAACCTGACCATCAATTACAGTTAATCCAACACTCATTTCACCATTATTGAAGTGACGCCATACACCACTCATGAATTGATAATAACCATTTTCATAACGGCGACCGTCATTTCCATAATAAGCGTAAGTTCCATCTTCATTCTTAAGAATAGCATCTCTGAGCTATAGACCATTTGGTAAGAAATAATAATTAACACCGTTAATTGATTGAGCACCAGTGACCATATAACCGTTATTATCAAAAATAATACCATTTATCACCTTCGCTGATAGAAAGTATTTTTGACGGTAACCACTCGTTGAATAATAAACGCAACCTTTACCGTCATAGAGAAACCAACTGACTATCTTGGTTTAATAATGTTTTAGGGAAGGAAGTTTATTTCTTTATTATCTGAAAATATTAAAGTAAGTATTGGTTGCCTGATCTTTTAAGACATAGCCTGCTCCGCGCCCTAAAATATTTGTCCCATTAAAATACTTGGCAGACCATTGCTAATCTTAACTAGAAGGATCATCGGAACCCCTGTGGAAATTTGTTTTCTCATAAAAAGCTCCGGATACTTCGACTTGCAGCTCCTCTGAAAAGCTCCCCATACTTGAGCTTGTTGATCTTTACCAGAACTCTTACTGTCAGCAACATAAAGAACACTCTTAATTTGTGAGCCTTCAACCGGTTTTCCAAACTTATCAACACGGGTTGCTGTTACCACTTCTTTTTCCGGGAGAGCATACATTTGATCAGGCACCCAGTCAGCCATTACCTTAATGCCCTTGCTGTGTAACGCTTTGATGGCCTTAACCAAATCATCAGCTGTCCCGTATTTGTTAGGTTTGGAAATTCCCAAATCGTAACGGTCCGTAAAAAGCATAGCCGTTTTGGATCACAGAATCCAGAAAAGAACCATCTGTTGAAGACACATGCTGCAGTGCCATTTCAAAATCTGTGACACCCCATTCCGCAAACTTATCCACATTCTTAGCAATCCTAAGCATTGGTATATTCCTCTTTTAGTGGCGAAAGCTTGGAAATTAGAAACCTTCAAACATGACGCGTGAATCAAGGGCCGCATTTTGATGCACAGACTTGCCATCTGTTGATGGGGCCGTGCTAGCCGCAACGCGAGGCATCTTGATCAGCAGCAGCGCCTACGGAACAGACACCTAAATAGCCAGAAACTTGAGGGTTGGCGCAGCCTTTAATATCAGCCGCTGATGAATCAATTCCCCTCTGTCATTGGTGTAGCGCACCAAACCAGCCGCTTCTTGATCGGATGATAAGCCTTGATACCGTTATCTGTGGTCAAAGGTAAAGGTCGGTAAGCTTGGTTCTTATGGGCTGCTCCCATATTGACTAACCACGCGATCAAAGCCTTCAAACGTAAAGAAGGTTATTGCCTTCAATCACGGCCCTCCTGAAGTCCGTGTGGTGCGGTCCCCTGTATCCGTTGCTTTCAAAGCACCTTTACCATAGCGGACAGACGTAATGATTTCAGAATTGCCAACCTGTTGATTGCGCATGGCTTGACCGCCTGAAACATACTTAATACGAGCTTTAAGCAGGGTTTCGATGGCTTCGTAATTGATCGTCTTGATAGAGCCATGTATTGCCCGTCATCTGTAAACATATCCCCATAATAGACACGCGGCACACTGGATTTGTTGGTTAAAAGCAGGGCATAAGAAAGTGCCGTATTATAGTGTGTGTATTTCTTCTCTGTAGCTAATAAGTCTTTGTTGTAAATCTCGAAAGCCTTCTTGATTTCCTCCATAGTGAAAGAATACCCGACAACATTAGGATTGATTTCTGCCTTGATGATATCACGAATCAAATCCTGCACTTCACTATCATGGGCACGGATGAAGAATAAGAAGGGACTGTGGCAGTTACAGCATTATCATCCAGTTCGATTCTGCAAACTGTTAGTGATCAGAGGATTCATGCCTGAACGTTGATTTAAGGGTTTAGCTAATGAAAATAATAGAGACAAACGCAGCTTATTGTCCATATTAATCATATTGTCGCCATCATCATGAAGGTAAGGAGTGTCGTTGTCACTCCATGCCTCTAAAAATAGACAAATGATCATTAGCAGCCTTATCATTTTTATGGATCATAGCAGCTTTAGGGTAATCCCCAGCAATTTGGAGACAAGTCAGCATCCACATTATCCACCGCATCAACACGAATGGAATCAAAGTTAGCATCCGGATCATTGGCATAAATGTTACCAAAGTTCATGAGAAAGTGGGAGCCAGTTCAATTGTTCGGCCTGCACGACAGGATTAGAATTATCCACATCGTTGGCCAAAAGGAATTCGTAACCGCCGATAGTGTTATCAGCTGTATACCTTGGATCCTTCTTCCCAGTTTGATTGGTCGGGGTGCGATTTAAGATACGGTAGTTGGAATTAGCATAAGGCGTTAATTTTCCTTCATTATCGTAAAGCACTGCTCCATTTTGTAAATGATCATCAAACGGTTTTTCGCTGTCACTGTTCCAAGCTGACTGTGTCTTAACAAATGCGGAAATAGTCTGACGCAGCCAATCAGTATTCTTTAAAGTTGTAATTTTGGCCTCAATTTTTGCTTGAATAGTTGCAGCTGCAATATTTAATTGCAATTGATTACTTGTATCATCATAAGTCTTGTTAATGCCAAGCTGTGCATTCATGTAGTTAACATATTGACGCTGTGTTTCTTGGCTCGGCCACCATGTCATCAGTAAGGGACGAAAATCTTTTTCTGTTGACTGTAGTCCATGTTTTGCCATCCTTAAGATGTACCAGGACGATACCAACTTTCGGCTGTCAAATAGCGATCAACATGCTCAAAGCTCTGTGCAGAGCGATCATAAACTTGATTATATGTATAGATTACTTCTTGTTGTGATGATATCTTTATTTACAGTGTCAATTGATGTATCGAGTATAAGCGCCAGTTTCATCAAAATGTAAAATTTTGCCATCAGCAATTAATGTAAAAGTAGTACGAACTTTGCCGTTATTGTCATAATAATACTACCATCAATTTTCTTTTACATTGGAAGTTTTTCCAATATTTGTAGATTGGCTGCATTGCTATCATCAATAACATCTGTATCAGCTTCGGTTGTTTGTTTACTAATATTATTAGCAGCAGCTTCAAGTTTTGTCAACTATGGTTGTTTTGATTTTGAAGCTTTTCACCATTAGAAACTGTTTCCCCCAACAGTATAAGGATTACTTACAACCTCTTTGGGATTAACTACCGAAGTAGAGCTACTGCTTGTCGTTACTGTATGATTGGTTTGACTACTAGCAGCTTCTTGCTTGAGATGTCGCTTCGGTTGTTACATTAGATTCTTCATTAGCAGTAACAACACTGGTATTAGATCATTAGAAATTTGGGATTTCGATTCATTAGAATCTGCTTTAACTTAAGCCACCCGAAAGTGTAGTTAAAGTCATCACAGCAGATGCAACAGATACTGTCACCCATCTTTAACTTTGCGCAGTTTATAACGCACTTTCTTGTCCATTAGGAGACCTCAAATTTTTAAACTGTTTTTATTCAAAACGTTATAATTATAACACCTTTCTAATAATAAAACAATCTTTTTTGCAACAAATATTCTTTTTCTTTAAAATAAAAAGAATATTCAAATTTTATTTTATTTATTATGACAACATGATAAAAACAAAACTATCACACACAACAGTCTAATTGCTGTCGTTTTTACGATTATCTAGAATACCCACCCAATTGTCGCTGCGCTTACAGCATCTGACAAAGTTGGAGATTACAAACTCCAACTGGCAATGAAAACGACAGAGTTAATTGCTTGCGTGCCGTCCTCTTAAAAGCTGATTGACAGCCAATCAATAGATGAAATAGGCTTCCAAACAAATCTAATATAGTTATTTTCTATCTCAATATTTAATAAAACCAATATTTTTAAAAATCTTATTTAAACAGTTAAAAATTGCTGTGAATCTTTAGTGATCGCTCAACAATCTTCTCATAACGTTTCTTCTTATCCACGAATACGTGGTCCACCCAAATCTTTGATGATACCAAAATTAATATTCATTGGTTGAAAATGCTTACTTTTTGTATGTGTAATATAATACGTAAAGCACCAATAGCTGTTGTTTGCGGAAAGATTACAGCTTCTTCATCTTTGAAACGACGAACAGCATTGATTCCAGCAACAAGCCCGAAGCTGCTAGATTCAACATAACCCTCTACACCTGTCATTTGTCCAGCAAAAGAATAGATTTGGATTTTTACACGTTGCAAAAAGGTAGGAGCAAGAAGATTAGGGGAGTCAATGTAGAGTTGCGATGCATGACGCCATAACGAACAAAATGTAGCTTGCTCAGACCTGGGAATCATGGAAAAAGACACGTTTTGTTCACTCCATAAGATGGGTCTGAAAACCAACAATATTGTAAAGGCTGCCAGCTGCATTATCTTGTCGAAAGCTGCACAACAGCATAGAGACCTCATAATCCCATCTCGCGGCCCTTGTAGTCATGCGTGTATTCCAGACCAACTGGTTTCATGGGCCCATAAAGCAATGTTTTAATGCCCCGCTTGGCGCATAACCTCCAATAGGCATGCAACCTTCAAGTATTTTTCCTTTCAAAGGAGTTGAACGGGCTTCTTCAGCATTGATCAAAGCTTCGTAAAAACGCTATAAACTCCTCCTTAGTCATAGGGACAATTGAGATGGGCAGCCTCTCCCTTATCGTAACGCGACTTGAGATAAACCTTATCCCATATCAGATGGAAGATTGATCGACAATTAGCCGCCGCGTCATGAAAATAAAACCCTTCACCGCCGTTTGGTTTGTAAAATAGCCAGACTGTCACTTGTCAGTGGACCAGTTGCAATCACTGTAATAGCATCATCAGGAATTTCAGTTACTTCGTTTCGAATAACATGAATGAGAGGGTTATTTTCAAGTTCTGCCGTAACGGCGAGGCATAGCCGCTACGGTCAACTGCCATACAGCACCTGGGTACGATGAGGCTTCACCAGTTCGCATGATAATAGAGTCCAAGCGGCGCATCTCTTCTTTGAGAAGACAGACAGCATTCGTTAAACTGTCACCACGAAAAGAATTCGAACAAACTAATTCCGCAAAATTACTTGTTTTTATGCTGGGGTGTTCTTTTGACTCCACGCATTTCATAAAGCTTGACAGGAATACCGCGTTTAGCGATCGATAAAGCAGCTTCAGAGCCAGCAAGACCAGCCCCAACAACATTAATATAAGATTGAGACATAAAACAATACCTCTTTTTGGGACGGAAAAACAGCTCCTAAAATCTTTCTTTTTATTGTTGTTTATAATATCTTAATTCATCAAATTCTCTAATTAAGCTCTTTAAAATATTAGTAATATCTCTTAATGCAAAATAAAAATCATCTTATCTTCAACTGTTATCGCCTTTTCATCAAATATCTTGAATAAACTGAAAGCATACAGACTTATAAAAACCTCTTAAAATTTTACTTTTAGAGCTTTTATATATACAATAATAATCCTAAAAATATAAAGTGACCAGAATACAGGTTGATCCTTTTTAAATTAGAAATTTTTAATCCAAATTAAAAAGTACAATACATCAACTTCATCACTTTCTTTATTTAACAGCTTTTTCATATAGTCACACTCCTCATTGACTACAAACAACTTGTTTGCCGCCGCCACGGATCTCAACGAGAAAAGTCTCCGAATTTTGGACAATCGCGGCCTATGGGTTTATTCCATGAGTAAAATCACAATCAGGATAGCGATCACAGCCATAGAAAATACGATTACGCTTTGTTTTTCGCTCAATGACGACCTGACAAATCGGACATATCACTCCAATTTCTTTAGTAATAGCTTTTGGTATTATGGCAATCTGGAAAATTACTGCAAGCGTAAAATTTACCATAGCGACCTAATTTAATAACCATTGGATGCCCACAAACATCACAGTCAAAACCAGCGGGTTCATCCATAATTGGATTTTCCATCTGTTCCTCTGCTTTAACAACCTCTTTTTCAAATGGTTTATAAAATTGGTCAATAACCTTCTGCCACTCCTCTTTGCCAACCTCAACTTCGTCCAGTTTACTTTCCATTTCAGCGAGTGAATTTCACATCAACAATGTCGAGGGAAAAATTCTATAATTAAAAGAATTAACAATTTCACCAAGTTCTGTAGGCTCAAAACGCTTAGATACTAAACGTACATAAAGTAACGCTTTTTGGATCGTCTCAAGAGTCGAGTGCATGGGTTGATGGACGACCAACACCATTTTCTTCAAAGTCTTAATAAGACTTGCTTCTGAATAACGAGCAGGTGGTTGCGTGAAATGCTGCTCAGGATTAGCTGAAATCTTTTTAGCTGTTTCTCCCTTGATCATTTCAGGAAGTACTTTGGTCTTATCAGAATCGTTGTAAAGCAGCCATATAGCCCTTGAACTTAATCTGACTGCCATTAGCGATAAATAAGACACCGTTTTTGCGTCAAATTAACCTTAACAGTATCACAAAAACTGCGGCGGTCATCCTGACTAGCAACAAACGATTCCAAATGAGAGTATAAAGTTTTAATTGATCTTTATCAAGATGTTGTAATGGATTCAGGTGTATGATTAACATTAGATGGACGAATCGCTTCATGGGCATCTTGAGCACCGGAGGCATTGCGAACATGATTTCACGTGTTTAGAATATTCAGCACCAAAATGTTCGGTAATATAATTAGCAGCATCATTTTTGAGCCACAGGGCTGATTCTAGTTGAATCTATACGCATATAGGTAATTAGACCTTGCTGGCCCATTAGAGCCAAGTCTTATTCCTTCATAAAGCTGCTAGAGCAACCATCATGGTTTTTCGTGTTCTGAAATTAATCTTATTGGCGGCATCTTGTTGCAAGGAAGATGTCGTATAAAGGAAGCGGTGCATTACGTTTTCGTTCTTTCTTTCTACTTTGTCAACAAGAAAGTCATCATTCTTAATGCAGTCAATACTTTCTTAACATCATCATTGCTTTTTCAGCTTAGTTTTTGTTATCAAGTCCATAAAAATTAGCTTGGAATTTCTTATTTCCTTTTTAAAAAGAAACCATCGATACTCAATACTCCTCTGGTTTTAAAAAGCTTTGATTTCATTTTCGCGGTCAATAATAAGCTTAAGAGCAACCGACTGTACGACCAGCTGAAAAGACCCTTCTTAACTTTTTCCAAAGAATAGGAGAAATAGAATAACCAACAATTCTATCAAAACACGACGAGGCTTGTTGGGCATCAACAAGATCCATATCAATTGACGCGGCTCGACAAAGGCATTTTTGACAGCATCTTTAGTGATTTCATTAAAGACAACACGGTTTTTACCTTTGAGATCTAAATCAAAATATGAGCTAAATGCCAAGAAATCCTTCCCCTTCACGATCCGGGTCACTTGCTAAAAAGATTTGCTTGGCATTCTTAGCTTCTTTTTAGAGAAATTGATTAAGGGACCCTTGCCGCGAATATTAATATATTGCGGCTCATAATTATTATCAAAAATCAATGGACATGCTTGACTTTTTAAGTCACGAATATGCCCTACAGAAGCCACCACTTTATATGAACGTCCTAGATACTTCTCAATGGTTTTTCGCCTTAGCAGGTGACTCGACAATGACTAAATTTTTCTTAGGGTCGCTCGCTTTTTACTCGTCTTTTACTGTTGTCGTTGTTTTGCTTGTCAATATTCTACACTTCCTATAAGTTATAAACTTCTAGAATGATATATCATTTTTAGAGTACTGTCAGAACAAACTTCTACTATAGAAAAACTTTATTTAAAAAGTTAAACTCATTTAAAATATCAAAAGCCTGATGTAATGCATTTGCTCCTTCTTGAATCAGGTGATGGCATCCTTCTGACTGAAGCCGTCTAAAATATTTCCTGGTACAACAAAAACATCGCGTCCTTCTTCCATAGCTTTGTTCACAAGTAATCAGACTACCCGAACGAATTTTGCTTCTGCTACCATCACCTTGAGATAACCCAGCAATAATGCGGTTCCGCTCAGGAAAATGATATAAGAGGTTGACTCTGTGCTTCATATTCTGATAAAGAGCAAATGATTCTTTGCAATATAATCCTGCAAGTCTTCGATTTTCTTTAGGATAATGAACATCTGGTCCAGTACCGATGACCGCAATTGTTGCTCCCACCGCTTTTTAAGACTTGCTAAATGTGCTGCAAGTATCAATACCACGAGCTAAACCGCTAGTAATAACAAAATTGCTTACTTAAGTCTTGTATGATCTTTTTAACAGCAGCTACTCCCATTTGACTGGCGTTGCAGAACCAACTACTGCTAATTTAGAGCCGAGCTAGCAAGTCTAGTCTCCTGATAAAATAGAAGAACAGGCGGATTATAAATATATTTTTAAGTTCCAAGGGATATTCTTTGTCCAAAATGGATAAAGAAGGAAAACGATTAAATTCTTTGCGTAATGCTACTATCAAGATTCTTGTAATGTTCCATAAAAATTAAAAGGCTTTTTATTTTTGGAAACAACAACCATATCCACGAAGAGACAAAGGATTTTGTGTCCTCTCTTCATAATCAATAATATTTAAGATATTCAGATTTGTTAGACCAGCTTTTTAAGTTTAAATAGTTGAAAATTATCCATTTTTATACCTCACTATCTAAACTATTCGACTCTATCAATTGATAGAGTTTCATTATATTATTTAGAAAAAATTATAAAAGAGACTGTATTTGAAAATAACAGCAAAATTGGCTTCATTATGAAAATGTCCAGCTAACATTTTTCTTTTTCGCTTGTCATACTGTTATTTCCATCTTCTGATTCATTTTTGTTTAGAATTTAATTCTAAGCAGAGCGACTCCCAAAAATAAAAACAATATCCCTAATACCGAAAGCATAAAATAACACCAATGATTCGTGTAGTAACGTCTTTAGTAGTCCTCTGTAAAAATGTTATAAATTCAAACCAAAGTAAACAGTAAACCTAAACCAAAACTGATTAGAATATAATAAAAGATCTCGATGTTTTGTCTTATTCAAGATTCTACTGCTTTATTAGCAATTTTTCTCGATAACATATTAACCATAGTTTTATCTCCTTTTTAGCTCCATTATAGCATGAAGCGTTCGATTTTTCGCTAATCAGACGCTTTTTCTTATTTTTATCAATAAATGATTGAATTTCTTTAATCATTTGCTTTGGTTATTCTAATACCACCTGTATTAAGGTAGCAATTTTTACCATTAACTTGAAGGACATGATTGTTTTTAATAGCATTCGTATCGTAATCACATCATTCTGCAAAAATCTTATCTGCAGAAAGCATCCTGACCAATTGTTGCTCCTCTATCTAAAACAAAGAGATACTGAGGGGTTTCTTTTCTGAAATATACTCAGTAGAAACTGGCGAGCCATGGGTGCCTTACTATCTCCTTCATTAACAGCTTTAAATCCCAATTCCTTAAAAATCCAGTCAAAACGTCCTTTGGGCGATTGACTTAACAATTCACCACTGTTAGCGATAACGAATAATGCTGAGCGGATTTTTAAATGATTCACTTTTGTTTTCAATTTTTAAAGAGATTGATCAAGCTCTTTATTATATGCTGCCTTCTTTTTCCTTACCGAAAATTTTTACCAAGGTTGTGCTTTTCTTTAACACCAGTAATAAGATTAGCATCCATAGATGCTGAACCATAAACAATAGCAGCCTTTGGAGCTGCTTTTTCAGCTCTTCGATATTTTTAGATGTCATGGAACGCCCTCTGATAACAATTAAGTCTGGTTGCAGTTTTGCAATTGTTTCAAAGTCAGGTTCAAAAAGTGAGCCTGCATTTTGATATTTCTTAGCTGAATAAATTTTTCATATCTTTATTCAACATATTAAGGCCATGTTGAGATTTTTGGGACTAACAACATTTTTCTTTACCTAAGGCGGTGATAGTATCCAAGAGCTCCTAAGTCGTAAACGACAACCTTTTGAGGTTCTTTTTGACAGTAACCGTCTCATTGACCATTTTTGGATTTGATTTTTATCTTCTGATTGTAATGGCAATTATTTTTCCACTTTTACAGTTTTATCCAGCAAAGGCTTTAGATGTAAAAGTAAAAGCAAAAATAACAAGTAAAAATGCTGCAAATAAGTTTTTAAATGGTTTCATTTTCATCTCTAATCTTTGATTAAGTAAGCTTCGTGAAAAAGAGCAGCTATTTGCTTAATAATTTATGTGCTGTTTCGCAATGTATTTGCTCCTGAGGGTCAAAAATAGTTACAAATCTTTCTTCCTTGATAAGTTTCAATTTTTATTGGCATATCGTAGATTTTAGACAAGACTTCTTCTTTGACCACTTCATCCACATTTCCATTGGCAATAATTTTTCCTTCTTTTAAAAGCGACAATATTGTCAGCATAGCAAAAAGCAAAGTTAATATCGTGAATCACAAGTATAATCGTTTTATTAAAATCTTTTTGCAAACGCCTTAGTATCTGCATAATCTGAACAGAGTGTTTCATATCCAGATTATTTAAAGGTTCATCTAGTAAAAATATAGTCTGTATCCTGAGCTAGTATCATAGCAATAAAGGCTCGTTGTAATTGACCGCCACTTAATTCATCAAAGAAAGCGATCTTTGATCTCCTCAAGTTCCATATAAGCAGCGCTTGTGTTATTTTATCTTGATCGTTTTTGGGTCAATCTTCCTTGATGATGAGGAACCTTCCAAAAAGCAACCAATTCTGCTACCCTAATTTTTAAGATTAATATAGTTCGTTTGCCTTAAAAATAGCCAACCTTTTTGTAAATCATTATTATTAAATGATTTTAATGCTTTTTGTCTAATAGGACTTGTCACTATCTCCTTCAATCAAACGGCTCATAATAGATAAAAATGTACTTTTCCCTGAACCATTTTGATCCGATGATAGCTGTGATTTTTCCTTTTTCAATATTCACAGTTAAATCGTTAAGAACGGGCTTTTGTTGATAATGTTTGATAATATTTTTAACGAAATCATTTATCTTTACTCTCTTTCAACAAAAAATGAGGATAAAAGTAAATTCCTCCAATAAAGTTTAAAAATAACACTCAGTTGCGTTTCTAAAGTCAGGACATATTGAACAATAATTTGACCACCAACAAGTGCTAACATGCCAATCAGAATGCTAGCTGGTAGCAAAATACTATGCCGATAAGTTGGAAAAATATGATGAGCGAGATTAACCACTAAAAAGGCCAAGAAAAGGTAATTGGACCGACAAGTGCTGTCGAAACTGAAATCAAAATAGATACTAAGATAAAAATTTCATGACCAGAAGATCATAATCCAAGCCCAAAACTAATCGCCATCTTTTTCCCAACAAAAGTACATCCAATTTCCTCAAAGGAAGTCCAACTAATTAAAAAGCACAAAAACGACTATAATAAAGGGATACCCACAATAATTTTTGTATTAATGGCATTAAAACTAGCAAACAAATTGGTTTGCAAAAATCAAAAATCATTAGGGATCAATGAGCATCTGAAAAAAAGATGACAAAAAGAACTAAAAAAGGGTATTTAAAACTAAACCACAAAGAAGTACAAAAATAAATAGAATACTCCTGCTGTTTAAATAGGACCTTAAACAGGAAAAATGCAAAGCCCACCATAATCAATAACGATAAGCAATAATTTGACAATGCTGATATTTGAAGAGTCTGCTGACTTCCCAAGAAAAAAACAGCATGATTGTCTGAATAAAGACGTAAACACTATCTAAAACCAATAATACTTGGTGTTAAGATACGATTGTTACTAATCGTTTGAAAAATAAGCGTCGAAGCACCACACATACAGCCGTCAGTAAAATTGCTAATAACCGCTTATAACGTGAATTGACCATATAGATTATTAAAAATTTATTAACATCTGAACCGATGCCATAAAGTAGGTAAAGAGCTGATAAAGTAATAACTAGAACTAAGATTAACCATAATTTTTGTTTTGAAAGTTAATATCATGAACGCCTTCTTCCTTCATCAAAAATAAAGAGATACTTCCTATTATTCCCATAGTCAATCCAATAGAAACTTCATAAGGAAAAAAATAACAAGACGTCCAAAAATATCACAAATAAGCACAATAACAGCACCTAAAAAGAAGTTAATATTAAGTTGTTCTTCATATTGTCGCCCTTGATAGCAGAAATCGAATTAGGAACAATCAAACCTAAAAAGGAAGACTGCCAACAACTGTTACAATGATAGCTGTCATAGCGAAACAATAACCAAGCCTAAATTAATAATAAATTGATAATTCAAACCTAGATTTTTAGAAAAAAATCTTCTCCCAAAAGCCAGCTATAGTAAACTGATGAGCATAAAGGTAAATTAATACCATGCAAGGCAGCACCAAAAAAATAAAATCTCATATCGATGAGAAGTCATGATGGAAAAATGACCTTCTAACCAACTGTTGACAGACTGTAATATCTGAAACTGTACTCCTAAAAAGTACTGATTGCAGATACAACTTTCCCCAACATCAGACCTACTAGAGGAATGAAAACATCATCCTTAAATTTAATAACCTTTAAAAGATAGATAAAAACAAAAGAACCAAAAATGACAAAGACCGATGAAATAATCAACTGCAATAGTAAAGAAGATTTACTAAATAAGATAATAGTGACAACAACACCTAGCTTTGCCCAATCCATTGTCCCAGCCGTTGTCGGTGAGACAAATTTATTTTGCGTTAATTGCTGCATAATTAAACCACAAACAGCTAAACTAGAGCCAACAATTAAAAATACTAACCGTTCTAGGAATGCGACTAGATAATAAAAATGTTAAGTTGTGAATCGTCTAAAGAGCCCAGTTCAAAAAGCGATAGACTCTTAACACCGATAAATATTGAAACGAGAGAAAGAAAAGACTGCAACTGCACGCACTGGAACAGTGAGTACTTTTTCATAGGCATTCCTCTCGAAAAATGATTAATTAAAGTAAAGCTTAATTAGCTTACAAAACCATTTATCATAAAGTTTAAAAAAAGTTCACGTTATTTTTGAAATCCGATAGAAAACTGTAATATAACTATTGATTAAATATTTTCATAAAAAGAAAAGAACTAAAACAAATACAGCCTTTTAGTTCTTTTCTTTTTAACGATTGACTTAATCGGTTCAAAAGTTCTTCGATGAATAGGGGTTACGCTTAAAGGTTCCTAAACCTTCTAAAGTGTTGTTTAGTACCATAACCTACATTTTTGAGCAAAACCATAACCAGGATAAATCTCGTCATATCCAATCATCATCCTATCTCGCGTTACCTTAGCAACAATAGAGGCTGCTGCTATCGAAAGCGAATGAGCATCTCCTTTGATAATGGAAGACTGAGGAATTGAAATACCAAGATTCATAGCATCAATTAAGAGATAATCCGGTCGGCTAACTAGACCTTGCAAATCGTCAATAGCCTGCAACATAGCCATTGGTTGGCTTCATAAATGTTGACTTGATCAATCATTTCACTGAAATACGACCAATACCAATAGCTAGGGCAACTTTTACGACCTGTTTGTAAATCTCTTCATGCTTCTTTTTGGGAATTTTTAGAATCATTAAGATGTCTGATTTTTACAGTTTTTAGGCAGAATAACACAAGCTGCCACAACAGGACCTGCTAAGGGACCCCTGCCAACTTCATCAATACCTGCAATAGCTTGGTAGCCTTGCAAATACAGATCCTTTTCATAGCGCAGCATGTTTTCCAAACGTACCTCTTCGTCTAAATCTGCTTGAATGATTTTTACGCTGCCCTAACAGCTGCCTGAACGCCTGAACGGGCATCTGCCTCAAACTCTGTCAATGTGGATCTAAGAGGGTCCGAAATAGCGCCAGCTGTTCTTTAATTTCCTTAATCGTTGCCATCTAATTCTGCCAATCTATCCAATGTATAACATCCCAAACGACCATCACGTACATCCTTGATAAAAACTTGATAAAAACGATCATAATCATCACGAAAGCCTAATTTTTGTGTCATGCTCATAATGATTTCAGGTGCTTCCTCTTCCAAATCAATACCTTTGTAACGTTCTAATAAACGTTCTGGATAGTATCGCTTGATCAAGACCAAAAATCGTTATCTCATCCATAGGCAGTAGATTGTCTTTAATAGCTCCGGTCATGGCCCTAATTTGAGTCAACTACTTCCTCTTCAAATTTAGGCTAAAGAATACCCAGTGTATCTAAAATTTCAAATTTTTATTAGATTTCATGCCACTGTTGTCCCTTAGTAACACCAGGTTTGTTTCCCCACAATAGCAATTTTTACCAACCAAACGATTCATTAAGGTTGATTTACCAACATTGGGAATACCAACAATCATGGTTCGTAAGGTCTCCTTCTGAATACCACGTTCACGGAGTTTGACAAGCTTATCGGTCATTAATCCTTTAGCCGCTTCAGTCACCTTTTTGACTGCTGACTGCTCTTTAGAATTAACAGCCAACGCCTTAATCCCTGCTTCTCAAAAAGTTACACCATTCTGCTGTGCAGGTACTATCTGCTAAATCTACTTTATTTAAGATTATCAGCTTTGGCTTATCACCAATAATCTTAGTTAACATAGGATTTTGACTTGACAGAGGTAAACGAGCATCTACCAAAAATCGTCACAAAATCCACAAATTTGAGATTTTCCTGCACTTGTCTGCGGGCTTTTGACATATGCCCAGAAACCATTGAATTTTAGACATGAAACAACCTTTCAATAACTTTATTTTAGTCTTATAACTTGAATAATTCTTTTCTAAAATTATACCATAAGTCAAAAAGCATGGAATAGGTTCTTATCATTTTACAGCAAAATATCTTGCTAAATCATTAAAATATATAGAATTAGAGCCACTATTCTAACTCCATATTAAATATGTACTAGCCTAGATAGACATTTTAAAATAATTTATCATAACCAATTTTTATATTAGGAAGTAACTTGTAACAGCAGCAAATAATGGCTGAAAGTTCTTCATCTGTTTTCTTACTGCGATTGCAAATAAATAGACTAACTTTCTTAGTATCCATTTTGACTGCAACGAGAAAAAGATTGTTGATTGACAGCAATAAAAGAACGTCTGGTCTTAACAATGCGATGGTAAAGTTGCACAACTTGATGCAGATCTACAAGAGCAAATCCTCTATGATAAGTTATAAGATGATTTTTATAAATAATAATTTTAAACTTATCATCATGATAAAAGCGATTCCAGAGATGAGAGGTCTAAATTACCATTTAATTCAGGATAAGCAGCATAAAAGCTCATCATAAGCTCGATTAACCTTATATCTAACATAGAAAGCGATACCTATAAAAAGCAAGATAAGCAAACCTAAGAGGCTACATACAATTGGTAGGCTAGTCTGATCAGATTTTATATCATGAGAGAAACATAAGTATAAAATGAAAAATATTTGTTCAACTCAGGCTGTGATCGTAAAATACCAATCATTGCCCAGAATAATTTCCGAATAACATGGCTGGTACTTCTATGGGTGTTATAATACTTCACTGCAATGCGTTTAGGATGCTGTCTTAGTGAACTGCCAGCTTTTTAATAATCTAGCAATATCCTTATCCTCTTCTTTAGATTCTAAACCAACATAACCATTGTCTTTATATTTCACAAGCCAAATAACTGTCTTGTGACCATCAATATCTGCTATAGGGTTTGGAATAAATATCACGAATTTCAAGCGTCACCTTGTCTCCCGAAGAGGGCCTTTGTAGACTCGCCGTTATGAAAAACTGTGACTATTGTTCTTATAAGAAACTGCTAGAAAAAAATCCCTATGACTCCAATGATAAAAGAAAATTCCAAAAACAAGATATAAAACAAACCCTTTATTACGGTTTTCCTTTAACATAAACAACCTCCACTTTTTGCTTATCATTATTGTTTTTAGTATAACATACGCTTTTTTAAAAAGACAGCCTTTGTCATTAAATCTTAAAAAGAATTCAATAATAATCGTTGTAAATACAAAATGAGAGTCACAACAAATCAGTAGCTCAAGAAGAGTTGATTTATTGTGACTCTCACCTAATTAGATATTGATAAAGACAGCCAAAGTCAGTACCATAAAAATTTACTAATTAGCAAATAATTTAATTACTCAGCATCGTATTCTTAAATGAAAGAATCATTGATAGATTTTTATTTAACTTGTTCAAAATGCAAGTGTACATTAATATGATCATCGTAACCATTGCGCTCAAGATCACGTTGAAGGCGGTAAGAAATATAATGCTCAGCAGTTGTGATATAACCGGCATCAAGCAAACGATGTTCCACTTGTGATTGAATCATGCTAGTGTGGGCCGTTCAGTCTGTGCCTCTTCTAAATCAACAACAACCTTTTTGGTAACTTATGCCAAATCTTGACGCAAGGCATCATCTAATACATAAACTGTTTGTGCTGCACCAAGAATAGCTTGATATATCTTATCAGGATCAAAAATCAACAACTTGACCACTACGTTTGATAACTTGCATAAGAACCTCTTTTTCTAAATGTTACTAACATCTTTCATTACTTATTATCTAAATTGTCGGATTAATTGTCAAGTTTTTTATCTTAATCTATTACTTTTTGACTGATATAAGTACAATAGAAAATCGATCATATTATAAAGGCTTTTTAAATGATTCCTCAATAATGAAATTTCTCTACTTCATCACTATCGCTGAGATTTTTCAACATCCTAAATAACTAAAATATCATTTTAAATTCACTTTCGAATAGTAATAGTAATTATAGCTCCATTCAAAAACACACTAGCAAAAACCAGTATGCTGCAATCATTTCTCAACAATTTCAATAATGCGTCTAGCTTCTTCATCAGTACAAACAACTAATGGCAAGCGCAAAAGGCCCCTGCATCAAAAACCTTGATGATTAAGAACTGCTTTGACAGGAGCTGGACTGGCAACAGAAGAGCGCGTGAACTTTAGGAAGAAATTGACGCTGAATCCCAGCAGCCTTTTTAATATCACTCTTTTCAATAGCCTCCACCATAGCAAATAACTCATCGCCATTAGTATGTGAAGCTACACTAATAACGCCATCAGCCCCTAAACTAAGAGCATGAAAAGCCTCGCCATCTTCACCCGTAAAGATTAAGAAATCATCTGGCTTATTGTCAACTAAATAAGCAATATTATCAAGATTTGTACACTCTTTAACACCAATAATATTAGGATGCTGGGCCAGACAAACATGGTATCAGTTTCTAATGTTGTCACAACGTCGTCCGGAATATTATAAATAATAATGGGCGAGATCACTAGCATCAGCAAGAGTCATAAAATGCTGATAGAGCCCTTCTTGTGTCGGTTTGTTGTAATAAAGAACAATAAGCTAAACCAGCAGAAAAACCACCAAAGTCAACCTTCTTTAACAAAGTTGACAGAATCACGTGTATCATTTGTCCCCACACCAGCAATTAAAGGAACACGTCCATTAACAATTTTTGAACGGCAGCAAACAACTCAATTCTTCATCATGAGTAAGAGTAGGACTCTCAGCAGTTGTTCCCGCTAAGAGCAAACCTTGAGTATGATGAGCCAGTAAATGCTCAATAAGCTTTGGAAGAGCAGCAAAATTGATTGATCCGTCTTCTTTAAATAGGGGGTGATGAAAGCTGTAATAATGTTGACGTCTTTAAAAATCTTGAATTGACATGTTCTCTCCCTCTCACTTTAATACACCATTATTAATTATTTTTATTTCAGTTCAAACTTCAATTCTGATGTCAGAACGAACAAGACCACGTTCATGAAGACTTTCCAGCAATTTGAACTGAATTCAAGCAACACCTTTAAGAAGATTGTCTGAAACGACCCACATATGAATACCATTTTCAATATCTAAATCCTTACGAATACGGTGACATAAGGTTTCGACTGCCAACAGCATTCGCTGCTTGTAGGGTAAATTTGATGTTAATATCATCTTCAAGAACAGCACCTGGAAATGCTGCAATAGCTGCTTTTACTTCTTCCAATTAGAGCAACGTCTTTGGTTTCAATATAAACAGACTCAGAATGCGAAAAAGAATTGGAACCTGAACACAAGTTGCCGAAACAGGGAAGTTCAGGTTCTTCCATGATTTTTCTTGGTTTCGTTAGTCATCTTCATTTCTTCATAAGTATAATCATTATCGGTGAAGACATCAATCTGTGCCAAAGCATTGAAAGCAATTGGATAATGCTTTTTATCACCACCTGATGGCAAAATATCAGCATGAACAGCTTTAGGATCTACACCATCATTAACAACTTCTTTAATTTCACGAACAGTTTCATTAATAGCTGATTGACCTGCTCCTGAAACAGCTTGATAGGTTGAAACAATACACGACTTAATCCCCATTTTTGACGAATAGGTTTCCAAGGCTACCATCATTTGAATCGTTGAGCAGTTAGGACAAGCAATAATCCCATTATGAGCATCCATAGCAAAGCATTGACTTCAGGAACAACCAAAGGCACATCTGGATTTTGACGAAAATGAGAGTATTATCAACAACGACTGCACCAGCTTTGACTGCATAGGGGCAAATTTTGCCGAAACAGAACCGCCAGCTGAAAAAGCGCAATATCAACACCTTCAAAGGAATCTTTCGTAGTTAATTCAACCGTGACATCTTGATCTTTATATTGCAAAACTTTACCTGCAGAACGTGAAGATGACAAAAGCCGTACCTTATCAACTGGAAGCGTCGATTGTTCCAATTGTTGAATCATACGAGTTCCAACAGCGCCTGTAGCACCAACGATAGCAACTGTGTAGCCCATAGTTTACCTCTTTATTCTAATTCATTCTAATAATAGACATTATACTACTTTTTATACAGTCCATAAACTATTGAATTCAATAAAAAGCCCTTATTGTTACAAGGAAAAAGGCACTCGATTAAGTGTGGCAAGCAGGTTCACACAACTTGCCAAGATCTGCTCTGCATTATGATCTCCTTAGCGTATGTGGTATAAACCACAATCGACTCATCGCATAGTTTTAGTATAACACAAATCGTCTGAATTGCCAAGCCATCAAAAATTGAACATCACAGAGGGGCTACCAACTTAACAGCAAACCAATTAATTTTTGTCGAAATCTTTTTGTAGAGTTGATCGTGTTACTCGTCTTGATTGTTTTAAAGTTTCTTTAAAAATCGGCTTTAATATCAACAAGACAATCCGTCTGATACATATAAGTCGCACATTCAAAATGATGATAAAGACTACGATAATCTAGGTTTATTGTCCCTACTACTGCTTTTTATATCATCAGCTATAAAAACTTTAGCATGTACAAATCCTGGCGTGAATTCACAAATCTTGACTCCCCGCATCAAGAAGAGCAGGAAAATAGCGCTTAGCTAAGGCAAAGGAACCTTCTTATCAGGAATACCTGGCATAATAATTTTAACATCAACACCACGTTCAGCAGCAAATTGTAAAGCATGCTCCATTTCACTATCTAAAATTAAATAAGGCGTCATAATGTAAACATAATCCCGCGCTTGATTGAGGATATCAATGTAAACATTTTCACCTACTTTTTCATGGTCAAGCGGTGAATCACTGTAAGGAATGAGCATAACCAGTAGCAACAATCTCATGAAAATTCTGGGTTAAATAAGGTGCAAATTCATAATCTTTATTGGTAGTAGACCACATTTGTAAAAAGCATTAAAGTAAAAGAAGCGACACTAGCCACCTTCAACATAACAGCAGTATCTTTCCAATAGCCAAATCGTTCAATTTGATTGATATATTCATCCGCAAGATTAATCCCCCATTAAAAGCGACCTATTATCAATAACTAAAATTTTACGATGGTCTCGGTAATTGTAATGAAGTGAACACAAAATGGAGTTATGGTGACGCAGCTTTTATCCCAATTTTTCCAGTCTTTTAGCATAGTCAAAAAGAAAGCGTTGATAATTCTAACATGCCATCATACATCACCTAACTTCTCCTTCTTGAACTTTTTGTTCTAAAATAGAAAGAATTTCACCCATCAATCCTTCAACTATAATGAAATATTCAAAAGATGAATTTTTCAGCTTTTAGCAACTATTTTTCATCTCTTCAAATTTGGATTGTCCATTCGGAAAGTACGTGACTTTGGTGTTTTTGTAAACAGGAAATCCTCCGCTTCTATGGAGATGTTGGGCTAAATTATAAGTTCTAGCATGACTTTCTTTTTGAGTTTATACAAAATACGTTGATCATACTGAAAATAAGGTTTAATAGCTTGTGTTGATTTTTGATAAAGCGATTTCAACTCACGATAACTTCAATCTTGCTTTATATGGATTAAAAAAGTGTTCCTAAAAATAGGAAAAGGCAAAATAACCAAAAAGCCAAGTAATAATCAGAGCGTATCCATCGGACTATTCACAAGATAAAGAACAGATCCTATCATTAAGACAATTCCTAAAATTTCAAGATGAAGTCTATAGTGATTAAACCAGAGAAGGTTGATAACAAAGAAAAACTTGAACAGAAGTAAAAACAACAATAATCGTGGCACGACTAAATATTCCTCTTAAAAATACCTCTTTTACTTTTCTTCAATAATCTTAACCGTATTATTTATTACTAATGATTTTTGTCCTCCTAAAACAGATATCAAAGGTTATTATAACACAAATAAACAGTCGTTTTTAAAAAGCAATAAAAACGAGGTAGGAAAAATCAGCTTCGATTCCAACCTCGGTTTTTATTAGCATAATCAATGTTAACGACGTGTTCTGTAGAAATAGACACCTGCCACAGCAACGATTACGAGACCTACAGTAGTTAACAAAAGTCCTGCTTGTTCACCTGTTGATGGTAAAACAAATCTCGCTTTTTGCTTGGTTACTTGTTTTTGAAGTTGTTGTTATGTTTGTTGTTGTCGGAACATTCGTTTGAGAAGCAGTCGTTTTTGTTTGTGTTGTTAAGCTCCTGTTGTGCTAGTAGCTGTTTCTGTAGTAGTTGAATTATTATTTGTTGTACTACTTGTTTCTGTTGTCCTTCACTAGTTGTCGTTTCAGAAGATGACGAAGTTGTTGTTTCAGTAACAGTTGTTGTTTCTGCTTGCCTCTTTACTCTAGAACTAGCTCTACCATATGCGGATTCAATACAGGCGTAGCCTGTTTGATTGGAATAATTAATATTATTTCCTGAAATAGCAATAGTGTTGCTGACATCTTTACCAGCAGATTGAGGAAGAAGTTAAACGAGTAGTATAAAGAGATAAAGATAGCGTTGTTACTGGATCCTGGAATTGTATAGGTAAATCCTGTTGTCAATCCTAAATCATTAGTTTTGATAATAGCATTTTTGAAAATCCTCCAGCATAAGGTCGCAGAGCAACTTCATCTAAACTGTCAACATCATCACCAACAATGTACTGCGAAGCGTGCAGCAACCAAAGGAATCTTTTACGATTTCTTGATCTTCTCCGACAACATCAGTCAAAAGTCAAATTATCAATAGCACCTTGTTTTGTTGTTGTAGAGAACTTTCCAGTGAGATCAAACCAGGTTACTTTTTATCCTGATAACCCCACTTTATTAACATCTGGACTTGTGGCGTAATATCTTTATCTTTAACATAGAGCTGTAAGCAACATTATTATAGTTAAAGTTTACAACACCAGGAATAAAAATATTGTTATGATTCAATTGTGCATTAAATTTAATGTCATAGCCTTATCATTAGGCAGTTTTTCAAAAATATCAGTAAAAGGTAACTGTTACTTCTCCTGTATTAGGATCAGTTGTTGCTTTACCAGCTAGTGCCCATTGGTATGCATAACATCGAAAGTTAGAGCAGTCGTAATTGTAATTGCTCTGGCAACAATGGTTAAAGTATCCCCAGCCTTAATACTGGCTTCATCTGGGAAAGTAATAGAATTACTGAAGAAAGTGGTTCCCAATAATTAACAGCCTTAGATGGGTCATTAGAAAGTGCTGTACCATCTGATTTTGTGATAGAAGCCGTATTTGTATAATTTGTGACTTGGTCAGCTTTTACAATCTTCGTTACCCAAAAAGCTCCCAATAAAATAGTAAGGACTGAAACCAAGCAATAGTTTACGTTTCATTTTCATAATAGAATTTTTCTCCTTAGTTAATCTGTAGAATATTTTGAATTAGTTATATCTACATCCATTTTAACATAAAAATACTGTTTTTAACAAGAAGTCTTCAATTGTTATTATTTTGTTATTTTAATATTTCTATAATTTTTCGCTTATCTTTGTATCATAAAAATTTTTGTTTTGAAGGTTTTATGCACAATTATTCTCACATCAATACTCAACTAACTTCAACAAGCAACTCATAAATCTTAAAGATATAAAATAATTGACTGATTAATTTTTATTTTATATCTTTAACTAATTGACTATACCTAAATAATTATTTATAATATTATATAAAATAATTGATTGGGGTGAGTTTATGCAAAAGAATTCAATATTCAAATCAAATTCAAAATATTACAAGCAAACTCTCATCTATTCGAAATATAGCTAATTGGACAGCTAAAGAGTTGGGAGCTAAAATTGGTGTTACCAAACAAACCATTAGTAATCTTGAAAATTCTAATGGACAAACAAATAATTTAAATTCCACACATATCTTGCCATTCGTTCTGTCATTGATCATGAAATTACTATTACTGATAACCCTGTTTTACAATGGACTACTTATTCAACCAAGAACAAGACAATATGGATTCAAACATAAAAGTTGAAATCGGCTAAAGATATAAAAATTGCACAACTTGGAGCCGCATCAAAAGCTGCATATACTTCTCAGATAAAAACAGTGAACAGACAAATCTGAGAGAAAAACAATGGCTGTTTTCGCTTTGCTTCCTTCTAACTACTTCTATTTTTGGGTTCTACCACCTCTACTTATAAGCCCTTTTCCTTTTTGATGACGTTATTCCTCCTTGCTAAATAGATGTTTACTGCCAACAAAAAGTTTAGGTGAAAGTGAGATTTCACCTAAACTCTCTTTAAATTTTTAATCAACATCAATAATCATTCATAGAGGCTGGCACCATTGGTTTCAATAACCTTTTTATACCAAGCAAATGATTTTTCTTATAGCGTGCCAAACTTCCAGAACCATCATCGTTGCGATCAACATAGATAAAACCATAGCGTTTACTAAGTTCTGCCAGTTGATGCAGAAACAAGATCTATTAGCTTTAAGTTGTATAACCAAGTAAGTCTACACCATCTTGCGGGCTTCTCCTACTTGCATCAAGTGTTTTTGAAGATAATCAATACGGTAATCGTCTTCAACGGTCGGTTCATCTGGTCCTTGAACAAGAACATCTTTGGCACCTAGACCATTTCTACAATAAAGGTAGTAATTGATAACGATCATAAAAGTCATTAAGAACTAGACAGTAAACCAACAGGATCAATTTGCCAACTCCATTCTGAAGCTTGAAGATAAGGATTTGAAAAGACCTCCCAAGACATTACCTCTTCCTGAATTGTAGTCTTCAGGATTATGAGCTGCTGCTACTGACATATAGTGAAGAGAAAATAAAAATCAACAGTATTTTCGAGCATTAGCTCCTTGTCACCTTCAGCCATTTGAATGTCAATGTATTGTCCTTGAAATAACGTTTAATATAGTTAAGTGTGTTTCCCTCGTGCATGTAAGTCACTAAATAGATAATTTTTGATTTTCAAACTCTCGAACAACTAATTGATCTAATGGATCTGCAGTCATTGGATAAGCAGGCATAGCAAGAACCATACAGCTAATTTTAAAAATCCGGATTGATTTCATGACCAACTTTAGTTGCAGAGCAGATGCCACTAATTCATGATGAACGGCTTGATAAAGATCTTGTTTGCTAATTGTTCGGGATCGGTAGTGGCAGTACCTCCTGACATAAACGGCGCATGTAAAACAGAATTGACTTCATTAAAAAGTTAGCCAATGTCTTCACCTTATCTTTATAGCGATGTGAATACTGTGCGTGCATAACGTTCATAAAAAGCAATTAACTCACGATTTGCCCACCATTATATTTTTCTAGCCAAATGAAGAGGTGTTTCATAATGCGATAAGGTAACCAATGGTTCAATATCATATTTTGCCAGTTCATCAAAACTTTTATCATAAAAAGGCAAGTCCAGCTTCGTTTGGTTCTGAGATCATCACCATTTGGAAAGATACGAGTCCAGGCAATGAAAGACGAAATACCTTAAAAACCCATTTCAGCAAAAGAGCAATATCTTCTTTATAACGATTATAAAAATCAATACCAACTAATTGAGGTTATCTTCCGTTGGTTTTTCAGTAATCAATGGACTTGAAGAACCAGATTGAGCGACTCCTCCTTTTGGCGTAACATCTTGAACGGATGGCCCTTACCATCTTGATTATAAGCACCTTCAAACTGATTGGCAGCTGTTGCACCGCATAAAAATTTTCTGGAAATGTGTATGCATCATCTTTCCTTTCAATATTGATAATACTATTATGAAAAACTTTTGCAGGACTGCTACTATCTTGTGAAAGAAATTGATACTATCCTTTGATATTAAAAATTCTCCCTAATAAAGGAGAATCATATTTAAAGATAAATAAAGTCATTTTGATTGAGGCTGTATAAAGACGCCAATTGAGAATATTGAGGCTGGGCATTTCACTCACAATAAAACTGCCATCGCTGATTAGATATTCTACAAAGCAAGATGACTAGAAGACTCTGCATCAGATAGATAAGAAGGTAAGCGAGGCTATAAACCAACTTTTGCCTGATTACCCGTTACCTCTTCTGACCTGCTTCTTCTATCCATTTACTAGCGTTTTCATCTAAATGAGAACTAATTTCCTTACCTAACTGAGTTGTTCTATTATAAATATGCAAAAATCACTTCCATAGCTATAACCATTGCCATCAAGCCAAATTTCACGGTTTGATCGTTTGGTAAATTGTAAGTCAACCTAGCTTCTTGAACGCTATTTAATCTAACATTGTAAAAACCAGTTAAAGAATATCTCTTTCTTCCATTTCCCCATCCTTAATCTCTTTAAATGTCATTTTTGCTGTCTGCTAATTATTCTTGCAAATAACTACATATTTCTTATGTCTTATACTTAAAATTATAATCATCATTATTACAAATGTCATATTATATTTCTTTTTATTACATAATATTTCTAAAAAGATACATTAGCTTGAATTGATGTGTTCTTTTTATTAGTCTGATATGCTACAATAATACTATCCTTTGATAGAAAGAATGGAAAGAATGGAAAAGAATGAAAGCATTTTTAACAGATGAAAATTTTAAGCATAGAGATTAACTTTGATAATGATTTACTACCTTATAAAATTTATCAAACAACTATTGCTAATGGCTATCCAGATACCCTTTTTCCATTGGCATCCAGAATTAGAAATTTCTTATATTTATGAAAGGTGCAGCTCAATATCACATTGATTGTGAGTTATTTTAATAGCCAAACTGATGATTATTCTTGTCCGTCCCAATGGTATGCATTCTATTCACCCTATCAAAAATAAAATGCAAAAAGCTCAGACACTACTTTTTCCATTTAGATTTGGTTGGCTATTCTCTTTTGGATCAAATTAGTCTTCGTTATTTGCAACCTTTTGCAAAAACTCTACTTTTAAACTTGTCCCTTGTATCAAACCAGACATGTTAGGTTACCAGGATATCAAAAATTGTCTTTTTGCTATTTTTCGATATTTATCAGCGACAAGGACGCCATTTTGAACTCTTACTCAAGGCAAAATTACAGAATTAATCTATCTTCTCTACTTTCATCCAATACGTCCTGCGAAAAGCATTCTGATGATAATATATCGTAAAAATGAAAATTCGTGAATTGATTGATTATATTCATCAGCATTATCAAGAAAATTGTCTATTATCTCTTTGGCTGATATTATCGGTTATAGCAAAACTCATTTTATGACAGTTTTTAAACAACATGGAACCTCCTGCACAGATTTTATTATTCAATTCCGACTGAGTAAAGCCTGTGATTTATTAGTCAATTCCATTAAACCAATTCTTGAAGTTGCTTCCGAAGTTGGCTTTACTAACCTCTCTAATTTTAATCGCCAATTTAAACGTTATCAAATTACTCCAAGTCAATATCGTAAACAGTTCAAAAGAGACACAAAAAAATAGTAAGATTTGGGAGACCCTAGGATTAAATCTTAATTGAACATGGAGCTACAGGACACGGACGGCGCTAAAAGATAAACATACCCTAGACATAAAGCGTTATCGCTTAGTTCCCTTTCCGCGAACGCTCTTTGTATCTTTAACTTGTTTTCAATCTGCTGCATTAAACTGTTATGTCTAATATATTTGAAAAGGGCGGGACTTTTGTTCCTAGCCTCTTTGTTGTAAATAATTATATTACTTTTTGATCGTTCAACCAATCAAAAACATTGTTATAACTTTCTTGCCTTCTTTGGCAGTTGCCGCTCCTCCCTTACTTTTTATTGCTAGGTTTTAAATCCTGACAATTTTGAAGATTTCTTAATGGTTTTAACATCTTGAACACCTGATGCTTGATTATTGAAGAAATAAACCCAAGACCAATGACCATTATATGTGGATCTTTCAGGTCTTTTTCATCGAACATTATCATAATAAAGAAAACCATTTATTCTTAGCACCACTATCAAGAAGAGAGTTGTAAATGTGGCAATAGATAGAGTCTTTGGATTAACAACCTTATCTGCTGCAGATGGATAAACCAATTGGAATATTCTTTTAAGGTTTAACTTTTGACTATCAAACCATATTTTATTTGTCCTAATACCTGATTTGCCCGAAATACTGTTCTTATCCTCAATCATTTTATAGAATTGCCATCATTGTTTCTTTCATAGTGATAATAAGAATAGGCTGTTGCTTGAGGAACTAGAGCAGCGAAATAATTAGGATAATGTAAAGCCATATTAATCGTCATGTAACCACCATTAGAGCAACCAGCTAAATAGATACGATTAGGATCAACATCTTTATTATTGGCCACATATTTTTTGATAGCATCCATAAGCACCTCTGTATAACGGGAAGTTCCTGCTCCCTGACCATTGCTACCATCACCTTCATCCATCCAATAAGTTGGAGCTTGAACAGTCAAAACATAAGTACCTTTTTGATTACCAGACTTAAAGTGATTTTGAATATCCTCTTTGGTCCAAGCAGTTACTTTATTCCCAGAAGTAATATCAGGATCTGTTTCACCCTCTCCTTGTCCATGCAACCAAAATAATCAATGGGTTTTTATTACCTGATTGTAATAGGTTCATAAGCCGCATATTGCAAGTCAACTTTTTCGTTTTTCTTCGTCAAAGGATTGGTATAATTGCCTGAAAAACTTCCTCGATTAGTAAAGACTTCTGAATCTGGCGATACCCGCTTATTAATGGCATCACTTTTAGGAGTCAGATTGTTGGTTGATTTGCCTTTATAAGATACTGTTAAACCTTTAATGGAAACAGGGTAGTCTTAACCACTGATTTTTGGAAAAACATCTGTATTATAAACAAAAAGGGATGCGTTTTTACTGTCATCAACATTATATGTGACAGGCATTTTGAATTGTTAGGTAATCGCCTTTTTCTTTGTCAGATTTTTGACCATTTTTATCAGATAGATAAACTTTCTTAATCTGACGTTTTACTCCTGCTGTTTCTACTTTGAGATCATAGTGAGACACCTTGGAAATTTTTGATTCAATTTAACAACAAGTTTAGGTACAGCAGGGGCGAATTCATAACCTTTAATAACAATTTTAACATCATCGATACGATTACTTGAATCAAAAAGCCAATGTAGAACTGGTTGCCATAAAGTAAGACCCTAGACCGACAGTGCTCCCAGAACAGCATTTTTCTTCCTTTTTCATTAGAAAAACCTCCTTAATTAAAAATACGATTATTTTTTAAGATATTGAAATCTTAATCATACCCTCCTTTTCTATTGCCTTTGTCGTAATCAACAAAAAGTTTTATAATCTAAAACAAGGAAGACCAGAACTTTTGTCCTAGCCTTATTTGTTTGTTTAACAGCTGTAGAGGTAATCTCCTGCTTCTACAGTCCGTTCTTGAGTCGTCAAGACATCTAAATTGATCTGAATTAGTGACAATAACTGGTGTAATGACCGGAAGTCCAGCAGCCTTTATAGCGAGTGACATCAAATTCAAGTAAAGTTTGTAGCCAGCTCAACGATCGCAACTTCAACAAAGATTTTGAAACCTTTTACCTGCAAGAGACAGTATCCATACCAATATGAATAGAAATTTCTGCACCATTTTCAGTCCTTAAGCCAACAGCATGTTTTAGTTGGAAGACAAGCGTTACTTCACCTTTAGTCGATTTTATAACAACAATACCATCATCTGGATCAATAGCAGTTCCTTTTACCCACTAACACCTAGAGCAAAAAGCTTCATCAGAGACATCTTCAGTTAACTACTTTACCAATGGTGGGCTAGAAATGATTTCTTGTTTAATTTCTTTGAGTTCTTTAACAGGTTCTTCCTTATCATCAACATCACTATCTGTACTTGTTGGTTCACCATAAAGATAAGAATTTTTAATAAATTGTGTTAAAACAAAACCAAGAACAAAGTTGCATGCAATAGCGATTGAAATGAATTAAGATCATTGAATTTTTAGGATCAATGAAAGAAGGAATATGCAAAGAGCCCCATACCTCCATATACCTGCATTTTTACATTAGACAAGATAAGCACCTGAAATAGCTCCAGAAACACAGGTCATGATAAACGGTACACATTGGAAGTGTAATACCATAAATAGCTGGTTCTGTTACACCGAAAAGGGCAGAAATAAAAGGCTGGAATAGATAATTGTCTAACCTTATTTTCTTGGTACGCATCATAATATTAAGCGAGTGATCCAGCTTGAGGCAAAACAAATGGCGATAGTCGCTACAAGAATGACACCAGGTCCTATGGTTCCAAAATAATAAGCGGAACAAGTCCCAGTGAAGTCCAAACATGCAAGCCTTGCCACATAGCACCAGAACAGATGCCGTAAATAACTGGATTAAAGCCATAAATACCTGTAAAGATGGCACCTACAAGATCAGATGCCCAACTCATCACGGGACCAGCTAACTAAGAAAGAGGAACAGTTATTAAAATTGTAAAAGAAGGAACAACGAATACCTTAACCACATCTGGAATAATCTTTTTAAAGAAAGTTTTCTATTTTGGAACCAGCCCAAATCGCTGGCAACGATTGGTGAGACAGTCTGCAAATAACTGGGAGGCTGGGAAAAAATTGGTATTCAAAGAATGTTGAATAAATAGGAGATTCAATTGAGTTCCTTGGAACAAAGTATAAAAGTGGGTGTTTTACTGTAAAACTAGCTGCAATATTGGGATAAGCCAGAGCAAAACCAATAGCTGGGCTGTAAGTACTCCATTTTAAAACGTTTAGCTGCTGTAAGTGCACAGAATCAAAAGCAAGAAATTGGAAAAAGCCATCACCTGCGCATTGAAGAACAACATAAGCACCATCTGTTTTCAAACTCTGCTGCTGTAAAAATAGCAGCTAGACCTTTAATCATACCTGCTGCTGAAAGAGCTCCCAGCATTGGTTGGAACAGTCCTGAAACGAGAGCAATGAAACGATCAAAAAGATTTCCCTGGAATATCTCTTCATCCACATCAATGCCGCCTTCTCCAGTAATGCCGCTTACTTGTAGGACAGTATCATAGATATCAGGAACATGATTTCCAATAACAACGATATTGTCCACCTGCTTTGACAACAGTCACAATACCTTCACGTTGTTTGAGGTAATCATCATCAGCCTTGCTTTCATCTTTGAGAGTAAAAACATGAGCGAGGTAACACAGTGAACAAAGCTAACGATATTATCTTTGCCTCAACATGGGAGACAATATCTTGCGCTAATTCAGGTATAATCTTTAGCCATTTTTAGGCTCCTTTCTTTTTCTGGTCTTCTGCAATCTTATCTATAGAGGCATTAAAATAGAAAAACCTAAACAAATACCAAATAAATACAACAAAACACTCGTTTGCAATCTATTTCGTATTCATCTAGGTTTTGCCTGCACTGACCAGTAACAATCCTTACAAAAGATATTATAGCAGATTATTTAACTTTGCAAGCGCTATAAAAATTAAAGGGTAATCAAAAGTCTCGACTATTATTTAAAATCCAACCTAATGTATGTTTAGGTTGACCATCATTTTAAAAATTCAGCCTAATGTAAACTTACATTTTAGAGACAAAATTTTTCATGATCTAGGCAAAGAAAAAGACAAACCTCAAGTAAGTTTGTCTTCAATCTGAAACTAATCTTTATTGACTGGTCTCTAGACGTTGAATATGGATGGTCAGGTAAACCTGCTCATCTCTACTCATAGCAAAATTAATGCGGATTCTACATAAGATTTAATCTGTGCAGAAGCAAAGGCATGAGGATAATTTTTCTTTGACCTGTTCATAAAGAAAAGCGTCATTTTTCCTTGAACAAGACCATTAGCTACACGTTGAGCGAAGTATTGAACATGGGTGATAAACCGATTATAATCGATTGATTCTTCATCTCTAACCTCCCCAAAAATGCAAACGAACAATTTCTAAAAATATCACTAACGAATTTTTAGAAATAAGGCGATTCTTTTTCTAATAGGCCACCATCTTTTTGCGCATTAATAAAATGCGAAAGGCAATAGAAGCCGCTTCATCATCTGCCAATTGAAGCGTCATTTTTCTCTTGACCAATTCAATCGTATCTTTTCTAATTGGAACTCCTCAGGATAAAACTTTCACTGACTTCCCAAGCAAGAGGATTTTGTATAGAGTAAGACCTTCTCTGGTTCTTTGAATAGTATAATGAAGGTGGTCAGCCAAAAGGCAATATAAAGGGAAATATCAAGGTTTGTCCTAACTTTTCTTGCCCTTGATGAATAATTTCCAAGAACAGATCAATTTCTTCGCTATCAAAGATCAACATAAACGCGATAACTCTCCGACCATCTCTGTATCCGTATTTTGTAAAATAAATCGTTTTCGATTAAATCTTGAGTTGACCTCATCACCGGGCTGAAAACCCTAGCCCTTCATAACAATAATCTCTTCGTTGTTGATACCAAGTATCTGAACGACATTGTTATTAAACACTTTTCAATTTTCATAGAACTTTCCTTAGTAAAACAAATGACGTACTTTTCTATCCTATTAAATAAAAACTAAAAATATCTTAGAAAAGCTTTTATTTTACGATACATTTTAAATTGCAAATAGAGATCATTATAAATGCCAGCCACTTCTTGCCAAGATTATCATAGACTTCTAAATGACCTATTGTTTCCTTACTTGGATAAAAGATTTTATTATATATATCAGCCGGTAGTAAAATCTTTCGCCTTAGCATTTGGCGTTGCTATAGCCAATATATTCAACATTTTTGAGCCGCGTTTTTCTGGCTTTTAGCATAAAATTAATGAAAACATGGCAGACTGTGTTTGACTGTTTTAGGAATAACTAGATTATCAAACCAAAGTGGAACCTTCGCCAGGAACGAGGTAACGAAAGATCTTTATTGGCATCCAGCATTTCTCATAGCTTCTCCTGAAAATGTCATCAAGAGCAGCATCTCCTCGAATGAGATAACCCCTTCATCTCATCACCAACGATAGCTTTAATATTGGGTGTCAGCTGATTGAGCTTCCTTTCAGCTCGCTCCAACTCTGCCCCTATTTTAGTATTGAGGGCTATAAGTAAGACTATTGAGACTAAAACCAAGTACCTCGTGCACCATCAGCAAAGCATAATCTTATTGGTATATGCTTTATTCAAAGGTCGATTTCAATGCTGAGTACTTTAGTTAGCATTTGCTATTGTAAACGATACTACTGTTCCCCAAAAATAAAGGAATAGAATAGTGTTGTCTTTATCAAAACTCTTACCAGAAATTGCTGATCAAGAGTTAGTTTAAACCCTTAATTTTTGATTTGTCAAAAGCTTAACCAAAAGATGCTCTGCCTTCATTTTTGCTAATCATGTAATCGCTAGAACAGACAATATCATAAGTTGTTCCACCTTGCTTGATTTTTGGTATACATAGCTTCATTGGAATCAAGTTTCATATTGAACCTGAATGCCTGTTTCTTTGGTAAATTTTTGTCAGAAGTTCGGGATCAATATAATCCCCAGTTATAAATAGCCAGCTTATCAGGACTCCTTTTCCTTCTATCTGTTGATTCATCATGAAGTTTAAGCCAATCAAAGCAGGATAATAAGGAAAATACTTCCTATAAAAGGAATAAAGTTTATGCATATTTTTCCTCCTATCCTGCGAAATAAATAATAACCAATGACAAGCAGATGCTAAATGAAAAACAACCGTTGACAAGGCATTGATTTCTAAAGAAATTCCCTTACGAGCACGGAATAAATTTCAACTGAAAGCGTCAGCCATTTCCAGTAACAAAAAGGTTACTGCAAAATCATCTAAAGAATAAGTAAAAAGCCATAAAATACCCAGCAATAATGCTAGGTGTTAAATAAGGCAGCATCACTTCTTTTAACATTTGAAAGTAGCTGGCTCCTAAGTCATAAGCCGCATGAACCATATCATCATTCATTTCTTTTAATCTGGGAAGAACCATTAGAACGACAATAGGAATAGAAAAAGGCGATGTGACTAAGAAGAACGGAAAACATGCCAATTTAAAAGCCAATAAAAGGTAAAGAGAATCAAGAAAGAGGCCCTAATCATCACATCAGGTGCTACCATAAGGACATTATTAATGGACAAAAATTGTATTTGATGCTTCTTTTTACTTGGTAAGTTAAAAATCGCTCCAAAGTCCCAATAACTGTTGCCAATAAGGGCTTAGAAATGCTAGCAGAAAGGTTTCGACAAGAATCAACATTAATACGCTGATCGTTAAACATGGTTGTATAATGTTCTAAAGTCAAACCAGTAAAAATGATTCATATCTCTGCTTGATTAAAAGGAATAAAAATCAAATAAAAAGATAGAATATAAAGAATTAAAAACACAAGCGTTAAATATAAATGCCCTATTTTCTTCATTTCTTTCTCTCATAGTTACCCACATAATAATAAGCATGGTAACAATCAAAAATATGACGCAATGATTGAACCCATTCCCCTGATACGTGTTGTCAGAAAGTGCTGTTCAATAGCAGTCCTAAAAAGTAATGACGCGATTACCACCAATTAGACGTGTCAGCATAAAAGACTGAGACTGGGATGAAACAGATTGAACACCACTTCTAACACCATTTTAAAGACAAGGGGAAAAATGACCTTGGTGAAGGTCTGCCAATCAGTTGCCCTAAATCACGACTAGCATTGATAAGATTGGAATCAATATCATCAAGAGCATTAAAAATCGGCAAAAATCATAAAGGGATTTCAATATAGAAGCCACGAAAATAAAAAGAAAAAATCAGTAAAAAGAATTTGCTTGAGGTATGATCCGCATAAACTGTAAAAACTATTAACACCGCCATGATAACCAAAAATCCCCATAAAGCATAGCTTTAAGTAAAAAGGTTAATCCAAGTGGGCAGATAATCTAACATTAACCTGATTGTTTGTGCTTAAGATTTGTCAAAATAAGCACTGTTGGATAAGAAATAAGAAGTGTCACCAGCGTAATAATAGCAGCATATAAAATAGAATTAAGACTCATTTTTCAAATAAGTCCAGTTGGCAGTTTGATAATTGCTTAAGTGACATGTCCCTCAATATCAAAAAGATTTGTAAAGAATAAGTGCTACCGGCGCTAACACAAAAGACCTATCCAAGAAGATGAGGCAGGAAAAAGATTAACTTTTCCTCTTCCATGACGCTCCTCCTCTATGGCATTTATTAGAGCCTTCTTCATGTTCTTCTGTTTCCATATTCTTCAATACGGGCATCAAATTCTGCTTCAGTTTCATTGAGCCGCATGATATGAATATCTTCAGGTGTAAAGTCAAGTCCGATAATCTCACCTTCCAATAGCTTTATGCGTTGAATGAATCATCCATTCATTGCCAAGTTCATCATGAGGCGATAATTTCGCTAATGAACACCACGAAAAAGCTGTGTTTCAACTTTGACCTGGAAACTTGCCTTCTTCTGGCAGCGTAATCTGCAAATCTTCCGGTCGAATAACCACTTCAACAGCTTCGATGGGCCGCATACCACCATCAGCAACTTCGAAAGCTTACCATTGAACTCAACCAGTAATCCTCAATCGCTAACAGCTGGCAGAATATTAGATTCTCCAATAAAAGTAACAACAAAATGGTTGATTGGTTCATCATAAATATCAACAGGTGTTCCTGATTGAACAATTTCCCCATCATTCATGACAAAAATCCAATCCAGACATGGCTAGCGCTACTTCTTGATCGTGCGTTACAAAGACAAATGTAATCCCTAAACGCTGCACCTGAATCTCGCAATTCATACTGCATTTCTGTTCGCAATTTCAAATCCAAAGCTGACAGGGAGCTCATCGAGCTAAAAACAACCTTAGGCTGATTGATAATGGCACGAGCAATGGCAACACGCTGTCTCTGACCGCCTGATAATTTTTCAATCGAACGCTTTTCAAAAACCAGTAAAACGCACCATGTTTAAGGCTTCCGTGCACGTTTTTCAATTTCTTTCTTAGCTACTTTTCGTAATTTTAGCGGAAAGGCAACATTTTTCAAAAACTGTCATATGAGGAAAGAGGAAGCATAAGACTGAAAGACCGTGTGTACATCACGTTTATTGATAGGGATATCATTGATTCGTTTTCCATCAAAGAAAAATACCACCGCTGCTTGCTTCCAGTAAACCCGCGATTAGATTTAGAATGGTTGATTTCCTGAACCGGACGCTCCAAGAAGCGTATAAAAACTTCCTTCTTCTAATTCAAAGTTAATATTTTTAAAACAACAGTACCATTGTCTTCAAAAACCTTTGACACATTTTATAAATGCAATGATTGGCTTAGTCCAATACCTATGAATCCTCCATTTGTACTTCTTTTTCACCAATAATCCGAACCTCTGGTTCGAGTAACCCTCAGAATTTTCTTTAACTCTATGAATAACATCAGCAATTAGGTCTTCGTAATTTTTAGCTGAGCCGTTGGCGACATTGACCATAAAACCGGCATGTTTTGTGCTGACTTCATACCACCAATGCGATGTCCCATCAATTGGGCTTCCATAATCAACTGACCTGCAAAATGTCTAAGGGACGCTTGAAGACTGAACCACAAGAAGGATGCTCTAAAGGTTGTTTAAGTGCTCGTAAATGATTTAAACGCTGCATTTCCTGACTGATAATAGTATAATCCCTGGTTTTTAAAGAAAACTTGGCTGAAACAACAACTTCCTGATTATCTTGTAAAACAGAATGACGATAACCAAAGCGCATATCTCGCGCTTCAGTGTTTAATCTCACCATCTCTAGTTAAAACCTGAGCTGAGATCAAAATATGAGAGATTTCACCACCATGCACCAGCATTCATAAAAACAGCACCACCAATACTTCCCGGAATGCCACAAGCAAATTCAAAGCCAGTCAAGCTCTGATGATTGAGCAACTTTAGTTGTTTCAATTAGATTAGAACCTGCTTCTGCTTCAATTACACTAACCATCAACAGTCACAGCATTAAGTTTGTCAAACATGATGACAGAAAAGCCACGAATCCCACCATCACGCACAATCAAAATTACTGGCATTTCTAAAACCATCCAAGGTAGGTTATTTTGATTAGCAAATTTAACAATGCGAGCAGTTCATAACGATTACGTGGAAAGGCTAAAATCAGCTGGACCGCCCACTTTTGTATAGGGTATATGGGGTTCATTAATACGGATATCAACGCCTTCTAAACTTTTGTTCATTTCATTTAACATCATTAGCTATTTCTCTACTTTTTCATACTAAAAATCAGTAAATTAAACCGATTTTATTATATCAAATTTTACCTACTTTGACGACAAGAAAGTTATTTTTCCATTAATTCATAATTTCCCCAAACTGATAGATTTTCTCCAGATTTTAACTCCTGAGTTTGTCCACTTTTTCCAGCAGAACAGCTACCGTTTCGCTTTAAAAACCAGGATGAACTAATTCACTGGCAATATCATTAGAGGAACCAAAACAAAAGCACGATTCTGCAAATAGGGATGGGGGATTTTTGAGGTTATCCTCTTTAATAATAGTATTTCCATAAAATAAGATATCAATATCAATTGTTCTGGGACCCCAATGTTCATGACGGACACGATTTAAATGTTTTTCAATTTTTTGACAAGCCTCTAGTAAATCGTATGGTGATAAATCAGTTTCGAGTTGACAAACAATATTTAAAAATCAACCAGTCTGTCTTTCCCCAGGCCGCTGTTTCATAGATGGGGACACTGCCTGTAAAGTAATATAAGAGAGATGAGCGAGTTCCTCTAAAGCTCTCTGCAAATAAGTCTGCCCGCTCTCCTATGTTACTGCCTAGACTTAAATAAACAAGTGTCATGAGCGCTCTCGTTTCAATTCAATACCAACCCTATCATAATGACCAGCAATGGGCGGATTTTCTTTAGTAATACAAATTTTGATAGCCGTCACTGGTGAAAATTGTTCAAAAATATCTTCTAGATGCCCCTATGATCTTTCGATCGAGTATATTGACTGTTTTCAATACGACTCTTAAGTACTGAAAAACTTGACCATAATTCACCGTGTCTTCCAATTTATCTGTTTTTGAAGCTGCCTTTAAATCAGTGAGAGTTCTAAGTCAACCGTAAAAATCTGCCCCAAGGTCTTTTCTTCAGAACAAACACCATGATAAGCATAAAAACTGACAACCCTTTAAAATAATCTTATCCATAACGCCCTCATACTAACTGGCTGCTGACCTTTACAATGTCTTTGTTGGCAGCCACGTTATACTCTAACAATTTTGCAGCCCTTACTAATGGCATAGCCAGAAAAGAGCCGCTGTCGCCATGTCTCGCTCTTGCGGCGGTATGACCGCCTAACAAACTATCAACAACACGTTTTTCTAAATACCAAATAAAACAGGATAACCAAGCTTAGTCACCTCCGCTAAGCCTCGTAGAAGTTCCATGTTTTGTTCGACATTTTTAGCGAAAACCAAAACCAGGATCAAGCCAAATATTTTACTAACTCCTGTTTTTGGGCTAAATCAGCACGTTCCAGTGGAGTGGCAAACATCTTCTGTCACATTGCTATAACTTCTTCACACTGATTGTGCATCAAAATAATAGGCGCTCCAGTTTCAGCTGCTAATTGGAAACATTTGCCCATCATAAAAGACCAGACCACACATCACATTAAGATGTGCTCGCTCCCCGCAACAAGAGGCTACTCCGAGCAGTCTCAGTCTTATAGGTATCAATGCTAATCAGAGCAGTTAAAACTTTTCGCTAATAGCTTCAACAATTGGAACAATCCGTTTAATTTCATCCTCAGCAGAAACAAATGCTGCGCCGGGACGTGTGGATTCTCCACCGATATCAATGATAGCCGCTCCTGCTGCCAACATGGCCTCAACCTGTTTTGAGACCTGATCGATTGTTTCGTATTGTCCGCCATCTGAAAATGAGATCTGGGGTTACGTGAGAATCCCATAATAGCTGCTTTACCAGCTACATCATATTTACCAATTTTCATGCTTGCTCCCTAGTTATGATGTATCATTGCTATAATTTCCTGACGCGTTTCTTTATCAGATTGGCAAATACATCTAACTAGCTCTGGTTACAGTTTTGCTGCCAGGCTTTTCAATTCCTCTCCCTTAGTCATGCATGTGCTCTGCTTCAATCATAACAGAACGCCTTTAGGCTTTAAAGGCTTCCTCCAAGAGCATTAGCTATTTGAACTGTCGGTCGCTCCTGCAACTGCGGGCGTTTGCTGGCACCTCAACAGCACGAGCTAGTTTACTAAGTCCTGTGACGCAGCCGTCACTCGGAATATAGGCAACATGTAGCTAAGCCGTGAAAAGGGACTAAATGATGCTCCACACTATAGAATAAAATGGGATATCCTTGACTAAAACAACGTCTTCATGTTCTTCAGAAAAACAGCTGTAAACTGGTCTTTAGGATCCTCATTAAGACCTGCAAACATTTCTTGATACATCTTAGCAACACGCTTTTGGCGTATCAACAGTCCCTCACGATTGAGGGTCTTCATCAAGTGCTTCTAATAACTGATAAACAGCTTCTTCAAATCTGGTCTGACATTATTTTTCTCATTCATTTCTTAATACAATCTATTATAGCCTATTTCTTCATTTTTCAAAAGAACTTTTCTGACTTGTGAAATAAAAATAGAAACGATCCTGTAGTGACATAAAAAGTCATCTCTTTGAGCCTTGCTAACCTTTTTGAGCCAAAAGCTTAAAGTTACTGATTTGTTTATAAATCTGTGGATAATCTTTCAAAGGAAGGGCATCAGGATGAAAAAGGTTGTCACAGTCAAATCAGTGAATTGATTTAATTGCTTTAACATGCTGTCAATTGGTTTTGGTATTAATGGCTGCAAAAGAATATGAATCTTTTATCAGCATACTGCTCTTTAAAAGTTCACTAAAACAGCAACACTTTCATTATTATGAGCACCATCAATCATAAGATTGTCTTTGATAAACTCTGTCCTTCCTATCCAGTAGTTATGAGACCAGACTTTTTGAATAACGAGTATCAGTTACCTTAGGAAATGCTCTTGCAATAAAAGGGTAGCCATAATAGCCAAAAGCAGCATTAGCTCTTTGATGGTTTCCTTGCATGGCCAATCTAATATCAGAAATCTTTTTATCTACAAATAAAATCAAACCTCTCACCCTTATCTACAAGATAAAAAGTTTGCCTAACTCATAAATAGGGCTCTGAGTTTCTTTGGCCTTTTGGTAAAACAAAAGCAGCCTTAACATCAGGACGTTTTCAGCAAAAATAAAAGGACTCCTTCTTTTAAAACACCAACCTTTGCTGAGCAATATCAGAATAAGTCTCTCCCAGAAACGCCTGATGGTCCAGTCAATGGAGGTACAAATAACAGCTTGCGCCTTAAAAACATTAGTTGAGTCGTGAGAGTCCGCTCATTCCTGCCTCAATAATAACCAAATCAACCGGATCACTTTCCCGAAATAAAGAAACATTAAAAGCGTGATAATTTCAAATTCTGTCGCTGCTTCCAAATCAGTCTCAAGAGGCAGACGTTCAACCCTGGGTTTGGCTAATTGAACTCATGAACAGATCCGCTTTCGCTGATCATTCGACCGTTAGTGAGATTCGCTCTCCTAAAATCAATAATATAAGGTGAAATAAAAGTCCCAACCCGATAACCTGCTTCACTAAAAATGGTTTTGTAAATCATTAACAGTGGATCCTTTGCCATTAGTACCGACAACATGGATACCAGTAAATATGCCGTTAGGATTGCCCAATTTTTCTAGCATCCAAGTCATACGTTCCAAGCGGTTTAATCCCGAAACTTTAAACTATCCTGTATCCAAGTCAATGCTTCTTGATAATTCGTTTTCTCTCCAACTCTAAATTTCAGCTTTACAGATGAGTTTAAAGACAAAGCCATCGTGACGATACAATCACCACAAGCGGATATATCTTTTAGAAGATTATCTATAAAATATTCAAAGTATATTGCTAACGCAGTGAGTTATCATTCATCATTTAGTAAAGATTCTTATTTAATTTTCTCGACCCTTACACCCTTAGCATCAGTACTGAAGCAAAGTGAGTACTACCACTTAGCTCTAAAAGCATCAATGTCCGCCTATGATTTGATCAGCTTATCTTGATCCGTTAAGACAATAACCGTCGGCCCTGCACCAGAAAGGTAGCTGGCATAAGCACCGTTTAAACACCGATCTCCTAATTTGTGCAATTCCTTACCGGGATTGACGAAAAGCGTTCATGAAAGCGGTCATTCATAATAGCTTCACCTGCTGTCTTTAAATCACCAGTCAAAAGACCATGGCCATACAACATTGTGCAATTGAGCTGGCAGCCACCGCTTCCTTATATGTTAAATCTGTTGGTGAAAACATCACGGCTGTCACTGGTCTTTAACTTCATAGTGGGGATAAAAAGCAATAAAAGAGCTTTTGGGAAAATCAGGCAACAACATAATTAACTTTTTGATTGATATAACTGGAAATCGGGTTTTCCAAATAAAGCCAGTGCCACATTGTCTGGATGTCCTTCAATTTCGTTTACAATGTCTAACTTTTCACTGTCTGTCAGAATTCAGATCTGCTGGTGATTAGCAATTCAATACCTGCAACAATAACAGAGCTTGGCGATCCTAATCCTCTTGCCAGAGATGTCACTAACCATACTGTGGCTTGATGAGGTCTGAGATCGTGGTGCCACTTTGCAAAGCTGTTACAAGCAACAAATTATGCTCATCGCGGAATATCACCCAAATCGCAGCTAATATGCCAGAAGCAGCTTCTTCTAAAACTTCAATGAAGATATTTGGAAGAGCAACAGACGACAGAGTCAAAGCCGGGTCCAATATTAGCTGATGTTGCAGGTACTGTAATTTTCATCTTATTCCCTAATACTTTGAAAGTGTTGAGCAATTTTAAAGTCTGCCACAACATAATTTCTCAGTGACATTTACTAACGCTCTGCCTCAATGGATGCGTAATTATCACCACAGCGCTTGTTCACCATTAGCTTTTGCGCTGTAAAACATTCAAAGAGATATCTTCTGAATTGAAAAATTTCCGCCAAGCACAGCATTTTACCTTTTCATCTGCTGTATTAATAGCAAAATAATGTATTTTAACATCATCAGGATGCGTAATTTTGTTTCACGGATAAATTCGATTGAAGCATTTTACCGACATTACCGTCTTTTGATGCGACGAGCGATGCGAATCACATCAGCTACAACAGAGGTTGCTGTTGGCTTTTGACCAGTGCCCGGTCCATAGTACATAGACTCTGCAATACCAATTGATTCCACAAAGACTGCATTCTCCATCATTAACACTGGCAGGCGGATGAGATTTTGGAAGGAATGTGGGTGACACTTCTGCAAAAATACCAGAAGGTGTTTCCTCGATTAGACCAACGAGCATATAACCTGGTTGCTGTGCCATAGCGACATCATCAGGGTAATGCTTGAAATACCTTGATGCACTGCGCGATCAAAATCAATTGTCACTGCCAAAACCAAATTGGCTGAGAATAACAGCCTTATAAGCTGCATCGAATTCCTTCTTATCATTGGTCGGATCGCTTTCGGCGTAACCTAATTCCTGAGCTTTTTGAGAGCCGCTTCATGGGTCCAGCCTTCATCGACCATTTTGGTCATCGCCAAAATTAAGTTCGTTTAATACTCAAGAATACGAGTGACCTTATCAGAAGTCAATGGTGGCTAAAGTGCGTAAAATTGGAATACCACCATCACAGCAGCCTCATAATAAAAGCTTCACCTTTATCTTGAGCAAGTCTGATGAGTTCTTTACCCTGCATCGTTGCACAGTGAAGTCTTTATTAGCTGAAACAACATGCTGCCAGCTTCAAGCGCCTTGGTGATAAAAGTCTTAGCTGGTTCAATGCGTCCCATCAATTCCACAACAATAGCAATATCGTCATCGGACAAAATATCATCAATATTCGTTACAAAGTTAAAATCATTGCCGCTGCCAAAGACGTTTTTCTCATCGTTGTCTTTAACGAAAACTTTAGCAATTTCAGTTTAGTCCTGAAACAGCTGTAATTTTTATCCTTGTTTTCCTTCAATAAAAACGGCATTCCGCTCGCTACTGTACCAAACCCAAAGCAAACCAATTTTATGACATTTCCTTCTCCTTATAAACACAATTTTTCATTATATCAAATTTTTGGAAGAATTTTACAGCTAATTATCGCTTCTTGTGCTATATAATAAGCTAAGAGGATATTTATGACTAAGAAAAACATCAAAAGAAATCATTAACAAGCCTTAATGCCATTTTAATTTTGCCTGTGCTTTAATATTAGGTTTTCTCCTTTTTGTAGTAATCTACCAAAAAGTCAGCAACTAAAAGTAGAACTACAACTACTACTAGCAACAGCATTACTAAAAGCAGCCATCAGAGACAAACAGCAATGGACCAAACAAGATCAGCGAGTTAAAATCCCTATTTTATATATCCGCTATCCATAATATGGCTCCGAAGGAAGCGAAAATGCCAACCTCATTGTTGCTCCCGATATTTTTGAAAGTCATATTAAACGTTTGAGCGACGAGGGTTACTACTTTTTAACTCCAGAAACACAAAGCTCTTACTCAAAACAGTCTGCCTGCTAAAAAGTGATTTGGCTGACTTTTTGATGACGATCTTATTGACTTTTATAATATTGCCTTCCCTATCTTATATATAAAGCCAAGGCCACCAATAATGTGTACCAGTTTTCGCTCAGGAGGGAAGGCTGGAAACTAACGTTAAAAGCAAATGAAAAGAAATAGAAAAAAGAGGAAGGATTCTAATCTCATACTCTGACCCATCTGGTTTATCGCTTGCTAGATCAAGAAAACGCAGGCTGCAAGCCTAAAGCAATCAAAGTTATCTCGATAAAGATTGGATCAACCACAGCAGCAATAGCTTATCCAGCGGGACGTTACAATGATACAACGCAATTTAGCTAATCAATAGAGTTGGGAGTGACAACTAACGAGGTGCTGTCAATCAACGATGGAACTTCTCTCCTTAAATCGTATCCGCATCCTACCAGATACAAGTACAGATGTTTTTAATAAATACTATCTCTCCTGCCATTCAGTAACGACAAAAAGACTAGGACTGTTTTTAATCCTGATCTTTTGATATCATATCCTTGTCTTTCGTCATAGTAATAAAAATAAGGTATAACTATATTAGATTTGTTTGAAATCTATTTTCATCTATGATTAGCTTTTTGTTAGTTATTCTTAGGGGGATGGCGCAAGCAGCCGCCTCCGTCATTTCATTGCTAAAATTGAAAGCTTGTAATCTTCAATTTGGTCAGTATACGTTACCTTTGAAACGACACTGTGACCACACGGCAACTGGTAGAGTATTCCCATCATCTTTATAGACGATGGGTCTCTAGAACAACAAGTCACCCTAAATGATTGCTTTTCACTGTAGTTAAGTGATAGAACTGCTTATAGTTTTGATCACGAGGAGTTAGCAAGACAGGATCGCCAAAAAGAGTACAGTTCTGGATTGCTACGATAATCCGCTGGATTATTTGATCTTTCCTCATTAGTTGAGAAGCCATATAATTAGCTTCAAACATATTTGAAAGAACAAATAAGTCCATATCAAAGAGGACAAGCGAGAGATCAAGGGGCTAAACAGTTTCCAAAATATGTCGAAGCTGAACTGCACTGAAACTATCAGTCGAAAAAGCCCTTCGTTCCAACGGCGAATAAAACGATGTTGGATGTTTTAAAATGCCACGACCGCCGCCTGCAATTCCAGCAGCAAACTATTGGCTACAATATCTACGATATCAATGCGTAACTGAGCTGCCGCAGTTTCTAATGAAGTAGGTACGATCACCCTGAACCTTCAAACAAGTCACTCTTAATGGTATTGGATCTTTCAAAAGCATTTATCATATTCATGTTCTCAGAACTGAACGATTGCTGTTAAGATTTTTGCGCAACTTCTTTTGAGAACTCCGCTAAAACCAAAAGCAAGACAAATTGGTAGCCTAGAAATTTCCGGACGCGTCTGAGCCAGAAGTCTTCAGCATCATCTGATAAAATCAGTTATTATCAAGGAACGCGATTAAATGTGAGAGCTGCTGTTAGAACCCTGCAAAGAAACAAATTCTAAATCATCAGGCGTGATAGTGCTGCTGTTGATGGCTGTCCAAAAATTAAAGGTTTTATTTTCCGTCTTCAAAAGAAGCCGCATAAAAATAGTAACAAGAAATTATCAAGACAGAAATTAGTCACCCAGGTAATCTGCCGCTGAAAAGGTAATACTGTCCCTCTTGCTCAATGATAGTAACATTCAATTCTTCAATTTTAGATAGAAATTTTGTCGCATTTGACAGAGCTGTCCCCGGCTGCTAATTTCCTGTTAACAAATCAGGCAGCCAAGTCTTTCTCTATAGTCGTTACTGCTTGCGAGATATTTTTCGATAAGGTTCGATGTCCCCATGAGATAAAGGGAAGCCGTTAAAGAAGCTGCGCTAATTCTGACAAAATCAATAACCTCTGTTTGAGACACCACCCTTACCCCAGATTTCTCTGGAACAGCAGGACCAAAAAGACCTTCCGCTGCTACTTTTTCTGTGGTTGGTCAGCTGCTCCGCCAGACTTTTGGTCAAATCTGATCGGCATGAGTATCTAACCAATCAATAAAATTCTCCGAAAAATAAGCCACATAGCCCCTTTTCATGTTTTCTATTTTCACATACTGCTGAACTCTAGGTTAATTGGTGTGTCGCATTATTGGCATAATTGAGCGGTAAGCTAACTTCAAAACCACATCAAGCGCATTCTCAGGCGTATAACCAACTTCAGAAATCAGCAAAGCTTCATCGACTCGATCCCTTGGTGTTAATAACAGCAATAGTAAATTTTGCCAGGTATCAACCCAGGATCATCATCGATCGGGTTGCGTTGCGCAAGGCCTCTAATAAATCTGAGGTGCCATTGAGATTTGCTCAATCAGAAAAGGCTGTATGACCTGCTACACAAAAGCACAGCCATGGTTGCAACGGCTGTAAACTCTGAACAACTTCGCGCTCCGTTGGTGTTAATGAATTCGACGATTAATTTCTCCTACTGTCCGATAAGTCTCAAGAGCCGTTGGGGCATTAGCCAAAAGACCAATAAAGATTGGGTATATAGCCGCCATTGTCGTGCAACTGTCCGCAACGTTTCTTTAACTCTCTGGTGCAGTTTTCAATTGTATGTATAGTAAATTTGGACATAATAAACTCCTTTTTAGTATTTCTACTATCTTATCATGCCCACCTTTTGAGATAATCTTATATGTAATTGAGGCATAAGGAAAAATTTATAGAGCTCTTGGATAAACAAAAATTCCAATTTCAGAGAGAGTACCAATTGAAGCATAGAAATATTTTTACATATTTTATTTATGCACAACTATAATGAGAGAAAAAGCCACTAAGAAAACCTTAGCGGACTTTATTGTTTGAATAGCTTTAAAACAAGACTCTCTTATTTAAGGTAACAAGTTGCTCCAACTGCTTCAAGTTTTAACTTTAGTTCTTCAGCTTCTGCTGCTGCAACACTGCTCTTTAAGTACAGATGGTGCGTTATCAACAAGACCTTTAGCTTCTTTAAGACCTTACTGATGATTTCTGAACAACTTTGATAACAGCAACTTTTCTTGTCACCAGCAGTCAATTCGATATCAAATGAATCTTTGGCTAGCTGCTATCTACTCCACCAACTGCACAGCCAGCTTCTGGAACAGCATGATTTACGCAAATTCTTCTTCAATCAGCTTTTACAAGATCGTTAAGCTCAAGTTGAAGCTTCTTTAATTTCAACAATAATGTTTTCAATGTTCAATGCCATTGTTAAATTCCTCCAAAAATAGTTTTTCTTAAATAATTTGTAGCACTATACTGCTGTTTGAAGACTTAACGGCGTCTTCGTCTTTGCTTTCTGCAACAGCTTTGACAGCATATGCAACGTTGCGGACTGGCGCTTGAAGTACAGACAAGAGCATAGAAAGAAGTCCTTCTCTGTTTTGGAAGTGCTGCGGAGCTTAATTTCTTCTTTTGCACATAAAACAGCACCTTCAGTTGCACCTGCTTGATTTCAAGTGCTTCAGCATCTTTAGCAAAATCGTTAATAATTTTTAGCTGGTGCCACAACATCTTCATTTGAAAATGCAGCAGCTGATGGTCAGTAAAGATATCATCAAATCCTTCAAGACCAGCTTTTTCCAGCGCACGACGTAGTTGAATTCTTGATAACTTTAATTCAACAGCAGCTTTCACCTGAAAGTTACGACAGAAGAACAGTATCTTGTTCAACGAGTAAGACCACGTCAATCAACAGACGACGATGCCTGGCTGCTTTCATTTCTCAGCAACAGCATCAACTAATTCTGCTTTTGCAATGCGCTTCACTCATCAGTGTTTTAACCTCCGTTTTTATGGCTAATGGCAAAAAATCGCACCCAAACCCCGAACACGAAAAGTACAATACGTTTTTCTCGGTTTGCGTTTTGTGCGCTCGGCAGAATATATAGGCACGCTCCCCTGCTGTCTTAGGTCAGTTTTCGAAAACCTTTACTATCATAACATATTATTTGAACAAGTCAAGTTATTAAGGGCAATTTAAGAAGAATTTTAAATTATTTTATTATATAATACATTCTGCTTGATATATAATAATATTGGTGTTATAATATGGGCAAAATAGTTGATAAAACGCTATATCAGTGTCTGAAAAATTTGTTTTCTTTTACTAAACTGTTATAGTATAATCGACTATTTATAATAATTAAAAAGGTAATAAAGTATGGCAAATTTTATATGGACGCGATCCTTTTGAAATATGGACGATATTTTTAATCAATTAATAGGTATATGGGGGATGACTCTGAAAACCGTCGTATTTGATTAACGGTCGTGAAAGTAAGTCCGAAAATTCGCACAATACAGACAAACAGGTAGCTTCTGGGCAATCCGAAATACAGCAAGCTCAGCTGCTGCTAAGAACTCAAAAAAGACAGTATTTTGACTAAGCAGTGGCAATTTAACCGAAAGAAGCCAGACAAGGTAACGCCGATCCTGTTATTGGACGGAATAAAAGAAATTCAAGAAACTGCGGGATCTTGGCTCGGCGGACTAAAAACAATCCTGTTCTGGTCGGTGATGCCGGTGTTGGTAAAACAGCTGTCGTTGAAACAGCACAGGCTATTGTTAACAGTGATGTCCTGCAGTATTAAAAATAAGGAAGTTATTTCTATTGATATTTCAGGATTAGAAGCTGGTACACAATACCGTGGTGCTTTCAGAAAATATTCAAAACTTGGTTAAAGAAGTCCAAAAAGCGGCAATATCATCACTCTTCTTTGATGAAATTCATCAAATTTTGGGTGCTGGTTCAACTGGTGGTGACAGTGGTTCTAAAAGGTTTTGGCAGACATTATCAAACCTGCTTTTATCTCGCGGTGAATTGACTGTTATCGTTGCTACTACGCAAGATGGAATACCGCAATGCCATTATGAAAAACGCTGCATTGGCACGTCGTTTCAAGCGAAGTCAAGTAAATGCACCTTCTGCTGAGGATGCCCACGAAATTTTGAAGGTGTTTCAGCTCTCTACGAACAACATCATAATGTTATTTTACTACAGGAAGTTTAAAAGCTGCTGTTGACTTATCCGTACAATACATTCCACAACGCAGTCTTCCTGATAAGGCCATTGACCTTGTTGATATGACAGCTGCTCATCTGGCTGCTCAACATCCAGCAACTGATGTTAAGACACTTGAAAAAGAAATTCAAACTGAAAAAGATAAACAACAATGCTGCTGAAAAAGAAGATTATGAGAGCTTAAATCAAAAACTAAAATTGATAAAACTGCAAGCACAAATTGACAATCATACTGAAGGGCAAAAGGTCACTGCTACTATCAACGATGTGGCTGAGGCAGTTGAACGTTTGACAGGTATCCCTGTTTCGCAAATGGGAAGCAGTGACATTGAACGTCTAAAAGAGATGATTCTCGTCTCAAAGGTAAAGTTATTGGTCAAGATGAAGCTGTTGAAGCTGTTTCACGCGCTATTCACGCCGTAACCGTGCGTGGTTTTGATGAAGGCAACCGTCAATCGGCGGTTTCCTTTTGTCGGACCTACTGGTGATTGGTAAAACAAATTAGAGCTAAGCAGTTAGCCTTGGATATGTTGTGTTCAAGACTCTATTATCCGTCTTGATAGTCATATGTACAGTGATCAGTACATGCTGTTTCCAGAATTGATTGGTACTACTGCCGGTTATGTCGGCTATGATGATAACAACGAGCCATTGACTGAACGTGTTCGCCGCAATCCTTATTCTATCGTTTTAGCCCTGATGAGATTGAAAAGGCTGACTCTCAAGTCATCCTCTTCTCCTTCAAGTATTGGATGATGGTCGTTTGACAGACGGACAAGGTAATACCATTAACTTTAGAATACCGTGATTATTGCAACTTCTAATGCTGGTTTTGGTAATGAAGCCTTAACTGGTCAGGAAGATAAGGAGCATGAAGATCATGGATCGCGACTTGCCACTTCCGTCGAGTTTTCTAGAAACCGTTTTCAATGCAGTCATTGAATTCTCACTTAAGCAAAAGAAGACTTGGATGAAATCGTTAATCTCATGCTATCTGGAAGTGAGATACCACGCTTGCTAAGAAAGGGATTGATCTTGTTGTCGAGTGACAGCGCCAAGGCACATTTGATTGAGAGAAGAGTTATGACGAAGCAATGGGTGTTCGTCCATTACGCCGAGTTATCGAGCAGAAATTCGTGATAAAGTAGCGAGCTTCTGTCTTGATCATACGGATGTTAAAGCATCTCAAAGCTGAAATGCAAGATGACAAATTGATTATTGAAGAAGCTTAATCTATCTGCAATTTGAGAACTAGAATGCTAATTCTAGTCTCTCTTTTATTTTAAATTATTTTTACTGGACAATCCGTTTAAAAATGGGATAGAAAAGTATGGGAACAGCTACAATGGTAACAATCGAAGTTCCAAAAGTACCTGTAATTTTAGCCAAAGGCTCCACCACCATTGCTGGAGTAGAGCTAAGCCACCAATGAAACTGATTAATCGAGGTATGTTTAAAAGATTGAGAATAATCTTCGTTACCGCAGCAATTAGTCCAACAGTAAAAATAGTTGCCGTTTTATCATTAGCTTTCATCGCTTTCTCATAAATTAAATGCAAAACATAGCAAACAAACAGTGATTCTAAAATAGTTATCCAAACTTCTGTCGCATAACCATTGAAAATATCAAAAAGTCCCAAAACCAAGTGCAGCTGCTAAGCGCAAAACCTGAACCAAAAACAAGAACAGCAATAACCACTAAGGCATTTGCCCAAATGAACAAACTGCGGTCCCACCTGAATACGCAGAGATTGAACACTGACTAAAATCAAGGCTGCAAATACGACTCACTTCACTCAAAACGACGTAACTCTTCTTTTTCATTTTTCTCCTCTAATAATAATTGATAATTCTTTATTAAATCAAGTAAATGCAGTTCATAACAAAGACCATGTCTTAAATCTCTTTTCTAATACTGGGGTCGTCATCATGACTTCATTCAAAAATCCAAAAACAAGACGACCAGATTTCTCAAGAGAAATTCCTCTAAAATAAGCGGAAGACAGGATTGCTGTTAATATATCTCCTGTACCATAAAAATGTTGTGGATAATGTTTTAGCCATCAAGTAAACCACCTTGTCTTTTAGTACGGTCATAAATGGCTAAAACCAATCTTATCTGCTTCAAAGTAACACCTGTTAAAACAATATAAGAAGGTCCTAAAGCTGCTAATTTTTAACAGTCTTTCGACTTTCGACTAGACTGATAATCCTTCTCTAAATAAGCTGTTTTTGTTAAAAAGCAGCTTCAATTAAAGGTAGGGAATAATAACGTCAGCGTTTTTCGCGCATAGTCGTCGCATATGATTAGCATGCGCCTTGATCAAATCCTGATAAAAACAGCCTTTATCTCCCCATAATAGGATCTACAAATAAAGGCACCTGTATTGCATTTGCAAATTCTAAGATCAGGTCTGTTTGCTGACTATTCTTGAGATAGCCAGTTACCAGACCATCAAAAAGCGATTCCTAAATTCTGCCACTGTTCTAAAAAGCCTGTCATACCTACTGTATAATCATCTATACGAAGCTGTTTGAAGCCTCAGTATGTGATGATAAGAGCACCGTTAGTAAAATGGCTGTTTCTACTTGGCAAGCAGCCATAAGAGGCAAACTGCTGGCTAAAGCGACCTTGCCAAGTCCCGGTAAATCATTAGCGACAAGTAAACGCGGTATATAAACTCATAATGCATTTTTCAAAACGATAAAAATATTGTAAGAAATTTCAAAATGAGTACAATAGAAAGAAATTTAGAAACTATATGGGGACAAAATGGTTAGTAACATCATGAAATATATATTATACACAGCAAATCAAGATGGTCAACTAAACACTGGCGATAAAACTGCCTTCTATTCGTCAACTGAGCCAAGATTTCTCACTGCAACAAAGATGCTGTTCAGCTTTGTCAGAATTGAAATATCATATATATTTATCCTATTCTCAAAAAGCGGTTGATTGCGTTTTTGAGGATAATCATGAAAGAAGAAATCCTACCTCCAATCTCTCCTTCAGTACATATTCTTTGCTCACGAAGATTTTTAGAACCTGCATGAATGAGACTTTGGTTGGGCGAGAAGATTATCTCTTCAACTACTATCATCAAGAAGAAGGATTGGAAGAGCTGAGCGCAATCTTTACAGGCGCTTTTTCGTAGAACGAAGCATGTACAGCAAAAAGAAAATATCGTTGTCGCTTCTGGCAGCCAACAAAGCCCTTTACATCCTATCACAGATGACCTTTCCCAATCAAAAGAGATTATTTTACTGGAACAGCCGACCTACCATCGCATGAACACCGGGCTTTGGTTAACTAGAAATCTTTCCCTACTAACTATTGAGCGAGGTTTGATGGACTTGATTTTGTCGACTAGGAGATTTTTAAACAAGAAAAGATTAAGTTCTTTTCCTCTATTCCGCTCTTATCTAACCCTTTGGGATTGTCAGGGTACAGTCACAAAGACAAACTTTGGTAGAATTAGCTCATAAATACGATGTCTACATTATTGAAGATGACTATATGGCAGATTTTGACAGAGCCACAATGTGTTTCTTACATTACTTAGATACCAACGATAGGATTATTTATTTAAAACTCATTTTCTATGTCGCTTTTTCCTGCTTTTACGTTTGAGGAGTTTCAATCCTTCTAAGAAACTCTTGATTTCTTGATTATAAAAATCTGATTGATTACGATACTAATCTTATCATGCAGCACTCTCTTTGTATATTGATAATGGTATGTTCGCTAAAATAAGAAACGTCTCAAGCAAATGTATTATCAAAAACATCTGAGTTAGCAAAAGAATTTTCAACTTTTACTCTCAAGCTTCCTCATCATATTTTCCAAGATTCATTAATATGTACAATTACCAACTAAAGTCAACCTTGCTCTTAAAGTATAGACTCAAATTCGCCTAGATTTTTGATTATATTAGTACTGCCCTACCACTTTATTCAACTGCAAAGCGGAAAAAGCTGGCGGTTGCTAACTATTTTTCGGTAAAATACAGACTAGAACAACCATTCAGCCTGTATTTTTCGATAAAGCTAAAAAGTACTATAGCTCTTTGGTGAGGAATGTAATCTTACTTTGTCTTTAGAAACAATCCATAACCTCTAAATTCTCTGTCAATTGCTCATTCTCTCAGACCTGCTTAAGCTTTCAATATCATTTGACACTCGTACGACAGCAGCCGCCCACTGCTGGCACCGAATGTATGCCAAATTTTAGTATTTCAAAAAGCGTATGCGATATATCAGCAGATTGTGTCCACATTTGGTGTTGGCCATCATAGACTTCACCAGAATTGAGGGTAAGATCACTAAAGGTTTATCTGTTATATCGGCAATCTGCTAAAGACTGCTGTACACTGACAGTGAGCTGCAATTAATACCTAAAAGCCAGAATTTGCGACGCGCTTATCAATCAGTTCAGCCACTTCTTCTTATGGCTGTTCCGTCAAAATCGTAGTGCCATTTTGAGCTGTAAAACTCATATAAGCTTCTACGACGAAATTCTTCCTGTAAGAGTTCAACCAAGGCCTGTGCTTCAGAGAAATTTGGAATAGTCTCAAGCGTAATAGTCACTATCCTCATCAACTCAGATTTTAATACGTGACCTGAAATCTTTAGAACTCATATCAAACTGACCATAATTCCCTGTATATTCAGAACCATCAGCTAAATAAAGCGCGCATAGAGCCAACATCACCACTAATTAAAGGATAAAGGGGCGAACTTGTTTTCTTTTCGCTCAGTCCTGCCAGACTTTCTCTCTAACATTTTAGCTAAACTAACTGTCAAGGCTATCATTTTTCAACTTCTTCTGACTTAAACCATAGTCACATAAACCTTGAGTGACAACGGTAACTAGATGTGAGTTTACAATATCAGAACCTGGACAAATAAGTTTCATGAATCGTTTTGAATGTACTTGGATTTTTCAAAAGGTATTTGACGACCATAGTTTGCCTGAAACATCATAACTTAAAGATTAATTCTGTTCCCAAAAGCACCATGTAAAATAAGATAATCTTCTTGATTTAATAATGTTTTGAAACATCCATATAATCTCCTTACAATGTCTTATACGCCAATAATAATAAAAGATAACAAAAGTAGAATAAAAAGGTATACCGAAAAGAAAGACCCCGCTCTTTGTAGCATCTCAAACAATACCAATAATCGAAAATCAACAATAGCATAATCGTAATGTAAAGGCAGAATTGGGTAAAAGGCGTTTTTATAAAAACAGTCTTCTTTGAGACATGATCAGCCATTTCCTTACGCAAAGGTAAATTTTGTGCCATAGGAATGGACATGCAGACTGCAACAACAGAAACCGGCGATTGACACAGGCCAAATAAAAGCGGTATCTGCGTAGATGCGCGAAAACAAGATAAACAGCACCTGCCGTCTTCGATAGGAACAAAGCTCGCATGGGAACACCGTGTTCATTGATTTTAACAACTCTCGGACTAATCATACCTTCGTTGGTACAAAAACCAAAAGCATGCGGCTGGAAAGCATAAGTCCTGAATTACCAGCAGACCAAAAATGGCTGTCAAAACTAACGAAATTCATGATATCCAGCAGCAAAAGGAATGCCCATCTTATCAAAGACATCAACAAAAGGAGCACTGGATACCTGCTTCTTTCATTGGTAAAAAGCGATGCTAAGACAACAATTGTCAATACAAAGAAAATCACTAAACGACCAATTGTTGTTTTATGTATAAGAACAACTTCTTTAGGATTGTTCGTTTCTCCCGCTGCAATCCGATGAGCTCTGTTCCAGAAAAAGCATAGATGCTGCCAACATGACGATGTGCTGCTAGAAAGGTCCGCGGCGGAGCTCCATGAGCTGTTAAATGACTAAAAAGAAAATACTTCGTGCTTACCATGAAGAGATACCAAAACTAAACTAAGCTCCAAAACCAAGAATAATAAAAGACAAGAATGGCTAAAACCTTTATACTAGAAAAGAAGGTTCTTAGCTTCAGCAAAAGAACGAACACTGGGCATTGGGACAAAAATAAAGCAAGGCAAAAGTGCTACAAAGACAGAGTGAGACATGAGGAACCCGCGATCCCATCAACATACCTGCACAAGAAACTCTGTCCCTAAACAACCAGTCAACAAATCCAATAAAAGCCAAAGCAATGGTAAAACCAGTTCAGGACTGATGAATTTGGTAGCATGGTATGAAAAGAACCTAACAGAGCATAGCTACTGCTAATTCACCCCAAAAAGCATCACAAGGTAAGCAACAATAGCACCAACTAAATAAAAATTACTGCTCCTAAAGGGACCAGCTTGAACGATTACTAACCTGAACTTAAGAAAAGCCCTGTTTCCAATAACACCGCCTAAGGACAACATAAAAGAGATGACGACTGGTCATTTTTCGCTTAAACTGACCTTCATTTTCAAAATTGTGGTTTTCCATAAGTCCCTCCTAAAAGCAGCTTTGTCATGCAACTGATGCTTCATCTTAGATAATAGCTATTTCTATCAAGCCGTTAGTTAGAGACTATAACAAGATTCCCCGTTGAATACCCTAATTACATGGAAATATTAGATTCAGAGGAACGTACTAATTTATCATAAAAGGCTGTAATCAAAACATTTCTACTGCTCATTTTTATCCACTCTAGGCAAAAGCATTCTGATTTATTTTATCTAAAAAGCAAAAGAGTATGACTCACTATGTTTATAGAATCACTGCTTTCATCTAATCAACTTTTTAACTATTTTCACCTTGGGAAATTTAAAGAGATCTAAAATGGCATCCCAAGATGTATCAAACTTATCCGATCAACTGACGAAAAGATGATAAGCATCATTGGAATCAAAAATCAAGTTTCTTTTTATGAATTCCTGTTTTATTCCATTTGCCACGAGGAACCTTGTCAGCCTTTGTCACAACTAAAATAACAGGAATTTCATAGTATTTCAAAAATCATGCATCTGTACATCATCTGAACAGGATCTGTGACGAAAATCAGCGAGACTCGACTGCTCGTAAATTTTCACGACTAGTTAAATACTCTTCATCGTTTTGCCCCACTGCGCGCGTTCTTTCTTTGAAACATGCGCTTGCAACGGGCACATCCACCGGCGAAGCTTATCGTCGATATTATAAAAATTCAGCGATTGCGTCTTTTCCGGGCTTACTAGACGTACGAGCCAGGTTTTCCAGCTAACAGCGTATTGATAAAACTGGATTTACCAACATTTGAGCGGCCGCTGGGCAATTTCAGGTAAGTCATCTTGAGGGGTAATGCGATTTATTGACCGCTACTGAAGAATAAAGCATTGTGGTGTTTAAAAATTCCTCATCATCTCCATCTCCTTGGGAAGCTAGTCTCAGAATAGGTTTGTCGGTCCCTTCTACCGCTTTCTTAGTAATGCGAACGCAAGTGACATCCTCTTGCACTCAGAATTTCAAACATCGGATCAACATCGTTTCTTCAATAATGAGCGAAGACCGCGTGCGCCTGTCTTACGTTCAATCGCCTGAGCAATCGCTGAAGCGCCTCTTGATCAAACTCGAGCTCAACACCATCGTCAGATAAAAGCGTCTGATATTGTTTAACTAAAGCATTTTAGGTTCTGTCAAAATCTTAACAAATCATCAACCGTTAATTGCTCAAGCGCAGCTAAAACTGGCAAACGACCAATAAACTCTGGAGACAAGACCAAATTTTTGAATGTCTTCTGAAATAATTTCTTGCATATAAGAAGATTGATCATCAATCTTCTTATTTTGACCAGCCAATAATTTTCTCACCCAAACGCTGTTTAACGATATCTTCAATACCATCAAAAAGCGCCACCAACTATGAAGAGGATGTTTTTCGTATCAATTTGAATCATTTCCTGTTAGATGTTTTCCGACCACCTTGCTGGTGGCACACTAGCTTCTGTTCCTTCAATAATCTTAAGCGAGCTTGTTGGACACCTTCCAGATACATCACGTGTGATGGAAACATTTTTCTGCACTTTTAGCAATCTTATCAATTTCATCAACATAAATGATGCCACGCTCGCGCGTTCAACGTATAATCAGCTGCCCTGAATCGAATTTAAGCAAAATGTTTTCCAACATCTTCACCACAAACCCGCTTCAGTCAAGGCTGTTGCATCAGTAATAGCACAAAGGGCACATTGAGACTCTTGGCCAAAGTCTGTGCTGAAAAGTTTTTCCAGAACCTGTCGGTCCAATCACTAAGAATATTTGATTTTTGTGAAGTCAACATCTTGGTCGTCTTGGCTCTCAGTAAAACTGATACGCTTATAATGATTATAGACAGCAACTGCTAAAGCACGTTTGGCACGGTCCTGACCGATAACATAACTGTCTAGTATTGCCAACAATTCTTTGGTTTTGGAACTTCTGAAAGATCAGCCAATACCTCTTCTGCTAGTTCTTCACGGATAATTTCTTGTGATAATTCAACACATTCATTTACAAATAAAAGCATACTTACCTGCAATAATTTTTAACTTCATCTTGATTTTTGCCACAGAATGAACAATGCACTGTGAACATCATTGGTTCTATTTCCAGCCATTTTTCCTCCTAACTCTAATTTTTCTTAAAACAGGGTTCCATAAAAAGCATGAGATGGTATTTACAATATTAGTCAGAGCATTTAACAAGAAAAACACCCTAAACCATAACGATTTTTCTTAAATGCAGGAACAGCACATAAAATACAAATCACAAATAAAAAGCAGTAAATACACCAAAAATACTTCTTTGCATATCTTAAGCCAATCTCCTCATTCCTTTTTCTCAAGTACAGTAACAGTGAAAGTCATGACTGTTATTTTCATCTTTTCACAGCGAGAAATTTCCTGAAAACTAGAAAAATCTCTTAGGGGAAAATAAGTATCTCCTTCAAACTGTCCATGGACTGATGTTTTATTATTTTATCACTAATAACTTTCAGCTTTATAAATAGATGCACCACCAACAATAAATAAACTTTTTGTCTTGCTGCCTGTACCAAGAAAGAGCTTCTGGGACACTGTGGACAATGCTTACACTTCTGCCTTAAACTGTGGATCATGAGTTAAAATCAGGGTGTCACGTCCAGGTAACACACGGCGGTTCATACCATCAAAGGTAACGCGTCCCATCAATGAGAGCTTGCCCCATGGTCATCTCTTTAAAATGGTTCAACTCTTTGGGTAAATGCCAAGGAGACTGCCTTTAACTCAATTGAGTGTCTATCATCTTCTGACCCAAATGGCAACAATTTTCTTTCTCGCTTATTGTTCATACTTTTCTTATTTTATCAAATTTCTAAAAATGCATTGAAAAACTCAAATGCATTTTGTCTATTATATTAAACTCCTTATTTAAGCTAACTGTTCTTGAGTTATTCTGAATCACGTTCCCATTTTGCCAACCAACAATACTATTAATCATATAAATAATATACATGAGGCATAACATGTGGTTCTGCACCCCACGAAGAAAAATGCTGAGAACATTGGTCGCAATCCAAAAGAGCCATTGTTCCTGTACATGCCTGTTTGAAGAAACTGACCGCTCAATTGGTACCATCTGTTGAACTATCCCAAAAAGGGCGATGCGAACCGATTGATCGATAAATAAAGCCAAAAACTAACCAGACAATAATTGTAATTCCAGTAGATTTCAACCAGCCTAGGGAGGTGTCGGTTTTCGTGATTTAACATCCTTTACTTCAACTTTCTTTTCCTGTCCTTCACGATGTCCAATCAACCAATAATAAGCACCGACAAATTGCATGACGGTGAAAAATAAGGTTGTTAAAACTTCACCATAATACATATTTTCAAAACTGAGATAAAGATAGAGCATTTCATGAGATAAAAACCGATGAAATAATTACTGATACGCCCCTCAGCAGCAAAGATAACACATAGAATTCCTGTCAGTGCCTGCGAAAGACCAGCAATGTGTCGTGTTCCACCGATAAATTCTAAAACCAGTGTTGGAAAACTAGAGCTAAAAAGCAGTATAGCCACTGCGACAGGCTCCTATTTTTACACCAAATCCTCCCATAGCGCTTGTAATATCCCCAAAAGCCTAATTTTTACCTTCTTGCCACAGCCATTTAAAGTATCCCAGATATTGCTTGCTTTTCTGAGACACCGTTTTGCTCCACCTTTTTAATTAATGTTTGAAATCATTATCACAACGTACATGTGTCAAGACATATTGGTTTTTATAAAAAGAGCCATAATTATTGGCTCGTCATTTTTAAATAACTAAATCAAATTTTAATTGTGGTTTAACCGGTTCATAATCCAATAATTCAAAAATCTTCAGGTTTAATATCAAAGAAATTAGTTTTATTTGGGACATTCAATACAAATGCGGTTGACAAACCACTGGCTCTCTCATAATAATTCCTCTGCTTGTTCAAATTGATTATCGCATAAATATGGAGATTATTGACAAAATAGAAGAATTTACCAACCTTCAACCAAAGGTGTTTGACGATCATCATCTGCACAAAGCGACATATTGCATGGCGTTGATATGGTGAGCAACCAGCATATCGTTGGAGCGCTGTGTTAGGTAGCATCTAAATAAATTTCGCCATTCACGACGAACATCGAACATGGTTTGAAAGGCACAAGGTAGGGAGACCTTTCTGTTTTTCAAAAGCTTCATAATCCCAAAGAGAGATGACATTGCGTCGATTCCAAGGGATTTTCTTCCAATTGTTTGAGAATTTTATTCATAATATCATGTTTCTTAACAATGGCACCATAACGTTCTCCGATGGTTCCTGTTTGCTTGACTTCCCAATCATTCCAATACCCTAACACCTGTACTTTATCATTTAAGATGGCTAATTCGTTGGTCTGATCACTGATAGATCCAGAATACTTCCTTGATAGCTGACTTGATAGCAATCGGACGAAGGGTTGTGATAGGGAAGTCTCCTTTGCAAGATCATATTCTGCAAAAGCGCCTGTAATATATTTAGAATTGGCTGTCTTGCCATTTTATATTTAGGACGAGCCTGTTCGCTCCAGACACCATCAGTTAAGATATATTTTTGAAAATAAAATCTGCCTTGAGACTGTGCTTCTCCTTCTATAGATTCTAAGAAAATAATTTAAACTTCTTTTTAGATATTATAGCAGAAAAATAGGTTTCGTCTGATCGACAGATTCTCCCAAAAATTGAATCGCCAGTTTATTCATTACCTTTAGTTTAAATTGTGATAAAATAACTATGACATTTTACAAAAAGAAATCAGATAAAAAGAAAGAAAAGGATTGACTTATGAGAATGGGATTGATAAAATTGGTTTACAAGCAGCCAATATGTCCTGAATATGAAAGATTTAGCTGAGCCCGTATGAAGATCTAAAAATTCAGTAAAGGACTTTTGCTGAATGCTCTTAGCATCGCTCCTATACCGACGACGTTGTCACCTAGCAGCCGGATCAGCCAATGAAATTCTGACTGCAAGGATAAAGAAAAATTGATATGGTCATTTTAGCTACCGAATCCAGCGTTGATCAAAGTAAGGCTGGAGCTGTTTGTGTGCATTCCTTATTAGGTATTCAGCCTTTTGCGCGCAGCTTTGAGATGAAAGAGGCATGCTACGGTGCTGCTGCAGCTCTCAACTATGCTAAACTGCATGTTGAAAACATCCCATCACGCGTGTGCTTGTTCTTGCTAGCGATATTGCCAAATACGGAGTTGGAACTCCCGGAGAATCTACTCAAGGAGCCGGCAGTATTGCCATGCTTTGTCAAAAAGATCCCGTATTCTTATTCTTCATGATGAGACCTTAGCTCAGACACGTGATATTATGGATTTTTGGCGGCAAATTATACAACAACACCTTATGTTAATGGTATGTATTCTACCAAACAATATTTGGATATGCTGAAAACGACTTGGGCAGAATATCAAAAAGCGTTTTGATGTTTCTTTAACTGATTTTTGCAGCTTTTGCTTTCATCTTCCTTTTCCTAAACTAGCTCTTAAAGGCTTTTAACAAAATCATGGATAAGCAAGTCCCATCTGATTTGCAGGGAAAAACTTAGGTGAATTTTGAAGCTTCCATTCTTTAGTAGCAAATCGGAAATATCTATACAGGTTCACTCTTTTTAGGACTCCTTTCTCTTTTTGGAAAATAGTCAAAAATCTTGTGGCTGGTGATAGATTGCTCTTTTTAGCTATGTTGGCAGGGCTGTTGCTGAGATTTTCACAGGAACACTGGTTAAAGGTTTTCAAAGAACAGCCTACAGACTAATCGTCTTGACAAACTCAAAGAGCCGGACTCCCTTATCTGTTGAGAATTACGAGAAAATCTTTTTGAAGAGGCTCAACTTGATGACAAAGGAAATGCTTCTTTCAAAGAATATCAGACAGGACCTTTGCCTAAAAGAAATCCTTTGAACGCCAAAGAATCTATGGTGAAAGTCAATGAATCCTATTAACTGGTCAGGTTTTTCTAGAAAGACATTGCAAGAACGCCTGAAACATTTAGAAAAACATCAGCTGCTAAGCACAGAAGAGTTGAAGAAACTCTGTCCAAAATCAACAATTACCTTTAGAAACTGCCAATCAAATGATCGAAAATGTCTTGGGAACTTTTTCGCTGCCTTTCGCCCTAGCACCAGATTTTTCATTGATGGGAAGGAATATCAGGTTCCTTTTGTAACTGAAGAGCCTTCTGTTGTTGCGGCAGCTGGTTTTGCAGCTAAAATTATCAAACGTTCTGGTGGTTTTTCTACTAAAATTCATAATCGTCAAATGCTTGTACAAGTGGCTCTTTTATGATGTGGATGACTTTGATAAAGCACACAAAAATATCTTGGACAAGAAGGCCTTACTCTATCTTTAGCCAATGAGTACACCTTCATCGTTAAGCGTGGCGGCGGCGCTTACGATTTGATGACGAGAGATTAAAGGAGTTTTCTAATTGTTTATCTGAGTGTTGACACCAAAGAGGCCATGGAGCAAATATAGTTAATATGCTGAAACCTTAGCTGCTCCTTTAGAAGAACTATCTGGCGGACAAAGTCTCATGGCTATTCTTTCTAACTTCACGCAACAGAAGCTTTGGTAACAGCATAATGTCGAGTTAATCTTCGTTTCCTCAGTCGTGATAAGACAGAAGCCAAAAATTAGCTCGAAAAATGGACTTAGCCAGTCAACTAGCCCAAATTGACGTTTATCGAGCCAGCACCCACACAATGAGGGTATTTTTAATGGCATCGATGCTCTTGACTAGCTACAGGTAACGATTAGCGTGCTATTGAGGCTGGTGGACATGCTTTATGCTAGTAGACAGCCATCTATCGTGGTCTCTCTGCTTGGTCCTATGATGACAAAAATAGAGATATTAGCGGGCAGAAATAACCCTACCCATGCCCATTGCTACTAAGGAGGATCTATTGGGTTAAATCCAACTGTTCAATGCGCTTATGATTTGCTTGGAAATCCGACTGCTAAAAGAATTAGCTGCTATCATTGCTGCTGTAGGTCTGGCTCAAAAATTTTGCCGCCCTCAAAAGCCCTTGACTAGTACAGGCATCCAGGCTGGACATATGAAACTGAGGCAAAGTCCTTAGCCTTGCTTGCAGGCGCTAAGAAAAGAAGTCTCAGCTCTTGTTTCTCAGCTTCTAAAGCTAGCATATGAATTTAGAAACTGTGCAAACACTTTTTAAAATTTAAGATAAATTTAAAAACTTCATATTATAATCCTTTAAAAATATCATTGCAGAGATGATATTTTTCTATTCACTTTTTCTTGACAATAATTTTCGATAAAGATATAATCTAGTTATTGAGACTAGATGTTAGGAGATAGAATTTGGAAAGCATACTTTATCCAAAATGGGATGATTTACCTGAACTGATTTATATTTAGACCAAGTCCTGTCTATGTTAATCAGACCACAGATGCTGCTGCTTCTAAAGACAAAGGACTAACAGCTTCTATGATTAATAATTATGTCAAACATGGTCATATTGAAAAGCCAATCAAGAAAAATATAATCGAAAAACAGGTCGCTCGTTTGATTGTTATTACTGCTCTCAAAAATGTCTTCTCTATCCAAGAGATTAGCCAGACTTTGACCGTTTTAACAGCAAATAACTCTTCAAAAACCTTTATAATGACTTTTGTAACCTGTATGAACACTGATGAAAGACAAGATATTGCCCTGTAGTGGTATCAGACTTGTCAAACTCTAAAACTTTATCTGCAAACACATCAGCTTGTCTTAGAACTAGAAAGAAGTGATATTAATGAGTCAACACAAACTCTGGAAACTAAGTAAACAATTGAGTTTTGACGAAGAGGTTGCTAACAGTGTGACACATGCTGTTGGTGCAGCTATTATGCTTGTTCTGCTCCCTATTTCGCCATTTACAGTTATCAACATTACGGAATAGCGCTGCAATCGGAATGTCTCATAGTCATTAGTCTCTTTTGATGTTTTTGTCATCAACTGTTTATCATGCTATGACTTATGATTCACCACAAAAATATGTTCTTCGTATTATTGATCACAGTATGATTTATATTGCTATTGCAGGAAGTTATACACCAGTTGCACTTTCACTGGTCGGAGGTTGGTTAGGCTACCTTATTATTGTTCTTCAGTGGGGCACTACTATTTTTGGTATTTTATATAAGATTTTTGCTAAGAAGATTAATGATAAATTCAGCCTTTTTCTTTATTTATTGATGGGATGGCTGGTTATCTTTATTATTCCAGCTATTGTCACAAGACTGCTCTAGCTTTTTGGCTTTTAATGTTAGGCGGTGGCTTATCTTATACTGTTGGAGCCTTCTTCTACGCTAAAAAGAGGCCTTATTTTTCACATGATTTGGCATCTCTTTATTTTACTGGCTTCTGCTTTGCAATATATCGCTATTGTCTACTATGTTATAAAATTAAAACTCCGCTCAAAAACGGAGTTTTCTTATTATTTAATTTTGATAACCACTTAATGACACCTTTAAAAACAAGCCATTATTGTCTCTGTCCCTTCTTTAAGCGCCCATATAAAGATAGTCAACATTTCAGTTCTGCAATCGTTTGACAGTTAAGGGCGCACTGATCGAGCGCAAATCTTCTTTCCAACCATTTACAATAGTAGTGACTTGCATGAACAGAATGCTGTTCAACTCACTCTAACATCGTTCGAGATAAACCGACCGCTGGCTCAAGGACCAAAGCTTTTATTATGTCCAATGGATGACGAATCCCCGCCGCCAGCCAGGATTTCTACCATCCATAAGCGGCTGAGCATTTAATAGAACTTGCGCGTGGTTTGTCCCCATTGATTAAGATAAGAACGATTTCCGCCACGTCTATTTTCGATATAAGCAAAACTGGTTCCACCTCGGCCAGAAATATCGACAGTTTTAACCCCTAGGTCAATAGCAGTTTGGATTGTTTTAACGTCCATACCAAAAACCAACTTCTTTAAAAATAAAAGGAAGTTGTAGTTTCTTCGCATAGTCAGATAAATGTTTCTTCCAAGACCTAAATTCACGTTCCCTCTGGCATAAGGAGCTCTTGCATAAGATTAATATGAACTTGAAGAAATAAAGGCTGTAAACCTCTAACTGCCTGTAAGCCAGCCTGATAAGGTTTATCAAGGCCGATATTGGTTGCTAGTAATAAATGAGGTCTGGATTTTTACCTGATAAGAAGTATCGTCTGGATTTTTAAGAGCTGTACTGTAAGAACCCTGTTACAAAAAGAAGACCATGGTGTCCGCTACCTGAGCTAATTTTTCATTAACTCTTTCCTTTTGACTTCCGCCTGTCATAGCGTTGATATAAAAAGGAAAAATCAAAATCCTGACCAGCAAAATGTGTAGACAAATCAATCTCGGCTAAATCATAATCTGGTAAAGAATGATGAATGAGTTCTATGTCATCGAAACTATTATATGGTGAACGATAGTCTAAGGCATATTTTATATGATCATCTTTTTCTATTTGTCATCGATTTTTTTCCTATAATTTTTCTTGATAAAAGCAATTCAATACCAGCTTTTTGCAGCTGTTCCACTAAAAAGGTGACTGTCCCTATCTTTAAAAGAAAGAGCAATTCCCACAATCACCGCCACCAGAACCACTGCTCTAGCAACGACATCTAGACCTTTCTCAGCTGCTTTTAATTGCCGCAAACGTTCTGTATAGATAGCTGGATTGAGATTTTCTAAGAGCTGGCTGCTAGTTGCTAAACTTTCTTTTTATCACATCTCTTTTGACCATTTAGCAAGCCTTGGGAAAGTTTTTCGACATTTTCCTGACTGACTTTTAAAAAGGATGGCGTAATTGAAGATTTAACAAGATTAACCATCTTATTTGAAATAGAGGGTTGTTTGGTCCAGTAACGAGAAAATCGCAAAGCGATTTTAGGATATAAGATCGAAATGCGATAACCCCAATCCCTCTCTAAAACAGTTCTTAGGTCATCAGATACTATCCAAGTCCTTACTAATTGGCGGTCAAAAGCTGTAAAATAAACTAAATTGATCACAGGCGATGCAATCAAATCTCCCATAGAACCATTATCACCACGCTTAATTATGTATAGGCAGCCAGCTTAAAAGAGACGGTATCTCGTCGATAAATCCAATTGGTAGAAACGAGAGAGTGCTTTTAAGGTTAAAATAGTAACACTACCACTAGAACCAATCCTGAATCCCATCGTCCCAGTTCTACCTAATTTCTAAGGAAAAAGGGGATAAATCAGCAATTTCTTTTCCCAAAAATTTGCTAAAACCGTAATTGTCTCTTGGATCAGGCTATATAATTAGAGTCAGCCCCATACCCACACAATAAAGCAAAACATATCAGGACCAAATTGAAATTTCTTTGGCAGATTTGATAGTAGCTGTCATATAAATGGGAATGTTTTTAATAATGGCCGACTGACTGGGAGTTAAGATAGCATATTCACCAGCAATATATAGTTTACCGCCTGTTTTACTTGAATGATATTATCCATGTTAAAGTTCCTTTGTTTTGAGACACAATAATCTGATAGTCTTGCGCAAAAATACGAGATAGACGCTCCAAATCTTTCTCGAGACACAAAACTTTGACATTAGGACTCTACATCCATGGTAAAATAACACCTTTTCACCTTGCTGTCGCAGTTCTTTTACTCTTTCCATAGCTTGATAGGAAGTTTTAGTTAAATAAGAAAAAGGAGGATTAGCGGTTTTTGTTGTATGCATGCATATCTAAAGCATTAGCTTCGTTAAATCGCCGATCTTTTTCAAAGTCAGCAGCTTTTAAATAGTCCAACATAGCAACATAATCCTTTTTCAGATTGGGCAATCCAATCAGCAAAATTTGTTGAGGTCTCTGAACAACGCTGCATACCCTGACGGCTCGAAATAGGTTTTTCTGGTATCGTTCAAAACCAACATAATCATAGCTAACTGAATCTGACGGTACAGGATAAATCTCACCTGAATCTTTATCCCATGCCGTCAAAGGTCCAAAAAGAACGCGAAGAAGAACCTGAAGCAAAGTTTTGGCTATTTGGGCAAAGTTCTTCCTGAGTTGCATTTGTTTCAAAGAATATATTGGCAGCCTTAACCAAAGCTGATAAACCGCTAGAACTTGAAGATAAACCAGCTGCCGTTGGCATATTGTTGAAGTCTCTACGTAACAAAAAGGAGTCTCTTTTCTATCCAGAACCTTACTGATTTTTCGGTGCTCTGCTTCATTTTGTAAAACATGATCAATGTAAAAATTCATCAGCTCTGCATTTCTTAAAAGAGTCAGTCTAGTTTCCGTACATATTTTCCAAAGTCAAAGAAATACTACTGGTTGCCGGAATCATTTTTAGTATTTGTCTTACCCCAATATTTAATGATAGCAATATTTGCATAAGACTTCACTTTTACAGATTTTACGGTCACTTTGGAACTTCCTTCTTAAGTTTATTCATTATGATTGCATTATCATTTTAATATAAAAATGAGAAAAGCGACCTTAAGCAAAAAGAAATTTCTTAACTCATTTACAAAAGAAGCCTATCTGACTGATTCCCTAAGTCAGAATGTTCATTTCTAACTTAGAGAACTGTAATTCTTTTTATCAATGCGGTGGAAATTTTTCTTTATAATATATAATCAACTGAGTAACTATCATCAGACAGAATCCGGGCTAAAAAGCGACGCGTTCTGTCTTCTTTAGGTTTCGAGAAAAATTCTTTTGGCGAAGCTTCTTCGATGATGTGCCCACCATCCATAAAAATGACATGATTGCACATCTTTGGCAAAACTCATTTCATGCGTGACCACAATCATAGTAACGCCCCTCCTCAGCTAATTGTTTCATGACACCCAAAACATCACCAATCAATTCAGGGTCAGTGCCGATGTTGGTTCATCAAAAAGATAAGATCTGGGCTTGACTGCAATGGCACGTGCAATCCCAATTCTTTGCTGCTGACCACCAGATAATTGACTAGGATAATAATCTTTATAACTCAATAAGCCTACCTTTTTCAAAGGGCTTGCTCCGCAATTTGAATCGCTTGTTCTTTGGGAATCTTTCTTGCAGTCATTAAGCCTTCTAAAAATATTCTCCAAAGCGGTTTTTATTAGCAAAAAGATTATAGTGTTGAAAAACAAAAGGCCGTCTTTTGCCGAATGGTCAAAATTTCTTTACGATTAAGTGTTGCCAAATCATATGATTGTCCATCTAAAAGTTAGATGTCCTTTATCTGCTTTTCCAAGTGATTAAGACAGCGCAAAAAGTTGTTTTTCCTGAACCGCTAGGACCCAAAAATAACGACAACATCTCCCTTGTTAACAGTCAAGCTAACATTGTCAAGAACAAGTTTATCTCCAAATTGTTTTGATAAATTTTTAATTTCTAACATGTATTCTCCTTAAGCAAAAACGCTTTCTAAAGTTGAAAAACTCCACTGAATCAAACCACAGATAATAATATAAATAATGAAAATCACAAGATAAGATTCAAAATATTGGTAACCATGAGCCGCTTCAACCTTAGCTATTGCTGTAATATCCTTAACTGTCATGACAAAAACAAGCGAAGTTCCTAACAATATTAATCACCAAATTACAAAGATTGGGAAGCAGACCTCAAAGCCTGTGGAAAAATAATTCTGAGATAACTTTGTGTCGTTGTTAAACCAATAGACTGAGCTGCTTCCAACTGTCCCTTATCAACCGTTAAAATAGCAGAGCGTAAAATTTCTGATAGACTCCTCGTTGTCATTAGACTCAAAAGATAATAAAAGCATAATAAATAGGGATTAAGTTTAAAAATATCTAATCCGCTTGATTTTAAAATGGTATTTAAAACACTGGGTAAAAAGACTGTAAAAAGAGAATCAAAAAGAATAGGCGGTGTTGCTCTAATAAAAGCTAGATAAACAATCGAAAAAGTCGTCACACCTTTTACCTTATAAATTCTGCTCAAAGCCAAAAACAAAGCTCGGTAAAAAAAGCTCAGCAGTATAGAGACTATCATGATGACTAAGGTCCACAGGAACACCCTTTAAGGAAAGTAAAAATGTATGAAAAATATAAGAAAAATCCATATGACCTCCTAAGCATTTCCTTTATTAAGACTGTGTTCCATAAAATGTGATACCAGTGACAAAACTAAGGCAATTCCCCAATAAATAAAGGCAACAGCTGTATAAGTTTCAGAGAATAATTCCCCTCAAATTCTGACTAATAATCAGATTTCCTGCCCCCATGACATCCACTAAACCGATTGTATAGGCTAGAGCCGCATCTTTCATCAAATTTAAAATGGCAGTTGTTATATTGGGTAAGGCGATTTGAAAGGTCTGCGGCAAAAGAATACGCCTAAAGGTTTGAAAGCCAGTTAGACCAATACTGAGACCAGCTTCTAATTGTCCCTTAGGTACAGCTAAATAAGCTGATTTGAAAACTGAAATTGAGGCCGCAAATAGTAATACCATAGTTACAACGACACAAAAATAGCACGTGACCAATCGTCAACATCCAAATGAAGCCACCAAGTCAAAAATTCTGGCAGACCATAAAAACAAGAAAGAAAAGACAAAACAATTGGCGGTGTACATCTCAAAATAAAAACATATCCTTTAGCAAAGGCTGCCCAGCTGTTTTTAGAATCCACTTGTGCCCAAGCCAGACCTGCTCCCAACAAAGAACCTAAAAGAACGGTTAAAAAAATGACCCACAACGTTAAAGGAAGAGCATTTAAAATAGTTGGCAAAAATTTAAAAACATAAGACAGTGTATGAAACCATACTGACCTCCCTATTTTGTGACATAGTTAAAGACATCTTCCCCAAAATACTTCTTAGACAGTTTGGCTAAAGTTCCATCCTTCTTCAATTCTTTTCACAGCCTTATTGTAGCTTTAACGAACTTTTGATTGGCTTTTATTACGATGAATCAATGGGTAAGTTTCGATACCTTTTATAAGGAATCCAAGTCAACTTATCAGCATACTTATGATAAGCACCATCCTTATCCTTCACAGCCTGTTTAAAGGAGAGTTTTATATCAAAATAAGCATCATAACGTCCCTCTAAAACCCAGGCATAGCATCTGCAACCGTAAAAACTTTCTGCTGATTTCAAATCAATTGGAGTATCTTTTATGTTTTTATGTGTAAGCTTCAATAACATTCCACTGAGCATTTTGCGGAGAGATAGGAACAGTTTGCCGCCCGATTTCGCAAAAAGAATTAATACCAGTAATTGTTTTTTCTTCATCTTTCCTAATAGTCAAGCCGATGACACTGGCACCAAGAGCATCTTTAGGATAATAAATTTTTTGGCACGCTCTTTTGTGTACCAAGCCCTTTAGTCCCAATATCATACTTGCCTGATTCAAGTCCGATAAGCAAATCCTCATCACTTGTTCCTGTATATTTAAATTTATAATCAGGTAGTTTTTTATCAATAGCTTTTAAAACGTCTACTTCATAGCCTGTATTTTCTCCCTTATCATTCACATAATCATAGGGAGCATACTTTGAGTATGAGCCACCTTTTTAGAGTAGTCACTTTCATTAGCACCATTTCCCCGCCAATTGACGTCCAATAATCGTCCCACCAATAAGAAGAAGCCAATACGCCTCCTGTAACAATCCATGTTTTCTTAGTCATTTGAATAATCTCCTTCTTTCAACTTATAAAGTTACTGCTTCTTTGACCCAAGCAATACGCTCAGCAGCAATATCACTTGGAAATCGTATAATCTGCTCCTATAACAGTGGCTAACGTACCAGATTCTTGTAACACTCTTTACTTCCAGTTTGAATATCATCCTTACTTCCTTTATAGAGAATACCGTCTTTTAGTGTTAACAAATCCTCCCAAAAACGGTTTTACTGCCAAAAAGTTTACGGCCTTGAGCTAAACTGATACCTTCTGGACCAACAGCCCAATTAAAAACCTGAGCCGGATAATCCTTGAAGAGTTTGATATCATTGCTTGCTCCTTCGTAACCACAGATATGAAGAACAGTTAGACCTTGAGCTTGCTGAGATGCCTCAATAATGGTCAAATCACTAGGTGTAATATAGTTCCGATAGTCCTCAGATCGTTACATTGCTGTCTTGAATGGATTGTACACTGAGATAAATCCTCAAGACCAGCTTCTGCAATCATTTTTCTTGTTAAGGTAGCAATATCACCAGCAATCACATTTAAAACCTTTTTAGAGTCTGAGCATCTTCTTGCAAAAATCGGGCAATAATGCCATCACCATGAGCCACCTGTCCTGATAACTGCCATTAAAAGATAAGTGACTGGAGAAAAATGTTATAAATAGCCACAATATTCTTAGTAAAACTTTCTAATAGCGTTGACTAACCGCACTTGTTGATCAAACCAGGTGATTTTCACCAATAGGAAGAAATATTACATTCTTGAATTGACGTAACATTTGTATGAATCAATTCATTTGGATAAGTGAAAACCATCACTCATCAATTTGATAAAATCAGGATCTACTTTTAATAAATTTTGATGTCCTTGAAGATTCTTCTAAAAAGTTCTGGATTATCAAGGCCTTGTCCAAATTCTTCTTCTGCCAAAAATGATACCAAAAACCAACAGGAACTTTGTCTACCCTTTCACCTTTTAAAAGCCTTTAAGACCCATTCTTTCTTACTGTCTGCCATAAAGTCCATCTCCTTTGAAAATAATATGACTTTATCCCACCATCTCCTCAACACCTTGTATAATTTATCTTTTTATGGTTGACTATAAATTTTATTTATGGCAATAAAAAGAGCTGAAATAAAGGAAAAGAAAACAATAGTAGGCCATAAGAAAAGTTATCACTTCTTTTGTCTATCGGTTTTACGGATTTTCCGTGTTTCTTTTGTTATAATGTCAGAAAGTTCTAGAAGAAGGAGATTATTATGAATTTTCAACAATGTCGTTATGTTGGAGGCTAGTGCCACACAGGTTCTTTTTAGTGAAGCTGCTAAAAACTTTATGTCACACAGCCCAATCTTTCCTCTTCAATTAAAAGAGTTAGAAAAATGACTTAGAGTACAGCTTTTTATTCGCTCTAATACGGGTGCTCGCCTAACAGATGATGGTTATGATTTTCTTAAGTATGCTAAACGCATTTTGGGAGAAGCTGATCTTCTTAAAAAACGCTACCAAGACAACTACAAAAAGAGCTTTTACCATTAGTTCGCATCACTATGATTTTTCTAGCCATTCCGCTTGCATAGCACAGTCGAAAAATTAAAAAGACTTTCAACATTTTCACCTGATTGAGACAACAACCAAAAAAATCTTAGAAAGCGTCTTAAATTTTGAAAGTGACTTGGGTATTCTTTATCTTAACGACGATAATCGTCATATTTAGAACGTTATTTTTAAACAGCATGATCTTGCTTTTACACCTCCGGGATTTTTCCTACACGGATTTTCCTTAGAAAAGATCATCCGCTCGCCCAGCAAAAGGTCATTGAAAAGTGCAATTAAAGATTATAAGCAAGTCCGTTTCAGAACAAGAAATTTCAGGACTTAACTTTGACGAAGATACCCTTGATATTCCTGAAAATCAATCTGTCTTTTTACAGTAATGATCGCGGTACTATCATGAATATCCTCTGTGGTTCAGATGCTTATGTTTCAGGATTGGGTATTGTTAACTAGTTTTATCAAGGATCAAATTGTTCTAATCCTCTTAAAGACAGCAAATGCATACCCTTGGTTTTGTTAGCAATAAACGTAAACAAGAAACTGATATTACTCAGCACTTCATTACTGCTGTTAAAAACAGTCTTAGAACATACTGAGAGGAACACAATTGTGATTTGGCAGAAAAAGTATAAAAATGTTCACTTGTTCCAAGCAGACTTCCAAATTTTATATCCCTCAAACTTCTTATAAGGACAAATTTTCGCAAAGTTTGACAACAAATTCTATAATATTAGAGCATTATTATTAGAGGCAATCATGTCAATTATTAAAATGCTTACCCTATCATTCTGGTCGCTTTGATTCTTTTACATTATGTGTTTGGAAACGTTAGCCACACAGTCTACAAAGACATCTCAAGTTTTTGGCATAACTCAAGAAACATTAAGTGAAAAAGAAAATTGATGTACTTCGTTTAAAAATCAAGGTATTTATAATGGCCTTCTTGGTTTTAGGGTCTGCTTTGTGATTAGCTTTTAATACAGCTATCATTTTACCAATCTTGATTTACATTATTCTTGTTGCTGCGTATGGTGCTTATAGCAGCAATCCAAAAATTTGCTGACACAGGAGGGTTAGCCATCTCGCTGCATCTGCTTTATCTTTTATTAGGAAAAAAATGAGGTCAGGATAAAGATATCCTAACCTCATATATATCAAAAATATAAAATAACCTTAAAAGTAATGGCATCATTCTTATAGGAGACCGAAATTTTTCCCTTTTAAAATTTTTAACAATGCTCTGAGCCATTGACAATCCGATGCCATAACCTGATGTCTGATTGTTATGCGATTCATCTTCGCGATAAAAGCGGTCAAAGAAACGTATCAGTCAATTTCAGTCACCTTCTTTAAAAGAGTATTTGAAACCTTTAGTCTTGCCTTTTTAAACGACCACTGGTTCTGCTAAGTTTGACACTTACTGTCCCCTTATCATCACAATATTTATTAACATTATCTACTAAAGAGTGACCAATTCAAAGAGGATTTTCTTCTGCTTTTGACATAAATATCAGAAGCAATCTGCATCTCAAACGTTTTTACCATCTTTAATGATGGGAGCTTTAAGAATCTTCTGCTGCATCTTGCACAATTTCCGAAAAACAAACTCTTTCAAAGAACAATATTCGGCTGCTCTCTAACCTCAGCCAAAGCAACCAATTGATTGATTAAATGTGTCAAGCGTTCAACTCTGATCCTTGGTACTTTTTGGTCCATTCTGACTTGCCAGTCATTAATTCTTGCAATTCATTATTAGCAGAAATAATGGATAAAGGGTTTTTAATTCATGTCCAGCATTAGTAATAAAGCGTTGCTGTTCTCATAATTTTCCAAGGTAAGGCTTAATAGCACAGCCTGAAAACAGAAACAACTAAAATGAAAAAAGCGCTATAAAAAGGACATTTGAATAGACAAATTAATTAATTCGGAACGATCAGCAAAAAGAGCGCATCCAAGACAAATAAACCATAGAGCAGTAGATGGATTCATTTTTGTCACACGGTAAGAATAAAAATGATTGTTTTTCTACGTCCGTCTCTTTCGCGGAGATTAATATTTCTCACTATAGACTCTGCCTGTTCTTCTGTCAAATGAGAAATATGACTTAGATTAAGAGAAACGGTATCTCCTATCCACTATAAAACTGTATCATTGGTATTGATTAATAACAGCTACTGACAATCCTCGATTTCCTACCTCCTGTTAATTTCTATCGGATCGTAGAAATTCTCCTTTATTTCTAGATAAAATGGTCAAAAATAGCATTGATCTCATCGTTATTTTTGAACATAACGAACAGAATTAAAAACACCCACAAAAGAAATGAGGATACATAAGATAGCAAAAGGGCGACAAGGATAAAACGGAATCTGATCTTACGAAAACATGCTCATCACCCGCCATTCTTTAACTAAGGTAAAATCGCCATTCTCTTCTCCTAAGATAGCATGATTTGCCTTTAATAGATTTTAGTTTTGTCTCAAGATAAGAAATATGAGATGAAGACATAACCTTCATCAATTTCAGGATCATCATCTTTTGCCCAAACATGCTGATTTCTTTGGTTGATAAAGATTTATTAGGATTAGCATAGCCATCAATTTTGATTCTTTTCCTGCTAAACGGAATAGAATTGCCTGACACCATTTCTTGCTAGGGCAAGATCAAGTTTGACACCGCCAAAAGTTAAAACTTTATCCGTAAAACGATCGAGACGCCGTTCTAAGGAAGCCAAGCGCGCTAAAAGTTCCTTTAAAGAAATAGGCTTGGTTAAATAATCATCAGCACCTGCCTCTAAACCAGTTACTTTGTCTTCAATTTCCGACATAGCTGTCAACATAATAGCATGCGTATGATCCCCACTGGCACGAATCTCACGCAAAGCTTCCAAGCCGGTTTTTAATTGGCATCATGATATCTAAAAATAAAAACATCATAAGATTTTCATGTGCTTTTTCGATAGCATCTTGTCCATTATAAACTTGATCAACTTGATAACCTTGATGCTTTAAAGCTGCTGTGTAAACACGCGACAACTGCTCTTCGTCTCTGCTAGTAAAATCGTTCAAAAGACATTTATTCACCACTTCCTACAATCAAATTTCCGGATGGTCTGCATAGAGAGATCACAAGAAGCTAACTCATCCGCACAGCGCTTTAATTCTTTGCAATGCGCTCCTGGGTTCTTGATATCGTGTTTGTATTTCATCTGGTGCTCCAACCAGCCCAAGAATCCATAGCTATAGTTCTCAACTGAACTTCGACAAAATATATTTTTCGGTTGCTGTCCCAAGCAATCCTCAAATAGCTGTTTCTAAAATCAAATGATAAGAACGATAACCATTAGGTTTAGCATTGTAAATATAATCTTTTTCATTATAGACATTGACGCCATCTAAAGTTTTAAGGATAGCAACCATTTTATAAATATCATCAACAAAAACCACAGACAATACGAATGTCCAATCGCATCACGAATTTCTTTTTAGAGCTGACTGCGCCGTTAGAGGCAGCTGTTTACGCTGACATTTCTCAATCATACTCTCATTGGTCTTTTGCACGTGCAAGAAAATGTTCAAACAGTTTAAAACCAGTATCTACGCGTTGATTTTCGTCTTGAATGGCTGAAATGCTCTAAAATCTGAGACAAATAAGCTTGATATTTCCCATAAATCGTTTTCTTGTGACATAATTCATCCTTCTTACATGCTTGTTCTATTATAACATAGAAGATTAAAGAATTCTTATTTTGCCAAAATGGTATGAGAAGTTCCAAGCCATAATGAGGTTACAAACAAACTAAATAACTGAAGTCAGCAAGGCATCGTTTTGATTTTTGAAGAGTATTAACTGGCTGCTAGAACCACAAAAAGCCTAGCATTATCTGCATGGTAGGCTTTTGTGGTTTAATCAGTCATTAGCGTTTTCTAAAAGCTGGTTTTTGACATATACTTATTCCCCATAATAAAAGAAGAAAGACAATAAAAACTAATTACAGCAGCAGCTGAGAAGATGATCTTACTGGCAAATTCGCTTACTTGAATGGCCCTTATAACCGCTTAAAAACCATCAAAAAGCAAAAACACGACAGTAAAGATAACTTGACTAGTAACTGTAGCAACAGAACTTTCTTGTGCATTTCTACTCTCTAGCTTCTTTTAATGAAATAATAATTCAGACCAGCTGTACAAAGCGTTATAATTAAAAAGCAAACCTGAACAAGCAGGGAGATTTAAAAATAGCTTGTGTCAAACCATAATTAACAAAACAAATAGCAATAGCTGTGCTGTTAAAAGTCTCACAACTTCAGTTTCCGACTTTTCTTTCTGGACATATCTTTCTCCTCACCTAAAATGATATTCATATAGTTACTGTACAATACAGCATTAAGCTTTCCTTTATTAATAACATAAAGATATTCTTAGTATAACAGAAAATATCCTAACGGAGTCAAAAATCTAAATGGTAAGCAATTTTGTCCAAACGGTAAAGACACAGAAATTGTGCCTTTTTACTAACTTATTTCGCTACTGCAAGGGCAGCGTCATGGTTGGGATGATTAGTTATTTCATCCAAATATTCAAGATAGGTAATCTTATTATTTTCATCAAGAACAAAAACAGCACGTCCAAGCAGAGTGGAGTTCATTAATCAATAAACCATAAGCCTTTCCAAACGAATAATCATAGTAATCCGACAAGGTTATGGCATCATTCAAACCAGCTGCACCGCACCAGCGTGCTTTGCGCAGGCAAATCAACTGATACAGTGATGACAACAGTATTATCAGTCTGATAATTCCTGATTAAAACGACGTGTTTGTGCATCACAAACGCCTGTATCAATAGACGCACAACGCTAATCACTTTCTGACCAGCAAAATCTGCCAAAGTTTTTAGACAAATCGGTATCTGATCAGAGAAAAATCAGGTGCTGTGTCACCAACCTGCAATTTCTTACCAGCAAGTGTCACCGTATTTCCATTAAAAGTTGTCATAAAATAATCTCCTTTTTCTCTACTAGCTCTTTATTGTGAGGACATTTTCTCCTTTTTAATCTAATGATTTGATTGGAAAAATGATTTTAAATATTAATAGAACAAGATAAATAAAATTCACACTTGTTTAGAAATATAAAAAGCAACTCAAAAATAACAATAAAAATATGTTTATTTAGCCACTCTTTAAACTCATCAAGCCACTTCTTCTGTAAATTGACTATTATAGAGATTTCGGCATAGAAGCCATTTTCTGCCATCAATTGGCTTCATGTGCGCTTTATTCAATAATATTACCATCTCTCATGACAAGAATAAGATCAGCATTGCGAATAGTTGACAGACGATGGGCACTAACGAATGATGTCCGCCCCTCCATCAAATGATCCATAGCCCTTTGAAGAAGTTCTTCCGTACGAGTATCAACAGAGGAAGTAGCTTCATCAAGAATCGAGCGGTGCATCTTTAAGAAGAGCACGTGCAATGGTCAAGAGTTGTTTTGACCGACTGATAAGGTGACCGAATCATCTATCAGTAGCACAACCTAGGTAAAGTCTTGATGAAATGATGAACACCAACTGCCTTAGCTGCTGCAATCACTTGCTCATCAGTAATATGTTTTTGATTATAAATCAGATTTTCCTTAACTGTACCTTCAAAGAGCCAAGTATCTTGGAGTACGCATGTGCAAAAGCATCATGCACTCTTTCCTCGTGTCACATCATGGATATTAACTCCATCAATAGAAATCATCCCTCTATCAACCTCATAGAAACGCACAAGTAAGTTAACAATCGTTGTCTCTACCCGCACCAGTCGGTCCTCACAATAGCAATTTTTGACCAGCCTTAGCATGAGCCGAAATCATGAATAATAGTTTTATCAGGACTATAACCAAAGAAAACATTGTCCAAAATTAACATTTCCTTCCAACTTTTCAAGTTGTTTTTAACTTTATGGTTTTTCGTCTTCTATTTCTTCCTCATCAAGAAATTCAAAGACACGTCCCATAGCAGCATTAGCTGATTGCAATTGAGTGATTCCTTCGAGCAATCTGCGCAATCGGGCGCTGAGTAAAAATACTCGGACGAGAAGTCATAAAGCAAAACAATCGTTCCTATAGTAATATCACGTTAATAGCCATGAGCACCGACAATACAGACCATGACATACCCAAAATTTCCGATGAATTGCATAGGGGCATCATGAATTCCAGAAAAAGAAATTGTGATTTCCACATACTTGCAAAATAATTGGTCATTCAAGTTTTCAAACTGCTTCTTTGCTTTGCTGAATCGCATTGTAACTAGAAACCACATTATGACCTGAATAGACCTCTTCAACATAACCGCTGACATCGGCTAGATTAGCTTGTTGCTTTTTATAAAAGCGGGCTGACTCTTGGACCAGTGATAACAGTGGATACCTACAAAACCAGCAAAAACAGACAAAATAGCGGTCTGCAAGAGCTCCATTGGTTTTAATCATCATGAAAATAGAGCCAATCAGGAGAATTATAGCTCACCATTGAAACTAAACTTGGTTGAAAGACTGTGTCATTAAATCCACATCATTGGTCACTCGAGACAAGGTATCTCCTTGTGAATGGCTGTCAAAATCATTTGAGCGGTGCACCTTATTGATTTTATCTGCAATGGCATTGCGCGAGACGTTACGAAAACTTTTGAATCAAAGTGGACACAATAAAGCTAGCAGATATAAAACCAAAGCACCAGCAAAGTATAAGAGGAGCCAAGGTTAGAGCAATCTCACCGATTTTATCTAAATCAATTTTTCCTCGCCAGCCCTTTTGGTCATGGTATCTGTCATCTCTTTCAGCCGGTCAGGTCAATAACAGTAATCGTGCTGAAACGATAGTAAAAATGACAGCAAGTCCAAATAAAGCTTATAGCCTTTTAAGGTACAGGAGCCATTTGGCTTAATAATGATTTCTTCTTATTTTCCATTTCTAACTCCTCCTTAGATAGTTGTGAATAACATTTCTTGATAAATATCGTTATTAGCCAGTAATTCCTTGTGTGTTCCTTTGACCAACAACCTTTCCTTGATCTAGACTAAAAATATGATCAGCATCCATAATAGTTGAAATACGTTGGGCGACAATCAACTTAGTCATTTCTTTGCTCTTTGCCAAATCATTTCGCAGAATGCGATCCCGATCTTATAATCAAGAGCTGAGAAGAGTCATCAAAAATAAGAATTTCTGGTTTGCGTGCGAGTGCGAGGCAATAGCTAAGCGCCGCTTTTGACCGCCAGAGAAGTTGGTACCTGCCTTGGCCACCTCGGTATCAGACCCTTTCTTTTTCTTCAACAAAGTTTTTGGCTTGGGCTAGTTCAAGAGCCTCCCAAATTTTTAGCATCATCAAGCGGCGCTTGATCGCTTTTGCCCAAATGCAATATTAGAACGAATGGTCCACTAAAAAGCACTGCCCTTTGCGGAAGATAGCCGACTTTTATTGTTGAGGTCATCATGGCTGTAATTTTGCACTTTGATTCCATCTATCTTAATCCAAACCTTCTGTAGCATCATAAAAGACGAGGAATCAGATTAACAAGAGTTGATTTTCCTGAGCAGTGGAACCAATAAAAGCAACTGTCTCACCAGCTTTAGCACTGAAAGGAACACATGCTCAATAACCGCACGAGAATTTTTACTGTAACGAAACGATATCATCATGAAAATTCGACTTCTCCTTTCGAGCATTGTCTGCTTTAGAATATTCTTTGAAGTGTACAGGTGAGTTAAGCGCCAATAGCTGCATTAATTCGTTTGGCGGAAACTAAAGCACGCGGTGAAAATGATAAAGATAGCGACCATCATCATAAAACCGACAACAACCTGCGTGCGCATAAATGAAAAAGACAACCATATCACTAAAAACACTGATACGATCAGCAATAGCTCCTTTAGCAGCTGTCGCACTCGTCATGGGAATTTTAATATCATTGAGCGGGTAAGCTCAATCCAATAAATAGCTAAAGTTAGACCACTGGAAACAACTGTCATGACAGGATTCATTAGTGACATCAGACGATAGACCAATAAATTCAATTTCGTCGGGTTTTTATTTTCCCGCTTAAATTTAGTGTCCTGATAATCTTCTGCATTGTAAGCCCGAACAACACGAACACTCAGTCGAGATTCACGGGTTGTAGAATTTAGAGCATCCGTCGAAGCTCTGACCCTGACGCTGTCTTGGAAAAAGCGACAAACATCAAAACAGACAGCATAATAAAGACAATTAAAACAGCAACACATAACTGCTCTGTCCATTCATCGCTTTTGCAGATTTTAGTCAAGGCCCAAACAGCCATGATTGGACCGCGTGCCACCCACTGTATTCCCATAACGATCATGATTTTGCAACTGTGTCCGATCATTAGTCGACCGCGTTAGAAGGCTGGGGAATGGAAAATTTCTTGATTGCCTCTGAATAATCCATAACGATTGAAAATATCAGCGGATCGAAGACGGGTCCGTAAAGCTAGCAGCTGTTCTTGAAGCTACCAACTAGAAACTTCGACTATACAAAAGCTCCCCAAATGAAAAACATGAGCATCTTAGATCCCGGATCCATAATATCTGAGGCAGGTCGTTCCCTTTAGTCTGCACGCAAGGTTGTAATGTTGACATATATTCGGGCGATCTTCAAATCCATCCAGACAGCCAAACAGATAAAGAGCAGTACTAAGGAGAACCATGCCCCATTCTTTAGCATTTAGACGTTTAAAATTTTAAACATGAATTACTCCTTCTTTTTCTAAATTTTGTTTTGATTTGTTTAAAAACCTTTCGAGCAACTGCAATAAGTCTTCCGACTAATATCTTTTAGAAGCAACTTTTTAAGAATCTGTTACAGTTATCCAGCTTTTCCCTGAATCCAATGCGTTAAAACACTGCTTTGTATCGTCTGTCTTTTCTGGAAGGATAACAGAAATAAAACCATTTTTCCATTCGTTTTAATGAGATTACTGGTCACAGATTTTGGATATCTAACTCTTTTTCAATATCTTTAATAAAATTTCCTTTCTGATTATCCTTTACATAACTGTCCATCCCTGAGGGTCGGATAGATGTTCCTTTCATGGCTTTTTGGATAGTCTTGAATATATCTTTCTGTTGCTGTAATGAGGGTTTTTAAATTCACTAAAAGGCCTTCATAAAACGCTCACTTTTTATGAGAATATTATAGTAGTTTCATGAAAAGCCATTATAATGATTCCTTAAACTATTGTCAAGAGTTTCATGAGAACCTAATTTAATTTTTATAGCTTGATGGTGATAAAGTCACTTTAAACGATTGCTTTTTCGCTGTAGTGAAAGATGCTCAAACCGCATAGTTCTATCATGAGGAGTTGGTAAGACCTAGGGCGCCAAAAAGATGGAACTCCTTTGAATTTCTAAAATAGTCCGCTGACTATTCACCTTTCGCCTTCATTACTTAGGAAAGCAATACAAAAAGAATAATTTCGTTTCCAAACAAGTCTAATCTTCTGACTACTTTCTAAGACTGGTTTTATTGAACAAATTTGCTTTTTCCCTATTTTCATGTTACCATATTGAAGAAATTACATGATGTTTTGGGGAGAAGCCATCTATACAAACCAGCCTATTATTTGGCAGCTCTATTTTTATATTAGGAGACTTTTACTGCTCAAAATTATCATAACGAGGAAATTTAAAGGAGTTTTTATGAAACATCAATCAGCTCTTATCGTCTTTGGCGGTCAAGATTCAACTCACCTGCCTTTTTGGAGCAATGAAGCATATGAACATGTCGAAACAGTTACCTTTCCTATGGCCAACGTCACAGTCAAGAATTAGAGTTTGCCAAGAAATTGCTACCTGGAAACAAGACGTGAAACACCATGTCCTTGATATGTCTTTACTAGGACAAATAACAGAAAATGCCTTAACTTCTGACATAGCTATAGAAACAAAAGACGGTGAAGTCCCAATACTTTTGTTGATGGCAGAAATCATCTCTTTTCTTTCCTTTGTTGCGTCCTTGCCAAACAGCGCAAGATAAGAGATATTGTCACCGAGTCTGTCAAACAGATTTTTCAGGTTATCCTGACTGTCGTGATGTTTTGTCAAGTCTCTCAATGTTACCTTAAATCTTGCTCATGGATTATGATTCGTCGTGCAGCCTCTGATGTGGGCTGAACAAGGCCCGGAAACATGTAGAATTGGCGAGATCAGCTAGGGTAAAGTGATTATATTCGTCAAAAGACTCTGACCTGCTACAATGGAATTCGAGAACTGGCTGCAGACAATGCCCTGCCTGCCATTTTACGTCCAAGCTGGACTTGAAAAATATCTTAGTCAGAAAGGAAAAATTAATGTTCTTAGCGCCAAAAGAAATTAAAAACGAGACAGGAGAATCACTTAACTTTACTGTCCCAAAACTTGTTCTTTGTATCTAAAGAATTCACCTTTGATGCTGCCCATCATCTCTTCAATTATGAAGGGAAATGCAAAAGCCTTTACATGGACACAACTATCATTTTGCAAATCGCTGTCAGTGTCTCTTGATGAGCATGAATGACTTATGATTTTTAGAGACTTGAAAAAGTTTACCAAGAATATTTAGAACCAAAACTAGACCACCGCTACCTGTAATGAAAGTCTACTCATGAATACAACTGCTGAAAATATGGTTTGTTGGATTTTACAAAACAGTCAGAAAGCTTTAACTGCGAGCGCGGTTTACAAATGGAACATGTTCGCCTTTATGAAACACCTCAGCTTACGCTGAATTTAGAAGAGAAAATGGGATTTACAAGCATGAAAAACAACATCTGTTAAAGTTACCCGTTTTAGAAATCTTTTGGTCCCAACTTTTTCAAGAAGAGAAGGCAGAGTATCGGTCAAAACTATGTTTGTTCGTACAGGCGGCAGCTGATTATCACTACGATTGAATTGATTCTGCCTTTCGCAGGACTGTTCTGGAGCCAACTGCGATGACAGTGACCAAATTATTGAAGCATTAGATAAACGTGTACTTAGGATTATGTGACACTCTCTGGCGGCAATCCCTTGCCTTCATGGCCGCTAATATACAGCTCGTTAGGAAACTCAGACAAGTCACTCTTGCTGTCGAAACTCAAAGGATCTCGCTGGCAAGAATGGCTAAAAGCCATTGATCAAGTAACTGAAGCCCTAAACCGCCGTCCAGCAAAATGAAAGTAAACTACAAACCCTTGATTTTATCGTATCAAATTTGAGATCCACAAAAGGTAACTCTACAAAAATCCCTATCTTGACGAACGATAAAATTCGCCCAAATGATCCAGGGACTATCATTTGATCAGATGTCCTTTATCTGTCTGTTGGAAATCCAGAGCCCAAAGCCAGTGGTGATATTGTCCAAAATCAGCTGAAACGTTTAAAAGAGTTATGGGAACACATTGCTCAAGATGATTCTTGTGGAAATGTCCGCGTCTTACCGCAATTGCATACTCTTTGTTTATGATAATAAACGTGGTGTCTAGAAAGGAACAAATATGTCACAAGAAGAAATAAAAGACTTAACTCTTTTGGGAAATCAAAAGACCAATTACAACTTTGATTATGATCTCAATATTTTGGAAGCTTTCGATAATCGCCATCAAGATAACGATTATTTTATCAAGTTTAACTGTCCAGAATTTACCTCTCTGTGTCCTATAACGGGGCAGCCTGATTTTGCAACTATCTATCTCTCTTATATTCCAGATAAAAAATGCGTTGAATCCAAATCACTCAAACTTTATCTCTTTAGTTACCGTAACCATGGTGATTTTCATGAGAATTGTATCAATACGATTGGTAAAGATCCGTCGATCTCATTAGCAGCTCGTTATCTCGGAAGTCTGGGGCACTTTACACTCGCGTGGCGGCATTCTCATTGATCCTTATTATAATTACGGACGCCCAAATACCAAATATGAAGAAATGGCAGCTTATCGTTTGATGAACCACGATCTTTACCCAGAAACAATTGATAATCGTTAAGCTTTTGATTAAAATAATTAGCAGTAAATGCCCTTACTGTCTGTATTTACATATATAGTTTATAGACCCCTTTCTCCTTTATATTATAATAAGACAGGAGGTCACTATGATGAAAATGATTGAAAACTTTTCTTAAAACCAACTGTTTCGTAGAGTGATTGTTATCCTAGTATCACCTTGCTGCTGTCGGCTTTCTTTATACTGGACAAAGGATCGCTGTAATGCCAGAAATGTTTTATGTAGTGAATAATTATTACCGCAATTGCTGGCGCTGGAATATCTACGATCTTAATTTCTGCTGTCTCTCATTAAGCGCAGTCTATTCATTTTTATTAATGGTCATTACTACTTTTACCCACACTTATTAAGCGGCTGGTTTCCTCAGCAAAAACTTTTTCGGTGACATCGTTTTAATGAATTGCTATCTCTTTTGTGCGGCGGTGCTGCTTTGCTGGACAATCGGATACCTTAACTTTTCGAAATAATACAGGTCTGGAAACTCACTCCCCAGGCGCCCGCACCTGTATTTATTGAAAGGACTTATTTAAGAAAAGCCGCAACTTGAGAATACACTGTAGCTTGTATTCTTACGTTACTGAGTCGTCTCCTGACTCCTTGTGCTGACATAGCATCTGCAACGTAAGGAAACCAGCAAATGTTGGCACCAACTACGAGAGTTGCCTTACTGGCACGTGGCGTAGCTGCTGCTGAGTTACAGTTACAGATACCCTTCATAATATCATAAAGTTTACGATCTCACTTCTTCGAATGTCCCATGCTGTACGTTGGCTATTTTGCGGCGCATTTCAAGAGTCGATCGGCTGCACTGCGCCAGCATTGGCTGCTTTGGCAGGACCAAACGACGCCGGCCTTACAACATGAAAGACATCAATTGCTTCCAAGAGTTGAAGCATATTGGCTCCTTCAGAAACAGCGCGATAACGTAGCAACAAGCGTTTTGTAGCATCTGGTTTCATTCAATTCATATTTTGGGTGCTCTTTTGGGAAAGCAAGATCTTGCTTTGATTGTCCAGATTGAATCACCACCTGTGGGTGTGAAGCTTTGCATTTGGACGTGCATCCAGCATATTTGATGACACGCGCATCGCTACTTCTTTAGCTCTTTAAGAAGAGCAACATCAATACCATCTGGATCATAAACATAACCAGATGAATCAGAAACAGCCACAACTTTGGCTCCAAGTGTTCGTGCAATTTTTCCAGTAGCATAAATAGCTTCATTACCTGAACAAAACAACAGTTTTTCCTGCACGAAAAGTCTTGACCGCGCTTAGCATTTTGTTCTGCAAAATGCTTGCACCGTAACGGTTAGCTACCAGCACGGGCCGTGATCACCCAAGTCAAACCTTTACCAGTAGGACTTCCGTGTATTCGTATTCGGAGGCGTTTATATTGACCATGGGAATAGCCAATTTCGTCCTCCTTCTCAATATCCCCTTAGGAACATCTGTGTCTGCACCAATAGCAACATGTTTACAGGTTCGGTCATAAAGCTTTGGCAGAAACATGATTTCATTATCTGACTTCCCTTTAGGATCAAGATTTGAGGCCGCCTTTACCACCACCGATTGGTTGGCGGTAAAGAAATTCTTGGGCTGTTCCAAAACAAAATTTGATAATAGATTGGTTTACTGATGGATGGAAACGAAAGGCCGCCTTTATGTAAGGTCCGATAGCTGATGAAAAGTACACACGAAACCGCGGTTAACGGACTTGACAGCCTTCGTCTGCAAAGGAACACGGAACGAAACAATACGTTCTGGTTCGACCAATCGACCAGCAAAGATTTCTTCAGCCATATTTTGGATAGTTATCAAACACTGGAATAAGTGATTCAAATACTTCCTCTACAACTGAAATTCTGGTTCCTTGAGCATTTTGTTAGCTTTAACTTTTCAAAACACGCAACATACTCTTTACCTGTTGTCATGTATATTCCTCCGAAAGTTAGTTTCGTAATTTTGATTACGTAAGATATTATAAATTTTCTGAATATTCTTGTCAAGCATTTTCTTATTTTTGAAACAATTTATTCTTTCATGTTATAAAAATAACATTCATAGATAAAATATGTAGCCAAAATCTATTTTCAACATAACTTTTTAGCTCTGCATATTTGAGTTCATTTCTCCTATTTGTGTTTTCCTAGACTCTTAATGATTCACGTCACGCCCTATTTTGCCTTTATCCGTTTTAACCGCCCTTTGTATCTTGGTTTAGGCATGGAATTCTATGGTTTTTCTGAAATTGTCCATAGGATTATTTCATCTACCGACAAGCTCAAACGGACAAACTGTTTGAGTTTAAAAGACTCAAAAAGAAAAGTTGCTTCAATCTAAGATATAATCTTTTCAAACTTAACGTCAAATTTCTGAGGTTTGACTTTTGATGAAGTTATCTATCATTGTACAATTAGAAAACAGTTTAAGGAGTTCATACTATGAAATGGTTTACATATCTCAGGGTTTAACATTTTTAATCAGGTTGGATTTTTTGCTAATCCGCTTGTTGTCACTACTTCAATTGGTTGGCTGCTAGCGTTAAAAGGTATTTTTTAGTTTGGTATTACAGGATTTATTGATTATATGTCTACGTCACATGAAGAAAGAACCATCTGGAATCTTTTAAGTATCATTCTATCATTTTGGATTCATCCTTCTAACGTCTTCCATCTTTCTTTAACCACGGCGGTTGTTACCATTGCTGCTTACTGGATTATTTTAATCGGTATTCAAGACTTATTTCCGGCTATGTTTGTGAATGAACTTTCTAAGTAATCGGTTCTTTGGACGGAGTAGTTTGCGCACTTTATTGGGACTCATTCTGTGGGTCAGCCTCTTCTTTCTTCAGCCATTATCAGTCGGTTTGTTGGCTCTTCTTTTAATAACAAGTATTTCAGCTTCCTTGTTTTCTGCGTTTACCTTATTAAGTAGCTTTATTCATAAAAAAACATAGGCATTTGCCAAAGCTAAACAAAATTTCCTCAGCCTTGGGAATCCTGCTATCTTAGTGATTTAAAACTTTAACCTAACAAAAAATTGAGGACTCTCATCCAAATCAACGGTTTCTTTGAATTTGACTGGCGTTGCGTCCTATATAAAAAACGCGATCAGACTGCTGATCGCGTTTTAAAGTATACTGTCCAGTAATATCTAGCGATACCCCAACGGTCAATGCCAATGCGTCTTCCATTGGCTAAAGTGACGACTTTGTTGTAAACCATGTTACCTGTTCTTATCATAATAACGAAGAAGCCCTCGCGCATCGCGCAACATCACCTTTAACTTGTTTTCCCGCCGCGGCAAAGAAGACACGCTGACCGTTAATGCGTTGGCTGCCTGTCAGAGCTTCACCAGTACGAATCAGATAATACCAATACCATCCTTATCTGCTTCCAAAACGGTTAACATAATTCTCTGAGTCAGCATGGTAATAATGAACTTTACCATTATAAGTGACAAAACTGCCTTTGACTTGTTTTCAAGTCGCTTGCAAAATGGGCTTTTTTACCAGCAATTGTCTGACTGCCTGTTAACCATAACCTCGTCTGAACCAAAGTAATACCAATTGTTTTGACTGTCTGTTTACACAAAGATATTCCGTGCTAATTCTTCCCTGAATTAACCCGAGGAAATATTCAACACCATTGTCTGTAATAATTTGCCTTTGCTTACCATCTTGGCCCATGTAGAATCTTACCATTAATGGTTTGGACCTCAACAAGGCAATGCCATCTGAATTGAATATGCACCAATCGCCGTTTTATCATTTGCAAACAGTTAACAATATATTTCCCAGATCCGTCATCAAATAACGCTTTTTGCCATCTGCCTGTTATCAAGCACCTTTGACTTGATAACCATCTTGATCAAAGGCTGCGTATTGCCGGGTCAGTGGTTTCAAACCTACCGGCCATGACTCCACTGGCATCAAAATAACGCCACGCCTGTCATTATCAAATGAATAACCATTACTATATCTATTTCTAGATGACCAAAATAGTTCTTGCTGCTGTCAGCGTTTTCAAGAAAGATTCACGCAATTGAACCTCATTTGATAAAAGTGTTGTACTACGCCATTTAGATGCCACTGAAGCACTAAACCATATGGCCATTATCAAAGTAACTGATTTCCGCTGGCATCTTGAACAACTACCCGAGCAGTAACCACTAGTTGAATGAAAATCATCCATTGCCATCATTAACAAAAAACCAGATCGAAGCTTCTTTGTTAGTCATCTGTTTTTGTGAATAGGTTTGATTCCTTTCAGTTCAAAGTATTTATCACTAGCATTATCTTTACATTTCAACCAACCTACGGCCTAGAATATTTTGTCCCATTAGGTATTTTGGCTTTTTCCTGCTGTGATTTTTTCGTTTGGATGATCTTTACCATTTGAAATTTGCGTGGGTTAAAGATGCTAGGGACTTAGCAGCAGGTTCACTAAGGAAAGCACCGCCATACTTCGCTTGATAATCCTTACCATTTCTTAGTGTTGGCAGCATAGAGTGTATTTTTGATTTCAGAGTCTTTTGCGATACTCATAATCCGTTGACACGTGTAGCCGTTACGACTTCTTTGCCCGGAAGATTATAGATTTGATCTGGTACCAATCCGCAACAACCTGAATACCGCTTTTATGCAGAGCTTTAACTGCATTAATCATGTCTTGCTGAGAACCGTATTTGTTATTCTTACTCCTGGCAAGATCATAACGATCCTCAAAGGCATAACCATTTTTGAATAATAGAGTCTAGAAAAGAACCATCTTCAGAAGAGACATATTGCGGTGCCATTTCAAAGGAAGTGACACCCAAGATTTGAAAGAGTTGGACATTTTGAGCAATCTTCTTATTAGTATAGTCATGAATCTTTTCGTTACAAAATCTTGGAAGTTTGAGAAGCCTTCGTAAATCAATTGAGAATCAAGAGCACTTGATGATTCGTGAGACTTGACCAGTAGCATTTGCCTTGCTTGCTGCTACACGAACATCTTGATTATCACTAGCCCTACTGGAACCCAAACGCTAAATAACCTGATACTTGCGCGGATTCAGGTAACCTTGAATGTCGCTAGCATCAAAGACTAATTCTCCTTTATCATTCGTTTTTGCGATAAAAGGTTTAGCAGCGGCATCAGAGTGTAGCTTGTCAAACCATCTTTTAGTTGTTAAGAGGAGCGGACGGTACTCTTGATTTTTATGCGCAGCCCCATATTGACAATTACTTTATCATTTTGATTCAATTTAAGGCTAGGGTTAGTGCTGGTAATGACAGCCATTCCTTTGTGTTTTAGTTTGCTTCATTGCTCTTTATCTGCATTCATTAGCTCCTGTACCATAACGAACAGAAGTCAAAAATGCTGTATAATCCCTAATCCATATGACTCTTATCACCTTCAACATGAGGTGATCTTCATGTCTGACCACCGGCGGCATATTTAATACGTGCCTGTAATAAAGTATCAATAGCATCATAATAAAGGATTTAGTCGCCATATATTGACCGTCATCACTGTACATATCACCATAATAAAGACGTGTAATAGAATCTTTATTGGACAGCATCAAAGCATAGGCTGTCGGAATATTGGATTGTGTGACTTTTTCTTAGCCTGACGCATGTCTTCATTGTAGATCTTAAAGGCTTGCTTTCAATTCATCCAAAGTAAAGGTCAAACCATCTGTTTTGGGATTAATCTGAGCTTTAATAATTTTAGCAATAACCGTTTGGACTTCACTGTCGTGAGCGCGGATAAAAATATAGTTAGCCATACGTTCACTATTTTTACCTTCAGCTGAACGGTTATTCAAAGCTATTTGTTATGACAGGCTCAAGTCCGCTGCAATTTCATTTTTATTGCTTGCATCTTTTTCAAGAGGACGCGTCAAAGCATATAAAAGCGATAGGCGCAGTTTATTATCAATCGGTAATTGTGCACCCTTAGTATCTTTATTGTATTGGGGATCATTATCTGACCAAGCTTCTAAAATGGAAAGATGATTAATCGCATTTTCTCACTCTTATCAACATCATAATGGGCTTTTTCAAATAGTCCGAAGCAATCTGCAACAGTCGGCATTAACATTATCAACGGCATCAACACGAACGCCGTCAAAAATTAGCCTCAGGATCAGTAGTGACAATGAGAACCATAATTCATCGAGATAATGAAGCCGGTTTGGTATTTCAGCTTGAACCACTGGTTTGAATTATCAATATCATTAGCTAGGGAGGAAGTCATAGCCACCAGAAAATTGTCTTCGCGTCATTTTTGGTTTACCCGTTTGACTGGTTGGTGTGCGGTTCAAAAGACGGTAATCGGAATTACGCATAGGCTGTCTTATCGCTGTTGCTGTAAAGCAGAGCACCACCTTGCAAGTGATCTTTTCACCAGCTGAGTATCCGATTCTGTTTGACTATTCAATTTGGTTGCGTTTTATCAAAACTGATATTATCACGCAGCCACTGGGTTTACTACGTTTGAAAATTTTAGTTTTCAATCTTACTTGAACGGTTTTGTGCAGCAAAGGTTAAGTTCTTGCTGCTGTCTGTGTGTAATTTCTGCAGTTCAAGCCCTTGCTGGTTCATATGGTTAGACAAGCAATTTGCGTTTGTTTATCTGGCCACCAAGACATTAAAAGCGGACGAAAAGATCAGACTCGATGAAGCTGTCCACGTTTTGCCATTCTAAAAATATCCTTGGGACGATACCACGAATCAGCTGTGACATAGTTATCAATCGTTTCAAGACTGGTATTTTCAAGGTGACAATTTGATTGTGGGGGTATAATCGTTGTTTAATTTTGTGTATGTTTTAGAGTGATACTGAAAGTGTCCGTTAAAGGCACCTGTATTTTTATCGAAGTAGAGTACTGTTATTAACGGTTAGAGCAAATTTTTCTTAGGCTGACCATCAGAACCAATATAATAATGTTGCCATCATTTGTTCGACATTGGAATGGCCCGCTAAGTCAACAGGTTTTATTTTTCCTGAGCTGCTGTTTGTCTTTGCTTTGTTAATTCAGCTTTTGCCTGTGTTAAAGCCTGACTGGAAAGCAGTGGTCTGTGCTTCTTCTGCTTGCTTTGTGCGCTCTTCAGAAGTTTGTACTTCTTCTGATTTCACGTATTTCGTTACTGTTTGTCGTCAGAGCTAGCGTATGTGTTGTCATATTTTGTGATGGGTTTCCTTAGTGATGCTGGTGCTTGTATCCAGCAACGTTTGCCTGACTTTGGGCCTGCGTTTTGTTCTAGTTTGTGCTTGCTTAGTTTTTAGGTGCATCTGTTTGGCTGGATTCAGGTGCCACCTTGTCATCTCTTTTACTGATTTACCATTTTATCTGAGGTCTGCTGATCTGTTTCTGCTGAAACTGAGGCTTCCCAGGTGTTGGTGCGCGTGGTAGTCAAACCAGAGCGACAGCAACAGTTTACCCAGTGCTTTTTAACCTTGTGTGCATTTTGCAACGTCGTTTGGTTCCATAAAATATCCTCCTTTTATCAGTTCAACATTATAACCTCTAATGCTACAAAAGCGATAACATATACGTTACAAACCCTTTTCTTTATTTTTCTAATGTATTAAGTCTAAAGGATGGAGAATTATTTTTTGAAAGGCAGCATTGATTATCTTTTACCATCCCAAACAACCGTCGTAAATAATTTAAAAAGGCTATAAGTACATCTTTTAACACAATTTATAAATACAATAAGCTAGCAACAGTCATATTTAAAAGGAATGGTCAGGAGAGACAAAACAGTTGTCAACAAGACCAGACGCGAACCATCGTATTCTCACCATAAACCTGACTGAGAGAGCCGTGTTTTAAAAGCAGCGGGTGATAACAGCAATTGACAGGGGCTAATTTTTACAGGATCCGAATGAATAGGGCCATACTGGATCGTTAAATACTCGATTAAAAGGCCGTAACAAACAAGCGTAGGCAGTATAATATGCGGGCCAGTAAAGAAAAACTTCTTTCAAATTACTTTTATAGAAATAAGAACCCAAGACAATGGTGGATGAGGTGTTAAATCAGCCAAAAGCATCAATAGCATCTCTTTGCTACTAAAGGCAGTTTAAAGGCTGGATAAAAGAAAGAGGCCAATGACTGTTGCTATCATAGCAGGATTGACTAAGATAGAGCGCCAGATTGATCACAGTTTGTCTTGAGCAATAAGGTATGACCATAAGTCCATTGCATAATTTGATTGGCTACAACGGAATCTGGGATAAAGAAAACAGCTTTACCGCCAACTGCAAAAGCCAAAGGAGTTCCCTGAAACCAACGTTAGCAAAAAGAACAGCATATTTATCCGTTGCCCTTTCGTAAGCAAAAATGAAACAATAACAATCCGAGTAATAAGCAGAAAGCAGCCCCAATCATGCTAAACAATAAAATCATGTCTTTCCAAGTAAATGCTTGATAGCAAATAAAGAGACGAAATAAAAAGACTGGGTGCAACAAAACGCGTCAACAGTTTAGATAGCTAAAGTAACCTCTTGGTTAAAATCTGCCGGCTGCGCTAAAAATAATCCTGCTAGCATCAGCTATAAAACGAGTAACTTTTGAAAAACTAAACTCTGCAATTTGCTACATAATGATTTCCTCTCCTGCTTTCACACAGCACACGAGAGCATGAAACTAGCGAGAACTTACTTCGTGTTTTAGTGCCTGAGGCTCATGAAAATCACTAGACTTGAAAGGCACTAATTGGTTTTCTAGCGCTAAACTGACTCATATACAGATCATAATAGAAGCCCTTGTCGCTACGAGACTTTGGTGGTTCTCTGTTCAATACTCCTGACCTTCCTTAAGGACACAAGAGTCTTTATCCGCTTCTTGGATAGTTGAAAGACGATGAGCACTAACAAAAGCTAGTGGCGCTCGTAAGCTTACTCATAGCTTTTGAATGAGAAGTTCCAAACGAGTATCAATCCGAGAGAAGTCGCTTTCATCCAGAATCAGAATTTCTGGGATCAGCCAGCAGCGCTCTCGTGCGATGGTTAATAGTCATTGCTTTTGCAAAGAAAGTATTATTAGATTCGTGATTGACTCATCATTATAAACCATCTGGAAGCGTTCGAATCAAAATGATCGACATTAGCTGCCTCCTGGCCGCTTCGGACAATTTCACTACATCACTCTGCCTGCACATTTCAGCGCAAAAGTGTCTTTGATCGATCCCTTCATATAACCAAGCATCTTGAAGAACCATCCCAAATTGTTTCCGAGTATTACGCCAGGAAAGGTACGAGCATATCATGATTACCCACTGTAATCGCTCCCTGGGTAACATCGTAAAACCGCATCAAAAGATTGGATATGAGCTGTCTTACCCGCGGTCGGACCAACAACAGCAGTCATCTGCCGGTTTAACTATCTAAAATCAAAAGTGTCGAATTAAAAAGGCTGTCCTCAGTATATTGAGGCGCACATTATGAAAGGTCACTTGCGTCAAACTCATGTCTCGCAGCCCTTGGCTGAAGTGACTTCGTCTGTCTCTATCCAAAACCTCAAAAATACGTTCTAGAGAAAGATTTGGCACCTTTGAAGAACACTTGATAATTGTGTGATGGTCTGAATAGGCTGATTGTTTGCTACGCTGCTGAACAAAGGCTCGCACATATTGCAATACAGTCCAGTCTCCTGCTAGATCTGGGCGTCGCCAACTAATGCCCAACAATCAAACAAGAGCTAAGTCTGAGATAGCATCAAGAACTGGCATCATTATTCCAGAAGTCAAAACTGGCTTTTTAAAGCTTCGACTATCTCGTAAACTTTCTGTGATAGTTCCGAAAAGGTTTGTCAGCAGATATTTCTTCACGATCCATAGAGAGTTTTATGACATTAAAGCCCGTTAAGTTCTCCTGAACGAAACGTTCGATATCTGTAAAGCATTAGCCTGTAAAATAAGGTCTGTGATTTCTTAAAAATAAAACGAGAACTGAAATAAGTCAGCGGAATACAAACAAGAACAATCGCCGCAAGGTCACCAAATTAAGGCAGAGTGCCATAACCACAACAAGGATAATCGTTAAAAGAGCGTAGTAATTTGCAGAAAGCTCTGCTGCAAAGCGTTAGAGACCGTTTCCAACGTCATTAGTCAAAACGTCCTAACATATCCACCAAATTGATGTTTATCCAAAATATGCAGGAAAACGAGAATCTTATTACCTCTTGCTTTAAATCATGGCGACGCAAATCGTAAATACTTTTGCACTGCATTGAGTCACGCCAAAAGTAATTAGGAACCAGCCAGAGCCAATACTACAGCAATCCGCGTATATATAAGTTAAACAAAATCATGCAGTGATATAACTCGATATTAAGATGAGCGCCTTCGAACTCCGCGAGCTATATCAATTAGGTTTAGCCGTTAATTCTGTCCATTACCAGTCCTAAAATAAAAGGTTCAAGGACACGTCATGACACTGCTAAGTATTTTCCCAAGAAAATGGCCCAGTGCGAACCTTTATAGGTGTGAAATAATACCATAAGGCGTAAAAACAGTTTCTTTGTCATGAGGCTTCCTTTACTCCCGTTAAACTTTGCTGTTGATTGAGCTGTGAGCTGGCAATCTACGATAAATGGCATTGGACTTTCATGAGTTCACCGCGCTTGCCGCGGACCAACAATACCTCTCTCTCATCGCAGCAATAATCGGTCAGCATTCATGCTAGTTCCGACGTCGTTGGCCAGTTCTGTGCAGGCACCGTTGAGTGCCTGCCACTTCTCTCAAACTGGCTGGCGCAGGAGACTATCCGTCTTGTACTGGGCTGAAAAGGAATCATCATATAGATATGGTTTCCCTTTTCTAACAAGTGTCGCGCACAATAGACAAGCCTGCTTCTGTCTGAAAGGAATTACGCCGCCTTCTGCTAAAGTGGCTACCAAATTTCCTGCAGCTCGACCTTTCGATGAATTCTGGCTTGTGCACTATCAGCAGCTGAATGCAGTTCAGCCAGACTGCCCGCATCCTTTTTCCCATTACCCTAAGATTTTCTCCAATGGCTCCAGTAAATAACAGCGCCGCTTTTGCGTGAATAAAACCACTCTTTCTGACGCGCAGAGCTAAGATTATGTCACGGACATCCACCGATTTCCAGCAGAATCCTGCTAAAGTTGAGCATCATACGGGAATCAAATTAATCAAGCGACGACTTTTCCTGAACCTGTACTGCCTAATAAAAGCAATCGTTTCTGGTCTGTGTGAAAAGAAATATCATGCACAGGACTTTCGGTCTCACCGGATAAGGTAGGTCACATTGTCACTCCAAATAGCCTTTTGATTTAGTCTCCTTAATGCCATTTATATTGGGATCACGGAAATAGGCGCGACATTGCCTCTTGATACGTTTGCTGATACAACCATTCGCGGATACATAGTGAGGTAAATATTAGCAAATATTAGAAAGAGAGAGGCATGAAACTATACTCAATAAAAAGCAACCAGATCACTAATCTTGATAGTCCCTTGCTTAAGCGGATCTAATGAAAACCAGACAATAGCTACTATCATGACGGTAATAATCTGAACAAACGAGGCTTCTGTGAGTCCGGTTAATTTAAATAGTCTGTTAGAAGTCTTTTCATAACCTCCTGTGAAAGTCAAAGCGTTCTTCGTGAAAGTCACGCGCAAAAGGCACAATATAACATCGTAGACCTGTTAAAGTTTTTCACGAACGTACTGATTAATCTTGTCACGCTATCTTTGCTGCTTTTCAGACCAAAGGGCGTGTTTTTGCAGCAACATAATAAATCACTCGTGTTACAAAAGGAATAGCAAATACTACAATCCAAGCCACAAAGATGGGCTAGTCACCAAAAACCATAATAACACTTGAGATCATCATCAGGGGTAACAATTCCATCCGCAAGGACATTTTCCGTGCATTGAAAGTGCAAAGGTCACTGGTCGTACGATAACATCAAGGAAGAGAGACTCAATTTTCTTATATTCGTGATGGAGTACTTGTAGTTTATCATACATATCATTGCATATCGCGAATCATGGTCGTGGTTAATCTGCCAGAAGCATAAGCTGAGGGTAATAGTTCGACTATTCCTGGAGAACAATGATAAAACATAATAAAAGCTCAAAAATAAAAGAGCTTGTTTACCATGCTGGTGTGATCCTCGATCAATCTCGCTAAAGCCAGAGCTGCACGAAGCCCAAATTGACAACAACAAATACAGGGCGTTTCCAGAATGGCCAATAGTAACCATTTGGGATATAAATAAGACCAAATATGTCTATCTTATTTTCTTTTCATAAATTTTTATCATTCACTATCCTTAGAATGTAGTTAGGCTCATTTGCCAATGCCTTTTTCTAAAAATATAAACTCAAATGTTTATAAACCCTAACAGTCTGAGCTAGCTGATCGACTTTTAAGATAAATTATGTGAAAATCTTCTTACTAGCTTCTTCAAAGATAGACTTTGAGTATACTGATAGACCTTGGTCTTAACAGTCAATCATACACTCAAATACCATTTTACAGCTCAGCAACAGCCAGAAAAACTGGAGCAAACCCTCCCGAGTTCCAACAATCTGACTATAATCTTCTAAGACGAAAAATAAAGCTACTCTAGGGATAGATTGATAGTAGCTAGCCATCTAAGTGAGAATCAAAACAAGCCACGTTCCCAGAATAGCTAAAGCCTCTTTTCTCAAAGAATGGAAAATAAGCGCAGCTACTGCTGCATTATTTCTCAGTTCGCTCGGGTATTCATAACGCTCATATTTTTCAAGGAGCTGCTCATTACGTATCTAAAATCACGCTGCAAACCAGCCAGCTGACCATAATCTGAAGCATGTTCCTGCATGGTCGCCCTCAATGTTTTCGATTCTTTTCCTCCTAAAAGCTGTTATATCATCTTCAATCGTCCTCATTCTTGCTTTTCAAAATAAAGACATGCGTTTGCTGCTGACCTTTTCTTTCTCAACCTTTCATGCTGACCACCATGGCAGAACTGTTCTTTTCAAACACTTTTCTCATCTAAATAATCGGTATCATTGCCAAAAATTCACGGATATTATGTTCAAAAAGGGAGGATTTTATTATTACTTGTTCAGATAACGGTCATGACTAACCCGTACGACAGGACCAGAAAAATCCTGCAAGAAACTCTCAAGAACTGTCAAAGTCGCAATATCAAGGTCGTTGGTCGGCTCATCTAAGAGCAAGACATTGGGCTTTTCAATTAGGATTTTGAGTAAATAAAGTCGCTTCTTCTCACCGCCTGACAACTTAGAAATAAGTGTTCCGTGTGTCGAGCGCGGAAAGAGAAATTGCTCTAAGAGACTAGTCACACTGCTTATCCCAACAGCTGTTGTAACCTCATCTGCCACTTCCTGCAAATAGTTAATCACACGCTTGTTTTCGTCCATATCTTTGATTTGCTGGGAGAAATAGCCAATACGAACCGTCTCACCAATATCCAGCTTTCCAGAATCTGGCTGCAAGTCGCCATTCATTAAATGTAAAAGAGTTGATTTTCCAACCCCATTTTCGCCAACAATGCCAATTCGGTCTTTGTTTTGAATGAGTAAATTAAAATGTGTCAAAATCGTTTTTATCGGGATAAGCAAAGTCTCACCTGTTCAAAAAATTGATAACCTTTTTCCGATACGACTGGTTTTGAAAAATTAATTTCAAGATCAGAAGAAGTATCCATACCAGATAAGTCTGATTTTCATTCTTAAAACGATTGATACGCGCTTCTTGTTTTGTCGCACGCGCCTGTGGCTGCCTACGCATCCAAGCCAGTTCTTGTTTGTAGAGCTGCTTTTTCTATGTAAAGCCGTCGCGTCGCGTTCATCCTGTTCTGCACGCAGGCGCACATAATCTTTGATACTGCTCTGATATTCAATCAAATGCGCCCCTATCCAATTCGAAAAATACGGCTGGCAATACTGTCCAAGAAATAGCGATCATGCGTAATAAAAAGAACCGTTTTTTTGCTGTTTTTTAAAAAATTAGCCAGCCAAGCAATGGTATCAATATCAAGGTGATTGGTCGGCTCATCCAGCAAAAGCAAGTCTGCATCATTTAGTAAAACCTGAGCTAATTGCAGCGCCGCTTCAAGCCGCCTGACAGGTTGCCAACTTTTTGCGATAAATCGAAATCCCTAATTTAGACAAAAACAGTTTTGACTTCACTTTCAATAGACCAGACATCTAGAGCATCCATTTCTGCCATAACCTTTTCCAATTGCTCCTGATTAGCTTCATCATAATTGACCATGAACGATTCATAAGTGTGAATGAGCTGCATTTCCCGCAAATCTGATGACAAGACTGTATCAAGAATTGTCTTCGTCTCATTAAAAACAGGTTCTTGCGTTAGATAAGTTTCATCTTATAGTCGTTTTTAGCAGAAAAAGGTGAGTTGTCGCCATCAAATCCTAATCTACCAGAGATAACATCAAGAAGAGTGGTCTTTCCAGTCCCATTGACACCAATGATTCCAATACGATCCTTATCATGGATAATAAAAAGAAATATTCTGAAAGACAGTCTTATCGCCAACTGTTTTGCTTAACCGTTCAACAATAAAATCCACTCATTCTTAGTCGATTTCCTTTCTGACAAAAATCCAAAATTACTTGTCGTTCATTGGCTAAATTTCCAGCAACAATAAAACTTTCCAATTTGGTTCAAGATTTTTCCTAAGTCTGGTCCTGGTTTTCAAATCAAAGGCCGCCATCAAATCGCCACCCTCTAACCACAATTTCAGTGCTTGTCATGAATGGTTAAAAAGCTTCATCCAGCTCTTTAATGTGTTCAAAATCAACTGCTAAACCCTGAGCTTGCGCAATTCTTCAACAAGCGTTAACAAAGTTGCACTATATTGGTAAAGCATCAGTGATTTGTCTATCCTCGCGCAATCTATAAATAGCTGAAGTTTTTCCACCGTTTTTGAAAATCATTAGAGGTTTTCCAACTTTTAAGAAAAGATCTAGGATTTTCAACATTCAAATACAACAGTACTGCCGCTTAAAGCTTGTTCAGAGGTTGAAAAGTGAAATCCTCTGGCAAATCCGTCAACAGCTGTTGCCACTTATCCACCAGTACTTTGCAATAAAGGCAGATAATCATAAAGCTTGACTGGCAATTAAACAATTTATTCCCTTACGCCAATAAGGGAGCCGTGAAGAGCTTGTCGAACTCAATAAAAGAGCGCTCTACAGAAATCCAGCAGGGCGCATGTTCTCTCATAGCTATGAACGTCTCAATATCGAAATTTAATTGAGCAGCAAAGCGCAAACCACGCATAATACGCAAGGCATCTTCATTGGAAACGTTCAGCAGCATTGCCGACTGCCCGTAAAATCTTTTGCTCCAAGTCCACTAGACCATTAAATTTATCAATAATATTAGCCTTTTCATCAAGCGCAAAAGCATTGATAGTGAAAGTCACGCCGTTTGAGATCCTCTTCTAAAGAACGTACAAAAGAGAGACCTGACTGGGTCTGCGATAATCAACATAAAGATCTTCGGTACGAAAAGTTGTCACTTCATAGTCATGACCATTCTCTAAAACCAAAACAGTTCCGTGTTCAATGCCAATATCAACCGTCCGAGGAAAAAATTTTTCGTCTCTTCGGGGATAGAACTGCTGGCAATATCAACATCATGAATAGGATGCCCTAAAAGGACGTCACGAACACTGCCGCCAACAAAATAGGCTTCAAATCGCTGCAGCAATTTTTCTAATACATCGTAAAGCCTCCCTGAAATTCAGAAGGCAAATGTTTTAATCTCTAGTAAATGTTTCCAAAACCATAGAAACGAGCTGCTCTCGCTGTACCACTTCTTTGATTCCTAAAGTAACACCACTCATAAAAGAAATCCGATCATAAGAATCATGACGCAGCGTCAAACCTTCTCCTTGGGCACCAAAGATGACCTCTTAGTGAGCAACAAGCCCCGGCGAAACGGCACTATGAATTCTAAAACCATATCAAATTCAGCACGCCGCGTCTCCAACTCAGCATTTTCTTCTTCATCTGCTGCCCCCTGTATAAGCACGTGCTCCTCGAATAAGCTCATTGTTTTAACTGCTGTTCCGCTTGGAGCATCTCTTATCATGATGCAATTCAATGATTTTCAAGATCAGGGAAATACTTAGAAGCCTTAGCAGCAAATTCATCAACAAAACGGCTCAACTAGCAAAATTTGGGTGCAATCAAACCGCTTAATCGTCGACAGCAAAAGTCATTAAATCCTGGAATCTGTCTCTTGCGTAAAACCTGTTGTTCCCACAACTGGACGAAAACCTACAAGCTGCAAAATGTGTATTTTCCTAAGCGACTTTAGGGATAGTTAAAATCCTTTCAAACCTCAGCATCAAAGGGCCAACAAGGTCACTCTTATCCGTAAAGACAGGCACTCCATCAATTTCTTTTCAGCTGCATAGGATCCAGGTGCTGCTAATTCAAGCTCGCTATCATTTTTGAATCATATCAACAGCTGTTGACCCCATTCTGCTTTAAAACCTGCAACAATACTTTAATACTCATTTCCTATCTCCTTAAATAATGGTACATAGCACCAAGTGCAATAGCTCCCTCACCCAGATGGGTTGTACATACCTGCGTGAGAGAACAATGGCAAGATTCTTTGTATAACCATGATCAACTAAACGCTACTAGCAAATCTTCTGCCTTACCTCTGGCATTTAAGCAGATAATACAGACCATATAAGACCCATCGGCGGTAACCTACATCTATTGCCAGCTAGACTTAATCGCTTGCTTTTCTCAGTTCTAACTTTCTAAAAACTGTCCTGCCATCCGTAAAATAAAGGATGGGTTTGATACTCAAAAGATTACCATAGAGAGCCGAACCACTTTGACAAACGACGTCTTAACACAGATGATTCCAGATCGTCAACCATAATAAAAGCATTGGTTTTATCAATCATCGCGAAGATTGACCAAAATCTGCTCAAACAAACTATTTCTTCCTGCCCCACTTCAAAGCCTCCATTACCATTAATCCCGCAGTATGGAGTGATCAGTGATCAGAAGAGCAGTGCAAGCTTATCATGTTCAGCAATTAGATATTGAATATTTTGGTGAAAATCCCGAAAATGACCACCAGACAGAAAAAGACCGATAACATGGGTATAAACTCAACTCTTCCCAGTTGATTCATGTGAAATCATAACTCAGCCAAATTAGGCTGGCCGTCTTGAGGTAATTCCTTGAAGCAGCCATCTTGAGATAGAATTCATCAGAGTAGATTTTTGAGCCCTTCAATATATGCTTTCCATCAATAGGTAATATCAGTATCAAGGATAAAAAGGATCCTCTCTTTGAACAAAGTCTTGAGGAAGGTAGACTGATGAATCAGTAGTCAGCTACTCATCTAGAACTCCAAGCTAACACCTTTCTTATCATAGCATAGTCTCAGTCATACTGGTCATGCGTTTTAAAATATCAAGCAGAGGCGCCGCTAAAGTCGCAACTTCCTCTTGTGAAAATTCACTGGCTGATTAACCAAACGGTCTTTAATCTTAACCATTTTGGCGAAAGAACACCATAGAACAAACTCATCACGGACAATCATGAATTGCAAAACAGCCACAACAGTCGTTTCACTTTAACTCTTCATTTTTCAACTGAGTGAAAAGTCACTTCAACATGCTGATTTCAGAGTGTCCGTTCTCTTTTCCCATTCTAAATTTCTGGCATCGTAATGTTGGTTAACAAATTCCTTTTGACGTACAATTTCCATATTGTATCTCCTTGTTTTACAGTACCACTCATTTGATCAGCATAATTAAGTGTAAAGTGAAAAGAAGACCCGCTAGAGATTTCTTTAGAAACACCAGCTGTGCAATCTCCTTAATCACCAATCTTCTTTCTTGCAAATAACCAGATAATCATATACAAAGAATACTTCCTACTATTAATAAAAATACAAAAAATAAGAAAAACCTGACAAAAAATGAGCAAAACAGCACTAACTCCGATGACAAATAGACTAATAAGCGCTGTCACAATGGTTGCAAAAGCCCTGTTTAACAACTGTCATTTTCCCATTGAAAATTGGGATGCTGTAGATTGATATATAAACCACACAAGAAATAAAGCAACTATTAACCACTAAAAAGAAAAATACTCATCCTGCTATCCAGAGATGCAAAGGGAAAAAGAATAGATGAGACTGACGGAGGCCAGTATCAAGCCCGGCAAAAGCAAAAGCAATGAGGAAAAACTTAATAAAACTGGGCTGAGCGATGTAAAATCGGGAAGGGACTTGATTAAGACTCTCTTTCGCTTCTGGAAACTGCAAAGAAAGTTGTTGTTGTTAGACTGGAGCAAAACAATAAAGACCAGCAAATAAAGTTTGCGGTTTTGCGATGATCGTCAGATTAGGCAAAAGACTCCCTTCATTATATTCAGTCAGCTTTACCATGGGGAGAAAATCCGATAATAATCAACAAAAACGGAGCAAGAATGGTATTGCTGACACTAGGTAAAGAAGAAAGATAACGACTTCGATTGCGAAAAGAGCGGTTAGTTCGATCTTGTCTATAGACTGTGAAGTGCTTCTTCTCATTTTTCCTACCTGGCAACAAGTCGAGATGAATAATCGTATTGTTTACCAAAAAGAAAGGACTATTGCTGTTATCATTAGAGTCACAATGACTAGAACAAGGGAAAGAAAAAGCTGGGTCTCGACTGATGTTTTCCAAGAGGAAAAAGGAAGGATAGAAACATGGATAAGATCCCCAACTTAGCGTTCCCCAATCCTGTCTGGACATAACTAAAATAAGAGGAAAAGGCTGTCAGCGAGCAAAAAAGCAAGAGAGATTCTATGAAAGGAACTTTTGAGGCTCAGTGACAGCATTTTAATTAGAATAGCTAAAATCAGCAGGAAAATAAAAAGACAAGGCAGGAAGAATCAGAGAAATTAAAAGGACGAGCCTAGATTAATCAAGGAAGGAGATAAATATAAAACGATCTGAGTGGGCAGTAAAATGAGAGGGACAAGCAAACCTTAAGATGTATTGAGAGATAAAATTAGCCAACTTAGCCTGCTTAGAAGACAAAGGAAGCTAAAGATAAAGTCCCTATCTGCTTTTTATCAAATTGGAAAACCGTCAAAATGACCAAAAAGCTCAGCATCCAAAAGGTAAACCTGTTGCACAGACATCACTTGAGTAAGTTTCCTGCTCTCATCTACATACGCGGTAACAGAGAAAAATAGCTCAAAAGCAATAGAAAACTGTGTATAACCACTGATTGTTAATGAGGCATGAGCTCGGATGAGATCAGAATCTCTTAACTTAGATAACAAGCGATTTTTATACCTGAGAATTAATAGATAGATTAAATTAGTTTTTGGCATGTGTCACCCTCCAAAAGATAGCACTGAGTGTCTGCTCTTTAGTGACCGAACTCATACTGTCACTGATTTTAACCTGTCCCTTATCAATGAGAACAAGCTATTGCCAAGTTTTCCAGCTACCTCCAAAACATGGGTTGAATAGATAATAATAGCACCCGCTGCTGCTCTTTTTCTCAGCTCATTGACTAAAAAATAAGTGGCATTAGGATCCAAGCCAACAAAAGGCTCATCTAAAACAATCAAGGCAGGATTATGCAGAAAAGAGAAATGAGCACCAAAGACGCTGCTTGCCTACCATGTGAATAAGTGGAAATCAAACGGATAGATCCTCCTCCAAAGTCAACTCTTTTGGCTAAATATTTCACCCTCTTTTAAATGACTCTTGCAGTAGGCTATAGATAGAAGCAATGAAATTCAAAATTCATAGCCTCGTAGATTTTTCATAAAAGATCAGGATTATCCGGCATAGCCCAAATTCTGCTTAAAAGACTGAGGGAATTTTTCAGAAAAGATCAATGCCATCAATGAAATTTGTCCCTATCAGCATAAAATACCCCACAATAGATTTGAGGGAAGTGGTTTACCTGCTCCATTGGAACCGATAAAAGCACGAAGTATCTCCTGCTTCCAAAAGTCAAATTTAAATGCTTGAATACCTTTATTGGATCGGCATAATCTTTCTAAATGATTGATTTTCCAACATAATATCTCCTTTCAAAAGATAACTGACAAAATGTCAGTCTCAAAACCCCTAAAATCAAAGATAAGTATCTGTCGACTAATTAAAATAAATTAACACAAAAGTACAATTGAGCAAATGCTCAAAAGTAAACCATACTCCCTTCTTTTATCCTTGAGGGTTGTCAGCTCATTAGCAGTGAAGGTATAGGCAGTCATAGAGGATACAGGCCAAAGCACTATGGGTGAGACAGAGCTAGAGACCTTCTTCATTGCCTCTAGGATATGGGCCAAATAGTTACTTGAGATCAATAATCTCCAGGCCAGACGGTCCATTAGATAACGATTTTTGTTCTGAATCGACAATCTCTTGTAAGCCTGCATTCTCCTTAGTATGATCAGTTGATCCAATTTGTGTCGCTTCAAGAAGGTGTGCAGTTTGTCCCTTAGCAGTCAGCTTCTTAATCTTGACTAATCTTGGCCCAAACGCTGGATGACAGGTTGAGAATATTTTCAATTAAACAGTGAGAGAATATCTTCTTTATTTTTAAAAATGATAATAGAGCGAGACCACGCGAAATCTTGACTTTGTCAATAATATCCTGTGTCCTTGTCTCAAGGTGGCCCCTTCTCCATAAAAATCTGAGAGTGCTGCTTCCATGATTTCTTGTCAGCGAACCTCAGGCGCTCTACACATCTCACTGAGACAAACTCCTAATTATTTTTATCAGTATTATATGGCCGCGACTGACAGTGTCAATTACGAAATTAAAATAAGAGCACCTCTAAAAAGTGCTCCTCACTTCAAAATTTTAAACCCACATTTTCAACTAATTCTTTAAAATTTGGTTTGCTAAAATCACTTAAACAAACAAAAAGAGCAGGCTTCCTGCTATAAGACCAGTGATACAGCCCACTACAACTGTCTTTGGGTAGTGAACACCGCCTAGAACACGACAAAAAGGCTAGTATGGCGGATAAGATTAATAAAAAGATTCCAGTCAAGTGAGTCACACGTAGAACACAAACACTAATCACCACTGCCAAGAAAAAGACATGACGGCTGGGCATGGACTGATCCCTTAGCGTCATAATGAGTTAACGGACTGATCGTCACCTTTCATAAGGTCTTGGCTGATTTAATATCTTTCTAAGTAATGACAATAATATAAAGGATGTTCCCGGAATGAAAACAAAAGGTATTAAAAAGCCATCCCATTCTTTCGAGTCCAAAAGGTAAAGTAAAAGTATCAGATAAATAAAAGGGCATTATTCTGGATTTATTACAGAATTGACTGCTTTTACAAAAATAAAGCCATTACTTCTTGTTTTGATTGAGCTTTGTCAGTTTCTCATAAAATTCTGCATAATTTTTCATCTTATCTCTATGTACCTTCTTAAGCTGCAGATCTTTCCATGGGTTTTAGAACTTATTCGTTTTTGATTGAATCAGTTATAGTTATTATAGCATTTCTAAAGCATGAAGAGAGAGCGACTGTCTCTCAAAAATTAAAAAGGGCATTTAGATTTTCTGATGGTAGAGTGATAGGAAAATAATAGCAATGAAAAACAAATAAAAACGAGTACCGCTTTTTAAATGGTACTGTCCTTATCTTTATTTTGACGTTTCATTTTTCCTCAGCGCATACGAATCTGCATATAGTTTAAAGGCTTTAGCTGCTAAAGGTTTGACCGTTTATACTTACCGTTTGTGATAAAGACAAAACCATGACCTGTTTGGTTTTAGGATTTGAATAAAGCAAAACAAGAGTAAGTATCAAAGCCGCCACCATTTGCATGCAGCATCTTTTGGCTGATATAGAGACCGCCATAATAAGCTCTTAGAGTCATTTTCATAGAACGTTGGTATTCTTGTGAAAGGAACAAATTGGTCATTAATAAAAGCCATCATAAATTTCCAATAATCCACTGGCCTAGAAGCATAATCACCAGCTCCAAAAGGTAGATGTCACTCTTTTGACAGCTTATCCCAAGTCGTACTTTCGATCCATCACTGACAAGGCAGCTAACTTGGACTTATCTTTTGTTGAATATACTTTTAAAATGCCATGCCACCAGCTGTTAAGAGTGTTGACAGACACATAAGTCGCATAATTTTTGACCGCTAATTTGACTGATAATGCCAGCATAGCAAAGCATAATTAATGTTAGCATACTTCCCATTTCTTTTCCGATAAGTTGCGATAATTGGTCAGTAGAAAAATCAATTGCTGCTCTTGAGTTGTCAGCACTTGCTGAGGAACTTCTTTTCGATCTGCCAAACCGCTTGTGTGGGTAAAGTAAATTTTTGTATCGTGATATTTTCCACTATTTCTCAATTTGAGGATAATATTTGCTTAAGGTGTGTTTTAAAGACAGTTTTCCTTTATCAATTAATTGTTGAATAGCCACCCTGTTATCAATTTTTGTAAAGAAAAGCGAGAGGAAAAATAATCATAATTGAAACAGGACTGCCATCTACTGCTTTGATTTGAAAATACTTGAGCCTTACCATCTAGCTACGTCACAATCATGATCCCATTTAATTGAGTTTGTTTTTAAAAATCGCTTTAAAATAGGCGAATCAGGGTTGCAGCAACTGTGTTTGAATCAATCCGTTCAGTCTCGATAAATTTATGAAAGCAGCAAAAATGCGATGAGAAAAGACAAGAAATCGCATGCTAAATTTTCTTTCTCCCCAAAAATACCCTCCTATTCCTCTAGGTACTCTCTATTATACCTCATTTTTGCTTTAATTTCATAAAAATAAAGTATTCAGGAATAAATAAAAGTCTAGCTAGAGATTTTTCCATAGGCAAAGTTTTGACAATACCTTCAACTTAT
>BNJU01000489.1_pt1 | contig 132926 bp, 159 predicted proteins | sample 8539281 | NCBI WGS metagenome assembly BNJU01 (sample SAMD00202456, study PRJDB9452) | human saliva metagenome | isolation source: human saliva | place: Japan
AAAATCATGTTCTTCTTGATTTAGCATTTTCATCCTCCTGCTTATCTATTCGCAAAAAGACAAAAATAAGATCCAGCCTTGGGCTAGATCTTGGTGAATAGTTAGAGCATGGGCGCAAACAACTGGACAATTTCCTTGATCAGGCTTTGATACCAGCTTGTTTTGATCGTGTGGGGATAGATTTCTTGAGAAACTTTAAAAATCTCTTTGAAGTCCCTCTCAATATCGATGATGGACTGCGTTCTATAAAGCAAAACGCCATTTTCATAGTGGTGGAGCAAGCTCCGATAGTCAAAATTGATGGTTCCCACAGTAGCTGCCTCTCCATCGACAAGCATTTGCTTGCTATGAAGAAATCCTGGACTGTACTCGTAAATACGAACACCTGCAGATAGCAAGTCTGGATAGGCTCCCCGAGTAACCAATTGGATAACCTTCTTATCTGGGATACATGGCGTCACAATTCGCACATCTACCCCTCTCAGAGCTGCATTTTTGATACTTTCAGTTAGATCATAGTCAGCGATCAGATAAGGGAGTCGTGATATAGACATAATCTGTAGCTTGATTGATAAGGTTTTGATAGACCGTTTTTCCAACCTGAGGCTCGGTAGATAGGCTTTGGCCCACTACTGTAAGGAATACAAAGCCCCATCCCATCTCTAGGTTGATTTTCGAGATGGTATTGGTCAAAATCACTAATTTCCCCACGGTTGATATACCAAGTTGATAAAAAGAGTCTGGTAAAAGCCTTAACTGCTGGTCCATCCAGACGAATACCGCTATCCTTCCAATATCCAAAGCGTTCGATATGGTTGATATACTCATCTGCCAGATTGACACCACCTGTATAGGCGATCTGCCCATCGATAATCATGATTTTACGGTGATCACGGTTGTTATAAGCAACGGTCAAGCGTGGAATCACCTTGTTAAATTTGTGGGCTTCAATCCCTCGACCACGAAGCTGGATGGTGTAATCTCCAGGCAAGGTTGCCATACAACCAATATCATCATAGAGGAGTTTGACTTCTACTCCTTGAGCAGCCTTTTCTTCCAAAATTCCCAAAATACTATTCCACATCAAGCCTTCTTCGATGATATAGTATTCGAGAAAGATAAATTTCTCCGCTTTTTTGAGATCCTCTAGCATCTGGCGCCACATGCTTTCCCCTGAAGGGAAAAAATGGGTATCCGTTCGATTATAGACATCCGCATTCGTGTCCATGCTAAGGAGAGATTTGATGACGCCGTAAGCCGACTTGTCCTGCTCTTTCAACTCCAAACGGAGAGCTCTGCTATTGTCCTCTCGGTCAACCATTGATTGGAGCTGCTTTAGCTGCTTCATTTCTTTTTTCGATAAACGGCGTTCTCCAAACATGATATAGAGCAAAGGTCCAAATACTGGCACAAAGGCTACTAACAGCCATGTTACCTTACTCTCAGGATTCATGGACCGATTGACAATCGATACAATGGTCGCTAAAGCTCACTAAAATGACTAGGATAATCCAGAGAATCGGAGCCATCTGCCCTAGATAGAGAAATAAACCAAAGACGATAAACAACTCTGCCAACATGATGGTAATACTAAAACCATACTTTGGACATGAGTAGCTGCATTTTTCTAGCTGTCATACATCCCCTTCCTTTTCTAACATTCTCCTTAACTGCTTGATAAACTAATGTTTCTACTAGTATACCTCAGTTCAGGGGTAGATGGCAACCGTTTACCTTTGCTCAAGTTCCAGTCGTTCCGTGTTTAGATGATTATTACAATTTCAGAGCCAACATATTGACCGTCATACCAGCTGCGGTTCCCCATAAGGTGAGACGACATCTCCCTCCTTGATAAGTCCCATGCTCTAAAAGAATAAGCCAAGCCAAACGGTACAGAGACTGACACCATATTTCCATAGTCAGTGACGAGATTGAGGTACTGATCCTCAGCCACACCTAGTTTTTCCATGACCAAAGGAAGAGCACGACTTGCTTGGTGAGGAATGATATAGTCCACGTCTGCCAAGGCTAGCTGTGTTTTTTCTTGAAACTCTTCAAACATGACTGGGATTTTTACGAGCAGACAAGGAGGATTTTTCTCCCCTTCATGTCAAACATATAGTTGGTCTTCGTCGCTTCAGAGTACTCTTTTGGTTGAAAAGAAGTCAGACCTCCACGAATCTCCGTATCGTGAGCCCCTTCTGACCAAGTACGTTGGAGACTAGCAATGACCCCTTTTTCCTGATGACTTTTTTGGAAAATAAAGGCTGCTGCCCCATCACTAAAGAGTTCAAAACTTTCTTTTTGCTTGGGATTGAGCCCTAAACTTCCAACCTCACTAGACACAAGCAAGACACGATTGTATTCGCCCGCCTCAATCAAGTGGGACATGGTCGATAGAGCAGAAATAAAAGCTGGTACAGGTCGTATTGATGTCCATTGCTGGAATTGAGAGTCCTTTTTGCCACGCGCTCATGAATCAAAGGCTGCTGTACATGGAATAGGCTGAACTCCAACTGCACTAGCCGATACAAGACAATCGATATCTTCTAATATCAAATTTGCATGTTTCAAGTGCCTGCTGGATAGCTACCTCTGCCAAATCTAACTGCGTTTCTTCATTTTTCAACTACACGATAACGGGTCTGGTCTTTAAATTGGACAGTATGCTTTGGGAAGGCAAACACCATAACCTGCGATTTCTACATGTCTTTTTACTTCTGTCATTGTCTTTTTATCCTTTCATAAACGTTGGATTCGTTTGAGTTTACAGCTAGTATCCCAGTGATAATCTGAAAAATTGGATTTGAGGAACTATGAACTCTTTTTGCTGGGCCAAGAGTTGGAACTGTGCTAAAATTGCTGTCTCTACGTCCTCATCTCGTCGGCTTAGACAAACTTCCACTAATTTCTCAGAATGTTGCTTAACTTGGTAATCTCCTACATTCTCCACAAAGAGGATGCAACGTCTGATAAAGTCTGGATAGATCGTTACCTGCCCCCCATTCTGCCCTTCAAAGTAGAAGATATCATCAGAACGTCCTTCGACCTTGTCAATCCGTGTATAGCAGGAGCCACAGGGACAAGGCTCCGGATTTTCAACCAAGATATCATTGAGCTGGTAGCGATAAACAGGCTGACTACTTCGCTTAAAGTCCGTAATCACTGGATAAAAACGGCGGTCATCTAGATACTGCTTTTCCACAAAGATAATGTCTTCGTTGAGATGCAGATTGCCAGCTGAGCAAGTGCAGGCTAGGAAACCTTCAGTCGCCTGATAAACTTGGTCAATGATGGATAGTGAAAAGGCTTCTGCGATCCGTCCCCTATCACTATCTTCCAAGATTTCCGCCACCGAAACGATTTTTTGTGGGTGAATAGCTAACTCTCCATCCTTGAGACGCTTGCTCAATTCAATCAACATCGAGGCTGGCGCCACAATAATCGTTGGTTGATAGTTGTTGAGTCGCTCTATATGCTCATCTGTATGTTTGAAAATATCAAAATACTCTAGACGAATGAGCGCTGTATTGATGGTCTGATAGAGTTCATTATCAGCTCTCAGGAAAAAGGCGATGCGGTGTCCAAAAAGCTGCCCCTTGGGCAACATCTTTGCCAAGATAGCCGCAGCCCACATACTTCGCTCTTTCTCTGTTGTGATAAAGAGCCCCCGATGTCCAGACGTCCCTGAAGACAGACCGACGGCTACTTCGCCTTTAAGTTCAGTGAAGTCACGGGTCTTCTCACTTTCAATAGCCAAGCTCAAGGCTTCATCACGATCCACTCCTTGGGTGTTGAGCTCATTGAAATGTTCCATCATAAAAGCCTTGTCCATATGGTCAAAGTTGCTAGGAACCCCATTTTTAAAGTAGGGCGACTCTCGCTTTAAAAAGTCCATATAGTTAGCTAATTGCTTTTTCTGATAGTTTTCTACAGCTTCTCGAGATTTGAAATGATGAAGCCAACGAGTTTGGATAAAGGTTTTAAGAAAGGTTATTTTTTTCATGTAAGATTGACTCTATCCTTTCTACAGGATCATGGCTAACAACTACCTCGATACCGTCCTTTAAGACTTCCTCCAGAAACTCTGTCCCCCTGATATAGTCGGCCTTATTATCCTGGACCAAGGAAGGAATCAGGTGCATCTGCTTGGTGTAAGGTAAGAGGTCAATTCCCCAACAGAGGTCCGCTGCAATGAGGAGATTAAGGTCTGGAAAATATAGACAGGCTTGCCCCCTAGCATGCCCGTCAACAGAGGCTACTAGGATACTGCCATCTCCGAAAAGATCACAAATCGGACGATAGGGAAAAGTTGAAACTTGCTGGTCAGCTCTGATAATGGTTAGATTTTTCTCAAAAGAAGCTGGTAAAAACTCCTTGAAAATCAAGTCTTTCAACTTGGGTTTTTGGTAGACTTCATATACTTCTTTTGTCAAGATAAAGGTTGCATGAGGAAAGAAACTAGCTCCTCCCAGATGATCTGGATGTAGGTGTGATAGAAGAACATAGTTAATTTCTTCTGGTTTGATTCCCTTCGCTTCCAGCAAACGTGAAATCTGGTCCTTCTCCGTCATTTTGAACAGGGCGTTCCTAGCCGATAGAAACCATAGCGAAGCCGGGTCTTAATATCGTAATGATAGCCTGTGTCATAGAGGAGATAGCCCTTGTCCCTGTGTTTGATAAGAAAAACACCTGCTGGAAAGGTCATCTTTTGATTCTTGACTCCCTTAAATAGCAAACCTGTGTAGCTGGTACAGTAGCCTGCTGGGAAATAATCAATGCTTTCGATAATCTTGGACATACTGTTCAATCCCTTCCGAAATACTGATTTGAGGGCGATAATCCAAGTCTTTCTCTGCCTTGCTGATGTCCAGCGTCTGGCTATAACGGAGCAGATAATAGGTATAGCGTGTCAGAGCCGGCTCACCTTTGAGTTTCAAGGTCTTATACAGAAACTCTAAACTACTGGCAATAACTGAAAGAAGAGGAGCTGGCACTTTTCTGTATGTTATCGGATAGTCCAAGTCCTCTCAAGGTTTCTTCTATCAAATCCTTAAAGGCTCTTGGTTCCCCATTGGTAATATTATAAACTTCGCCACTAGCTTGAGGGGCCTCTAGTGCCAAGCGAATTGCCAGAGCGACATTTTCCACACAGGTCATATCCATGAGCTGACGACCATCCCCTATCAAGGGAATGCCAATCTTCTGACTGAGTTTGAGAACTCGGGGCAAAATACTGGTATCCCCAATCCCAAAAAGCCCACGAGGTCGTAAGATAATACTCGGAACATCGGGATAATCCTTAAACAGCTTCTCCGAAGCCAGCTTACTACGAATGTAGTTGTTAAGATTATTTTCCTGAGGCGCATCGCTTTCTTTGATAGCAAGCTGATCTCGAGGCGCAGCATAGATGCTAGGCGAGGACACATAAACCAAACGCAGAATACCAGCCTCTCGGCAAGCATCCAGAACATACTTGGTCCCTAAGACATTTGTCTGGTAGAAATCCTCCCAAGGCCCCCAAACGGTAGAAAGAGCACCCGCATGCACAACCATGTCCATCCCCTGACAAGCCCGAGCCAAGTCCTCTTGCTTGGTCAAATCTCCCTGAAAAAATGCCACAGAGGAGTTCTCTAAAGACTGACCCACCTTGCGATTGCGTCCAAAAGCGCGTACCTGATAGCCCTGCTGACTGAGCTCTTCAACAACATACTTGCCTAGAAAGCCCGTAGCACCTGTTACCAATACTTTCTTCATTTTTTACTTCTCCTTGTCCCCTAAGAGCCGATGTATTTCGCTCTTCAGAATCTCTGTTGGCTGATAGATTTGAGCTGCACGACTAAGTTTGTTTCAAGTCTGGCCCAGTCATCTCTAGCCAACAACTCATCAAAAGGCGCGTCCAATCGCTTCCGTATCCTCTCGTTTTAGCAGTCAAGGCAATCCCTGCCTCTAATCCACGAACTGCATAGTCATACTGATCATAGTCATGGGGGAGAATCAAGGCAGGCTTACCATAGATGATACACTGGTAAAAAATACCTGCACCACCATGATGAATCACATAATCCATCTGAGGAATGTACTCCTTATAGGGAAGATAGGATACCACAGAAACATTGTCCATGAGCTCTTCACATTGGAAGTCTTGTCCGCCAAACCCCAGAGTCACAAAGAAGTGACAGTCCGGATGTGCTTCTGCCAATTGTTGTGTCTGATAGAGGAGATTGTCTTTAGCCCATGCTAGCTGAGTCCCACAAGATACGAGGACCTTCTTATAACCTGCATAAGGAGACAAATCGAGGGGATAATTTTCTGCCCTCTCAATCGAAGACCCAAAAGGTCCCACCCAAAGGTAGTGCTCTGGAAAACCACTTTTCAGCTCCAACTCTTTCATCCCAATTCCCAAGATGGAATAGGGTGAATAGATGGTTTCCTGACCTTTCTGATTGTAGAGCTTAAAAATCGTAACGTTTTCAATCGTTCTCTCAATAAAAAGCTTACGATTCGTTTCCCTAAACGAGTCCCTTTTCTTCCTAGCCATTGCAGACCAGATTGGAAAGATGTTTTTGGACTGCCCATTCCTCCAAAGAAACAAGGCGGTCCATCTGTCGTTTCAATGGCAAACTGTGTCGCCATCGTGGTAATCCAGGAATATCCCAACTGTTCCGCTACTAGTCCTCAGAGAGGTTATAAAGTCCGCAATCACAATATCAGGTCGATTTTTCCTGCCACTCTTGCACTAGTTGATCTGAAACCACATTGATCAAATCAAGACTAGCTGACAACTGTCGATAAGCAGAAATACAGGTTTAATTGACCCTTCATTGTTGGCTACACGCTCAAACTCATCTACAGAATTTTTCTAAAATAGGGAATCACCTGGAATCCCATCTCCTCTGCTACAGCTTTTTCGTTGCGGTCCTGTAAATAATCGAATCTCATACAAGGGATCCTTCAACAAGGGTGCAAGTAGATTCAGTGTTGGGAAGAGATGCCCACTCAAAGGGCACTACAACCACATCAATTTTGATTTTTTTCTCATATGTCTAGGATAGCAAATTTTTTAAAAAGAACTACCAAAATGATAGTTCTTTCCAGCATTAGTTTAGCTTCTTTTTCACTTTATGAAATCTAGAAGAGTTCTTTGTAGAAAGCAATGGTTTCTTCTAAAGGTTGGCATAAATGGATTTCCTGGTGCACAGCATCAATCAAAAGCATTCTTAGAAAGGTAGTCAAAGTCAAAGTCTTTTTCTTGGATACCGAGTTCAGTGAGTTTCTTCGGAATACCCTACTGTTTCAGACAGTTTCTCAATTTCAGCGATAGCATAGTCAGCACATTCTTGGTCTGTTTTCCCTTCAACATGAGTCCCAAAGGCCTTGGCTACATTGCGGAAAGCTTCTGGTACACGCTTTGGCATTTTTCACGTTCTACAACTGGGAGAAGCATGGCACAGCAGACACCATGTGGCAAGTTATATACCGCACCGAGTTGGTGAGCCATAGAATGAACATAGCCCAAACCAGCATTGTTAAAGCTCATACCACCGAGGAAGATGGCATTGACCATCGCCTCACGCGCTTCAATATCTTGGCCATTTGCCACAGCACGAGGAAGATACTCCTTGATGAGTTCAATCGCTCCGATAGAAAGTTTCTTGGTCACATTATAAGCACCTGGTGTTACCAAGGCTTCGACAGCGTGGGTAAGAGCATCCATACCTGTCGCCGCTGTCAATCCTTTCGGTTTTGAAAGCATGAGTTCTGGATCATTGACAGAGATAAGGGCCAGGCTGTTCTTATCTACCATTACCATCTTGACCTTGCGTTCTTCGTCAGTAATGACATAGTTAATCGTAATTTCTGCAGAAGTTCCAGCTGTTGTATTGATCGCAACCACTGGCAACCCTTTTTTAGCAGACTTGTGGAGACCTTCGTAGTCCTGTGGTTTTGCCACCATTTGTCGCAATGATAGAGATACAACTAGCCGCATCCTGAGGAGATCCTCCCCCAAGACTGATGATGAAGTCACATCCATGCTCCTTCAAAGCAGCCACCCCGTCTTTGACGTTCTTACAAGTCGGATTTGGCTCGACATCGCTAAAGATCACATATTCGATCCCTTCAGCATCTAATGGTTTTTAGGGACCTTGGGTAAAATATCACTGCCTTCGATGAACTTATCTGTCACCAAAAGAGCCTTCTTATACCCCAGTTCCTTGATATACGGACCTACTTCATTTACAACACCTTTACCGATAAGGTTAACTGATGGAACGTAAAATGTAGCCATATGCTTTTCCTCCTGCGCCTCTGCGCTATTTGATTATTTACCATAAGTATACGACCTTATAAGAAGTTTTACAAATATTTGTAAGCGTTTTAAGTAAAAAGTTAGTAAAGAACAGCCAGCCACTTTTTCAAGAAAAAAAGCTCCAAAAGATGGATTTCATCTCATTGGAACTTTTTACTTAATCATTATTGCTTAGTTAAGACTACTCGGTCAGATGCCTCTCGGTCCATATCATCGATAATCAATTTGATTACCATTAACTGCGTAAATTTTGACATCATCACCGATAATGACACGTTGATTTTCTGGCTCAAAGCTGACTTGCTTGATTTCCTTATCTCCATCTGGCTCGACCTCAGTCCATGTACCAGTTTTACCTGTTACAACAAGAGTGATTTGGTCATTCTCATCCTTTCCAGTATAGGTACCATCGATGTTTCGTAGGGTTGAGCTACAGTAGTATCCTGACTTGAGGACGCTTGTGGTTGACTAGCACTTGTCGCAGCGCTAGAAGATGATTCTTGTTGAGTAGATGATTGCTGAGCAGATTGCTGGGTAGGTGCTTGTGTCTTAGATCCACAAGCTGCTAAAAGACTAAGATTGCTAGGGAAGCAATAGAAAGTGTGAATGTTTTCGTTTTCATAGCGATTTCCTTTCTTTTGTGCCAATGTTTTGCTGGAATCGTTTCCAGATATACCTCCTACCTCCAGTATAACAACTTAAAGCCTAGAAGGTCAACTAATCCCATCGCTTCCTACTAAACTCGCTCGAACTTCCGAGATAAAGTAGAGGGATCCCGTCACGAAAAGCAGGTCCTGATCATTGGCCTTTTCTTCAAATTCTCTGATAAAATCGCCATAGGAAGGAATCAAATCGTAACCCGCCACATCCTTCTCATCCAAAGAACCTTGGTAGTCAAAGCCCGTTACCTTAAGTTCCACCTGAGGCAACTGCTCAGATAGATAGCCTAACATCCCTGATAATCCTTGCGTTTAAGGGCACCAAAAAGAATACGGACTTGATAGCCTTGTTGGATTTTCTCTTGGATAAACTCGACCAGACGAGTTAAGGCTGGAAGATTGTGAGCCCCATCTAGGTAGATTTGCGGACGAATCCGTTCCAATCGACCTGCCCAGCGAGTTTCTTTAAAGGCCTGTCTGACAAGTTCTTCTTCGATACCTTCACCTCTTGACGCCATAAAACAGAAGAAAAGTTTGTAAAGCCAAGGCGGCATTTTCTTGCTGATAGGCACCTTCCAAACCGAATTTCAAGCTGTGAAAAACTTGCTAGGCTACTTGAAAAATCCCCAGCATTCAAGGTGAAGTCTTGCCCAGCTTGATAAAGGTCTACGTCTAACTCTCTTGCTCTTTTTTGACAGACAAGCTCCGCTTCTGGAGCAAGCTTGGCAATGACCGCCTTCTTGCCAGCCTTGAAAAATACCAGCTTTCTGCTCTGCTATTTCCTCCAGACTATCGCCCAAGGTCTCCTGATGATCTAGGCCCAATGGAAGTAATAACTGCAATCTCTCCTGTTACGACATTAGTTGTGTCAAGCAAACCACCAATCCCCACTTCTAGCAGGACTAGATCCACTCCCTGCTCTTTAAAGTAAAGCAAAGCAATCAAGGTCAACAACTCAAAGAAAGACAATTGGTCATGTGTTTCCAAAAGAGTTTTTTCCATCTCCTTGACTTGGTTAGCTATACGGACAAAGTCTTCATCTGCGATCGGTTGTCCATTGATACAGATTCGATCATGGATACTGATGATATGAGGAGAGGTAAAAGTACCAACTTTTTTACCATGAGCAACAAACAACTCCCTCATAAAGGCAATAGTTGACCCTTTACCGTTAGTCCCTGTTACGTGGATAATAGGATAAGTCTTCTCAGGATTCCCCAGCAAATCCACTGCTCGCTGCATTCGTCCAAGTCCAGATCTAAAGTTTAAACCAATCCGACTATGCAGCCATTCTTCTACTTCAAACATACATGTCTCCTTAACAAAAGTCCAATCAACTACCGCATCAAAGTATGATTACAAATAAAAAGCGAGGTCGGGACTAAAATCCCGACCTCTTACCTGGTTAGCTAATCACTAGCTACTATGAGTTTCAACGTGAGCTAAAAACGTCACCCGGACGTTCCTGCGTTTCTAATTTTCTGGCGCAGGGCTAAAAACATCACTGAATTAACTCTTTCAATTTTTAGGACTGGGCTAAACAGTCTCCCAGACTGTATCACTCCTCCATAAAAGCTGTTGAAGACTTCTTCAATCATGTTCCATTCGTCTTCTGAGTCTTCTGGGATTGGTTGCAATTCGCCTTCTGTTCCGTCTTCATTTTCGATGAATGAGTAAGCTTGGATTTCAACTTCACCGTTTTCATCTTCTTCTGCGTTAACTGGCACTAGCAGAACATAGTTTTTACCAAATTCTTCTTTCCCATCGATGGTCAAAAGAATTTCAAACAAAGGTTTCATTTCCTTGCTCATCTACTAGTGTAATCAATTCACGTTCTTCGTGATCGTGGTTGTGATCGTGTGACATAGTTTCTCCTCTGTCTTAAAATTTTTCTATCTAAATAATTTTTGCAAAAATCAGCTGAGCAGCCAACTTATCAATAACTTTTCTTGCGCTTTGTTGCGACTGATGTCTGCCTGTTCAATCAACATACGCTCAGCTGCGACTGTCGTCAAGCGCTCATCCTGATAGTCTACTGGCAAACCAAAAAGTTCTTCTAGCTTTTGCACCATAAAGCTTGACTGGCTTCTACTCGCGGACCGCTGGTATTGTTCATGTTTTTTGGCAAACCTACTACAAAAGCGTTCTACCTTATAGCTGTCAACCAATTCCTTGATACGGTCAAAACCAAACTGGCCCTGATCCTCATTAATCTGGATGATTTCAAGTCCCTTGAGCAGTGAAGCCTAGTGGGTCGCTGATGGCCACGCCTACCGTTTTTGAACCGACGTCCAATCCCATAATTCTCATAGATTATAGATCGACTCCTTGTCCTTTAAGGTAATAGCGCACCAGTTCTTCAACAATTTCATCACGCTCATACTTACGGATTTGATTTCGTGCATTGTTGTAACGAGGAACGTAGGCAGGGTCTCCACTCAATACATAACCGACGATTTGATTTATCGGATTATAACCCTTTTCATTCAGAGAAGCATAGACATCTGTCAACGTTTCACTGATTTCCTTCTTGTTGGAATCATCCAATTTAAAACGTACAGTTTCTTCAGTAAATCCCATTCTAACACCCTCTTTCCTTAGAATAGTACTATTATAGCATATTTCCTTACGTTCTACAATTAAGTCAATCCATTTATTTGGATTTTCTTACTGTTCTGTCGCACCATTTGCCACTCTGTCTGCGATATATTGGCTTGGTTCATTTTTCAAAAGAGTCTCTAAGCCAAGATTTTTCAAATAATCTGTCTGTGACGCCTTTTTTTGACATCCAAGACTTGTAAATCATAGGTCGTTGTGGTCTGGATTTCAGTCTCACTGAGCAGTTTGGTTTCAAGTGTAAAACCTGCCAATTTGCGCGCTTCCTGAAGCATTTCATCCTTTTCTTCTGCTTCTAAAAGAGCTTTTTGAGTTTCTTCAAGACCGTGGTCAGCGATAAAGGATTTCAATTCCTCACTTAAGGGCCGTATCTGCCGAATAACCAATTTTAGAAATTGTTTCCCTTTATAGGTAATGGTTTGCGTTTGCTTGACGCCATCTCCTGACTCAGGGAAAATCAAAGTCTTGGTCACAACCGTATTCTTTTCCGCATTTTCCAAAACGGGCAGAGTAGACTGGAGCGTTTCGGATTCAGTTTTTGAACTGGATGTCGTTTCCTTCTTTTGGCCACATCCTGCAAGTAGCAGGAGGAGAGTAGCTGCGCCAATTACTATCTTTTTCATAATTCCTCACATAATTTTTTGATAAAAAATGAACAAGGCTAGGAGATACCCCAGCCTCGATGTTTATAGAGCTGCACGCAAACGTGCTTCTGCATTTTCTACATTACGGACAGAGCGTGGTAAAAAGGCACGGATATCATCTTCTTTGTAACCGACCTGCAAACGCTTCTCGTCAACTAGAATAGGACTTTTTAAGATCCGTGGTGTTTCCATGATTAAGTTGAGTACTTCATTGACACTCAAATCTTCGATGTCAACTCCTAAAGCTTTCGCATAGCGGTTTTTTGATGATACAATGCTGGCAATTCCATTATCTGTCTTTGTCAGAATATCAAGTAGTTCTTCTCTCGTAATCCCTTCTTTACCAAGGTTTTGTTCTTTATAACTTAACTGGTGTGCGTTGAGCCAAGTCTTCGCTTTCTTACAGCTTGTGCAACTGGAGACGGTATAAATCTTAATCATGTACCTACCCCTTTCGCTACATGTTACTATCAGTTTAGTCTATTATACCATAAAAAACATCCGACTTGCGACCTATTTTTAAAAAAATTTAACTTTTTTAGCGATTTTCGTACTTTTTTCTTGACAAAATCAATTTATAGCCAACTTTTAAATTTTTTGATATAGATTCGTTTCACTACTGTAACACTGATCATATAGAGAAACGATGATCAAAAAGCAAAAAGAGAAATAAATTGGTTTCCAAAGGGGTTAAATGAAGCAGGCTAGCAATTGAAGAGTAGGGAAGGAAGGTCACAAAACTGGCTGCTAGCAAGGTTGTTCCAAGAACAAACCATGATGGACGACTTTGTAAGAAAGGAAGTTTTGCTGAACGAAGCATATGGATAACCATGGTTTGGGACCACATGGATTCAATGAACCAACCAGTCTGGAACAAGATGATAAAGCCCCTTGCAGACTCTGCTCCATGAACATAAGCATGACCTGTCGCCATTGGGACAATGACAAAAATAGAGACAAAGATAAAGGTCAAAATATCAAAGGCAGAAGAAATCGGACCCATCCAAATCATAAAAGCGAGTAATGGACTTGGCCTCCCACTTATGAGGATGTTTCAAAAAGTCTTCATCCACATTATCAAATGGCAAGGCAATGCAAGAAAGATCATAGACTAGATTTAACACAATCAAGTGAATCGGAGCCATAGGAAGGAAAGGTAAAAAGATACCAGACACTAACAGAGAGAAAATGTTCCCGAAATTAGAGCTGACCGTCATCTTGATATATTTGGTCATATTAGCATAGACTTTCCGTCCTTCAACCAGCCCTTTTTCAAGCACCATCAAATCCTTATCTAGCAAAATGACATCAGCCGTTTCTTTGGCAATATCTACTGCTGTATCAACAGAAATCCCCACATCTGCCACTTTCATAGAAGGGGCATCATTGATTCCATCTCCCATATAGCCGACACAATGTCCATTCGATTTGATTTGTAAAATGATTCGTGCTTTTTGATCAGGAGAGAGTTTGGCAAAGACAGTCACCTTCTCAACTGCTTGGGCCAACTCTTCGTCCGTCATGGCATCAATATCAGAACCCAACAAGATTTGATCAACGTCTAAACCAACTTTTTCGCATACTGCTTGGGTTACCTTCTCATTGTCCCCCGTCAAGATCTTTGTTTGAACACCGTGTTCTAACAAAGCTTGGATAGCAGGTGCTGCTGATGGTTTTGGTGGATCTAGAAAGGCAAGATATCCTGTTAGAATCATCTCTTTTTCATCTTCAACGGAGTAAGCAAAACCTTCTTTTAGACCTGTTTTATAGGCGACTCCCAAGACTCGCAATCCCTGTTGATTAAGTTGGTCCACTTCTTTTAAGATTTCCACTCGGATATCATCCGTCAGAGGGCTAATCTGACCTTGATATTCCACATGGGTTGAAATCGCAAGCATTTCCTCTAGGGCACCCTTGGTTACCAAACTAACAACTTCGTTCTCATCCTTGACGATGACACTCATGCGTCTGCGTTCAAAATCAAAGGGCAATTCATCTATTTTTTGGAAGCTAGTATCCAAATTTTTGTAGAATAGCGTGTTCTTTAGCTTCTTTTTTTCAGTTCTACTGATAATGGCACGGTCCATCAAGTTTTTTTCAATCCCGTTTGAAAATAGGAATTGAGATAGGCACGTCTCAACACAGACAAATCCAAATCTCCATGTATATCCAAAGGATATTCAAGGACAATTTCGTCTTGGGTAAGGGTTCCTGTTTTATCCGTACACAGGATATCAATAGCACCTAGATCTTGTATGGCATTGAGTTTTTTGATGACGACTTTTTCCTTGGCCATGATAATGGAGCCTTTTTGCTAGACTGGCCGTGATGATCATAGGAAGCATCTCAGGTGTCAAAGCCCGACACCCTACACTCAAAGGCAAATACGCCTGCTTCTAGCCAGTCTCCATCTGTCAAGCCATTGGAGAGAAAGACGATGGGAACCATGACTAACATCAAACGGATTAAGAGCCAAGAGATGCTGTTCATCTCCCGTTCAAAAGAGGTCGGTTCGTCATAGGTATTGAGAGTCTGCTCGATTTCTCCCCATCATGGTGTCATCACCGACCGCTAGAATCAAAGCCTTGGCACTTCCTGATATCACATTGGTTCCCATAAAGGCGAGCGCTTCTGCTTCTAGCAGACTATCAAAATTTGACTGACTCATTTTTGACAAGGCTAGTTTTTCAACTGAATCACTTTCGCCTGTTAAGCCAGACTGTTGAACAAAAGAAATCACGTGATTCAATTAAAAGGAGGTCTGCTGGAATCATATCCCCAGCACTCAACTTGACCATATCTCCAACGACCAAATCCTCAATCGCGACCTCTAAACTCTGGCCTTCGCGAATCACCGTAGCTGTATTCACAATCATTTTTGATAGATTGGTCGCAGCCTTGTCGCTTCGCAATTCTTGGACAAAGCGTATGCCACCAGAGATTAGAACGAGAACGACGATAATGATAGAGGTCGTCGGATCTTCTTGCCCAGGCTTCGCCAACCAGACATTGGTCACCATGGAGATCATAGCGATGACCAGCAGGATGATTGTAAATGGATTGATAATAGATTCGTAAATCTTTTTGAGGATACTGTCTTCTTGACCCTTGGTGATGGTGTTTTCGCCATATAGGTCACGATTTTTTTCTCCACCTGCTCCTCAGTCAAGCCTGTTAGACTTGTCTTGTAAAAAGATAGAGTTTCGTTTTAAAGGTGTGTGAATAGCTGCTGCTAATCTTTCTTTTTGTAGTTTTCATTGGTTTCTCCTATCTGTATGAATGATGTGTTTCATACACAGAGACCAATCACTTTATAAGGGCAGAACGACACAAATCAGCGATTGGCTGTGTATGTGCGGTTCTGGATGATCGTCAATTTGCATCGTCTGTCTCCTTTCCTTGTTCTAAAACAGTAGAAAATCCCACCATAAAATGGCAGGATTAAAAAACTAATTATCTGTTTTTTCGTTCAAGCTTTAACTCCATAGGGCAATGAAATGAGCTTAGTCTTGGCCTTCGCGACCAGGACTGTTGACCAACGAGTAGTGTCTCCACTGCTTTGCGGTAGTCATCCGTATCCCTATGGTAGCCTCACCTACCGTTTTCGTCTATCAGTATAAACCTTTAAAATATAAAAGTCAACGATTTATCTCATTTAATTCTTAGATAACAATCAATTCTTTTGGAGCTAGAGTCAACAATTCGCAACCTGTCTCCGTAATCAGGATATCATCTTCAATACGAACCCCGTATTTACCTTCAATATAAATACCTGGTTCATCAGTCAAGACCATACCAGATTTAATGACTTCTTTGGAAGTTTGGCTAAAGTAGGGTTCTTCATGGATATCCAGTCCGATACCGTGTCCGATACCGTGGGTAAAGTAGTCGCCATAGCCTGCCTCGATGATAATATCACGAGGGATTTTGTCAAAGTCACGGAAACCTAATCCTGCCTTAGCCTGGTCAATCAGAGCTTGGTTGGCTTTCAGAACCGTATTGTAAATCTCTGCCTGCTCGTCACTGACATGACCTAGATAAATGGTCCGTGTCATATCACTGACATAGTGGTCGTAGAGGCAGCCGAAGTCCATGGTAATGGCTTCTCCAACTTCAACTGGTTTGTGCATCGGATGAGCATGGGGTTTTGAAGAGTTGATACCACTTGCTAAAATGGTATCAAAAGACAAGCCTGCTGCTCCTAGCTCACGCATGCGGAAATCAAGGAAGTTGGCAATTTCGATCTCAGTTTTTCCAGGTTTGATAAAGTCAAGCGCATCGCGAAAAGCTTGGTCTGAGATAGAACAAGCCTTGCGAATAGTCGCAATCTCTTTCTCATCCTTAATCATACGAAGTGCTTCAACAAACTGAGTCTGTGGAAGCAAGTCAATCCTGCAAAAGCTGCCTGCATACGGTGGTAATAAGAGACCGAAATCTCGTCCTCAAAACCGATGCGAGACAAGCCCATATCCTTAACAATGCCTGCAATGACAGCCAATTCATCACGGTCAGCCACAATCTCAAAACCTGTTACTTCTTGCTTAGCCGCAATGATATAGCGAGTCTGTCACCAAGACCTGACGGTCACGGCTGATAAAGACTGTTCCATTTGAACCCCAAAAACCAGTCAAATAATAGACGTTTTTAAGGTTGTTGATGATGATGCCATCTAGTTCTTTTTCTTGCATTTTAGCTAGAAATGCTTGCACACGTTTATTCATGATGTAACTTTCCTTTCAAATAGTGTCCTGTGTAGCTGGCTTCATTGGCCGCTACTTCTTCTGGGGTTCCTGTTGCGATGATGGTTCCACCACCGACACCGCCCTCAGGTCCCAAGTCAATAATATGGTCTGCCGTCTTGATGACATCCAGATTGTGCTCAATGACGAGGACTGTATTGCCATCGTCGACAAAGCGAGCCAAGACTTTAAGCAAGCGAGCGATATCCTCAGTATGAAGCCCTGTCGTCGGCTCATCCAGAATATAGAAAGATTTTCCTGTCGAGCGTTTGTGGAGTTCACTAGCCAACTTCATACGCTGGGCTTCTCCCCCAGAAAGGGTGGTAGCTGGTTGCCCTAGCGTTACATAGCCCAGCCCCACATCCTTGATGGTCTGAAGTTTGCGTTGAATCTTGGGAATGTGTTGGAAGAATTCCACCGCATCGTTGACGGTCATATCCAAGACCTGCGAGATATTTTTTTCCTTGTAGTGAACTTCTAGGGTTTCACTGTTGTAGCGGGTTCCGTGGCAGACTTCACAAGCCACGTAAACATCTGGCTAGAAGTGCATCTCAATCTTGATAATCCCGTCACCTGAGCAGGCTTCACAACGACCACCCTTGACGTTGAAACTGAAACGCCCCTTCTTGTAGCCTCGAATCTTGGCTTCATTTGTCTGAGCAAATAGGTCACGTATATCGTCAAAAACTCCTGTATAGGTAGCTGGGTTGGACCTCGGCGTCCGTCCGATAGGGACTCTGGTCAATGTCAATCAAGCGGTCTACATGCTCAATCCCTGTAATCGTTTTAAACTTACCAGGTTTGTCTGAGTTGCGGTTTGAGTTTTCTGAGCAATGGCTTTTTTTGAGGATACTGTTGATTAAGGTCGACTTTCCCTGAACCCTGACACCCCCTGTCACTGCAATGAATTTTCCTAATGGGAAAGCGAGCGGTGATATTTTTGCAAGTTGTTCTCACGCGCTCCCTGTCACCTCGATAAAAGCGACCATTTCCGGAACGGCGCTCTGCTGGTACTGGAATGGCACGTTTGCCTGACAAGTACTGGCCTGTGATAGACTTGCTGTTGCGAGCCACCTGTTTGGGCGTACCTGCAGCAACAATCTCCCCACCAAAAACACCCGCACCAGGGACCAACGTCAATCAGATAATCAGCCTCGCGCATGGTATCTTCGTCGTGTTCCACCACGATAAGAGTATTGCCCAAATCACGCATCTTTTTCAGACTGGCAATCAGGCGGTCATTATCCCTCTGGTGAAGACCGATTGACGGCTCATCCAGAATATAGAGGACACCTGATAGGTTGGAACCAATCTGGGTTGCCAAGCGAATACGCTGACTCTCCCCACCTGAAAGGGTTCCTGCCGAACGTGACAGAGTCAGATAGTTAAGACCCTACGTTATTGAGGAAGGTCAAACGATCCTTGATTTCCTTGAGAATAGGCCGAGCAATGATGGCTTCATTTTCAGACAAGGTTAGCTGGCTCACCAACTCCAAGTGGTCTGCGATAGACAGGTCTGAGATTTCTCCGATATGTGGCCCTTGCTCACCACCCACACGGACAGACAAGGCCTGGTCATTGAGACGGTAGCCGTGACAAGTTCCGCAGGTCAGCTCATTCATGTAGAGACGCATCTGGGTGCGAGTGTAATCACTGTTAGTCTCATGGTAACGACGCTTGATATTATTGACAACTCCCTCAAAAGGAATGTCGATATCGCGCACACCACCAAATTCATTCTCATAGTGGAAATGGAATTCCTTGCCATCTGACCCATAGAGAATCAAGTTCTTATCTTCTTCTGACAAGTCCTCAAAAGGCTTATCCATATCCACTCCAAAGGCTGTCATAGCCTGTTCTAGCATGTTAGGATAGTAGTTAGATGAGATAGGATTCCAAGGCGCTAACGCCCCTTCGCGTAGCGTTTTACTGGCATCTGGCACCACTAGGTCGATGTCCACCTCCAGCTTGATACCCAAACCGTCACACTCACTACAAGAGCCAAAAGGTGCATTGAAGGAGAAGAGACGAGGCTCTAACTCTGGTACGGTAAAACCACAAACTGGACAGGCATAGTGCTCAGAGAAAGAGCAACTCCGAATCGTCCATGGTATCGATAATCACATATCCTTCTGCGATACGAAGGGCGGCCTCAATTGAGTCAAAGAGACGGCTACGAATGCCCTCCTTGATGACAATACGGTCAACCACGACATCGATATTGTGTTGCTTGCTCTTAGACAGCTCAGGCACTTCGGTCACATCATAGACTTCCCCATCCACTCGGACACGGACATACCCATCTTTCTGAACCTTTTCAATGACACTCTTATGTTGGCCCTTTTTTTCTTGCGGATGACAGGGAGCTAAAATTTGCAAACGTTGGCGTTCCGGCAATTCCAAGACCTTATCCACGATTTGTTCTACAGAAGAAGCCTTGATAGCCCCATGTCCGTTGATACAGTAAGGCGTCCCCACACGTGCGTAGAGGAGACGCAGATAATCATTGATTTCAGTCGTCGTTCCCACGGTCGAACGAGGGTTTTTGCTGGTGGTTTTCTGGTCGATGGAAATAGCTGGGCTGAGACCATCAATGGCATCCACATCTGGTTTTTCCATATTGCCCAAAAACTGGCGAGCGTAGGCTGATAGACTCTCTACATAGCGACGTTGCCCCTCAGCATAGAGGGTATCAAAAGGCCAGACTGGATTTCCCAGAACCTGACAAACCAGTCACGACAACCAGCTTGTCTCGTGGAATCTCCACATCAATATTTTTTAAGTTATGGGCACGCGCCCCATGAATCACAATTTTATCTTGCATCTTTGTTCTTTCTAGTCCATTATTGCTTTCCATTATACCAAAAAATGTGAAATTCTATTACCCAAAAAGCTGTTTTTATAGTATAATAGTACGGTGCAAAAAATGAATCACTGAATAGTAGGAAAGGATAGGGGATATGAAACAAGTTTTTCTCTCAACAACAACTGAATTTAAAGAGATCGACACGCTTGAACCGGGTACTTGGATCAACCTCGTCAATCCTACACAAAATGAATCGTTGGAAATCGCTAACGCCTTCGATATCGATATTGCCGACCTTCGAGCACCACTCGATGCGGAAGAAATGTCCCGTATTACCATCGAAGATGAGTATACTTTGATCATCGTGGACGTTCCCATCACAGAGGAAAGAAACAATCGTACCTACTACGTTACGATTCCGCTGGGGATTATTATCACAGAGGAAACCATTATCACCACCTGCTTGGAATCCCTCCCAGTTCTCGATGTCTTTATCAACCGTAGACTGCGTAACTTTTACACCTTCATGCGTTCACGCTTTATCTTCCAGATTCTCTACCGCAACGCCGAACTTTACCTTACGGCCCTTCGTTCGATCGACCGTAAGAGTGAACAAATCGAAAGTCAACTTCACAAGTCTACTCGAAACGAAGAGCTGATCGAGCTCATGGAATTGGAAAAGACCATCGTCTATTTCAAGGCCTCACTTAAGACGAACGAGCGCGTGATTAAGAAATTGACCAGCGCAACTAGCAATATCAAGAAATACCTAGAAGACGAAGACCTACTCGAAGACACTCTGATTGAAACCCAACAGGCCATCGAGATGGCAGATATCTATGGAAATGTCCTTCACTCTATGACAGAGACCTTTGCCTCTATCATTTCCAATAACCAGAACAACATCATGAAGACCTTGGCTCTCGTGACCATTGTCATGTCTGTCCCAACCATGATCTTCTCAGCCTACGGGATGAACTTTAAGGATAATGAAATCCCTCTAAACGGCGAGCCTCATGCCTTCTGGTTAATCGTCTTTATCGCCTTTGCTATGAGTGTTTCACTCACTCTCTATCTCATCCATAAAAAATGGTTCTAAGAGGAATCCCTATGTCTCAGATTGATTTACAAAAATTAACTAAGAAAAACCAAGAGTTTATCCACATCGCTACCCAACAATTTATCAAAGATGGTAAAAAAGACGCTGAAATCAAGGCTGTTTTTGAGGAAGTTATTCCTAAAATCCTTGAAGAGCAAGCCAAAGGAACAACAGCTCGTTCCCTCTATGGCGCTCCAACCCACTGGGCTCATAGCTTCACTGTCAAGGAGCAATATGAAAAAAAGAGCATCCAAAAGAAAATGACGATCCAAAACTCATGATTATGGACTCAGCCCTTTTTATCACCAGTCTCTTTGCATTGGTTAGCGCTCTGACTACCTTCTTCTCTACAGATCAGGCTATTGGCTATGGATTGATTACCCTCTTGTTGGTTGGACTTGTAGGAGGACTTGCCTTCTACTTGATGTACTACTTTGTCTACCAGTATTATGGACCAGACACAGACCGTAGCCAACGCCCTCCATTCTGGAAATCAATCCTCGTTATCCTGGCCTCCATGGTCCTTTGGTTGGTTGTCTTCTTTGCAACAAGCTTCCTACCAGCCAACCTCAATCCAGTCCTTGCTCCATTGCCTTTGGCTATCCTGGGAGCTGCCCTTCTCGCCCTTCGCTTCTATCTCAAGAAACGTTTCAACATCCGAAGTGCAAGCGCGGGCCCATCACGTTATTAAGAAAAGTGAAAAGCTATGGCATATAGTCAATCTTTAGCTAAGCAGATTCGAAAAATTCTAGCACTCAAACTGCCTCCCCAAATTTTCGAAGAAGAGTTAGAAGAAAAGAAACTGTTTGGTGGTCTTGCCTTTATGATTCGTGGGAAAATGGTCCTTACAGTCAGTTCCAGAAAGGACGAGCTGGTTATGGTGAGAATTGGCAAAGAAATGGAAAAGCAAGTTCTACCCCGAACAGGAGCTCGTACTACATTGATGAGAGGGCGACCTTATCATGGCTATATAGACCTAGATATTGAAGGTCAAAAAGAACTTCCTTACTGGATTGATTTAGCCCTCTCCTATAATCAAGAGTTGACCAAGTAACTCATATCCAGCGAGATTAGAAAAACGAAAAGCAACTGCATAGGCGGTTGCTTTTTCACTTGCTTTCTTGAGATTCAATAGCACTTCTGAGTCTCATTCTTGTAGTTTTCTCTCATCTTTTGTGATAGAATAGGCTCATACTCAATGAAAATCAAAGAGCAAACTAGGAAGCTAGCCGCAGGTTGCTCAAAGCACTGCTTTGAGGTTGTAGATAGAACTGACGAGGTCAGTAACATATATACGGCAAGGCAAAGCTGACGTGGTTTGAATTTAATTTTCGAAGAGTATCAATCTATTTCTAGGAGGATGAGATATGATTTCTACTATTGGTATTGTTAGTTTGTCTAGTGGTGTTATCGGAGAGGATTTTGTCAAACACGAAGTCGATTTGGGTATTCAACGTCTCAAGGATTTGGGACTCAATCCTGTCTTTCTGCCCCATTCGCTAAAAGGGTTAGACTTTATCAAGGACCATCCGGAGGCACGTGCAGAGGATTTGATGCAGGCCTTTTCTGATGATAGCATCGACATGATCCTATGCGCCATCGGTGGGGATGATACCTATCGCTTGCTACCCTACCTTTTTGAAAACGACCAGCTCCAAAAGGTTATCCAACAAAAGATTTTTCTTGGCTTCTCGGATACAACCATGAACCACCTTATGTTGCACAAACTAGGGATCAAGACTTTTTATGGGCAATCCTTTCTAGCAGACATTTGTGAATTAGACAATGAGATGTTACCCTATAGCTTTCACTACTTTAAAGAATTGATCAAGACAGGAAGAATCTCAGAAATCCGCCCTAGCGACCTTTGGTATGAGGAACGGACTGATTTTAGTCCCAAGGCTCTGGGAACAGCTCGTATCAGTCATGTAAATACAGGCTTTGATTTGTTGCAAGGAAATGCTCAGTTTGAGGGAGAAATTCTCGGTGGTTGCCTTGAGTCCCTCTATGATATCTTTGACAATTCTCGATACGCAGACAGCACGGACCTCTGCCAAGAGTACCGACTCTTCCCTGACTTATGTGACTGGGAAGGAAAGATTCTCTTGCTAGAAACAAGCGAAGAAAAGCCTGAACCTGATGATTTCAAAAAAATGTTGCGGACTTTAAAGGACACGGGGATATTTGGGGTTATCAGTGGACTCTTGGTCGGAAAGCCAATGGATGAAACCTTCTATGACGACTATAAGGAAGCACTATTGGATATCATTGATAACAATATCCCGATTGTCTATAATCTGAATGTCGGTCACGCAACTCCAAGAGCCATTGTGCCCTTTGGCGTTCACGCTTATGTGGATACACAGAAGCAAGTCATTCGCTTTGACTATAACAAAAAATAAACAATTTCTCCATTTTTGTGCTTTGGTATTGATTTTCGTTACAATTTGTGTCTGAATTTATTGCATTTTGCTTATTTCTATGATATCCTTTTGAAGGAGGTGTATATGACTAAACAAAAAATAAATCAAATTGTCGGTTCAATTGGAGCCTTTATCGGGATTGTTGTATTTATCGCCTACATCCCACAAATTTTTGCCAATTTACAAGGCAACAAAGCTCAACCATTCCAGCCTTTATCCGCAGCAGTATCTTGTTTAATTTGGGTTATTTATGGATGGACAAAAGAACCTAAGAAGGATTGGATACTAATTATTCCAAACTCAGCTGGCGTTGTCTTAGGTGGACTGACATTTCTTACTGCACTATAAAAATTACTAGCATATAATCAAAAAGCTGAGAGGAATTTCTCAGCTTTTTCTCTTGTATAACTACTAAAACGTCACATACTACTGATAACTAAAATAATCAAGGAAAGGCTGTTGCCTAACATATGAACAACTAGAGGATAATAAATATTCTCTTTTTCTTTCACATAAATAATAGAAAAGGCAAGACCTCCACCTAAGTAACCAACTGCACTGACCCACTCTGATAAAGCCAAACTATGCATATGTGCCAAGGCAAAGACAAGTCCTACCAGAATAATGCTTAGTAAACCTGGCAACCGTTTTTGAAAGTGATGCAATAAAAGCTGACGGAAAAAGAGTTCTTCCACAAATGGTCCAATGATGCAGGCAAAAACTGCTATCAGTAGCGGTTGTTCTTGAAAGGTGCTTTGAATATTCGACTGGTTTAGACCTTGTCCGACTAGCCCAAAAAACTGCCTCAACATCTCTGATACAAATTCAAAGACAACCGTCATCAGAATGAGAAAGAGCCAGCCTGTTAAGACGGCAAAGAAGAATTTTCTTTTAGTCTTTCTAATCTCATTCAATTGTTGAATCAATCTATCCTTGAACAAGAAAGAGCCATATAGAGCTAATACTACATAGACTAGATATTTTAGATAATTCGCAATGGCAGATGGCATCGAAGAAGCCAGCAATTTAACGCCATCAAACACAAAGAGAACTGTATAGAGAATCGCAAAAATCAGAATTCCCTTATTTTTGTTAGACATCATTTAATTCCCTTCCATTCACAATCATTCTCATGGTCGTCAACCAGACCAGCAGCTTGTAAAAATGACAAAACCGCGACTGGACCTGTAAACTTGAAGTCTCGTTTTTTGAGATCTTGAGATAATTTTTCAGACAAGGCTGTTTTAGCAGGTGCCTGGCGATAGTCAGGGACATCATTGATGATGGTTTGTCCATTGACAAAAGACCAGAGATAGGCATCAAAAGAGCCGTAGGTTTCCTGGACTTGTAAAAATGCTTGGGCGTTGGCACGCGTAGCAAAGAGCTTGGCACGATTTCGGATGATGGCTGGATTCTCTAACAAGGCTTCCAACTCCCCATCTGTCATCTCTGCAACACGTTGGGCTTGGTAGTGGTGAAATACTTCTCGGAATCCTTGGCGTTTGTTTAGTACCGTTTTCCAAGACAGACCAGCCTGATAAGTCTCCATACAGAGCAGTTCAAAAAGATCGCGGTCGTCATGAAGGGGGCTTGCCCCACTCCTGATCGTGGTAGGCGATATAGAGAGGATTGGTCATCTTGACCCACGAACAACGTTTTGTCATATTATTCTCCTATTTGACCAACATCTTAAGAGCTGACTTGATATAGTTCTCAGCTGTATCTGTCGTTCCTTCAAAGAATTTCTTGATTTTCTTGAGCTCGGTTGCCTTGTAGCCCAGTGCCAGCATGGCTTCCATAGCTTCTTCCAGTTCTTGGTTTTCAGCGCTGGCTTGCACTGCTACCTTGGCAGGAAGGTCATCACTAGCCACGACTACCTTGCCTTCCAAGTCCAGCACCATCTGCTGGGCTGTTTTCTTGCCAATTTTAGGGAATTTGGTCAAGTAAGTGATGTTTTTGGTCTCAATCGCTTGAACCAAACCAGCATTGTCATCGGCAGCGATAATAGCAAGAGCTGATACAGGACCAATCCCAGAGACCGAGATTAGACTAAGAAAGAGCTTCTTCTCATCTTCTGAGCGAAAGCCATAGAGCAGATGAGCATCCTCACGGATAACTTGGTGCACATAAATTTGGGTCTCTTGATTGACCTGACCTGAATAAGCATAGGGATTGGCCACATGCAAGATATAACCGATACCATTTGCCTCAAGGACGATGTATTTAGCAGTGATTTTGGTAATGATTCCTTTTAGATATTCGTACATAGTTTTTCTCCATTATTTTGCCTATCTAGTATACCATATTTCCCCAAGACAGACTGCAACAAAAGGTGCAACCTCTGGTTGACAAATGGTACAGGAGATTGTATTCTCATTATAAGTAAAAATTGTTAGGATAGAGGTATAAAAAGGAGGATAAAATGATGAAACTCGCAGAAAAACTATTTGAGCTCCGAAAGGAAAAAGGTTGGTCCCAGGAAAAGCTAGCAGAACAAATCAATGTTTCTCGGCAAAGCATCTCAAAATGGGAGTCTGGTCAAGTCCTTCCAGAAATCGAAAAAATCATTGAATTAAGCAAGATTTTTCAAGTAACAACTGACTATCTACTTCTGGATGAAAACTCTGAAAAAGGTTCCACAGCAGTGACCTTGGAAGAAGACAAGAACAAATACTATAAAGAGGTTAAATCTTTTGGCCTCTGGCAAGTGATTTATATTTTCGTCTCGGCTCTGGCTATCTATCTCTTTTTAGCTGGTTCTAGTTTCCCAGCTGAATTCACCGCCTGGATTTGGCTGACCTTCGTTCTCTTGATTGCTTCAGTGATTGCTATCAACAAGGCTCTCAAAACCAAACAACGTTATCTTGATAAAGTGATTGGTCTTGAGAATCCTTCAGACAAAGACAACTCTACAAAATATTGAATCACCTAATTTAGTTTTCGCAATATTTTTATAGGACTATTCTTGTCAAGCAAGTGTAAACCTCGTGTCAAGTTGCCCATGTCCAATCAAAGTACCACCTTAGAAAAGCTAAAAAGCCTTGTTCAAAAGGAACAAAGGCTTTTTGTGTTCTTAATATTTCCCCAACTCTCGTAAGCTCGTATGATTTTCCTGAATACGTCGGAACATTTTTTCCATATCTGACTTGGTAAAATGCACCAAAACGGGACGTCCGTGGGGACAGTTATAGGGATTGTCACATTGAGAGAGCTGATAAAGGAGCTGTCTGGCTGAGTGGTCATCGATACGATGGTTGGCCTTGATCGACCGCTTGCAGGACATCATAATGGCCAGCTCTGCTCGGTATTTCTTGATAGAAACTTCCTTGGTCAAGAGGAGCATGTCGCACATCTCATAGATACCTGATTCGATTTCCTCTTCGGCCATCCAAATAGGATGTTCGCGCAGGATAAATTGATTTTCTCCGTACTCTGCTAGAAAGACGCCCACTTCCTCCAAAAGTGCCATTCTTTCCTTGAGACGAAGGGCATCATCTGCTGGGAATTCAAAGATATAGGGCACTAGGAGTTGTTGCTGGCTCTGATCAACATTGCCAATGCTTTCACGGTATTCCTCGTATTTGACCCGTTCCTGAGCTGCGTGCTGGTCTATGATGTAGAGCCCATCTCGCCCTTGGGCAAAGAGATAAGTCCCGTGCATTTGCCCAAAAATTCCAACTCTGGGAAACTAGACGACTCCTCTCGCTCCAGCTTATCATAGGCTTTATCGAGACTAGCTAGATCTAACTCTGGGTGGTCTAGTTGGTCGTAGTTAGCAGGCTTTCTCTCTGCAAAATGCAGTTTTGCTGGCTTGGTCAACTGGTCCAAGGTTTCCTTGGCAAATAAGGTCAAATCTTTCCCTTCCTCAGTTAATTCAACCTGATGATCAGCTACCTCAGCTTGACTGGGTCTTGTTACCTCTGTTTTTTCATAGTAAAGCGTATTTTCTTTGAGTGGAAGAATGGTCTGCTCTACCTTTTGACGATTGCGAACGGTCGATTTGGCAAGATTTTCCAAGGCATCAGGGATTAAGGTCTGTTCTTTAAGACTATTTGAAATAGCTTCTGAGACAAGTGCCATCAGCTCTCTTTCCTTAGAGATCCGCACCTCTTGCTTAGTCGGATGCACATTGACATCCGCTAGATAGGGGTCGATATGGATGTGAATGACAGCCAGTGGAAAACGGCCTACCATGAGCTTACTGCCATAGCCGTCAAGAATTGCACGATTGAGCAGGAAGTTCTTGATATAACGGCCATTGATGAAGAGGCTGATATAATTGCGATTGGCCCTAGTTAACTCAGGCAAGGACACAAAACCTGAAATTTCGAAGTCCAGATCCGAGTTCTCAATGGCAATCATCTTCTTAGCACTGGCTAAACCGTAAATCCCTGCGATGGCTTGACGCAGTTGACCAGTCCCTGCTGTCCGCGTCATTTCCTTGCCATCACTGATCAAACTAAAAGAAATCTCAGGATGGGCCAAGCCCAGACGGTTGACAATATCGATGATATGAGACAACTCCGCTTGCTGGCTCTTCATATACTTGAGGCGGGCTGGCGTGTTGAAAAAGAGGTCCTCCACACAAACCTTAGTTCCCACAGGGCTAGTCGCTGGGATAACTTCCTCAACTTGACCTCCACGAGCCACTAGCTTGGTCCCATGACTCGCACCATCCACCGCTGTCAACAGAGTTAAGACACTGACAGAAGCGATAGAGGGTAGGGCTTCACCTCGAAAACCGAGCGTCCGAATCCGAAAAAGGTCTGCCTGATTTTTTATCTTACTGGTCGCATGGCGACGGAGGGCCAACTCTACCTCATCGTGGGCAATTCCATGCCCATTATCTGTGATTTGAATCTTCTTAAGACCGGCTTCCTCAATCTCGATGATAATCTGACTAGAACCCGCGTCAATGGCATTTCTACCAATTCTTTGACCACACTGGCAGGACGCTCAATGACCTCTCCTGCCGCTATCTGGTTTGCTAGCACCTCTGGCAATTCAATAATATGAGACATCTTTCAGCCCCTTTCTGTATCTATTTTCCTAGAAATTGATTAGTGCTATTATACCATATTTCAGATACTATCAGAAAAAGCAAATACCACATAGACTCCAAATCTCTCCACATAGGCAAAAGCTCTTGCCAGAGGTTGTAAAATAGTGTTTAATAAAGGTGTACAGGAAGTGATCACAACCTTGTATAACTGAAAAGGAGGGAAATTTATGAAAGTAGAATTACAGATTAATGAGACTTACGAGGAGGAAAAGCTGATTGTCCAAACTCCTCAGCCGACCGAAAAAGTCCAGAAAGTCATCGAGTTCGCAGAAAACCTTGACCAAAAAGAAACAATCAAAGGAAAGATTGATGATCAGGTCTATCTAGTCAAGATTGGCAAGATTCAACGCTTCTATATCGAGAATCGGAAGGTTCTTGCAGAAACTGCATCTCATACCTACACTATTGATTTGCGTCTCTATCAAGTTCTTGACATTCTGCCGACCACTTTTATCCAAATTTCCCAATCAGAAATCATCAATATCGACTCTATCTCTCATCTCAAGCTAACCCCTAACGGTCTGGTAGAAATCTGTCTAAAAAACGAAAGCTTCACCTACTCATCTCGCCGTTACCTAAAAACCATCAAGGAGAAATTAGAACTATGAAAAAACAAATCTTTCACGATGCAGCTGCTGGTGTACTTATCGGCCTCATCCTCTCTATCCTTTTTTCACTCATTTATGCCCCAAATACCTACGCACCACTAAGTTCCGACTCTCTCATCGGCCAAGTGATGACCCAACATCAGATTCACGGTGCCTTGGTCTTGCTCTACTGCACACTTATTTGGGCAGCTATCGGTATTCTCTTCAACTTTGGAAAGCGATTATTCAGCCGTGACTGGAGCTTGCTCCGTGCAACTCTGACCCATTTCTTCCTTATGCTAGTAGGCTTTATCCCATTAGCAACTCTAGCAGGTTGGTTCCCCTTCCACTGGACCTTCTATCTCCAGCTTATTCTGGAGTTTGCGATTGTCTACCTCATCATCTGGACTATTCTCTATAAAAGAGAAGCAAAAAAAGTAGACCACATCAATCAACTCTTGGCTCATAAAAAGTAATAGAGAAAAATCCCACTCACAAATGCATGAGTGGGCTCTTTTTATAACTTTTGTTTGAGCTCGACCAAGACGTTCATAGCCTGCATAGGTGTCATATTGTACACATCCAGTTTAGCTAATTCTGCTAGGATAGGATGCTCTGCAGGCGCGTCAAAGAGTGACAGCTGTTCAGTAACAGCACTTGTTTCTCTCATTGGAGCAGGACTTTCCGTCCCTTGATTTTCCAGTTGAGTCAATATCTTATCCGCCCTTGCTAAAAGTTCTGCTGGTAAGCCAGCAATCTTAGCAACGTGGATACCGTAGGATTTATCAGCAGGCCCTGGTTCGATCTTGTGAAGGAAGGTGACCTGGCCATCCTGCTCCAAGGTTGCCACGTGGACATTGACCAAGTGTTCCAAACTGGACTCCAGACTGGTCAACTCATGGTAGTGGGTGGCAAAGAGGGTTTTGGCTCCGATATGTTCATGAATGTATTCGATGATGGAATGGGCAAGAGCCATCCCGTCATAAGTTGCAGTTCCACGTCCCAATTCATCAAAGAGAATCAAGGAATCCTTGGTTGCATGAGAAATGGCATTATTGGCCTCCATCATCTCCACCATAAAGGTTGATTGACCTGAAACCAAGTCATCTGCTGCTCCGATACGGGTAAAGATAGCATCGAAGATAGGCAAATGGGCACTTTCTGCCGGCACATACGAGCCTAGCTGGGCCATAACCGCCGTCATGGCTAGCTGGCGCATGTAGGTAGACTTCCCACTCATGTTGGGCCCTGTAATCAATTGAATGCTGGTATCTTCTGCCATCTGAATCGTATTTGGAATATAGGTCTGAGCTCCCATGACCTTTTCAACGACAGCATGGCGCCCTTTCTGGATATCAATTTGTGAATCGTCTCCAAACTCAGGTCGAATCAAATGCTGGGTTTCAGCTACAACTGCGAGACTTTGCAAGACATCAACGGTCGCAATTCCTTGGGCTAGAGCCTGCAAACGCTGGATGTACTTGCTGACTTCCTCACGGATACGCATAAAAATTTCATATTCTAGGTTGGCTGACTTCTCACGTGCCTCCAGCATATCCCCCTCGATACGCGCCAACTCCTCGGTACCGAAGCGTTCCGAGTTTTTCAGCGTCGCCTTGCGGAAAAAGTGAGCAGGCACATTTCCCAGTTGCGAATTGGTCACATGGAAATAGTAGCCATCCTTTTTATTGTAGTCAATCTTAAGCGTGCTGATGCCAGAGTTTTCTCTCTCCTTAGCCTCAATCTCAGCAATCCAACTGGTCCCTTCTCTGAGCACTCGACGGTACTTGTCTAAGGTCTCATCAAATCCCGTACGGATAATGCCACCTTCCGTAATCACGTGAGGAGCTTCAGGAGCAATGGCAGCACTAATCAAGCTCTCCAACTCAGGGATGGCATCTAACTGTTCGATAAGATAGGCCAGGGCAGGTTGCTCCATGCCTTCTAAAATCGCACGAATCCGTGGTACACTGGATAAGGTGGTCGCCAACTGCAAGAGATCCTTGGGATTGGTCTTGCCAAAAGAAACCCGACTAGCCAAACGTTCGATGTCATAAACCCCCTTGAGACTGTCTGTCAAATCACTACGCTCAAAGAAGTGGTCAAGAAAGACCTGCACCACGTCTTGACGTTGGACAATTCGCTTCTTATCAATCAAAGGACGATGAATCCAAGAACGTAAGAGCCGCATACCCATAGCCGTTTTGGTTTCATCTAAAAGCCAGAAAAGACTGCCTTGCTTCTTACCTGAACGGGCATTCTCAACCAAATCCAGACTGGTCTTGGTCGCATAATCCATCTGCAAGAAATCTTTGATTTCATAGCGGATAACTGGTTTGAGGTGATTCAATTCCCGCATCTGGGTCCGATGAACATACTGGAGCAGCTTACTAGCTGCCGCTTGCTCCACAGCTGCCAGTCGTGGATCCAGTAAATGGACATCCTCAAGCCTTCTTTCTCATAGGAAAGCACCAGATTCATCTGACGACTGAGGATTTGTTCTTCTTCCTCAGACAAGTCATAACCCAGCACCACTTCACGAGCCCTGAGATTGCGAATTTCCCCACAAACCAACGTAAAATCCAATAGCCCCGTCACATAGAAATCACCCGTCACCAGATCCATATAAGCCAGGCCAAATTGATTGCCATCACGATCTATGGCAACCAAGAAATTGTTCTGACTATCGGGCTTACTACTATCAACCACTGTACCAGGTGTGATGACCTGAACCACCTCTCGCTTAACAACCCCAACTGCTTGTTTGGGATCTTCCATCTGCTCGGCAATAGCCACCTTATAGCCCTGCTCAATCAAAACATCAATATACTGCTGGGCAGAATGATAGGGAACACCAGCCATGGGTATCGGATTTTCTGCATTTTTATTACGACTGGTCAGTGAAATCTCTAAAATCTGCGCCGCATTGACCGCATCTTCATAAAACAGCTCATAAAAATCACCCATCCGAAAGAGCAAAAAAGCATCTGGATATTGCTTTTTAATATCCACATACTGCTGCATACCAGGTGATAGTTTTTCTGTCGTCATATTGGCTCTCTCCTTGTCAAAAATAAGGCTTGGGAACAAGTCCCAAAACCCTATTCATCCTTCATCAAATCTAGCAAACGCTCTTCCATGAGCTTGGCAACATGCTGGTCTCGACAAATAACCAGTAAGGTATTGGCACCAGCAACCGTCCCCAAAATCGCCTCGTCCTTATTTTCATCAACAATATTTGCTAAGACAGCCGCTTCTCCCAGCTTGGTATGAAGTACCAAAGTAAACTCTGCTCTCGCAACCCCTTCTAGATGATGCGACAAAAATTCTACCAAATCAATCTTTTCTGTTTCATTCGCTAGCACATAATATACCATACCATTTTTCTTAACCTTGATCAAGCCGATCTCGCGCAGGTCGCGAGACAAGGTCGTTTGCGTCACAAAGACATTCCGAACTTCTAGGCGATCTTGGATATCCTTTTGTGTAGCTAGTTTTTTTCCTCAGTGATCATCTTTTTTTAATCAACTGGTGTCGTTCTTTTTTTCTCATATCAACCTCTTACATGAATATTTATAACCGATTTCGGGTTTATTTTTTAGATATAATTATACCAAAAAAACTGAATAATTCAAAAAAATCTTTCTTCTTTCACTAAATTTATGATAAAATAGAATAAAAGTCCAAAAGGAGCCTACTTATGAGCACAAAAACTGATTGCTAGTGAATTGGCTAGCGTCATCGATAGCCTAGATCAAGAGGCTATTTTAAATTTACTAGAACAACCAAAAAACTCTGACATGGGAGATATCGCTTTTCCTGCTTTCTCACTTGCAAAAGTCGAACGCAAAGCCCCTCAAATGATTGCTGCTGAAATCGCTGAAAAAATCAACAGCCAAGCCTTTTGAAAAAAAGTTGTTGCAACTGGCCCTTACGTCAACTTCTTCCTTGATAAAGCTGCCATTTCTGGAGCAGTTATCAAAGAGATCATCGAAAAAGGATCTGACTACGCTCAACAAACTGAAGGCAAAGAGCAAAATATCACGATTGACCTATCAAGTCCAAACATCGCAAAACCTTTCTCAGTAGGTCACTTACGCTCAACTGTTATCGGAGATGCTCTTTCTAATATCTTTAAGAAAATGGGCTACAACACTATTAAAATCAACCACCTTGGAGACTGGGGTAAACAGTTTGGTCTTCTCATGGTTGCTTATAAAAAATGGGGAAGTAAGGAAGCCGTAGAAGCTAATCCAATTGACGAATTGTTAAAATTGTACGTTCGCATCAATGCTGAAATCGAAAATGATCCAGCTCTTGATGATGAAGGACGTCGCTGGTTTAAAAATTGGAAGATGGCGATCCAGAAGCAACTCAACTTTGGCAATGGTTCCGTGATGAAAGTTTGGTTGAGTTCAACCGTATCTACAAACTGTTGAACGTTGAATTTGACAGCTTAAACGGGGAAGCCTTCTACAACGATAAGATGGATGAGGCCGTGCAAATCCTTGAAGAAAAAGGTTTGCTAGAAGAGTCACGCGGAGCTAGCATTGTCAACCTCGATGATGTTGAACTTCCACCCGCTATGATTAAGAAATCTGACGGTGCAACCCTCTACATCACACGTGACATTGCGACAGCTATCTACCGTGCACGTACTTACAATTTTGTTAAAAATGTCTACGCAGTTGGTCAAGAGCAGTCTAACCACTTTAAACAGTTAAAAGCCGTCTTGAAAAAAATGGGATTTGACTGGAGCGATGATATGATTCACGTAGACTTCGGTTTGGTAACCAAGAACCGTCAAAAGCTCTCTACTCGTAAAGGAAATATTATCCTGCTCGAACCTACTCTTCAAGAAGCTATCAGCCGTGCTAAAGCACAAATCGAAGCGAAAAATCCTGACCTCGAAAACAAGGAACAGGTTGCCCAAGCTGTCGGAGTGGGAGCTGTTAAATTCTACGACCTCAAAACGGACCGCAGAAATGGTTACGACTTTGACCTCGAAGCTATGGTTTCCTTTGAAGGAGAAACTGGTCCATACATCCAATACGCTTACGCTCGTATTCAGTCTCTACTTAGAAAAGCAGACTTCCAACCAAATGCTCAAGCAAATTACAGTCTAAATGATGCTGAAAGCTGGGAAATTATCAAACTTCTCCAAGACTTTGCCCGTGTCATCAAACGCGCATCTGTTAACTATGATCCATCGCTCATTGCCAAGTATGCAATCAGCTTGGCTCAAGCCTTCAATAAATACTATGCCCACACTCGTATCCTGGATGAAAGCCCAGAGCGCGACAGCCGTTTAGCCCTCAGCTACGCAACAGCTGTTGTTCTCAAAGAAGCCCTTCGTTTGCTTGGAGTAGAAGCACCAGAGAAGATGTGATTCAGTACTAACAATTGGAACTAAAGTTCCTAATTGTTAGACGCTAGCCACTTAGTATGCGGACTAGCTAACTGCTTCACTAGTCATGACCCCTAAATATAATCGATTTAGAGGCCATGACGTCGTAACCAGTACGAATTGCCTAAACGCTTTACTAATTCACCAAACCAAATAAAATCGATTTGATTTGGTTCATGTCGCAATCTTTAAATCACTTAGTTGAAAAGCGAAAATTTCTTTCGCTTTTCTTATGCCATCAACTTTTTTATCAAACCAGGAGAGATTTTATGAGTCAGTATGCTTATATCTTAGTTCTTATCAGTCTTGTCGTTCTTTTTCTCATCAATAAATACGAAAAAGAAAAACTTCAACAACTCCTTCAGGAACAGCTTCTGAAGGACGAAGCTTTCAAAACAGACATACGCGAAAGGATCCAAACAACGGAAAATATCAATGATGTGATTGACTACATCAATAAAGGTTACCGTTTGGGACTCCTGCTTTCTAAGGAAATCACTGAGCAACTGAAATAAGGGAATCCGAGAAGTTTTTTTCTCGGATTTTTTACTCCCATCAATACCATTTCTTTGTGATAATCATATCTTTCATATGATTTTTTTCTGAAATTTTCTAAATTTTTTTCAAAAATTATCTTGCATTTTTCATAAGTTTCTTGTAGAATAGTAGCTACCTATTCAGATTATTCTGAAAATTCAAAAACAGGAGGTTTTTATGTCACAAGTTACTTCATCACATCAGTCTACCTGGACAAGCAAGCTAAAAGCAATGGGACCCGGGATCCTAATGGCTTCCGCTGCAGTCGGAGGTTCTCACATCGTATCCTCCACTCAAGCCGGTGGTTCTTATGGATGGTCGCTACTTCTCTTGGTCATCTTAGCCAATGTTTTTAAATATCCATTTTTCCGTTTTGGTGCCGAGTATACTGCAGACACTGGCAAAACCTTAGTCGAAGGCTATGCCGAAAAAGGAAAACTCTATCTCTGGATTTTCTTTATCCTCAATGTCTTCTCTGCTATGGTCAATACAGCCGGAGTTGCTATCCTTTGCTCAGCCATCATCGCTAGCGCCTTCCCAATGATTGGTCTTAGCATCACTCAATGGTCCCTCATTCTTGTTGCGGTCATTTGGGCTATGTTGCTCTTTGGGGGCTACAAACTATTGGATGGTATGGCAAAATGGATCATGTCTGCCTTGACCATTGCAACTGTTCTTGCAGTTATCATTGCAGCAATTAAGCATCCCGAATACAGCTCTGATTTTATCGAGAAGACACCTTGGCAAATGGCGGCACTCCCTTTTATCGTTTCCCTTCTAGGTTGGATGCCTGCCCCTATTGAAATTTCAGCCATCAATTCACTCTGGTCAGCTGAAAAGAAAAAGACCGTCAACTTTAATACAGAGGACGCTCTGTTCGACTTTAACGTTGGGTACATTGGGACTGCTATTCTAGCTGTATTCTTTGTGGCACTAGGAGCACTCATTCAGTATCCTACAGGTCAAGCAGTTGAAGCTGCATCTGCCAAATACATCTCGCAATTTGTGGGCATGTACGCCTCTGTCCTTGGTGAATGGTCTCGTTATTTGATTACCTTCATCGCTTTCCTCTGTATCTTTGGGACAGTAATTACTGTCATCGATGGCTATTCACGTGTCAATCAGGCCTCCCTTCAACTCTTGGCAAATCAAAAAGAGGATAATCGTAAATCTTTGAACATCTGGATGACCATCACAGCTATCATTGGTATCGTCATCATCAAGTTCTTTGCCGGTCAAGTTTCAACCATGCTCCGCTTTGCCATGATTGGATCTTTTCTGACAACACCATTCTTTGCCCTTTTGAACTATGTATTGGTCACAGGTGAAAATAAAAATCTTCCTTCTTGGCTAAAACTCCTCGCTATCGCAGGATTGATTTTCCTCTTTGGATTTGCCATCTTCTTTATCTATGCACTTGCCATCGGAAAAGCAGGTTAGTTCACAAAGTAGCACCCTCGTCTGGGTGCTTTTTTCTGCATTCAAAAGGCAGTTGAGAAAATCCAACTGCCTACTTGAACGATTCTAACTTTCTGAGTCCAATCCATATAAGTCCGCGATAATCGCTGCGACCTTTTTAATATCTCCCAGCATTCCTCTCATTTCAAAGTCAGCCAATACAGGGAAACCAAAGCGCTGGCTGTACTGCTTGGCAGTCAGACAGTATTGGTTATTAAAATTGCGATTACCAGAGCCAACTACCCCAAAACACTTACTGGCATTGTTTCCATAGGCGATAAAATCACCCACTGGAGTCGTTAAAATCTCAACATCGCCGTTATCGATACCATTTCCACCTTCTAGATAGGTTGGTAAAAAGGCGACATAAGGGTGATCCATCTCAAAGAATTCTTGACCTTCCTTGACTAGATCCTTGATATGAATCTTTTGGACCTCAATCCCTTCGTACTGAGACAAGAGATAGTCCTTAAGTCGAGTTACAAAACTCTCTGTATTCCCGCTCAAACTGATATAAACTAAGGATATTTTTTTCATATTGACCTCGATATTTTATTTTGATATTAAAAGAACTACCAAGATTGTAACTTGATAGTTCCCTTTTGTCAACTCTTATGCGAGTTCTTCTGTTTCGACTTCCTCAGACAAATCTTTTTGTTGACGCCACATCTTGTAAAAAGACAATGGCAAGGAAGAGGACATTGATAACAACAAATAAAATCGTTGTTCCCTTTCCAAGGACTTCTGTCCCTAGTCGCAAAGTTTCATCACGGATAGCTTGTACAGCATCTTGCATACCCATGTAAGTATAAATCGAGACCAACAATGGCAAGCAAAACATAAGCAATGTAAGCATAATTTGCATATTGCAAATGATTACGAACCAAGAGCACAATACCTGCGACTACTAAAATCGCAGATAAAAATAATCAAAACGATGTTAACAGTCGAATGCGATAATTCAGCTGTCTTATGTAGATAATTAATCGTATCCTCTAGTTGCTGGGCGCTAGCACCTTGAACTTGAGCTTGACTGGCACCTAGTGTTTCTTTACTAGGAACTGGACTTAGTATTCCAAACAAAGACATAGCTGAAATCAATGCTGATAGAACTAATAAAACCCAAAAGATAAATTGGTTTCTTTTTCATAATTTTTTTCCTCCTTAAGGTATTTTTGAACATTATAGCATTTTTTTGTATGTAAATACAAGTTTTTACAGGGAACTTTCGACTTGTTTGCGATAAGCTTTTGGTGATTTTTCCGCACAATTTACGGAAGACCTTGTAGAAATATCCAACATTGCTGTAACCAACAGCATAGCAAACATCTTCAATACTATCATTGGTTGAAAGCAAGAGCTGTTGCGCCGCCTTGATCCGCTGTTTATTGAGCAATTCCGCAAAGGTTGAGTTGGTTTCCCTCTTGATCAGCTGACCGAGATAGACAGGATTGATAAAGAGATCCTTGCTGATATCCTTAAGTGAGAGCTCTTTCTGATAATCACGCCCAATCACCTCCAGAACACTCACCACATTTTCATTCATGCGGTACTGGCCAAAGAACTTGGTCAAGGTTTCTTTGATATAGGCAACCAATTCTTCAAAGGTGTTAATGGCATGGATAGCTTTGACAATCTCGGTCATATCATCTGCTTTTAGGTGTTCAAACAAATGAAAGACATCCATGACAAACTGGGTGAAGAGCTGCTTCGTGATGGCCACGCGTGGCGTATTCTCCAAAACGACCTTCTCTAGCAGGGTTAATTCTTCGATGATTTGATTGATATTCCCTTGGATAATCACCCGATAAATCGGCTCGTAATAAGCAAACAAACTCTCGGATTTTTCTAGATTGACAGAACCGTAAAAGAGGGCTTTTTCTGCGTTGATCTTCCATTTTTCAAAGGCTTGTTGGTAGGGCGCTTCAAAAGGCGTTACTACGATTCCATCTAGTGGTTGATCAGAGATAAAAATCTGCCAGTCTTGACCTAAAACATAGTAAGGAATAGTGAAAGAGCCTTGCTTTTCCTTTGAAAGACCTATCCACCAGCTGTCTTTGCCCGCTAAGAAGTTGATAAAGCCCTCTTCGTCCAATTCTTGGCTGAGAGTTTGGCTTTGCTCCACCTTTTCCTGAAGCTGTCTCGCAATTTTTTCTAATAGATGACTCAACTCCACCTTATCCACTGGCTTCACCAGATAATCCACGACACTAAGATTCATGGCTTTTTTGACGTACTCAAACTCCTGATAACCTGACAGCAAGATATAATAGGTATCTGGAAGCCGCTCCTTCATTTCCTTAATCATCTCAAGCCCTGTCTTATCTGGCATATTGACATCGGAAATGATCACATCTACTGGATTTTCCTTGACATAGTCTAAAGCATCATCAGCGTGATTAGCTGTTGCGACGACTTGCATATCCCATTTTTTTCAAAGGGATTAATCGCTTGAGCCCCTCTGTCACCATATACTCGTCGTCTACTAATAAAACTTTATACATTTCCCTTCCTTTCTATTCATTTTGAATAGTAATACGGTAACGAACACCTTCTTGCTCAGCTGACTCTACACTGATTTGGTAGCGATCCCCAAAATAGAGGACAAAGCGTTCGTGTACATTGACTATTCCAATTGATTGTCGCTCTCCGCTATAGCTTGCCTCGTGCTCAAAACTTCTCTGAGTTAGTTTTTCTTGCAAGCTAGCTAGTTTCTCAGCAGGCATTCCACGACCATTATCGACTACCAGGATTTCAACAAATCCCTCACCCTTCAAAACCTTGATACTGATTACATTGTCTGTTCGGCGGTGGTCAATACCGTGGGCAAAGTAGTTTTCTACCAATGGTTGGAGCGTAAACTTAGGGAATCCTCATATTTTTCTAATTCTGGCGCGATCTTAAAAGCCATAGGCTACAGACTTTGGATAACGAACCATACAGAGATAGCTGTATTTGCGACAAAATTCTAATTCTTGCTTCAGCGTCGTTTCCCGCTCATCGGAGATATTATTGCGTAGTAAACTGCTAAATTCATAGATAATATCCGCCAGTTCATCTTGACTTTCCATAACGGCATACATGCGCAGAAACTCTAAGGTATTGTACATGAAAGTGAGGATTGATTTGAGCTTGTAAGGCTCGCATATTGGCATCTTTCTGACTGAGCTCTAGCTGGTAAATATCGTGGATATTCTTTTTCCAGACGATCCAACATATCATTGGTGGTTTCTGCGATGAGGAGCAATTCTTGATCTTTTTTTCAGAAGTATCGATCCGAAGTCCCTCTTCTCCTTGAGCAATAACCTGGATAGACTCTACCAAATCCACAACCTGCCTTTGGTAATTGGAGAAGGTCTGCCTCAAGGTCACATATAAAATAATAATAAAGAGAACACTCAAACCAACAATGACAGCGGAACTAGTTAAAGTCCCAGTAAGAACAAAATCCTTAGGAACTGCTGATTGGACTTGATAGCCGTGTGATGTCAAACCTACAATCCAATTTTCCCGTTCAGCTACTACATTTTCCCCTATATGAAACAATTCAGTATCAAAAGGGGAGGTGATCGTCACGGCCACAGGAATCAGACCGCGAGTATTATCAATTGCTTGGTAAAGTACATCCTGCGATAAAGAAATGTAGATAACACCTAGAGACTGATCGGAGTTAGGATCAAGTACTGGTATGGCAAAACTATTGGCTGCTGGTTTGAAATCCTCAGCAAGAATTTTCTCCCCGCTACGTTTCTCTCTAGTAGAAACGTAGACTTCCTTGTAATCTTGCAAGACGATTGCAACACCTGTCACAAAGCCATTTCTCACATACAAATCGTCTATGTTTTCATACAAGGATACTGAAACATAGGGAGAGGTCTTGCGTTGCAACAACCAGTAAAAATAATCCGACGTACTCAGGCTAAAATACTTATAAATTCCCTCTATCCGAGCTCGATTTTCAACCAGTCCCTGCGCCAGTTGAGCAGACTCTCTATAGTAGTAATCAATCTCGTTGACCGTACGGGTCGTCACTCGCTGAGCGACATGTTGGGCTTCTTTTTCACGGGAATTCCAGTCAGCATAGGAGAGCATGATGGCAAAGCTTGCAATGATCACAATCATTACCAAGGTATAAGTCCGTAAAAGCGAGTGGAGCCAGAACGAGTTCATTTTATTTTGTCGCCAATTTTTCATGGATACTTTCATATACGGGTTCCAACATATCACTGATAAAGAAATGCCACACACCAATTCCTACGAAAAAGAGGAGGGCAGGCATATAGTAACCAATTCCTACAAGCATGACCGTACCAAATAAAACCTTGGCAATTGCCGGCAAATTCATAAAAATTCCGATAAGAGCGAGTTTTACAGTATTTCGATAAGAGAGCTCATAGTGAACTTGGAGTTTCAATGAAACGGTATAAGCCAAAAAAACAAAGGCAACAACAAGGATATTGAGGAAGGTTGCCAAGAGATGGAAGATAGTCTGATGAGGCAATTGAACCAAAAGGTACAAACCATAGACTAAGACTAGATCTACAAGTACAAAACTATAGAAAGCTAGGTTACTCTTGACAAAGTTGCTCTTATACAATTCCCAAGCTTCTTTCAAACTATAAGCTCGATAAGTATAACCGTGCTCCGCATATAAACTCATAAGGGTTGCACTAGCTGGTGCCAAACCAAAGACCACACCCCCTGCTAGTGTCAATAACCAGAAAAAAGCCGTCGCAATCACTCCTAAAAAGAAACGATTAAAGACGAATTCTAGAGACTTTCCCATAATATCCTCCTTAAAACAACTATGTAACTATTATATCATATTTCAAACGTTTTCAAAAACATAGAGCACCCATTTACAATCCTCTAAAAGCGTGATACAATTGATTTTGACAGTTTTATATAAGGAGATTCTCATGAAGAAAAATATCTTAACTACCCTCTTAGCCGTCGTCCTCTACTTCCTCTGTCTAGGAATCGGAGTAGTACTTGGACACTTGGTGGATTCAACGGGCAATATGTTCTATGCGCCCTGCCTTTTTCTGCCCTTGTCGGGGGTAGCGTCTACATGTTTCTTTTGGCAAAGGTTCCTCGTTTTGGAGCGATTACCACTCTCGGACTCTTTATGGCTCTCTTTTTTCTAGCTAGTAAACACGGCGCTGGCGCTTTTCTACCAGGACTCGCCTGTGGTCTTGCAGCGGATGCTATCGCTCGCCTCGGCCACTATAAAGATCGAATCAAAAACACCCTCTCCTTCCTCGTCTTTGCTTTTAGCACAAGTGGTCCTATCTTCCTCATGTGGATCAGTCCCAAAGCTTATGAAGCAACTCTACTCGCTCGTGGAAAATCCCAAGAATACATCGACCGTATCATGGTCGCTCCCGAGTTAGACAAAATTTTTCTCTTTGTCGCAAGCATCCTTCTAGGTGCCTTGATTGGGGCTTTGCTTGGGCAGTTTCTAAGTCAAAAAATAGCCGATAAAAAAATATAATGTAAAAGCCCTGAAGACTAGCAATGCCTAGTTCCAGGGCCTTTTTGTATACAATCTTAAAATTCACTATAGATAAATTCTTGGATGTTCGAAAAATCTGTCACAAAACAATAAATCACGATACTTAAGATAACTGTATAGAAAAATAGTGTCCACAAGATTAAACGATGTGTGTTAGTCAGCTTGGTTTGCAAATTTGTAAAGTTCTTTTTCAACTTCCATCCATCCTTTCACTCCAACGTGCATCACGTCAAATAAAAAGTAATCATCATACTCTCTGTTTCCATAGTTTAATACGGTTGCACCATGGCTTTTTGCGACATTTTCTATTTTTTTATAAGTTTTTTCCCGCATCTCTCTTGAGACACCAGTGTAGTCATTCCATTTCCCGTTTACTGGGAAAATAATAACCTCAACTTCAATGCCCAATTCCTTAGCAACTGTCAAGAAGAGTTCCATATCTGAATACTCTGGTGACTCCAGGTAGCTCAAATCTTTATTGGAATCTTTCAACGATGCATAGCGATCTTTTAAGTAAGTATTGTAGTAGTTATTATCAACAGCATAGTCATTGTTGTCTGTTTTCTTTTTGACCTCTTCCACAAACTGATCCGTCAACTTCTGCCAATCATAGTCTGGGGTTTTATCTCCTAGTGAAGGATAATCTGATTTGGCATGTTTTTGATAAAAAAAGTCTGTTTGAGCTTAAAGGAATACATCGCGTTCTCGAACTCTAATAGTTTTTTATCAACAATGGTTCCTTTTCCATCTATGAAATAACTTTTATATTTTTTGTAGATGTCATTTTGTTGCTTGTTCCCTTTGGTAATCTCGATAATGCGATTGATTATTTTTTCTTTCGTTTCTTTGCTAATCTTGTCATTATCTAGCATGTGGAAAATATGTTCCTGAGAAGCCTTGTTCAAAAAGGCATCTTGATGAGTCCCATCTTTTTCAAACCACTGAACAGACTCTACTATAGCTACTTTTCGCTTAGTCATAGATCCTTCAATAGAACCCAAGGTCGTAGCCTGAATGATGTTTTGAGAATAACTGGTCCCAATCTGCATGATATTAAAATCGTTGTAGTTAAAAATTTTATTGGGATGATAGTCTTCATTTATCGTCGCAACCAACTCAGATGACCCCAATAAAACCAGTGTATTGGGAGTGATATTGCTTGTTAAAAATATCTCTACTTTTTATACTTTTTCATACGAAGTGCTATAACGAATACTGTTATCCTTGACTTTATAATAATCATCAATCTTCTTGACATACGTCACATTTAAAAAGGGCAAGCGTCGCAATTACGAGCACAAGCGATAGTAAAAAAATGCTTTTAATTTAATCATTTCGTTTTATCCTATCCCTTCGATCTGTCCGATCTCTTTTCAATCTCTTATCTCTTTAAAATCGTCAGTAAGATTTTATAGGGTTCACCTGAAAAGATAAAGAAACCAACCATAACCAGATTCATGGTCACAAACCAACTTAATAGCTTATACCATTTTTTGTTTTTATTTTTCTTATAAAAATTGCTTTTTCTTTTGATACACTTCAAATCCAGCCATCAAGACGCCATGGTAAAAAAACCATAGACAATGTAGCTAACACTAAGACCATGCCAAAAACCCATGACCAACATATTGACCATATAGGCATAGGTTGCATTGTGTAGCCTATTTTTAAACCATTTTTTCCTGATAACCTGCATCAATACTCTTGAAAATACAAAATCTCTCAACCAGGTCGACAAGGTGATATGCCATCTGGTCCAGAAATCCTTGATATCGACACTCAAGAAAGGTTTGTTAAAGTTCATTGGTGTCTGAATACCTAGAATATTACTACTTCCAACGGCCATTAGACTATAGCCCGCAAAGTCGAAGAACAGATACAAGGTATAGAGGTACATATATTTGATTGAGTAGATGACTGTACCAGTATTGCTTAGAGCGAGTAACATCTGGTAAACATAGGTTGATAAAACAACCTTGTAGAGAAGGCCTAGAACGATACGATAAACACCGTCCCCCGCTAACTCTAGATACTCTTTTCGAGGCATGACCTCGTTTATCTCTTTTAAAAATCTCCTGCTCCGATCAATCGGACCAGCACTAACTGTTGGGAAAAAGAGCAAAAACTGTAAATAATCTTTTACGCCGATTTTTTCTTTGATCAAGCCATCCGATATTTCTAGCATAATCTGAATAGTCTTAAAGGACATGTAAGAAATTCCAATAAAGGCCAACAAATGCAGAGAAGTCAGGGCAAAGACTTTATTGATCACCAAAGGAAGAATGGAAAGGAAAACCAGGGGTTTCAGCCGCTTTGCTTCTATCCTTTGTGCTAGAAACTAGAAAATATTGGTAAACGACAAAAGCGAGCAAATAGACTATCATCGCTCGACTCTTGCCATAAATAGCTCCTGCGAATAAGAGGGAGAGCGCCAAAATATAATAGTCCTTACGTTTTTCAAAAAAGTTTACCACAAAACCAATCAGTAAAACTACAAACAAGAGAAGGAAAAACTCATTCCCCTCGAAATAATTCATATCAACCGAACTCCTTTTTCATTTTCTCATCTTACTTCAGAACTTATCTTTCTAGTTTTTTCCTATCCTATCACTAGAGAGAATCAGCTTTATCTATTATACCATAATTTAAAAACTTTAAATGCCCCTGTTGGCAGCTACCTAGAACAAAAAAGAGCCCTTCGGCTCTTTTTATTTATGACTTAATTTCTTGGTCAAGAAATCTCCCAAGAACTGGATCGTAAAGATAATCAAGATGATAATGATGGTCGCCAAGATGGTCACATCGTGATTGTAGCGGTTAAACCCATAGGCAATGGCCACATTACCGATACCACCAGCACCAACTGCTCCCGCCATAGCTGTTTCACCGACAAGGGGAAATCAAGGTCACAGTCGTCACACGAATCAAATCTGGAAGACCTTCGGATAGGTAAACCCCAACGATATCCCAGAAAGTCGCTCCACTAGCCTGCGCCGCTTCAATCACACCACCATCTAGCTCAGCCAAGACGACCTGCACCTGACGGGCAAAGAAGGCAAATACCGCAAAAGAAAGTGGAACAAGGGCTGCATTTGGCCCGATACTAGTCTTAACAATCAAGTGAGAAAGTGGGGACAAGATAGCCAAAAGGATGATAAAGGGAACCGCACGGAAAATAGAGGTAATCTTGTCTAAAATCCAGAAAACGACCTTGTTCTCCAAGACACCACCTGGCGCTGTCAAGACAAGGAAAAGACCTGCAACAAGCCCCAAGAACCCTCCGATAATGAAGGAAAGAACTGTCATATAAAGAGTTAGGTAAATGGCTGTTCCCCAGCCTGCCTGACCAGCCCAGCCCATCTTATAGACATTTGGTAAGTAAGTTTGAATCAACTCTGTCATTCTACTGTCCTCCCTTCAATACTTTTTAAATGGACACCCGCTTGACGGATAGCCTCTTGAGCGCCTGCTAGCGCTTCTTTTTTTCACCAGACAGCACCACAACCAATTCTCCGACTGGAGTGCCATCAAGGATTTCGATATTCCCATAGAGAATATTAGCTGTTACTTGGTAATGTTTGTACAATTCATTCAAAAGTGGTTCGTCTGTCGAAGCGCCTGCATACTTGAGTTGAACCAAAAGGCTATTCGCAGACAAATGCTCCACAATTTCTTGCTTTTCAATCTTGACCATAGCTTCCTCAATACCTGTGGCAGTTGAAATGAAGTCTTGAGTCAAAGGTTGTTTAGGGTCTGAGAAAATTTCAAGGACACTACCTTCTTCAATCAAACGGCCATCCTGCATGACTGCCACACGATTAGCAATGTCTTTGACAATCTGCATTTCGTGTGTAATCAAGACAACGGTCAAGCCTAATTTTTGGTTCAAATCTTGCAACAAGGCCAAAATCTGCTTGGTTGTCTTAGGGTCAAGGGCAGACGTTGACTCATCTGAAATCAAGATTTTTGGATCATTGGCCAAGGCACGCGCAATGGCCACACGTTGCTTTTGTCCTCCAGATAGTTGTGAAGGGTAGTTTTCAGCACGATCAGCCAAACCAACCAAGTCCAACAACTTAGCCACTTTAGCCTTCTTTTCTTCCTTGCTGAGTCCAGAGTGTTTGAGGGCAAAGGCCACATTTTCCTCTGCTGTCTTTTGACTCATCAGATTGAAATGCTGGAAAATCATCCCGATATCTTGACGTTTGCGACGCAACTGCTCTGCCGTCAAGGTGACCTTGCCGTCAAAAATCACATCGTCGTCAATGGTGATTTTACCTGCAGATGGTTTTTGCAAGAGGTTAATCACCCGAACAAGGGTTGATTTCCCTGCTCCAGAATATCCTACGATACCGTAGATATCCCCTTCTTGAATGTGAATGGTCACATCCTTGACCGCTGTGATGGTTCTCTTCTTTTGGTGAAAGGTCACATCGATCTGATCTAACTTGATAATATCTCTACTCATAGCTTCTAATCAGCTCCTCTACTAATTCAATATGGGTGTAGTAATCGGCGATTCGCACGTTTTCATCTCCACCGTGGTCTCGGCTATTGGCATTCCCTAGACCGAAGGCCACCATGGGTACCTCTAAAGCATCAAAGACTGTATGCATAGGTCCTGTCCCTGCTGTCGTCGGCAAGACTGAGACGCCCTGTGGATAGAATTTTTTGGCCAACTCAATCACATTGAGAATGGCTGGCGCACTCATATCGCTTCGATAACTCATCTCTCCCAAGGTATAGTATAATTCTACCTTATCAAAGCCATTTTTGTCTAGCTGTTTCCGAATTTTTTCCAGAACATCATGCGGTTCTAAGCCAGGAACCAGACGAACCTCTAGCTTGGCACTCGCTTCTGCTGGCAAAATCGTTTTAACACCCTGACCTTGATAACCAGACTGGATTCCTTCGATATTGAGGGCGGGCTCGAAAAAGAAACGTTTTAGAAAGCAGCGCGCTCCTCTTGTAAGAGGGGCAATTCCAAGCCGTAAATGCGACTGATTTCCTCTGGATTTCCTTGTGCATAGGTATCCACCAAGGCTAGTTCCCGTTCATTCGGCTCTTGGACATCCTCGTACAAGCCTTCAACCAAGATACGACCATCTGCAGCACGCAGGCTACTTAAGGCCTGGATAAGATACCACGGTGCTGACTCCACGACACCACCATAACTCGAGTGGATATCCACATCCGCACTTTTCACCTTTGCATCAAAAGTCACAATCCCTTTGTTTCCACCAGAAATCTCTAACTGCTCCAAGGCATTTTTGGTTCCTTGCTCCCAAACTAGCAAATCTGCTCCACGGAGTTTGTCTGCGTGTTTCTCTAAATACTTGTCTAAATCCATAGAAGCAGACTCCTCTGCCCCTTCCATGATAAAGCTGATGTTGACCGGCAGATCATCGTGGTGCTGCATATACTTTCTCAGAGCACTCAAACGAGCCGTGATATGGCCCTTGTCGTCGTCAACTCCCCGCCCATACATAAAGCCATTTCGCACAGAAAGTGTAAAGGGATCCTCTGTCCAGATCTGATCTCCGTCCGCTGGCACGGTGTCATAGTGGTTATAGAAGATCAAGGTCTTGGCATCTGGACGCGAACTCTTGAAATGCGCCATGACAAAGGGAGCCGTGTAGCTCTCATCAATCTCCACTTCAGCCCCTACACGCTTGAAAATCTCACCCAGATAGTTTGCGACCTCCTTGAGTCCAACTTGCTGAGCAAAGACTGATTTCTTGGAAATTAAAGTGCGCAAGACTTCAAAATAATGCTGGGCCACATGATCCTTTTCAAATTTTTCAATCTGCTCTTGTTCGCTAGGAAAAACCATTTTCTCTCTCTTTCTACTATGTACTTGTGTCCTTGGAACGACCACAAGTGCCTCTTTAAAATCAACTCTCTATACAAAAGCAAGAGGTGGAAACTCTCTCCCACCTCCCTGTGTCTTATTACCAAACTGGTTGGTCCAAACCGTCTGATGTTTCTTCGATAACTTTTTTCACTTCATCAGTGTGGTAAGCTGCGATAATTTTCTTGATAGCATCAGCCTTAGGTGATGATTCCCAATCTTTTTTCGCAACAATGATATTGTACCATTGTTTTGAGTTTTCATCAGCTTGTTCTTTGAAGAGTGCTTTCTTGTAGTCCAATTTTGCTTCTGTAACGAAGGTATTGTTTACAACGGCAGCGTCAACTGATGACAATGAACGAGCTGTTTGGCTAGCATCCAATTCAGTGATTTTCAAGTTCTTAGGATTTTCTTTGATGTTTGCGATAGTAGCAAGTTCAGTTCCAGAAACGTCCAATTTAATCAAACCAGCTGATTGAAGCAAGTAAAGCGCACGGCTTTCGTTTGTTGCATCGTTTGGTACAGCGATTTCGCCCTTATCTGGGATTTCTTCCACTTTAGTGTACTTGTTTTCTTCCCCATTTTTACCTGAGTAAAGGCGGATTGGTGAGATGTAAGTATCTGCAATCGCTACAAGGTCTTTCCCGTTTTCTTTGTTCCAGTTGTTCAAGAAGTTGTAGTGTTGGAAAGCGTTCAAGTCTACTTCGCCATCAGCAGTTGCCTTGTTTGGTTGAGAGTAGTCAGTGAACTCTGTGAATTCCAATTTAATACCATCTTTTTTTAACCAATTCTTGGATTTTTATCCCAACGTTTTTTTCTTCAGAACCACTACGGTTAACTGTTGCGATTTTAACAACTGTTTCATTGTCCGCTTTCTTTTCTGAATTTCCGCAAGCTGCAAGAGCCAAACCTGCGACTGTAGCAAGAGCCGCTACACCGAGCCATTTTTTGATTTTCATGATTCTATCTCCTTTAAAAATAATACCGTAATAGTATCTCATACTTTATTTGATTTCGCAAATTGTTATTAGATAGGCAGACATATAGTTTAAAACTATATGTCTAAAAATTAGAAAATCATCCGCCCTTCTCAGACTGGATGATTTCATAAGACTATTTAATGTCCGCTTCTGCTGGGAGGTAAGTGTCTCCGAAGAATTGTTTAGACAATTTTTCAAGAGTTCCATCTTTGTAGAGTTCTTGGATACGTTTGTCTACAAATGATTTCAACTCATCTTGGCCTTTAGCAAGAAGTGGGTATACGTAAGGTTGTTGGTCGCTTGGAAGTTCAATGACTTTCAAGTTGTCCAAACCTTGGTTCTTGATAACTGTTTCAACACCGATTTTATCAAAAATCTTGTAGTCAAATTGACCATCGCTCAAACGAGACATGATTTGTTGGAAATCAGCCTTGGTGTAGTTAAGAACCGTTGGGTTGTCTGCGTGTTGTTTGTTATAGTCTTCCAGTTGTTTAGCTGTTGTTGTTCCTTGAACGACTTCAGTAGATTTTCCACCAATATCATCGAGAGACTTAATACTGTTGTCGTCTTTCTTCACAACGAGAACGTTAGGGTTTTTAGCAGTTGGAGCTGCGTAAAGGTATTTTTCAGCACGTTCTTTGGTATAGCTGATGTTGTTCACAGCCATTTGGTAGCGATCAGCGTCAAGACCTGCAAAGACACCTGACCACTCTGTCTTTCAAACTTGACATCGTATTTGTCAGAGTCTTTAAAGATAGCACGAACTACTTCAATCTCATAACCCGTCAACTCGCCATTTTCTTCGTAGTTAAATGGTTTTGGTGAAGCGTTGGTCGCTACGACAATTTCTTTCTTACCAGGTGTTGCTGCTTCGCTAGATGCGCTATCTTTCTTATCTCCACCTGAGCAAGCTGCTAGCACACCTGCGGCAACAAGTCCTAGAGCAGCAAGAGATGAATATTTGACGATTTTTTTCATGTCATTTCCTCCAAAATAGAATACTGTACTATCTTAACAGAAAAAAATTTTTTTCGCCATTATATGATATCTATCTCGGTGATAGGTTTTTCTTATGGCTGATTAAAAGACCAGACGCAAGACTGCAATCAAGACTACCCCAAAAAGAACCGTACCCACTAGATTGCGGTAGCGAAAGGCTACCCAAGCCGTTGGAAAGACTGCTAGAAAGTCCAGCCATTTGATTTGAGGAAGGCTCCCAACCTTGCCTGTCACCACGCTTGAAAGGATCAAGGCAAAGATAATGGAAACAGGTAAGAACTTCAAAAAACGCTCGACGATAGCTGGCAACCCCTTGTACTTAACCAAGATGAAGGGAATCATACGGGGAATCCAAGTTACCAATCCAGAAAAGACGATTGCCATTAAAATATACTTACTGACCATCTAAGACCACCCCCATGGTACAACCTAGCAAGGTCGCAAATAGAACAGCTAGTGACTGAGACACCACTGTCAAGAGCAAAAAGAAAGACACCGTAACAACTGCTAGAATCAGCAGCAGATTGCGGACAGGGACCCGTCTTTGCATAATCTGAAATTGCGAAGCAAAAATCCCGATGAACATCCCAACCAAGGCAAAGTCCAGTCCAAAGATTTCTGGATTTGGTAGGAGTCCACCTAGAGCCGTTCCGACAACTGTCCCCACAAACCAAGCCACATAGCTGTTGAGATTGTTTCCATGCATCCACATAGGATTGACCTTGTCTGTATGGGCTAATTCTCCCATCAAAACACCGTAGGTTTCGTCTGTCAAGAGACTCGACATCCCGATATTCTGCCAAAGGCTGGTATGACGGAAATAGGTCGATGCATGCAAGCTCAACAAAAAGAGTCGTAAATTGATCAAAAAGACCGTCATGGCAATGGCCGCAACAGGCGCTTGGACCGCAATCAATGCCAACATGGCAAACTGAGCACTCCCAGCATAAACAAAGAGGCTCATCAAGCCCATCTCAACAGGTGTCACATAAGGCGCACCGATAATCCCACAAGCCAGACCAATGCTGACATAGCCAAGGGCAGTCGGCATTGCTGCCTGTACACCTTCCCAAAATCCTTTTTCTTTCATCTTTTTCCTCTTATTTTCTTCGTTTGAGACTGTTCAAGGTCACAGCCACAGCAAGGAATATTATAACACATTCATAAAAGAGAAAAAAGTTTAGAGTTTGAAACTTAGAGCTAGTAAAAAATGCTGAAATCCCATGAGTGTTATTAATGCATCCTAAACTGATCCACCCGAATAGTATACTTTTTATCTTCAATTTCTTTAGCATCTTCATCTTCTGTCGGATAAACATCGATCCAGAATTCTCTCCTTTGTCCTTTCAACTTGACTTTATAGCGATAGCCGTCATCGTATAGTCCTACCATATCGGTTGTCATGGACTGGTAATCTGGAAGAGCTTCAATTTCTTTTTTTATAGTCTGGGATAAGTTAAAGAGCAATGCTTGCTGCTCTACTTTTGAGGCAACGGGGAAATGAGCCGTTGCTTCTTCCAAATGATGTGATTTTGAAAATGTAAAGGTCGCTCGACTAGGATAATCTTTCAAAGTAATCTGTTCATAGTGATAGAAAAGACGACCTGTTTTATAGAAATATGGGTCTTCTGCACGCCAAGTATCTCGATAGGCCATCTCTGTTTCCTCCACCACTTCACTAGCCTCTCCAAATACTTCTTTAAAAGATTTAGGAGACATGCCGAACGAAAGGGTTTCAAACAAGACCAGTTGTGTCTTTTTAACATTCTGGCAAGCTGATAAAAGCATGAGTAAAGCTCCAATAGCAAGCAGACTACTGATTATTTTTTTGTAAATTTCATATTTCTACTATACAAAAAAACTCTAGGATTGACAAACTTTGATAGAGTCGGATTCCGTGATTAGATTTTAAAATTACTTTTTCATTTAAGGTAACAAAGAATTGAGCAAGGACTATTATTAGATATTTTAGATAAAGAAAAAGACTGGGAAGCCAGCCTTATCTATGTGATGTAAAAATTTCTGCCAAGCCTAACACCCAAACACCAATAAGCTGACGATGATTAAAAAGCTATTCCACAAGATGTGGAGTGCCATTGACCAATAAATTGAACGTGTATAGCGAAAGAGCATACAGAGTAGCAGACCTGCTCCTGCATAAATGATGAAGTCTGTTAACACCCATCCATACTGCAAAACATGGACAAGACTGAAGAGAGTGGAGGAAACGATGACATCTATATAGTATTTTTTAAATTTGGATAAGGCTGTCATTAGAAGCCCACGAAAAACCAACTCTTCAACTATCGGAGCAATAAGACCGCCATAGAGAAAACGCGTTATAAAGTAACTAATTCCTGTCAAATTAGCTGCTTCTTTCACTATTGCACTCCCATTTTGCGTGCTGGGAAAGATCCGAGTTGTTATATTTACCCACAAAAACATCAACATAAAGAAAAGAAAGAAGATACTCAGATAGGACCAACGAAACTCGAATCGACCGTACTCTTTCCAACGTTGACTCTTGACAAGAACCACAGTAGCAACAATTCCCTCAATTACTATCAATAAAATTTGAATCCCATAAAATCCCAAATCAGATAACTGGCTCACTGAGTCTAATTTTGCTACAAGATTAAAAATCAAGTAATAGGACACAAGCACCAAAATGGTCCCTAGATAAAATTTCGTTTCTTTCCCTTTCATAGTTGATCCTTTTAAGTTTTATTTACGTCGTCTTTCAGCCAAACCTACCCAGAGTCCTTTCATCCAATCAAAAGCTCCGTAAGGGTTTGGTCCAGCACTACAAACTGACTCGGGAATTTTATGTCACAGCTAGTGTTCTCTTTTACTAATTAGGATTATTGAAAAACTCTAAAACAACAAGGGGAGAATCTGACCAATGCCATTGTAGAGTATGTGCAGTCCAATAGGCCAATAAATGGACTTTGTCACTCTAAATAAGACTGCAAATATGAGGCCACCACCCATATAGAAGACAAAGTCTGTCAAGATCCAACCATGACTACTAATGTGCAAGATTCCAAATAATATCGCTGATCCGAGTACATCCAGTCCCCATTTCTTCCCTTTTTCCAGAGCGGTAATCACCAATCCACGATAGATTATCTCTTCAAAAATGGGACCTGCAATCACAGGATAGAAAAAATACATCAAAAATGCTGTAGCTCCTGTAAAAGTAGGAATGGCGAGTTGATAGGAAATTTCATTTTTGGTAGGTGGGAAAAGATAAAATGTGACGAAATTCCAAATAACAAAAGCAAGAAGAGCTAGGAAGGAATAGAAAAGATAGGCCCCTTTAAATTTTCTACTGTTGATTTTCTGCCATTTCCCTGACCAAATCATAACAATAATAGCAAGCAGGATCACAAGAAAATGCAATATCATACTTGATAGATAATATTCAAAGTCAGATAGACCAGCAGCAAGATCGCTGTGTAAGACCAGACGAATGAAGAACTGGTCAGCAATGACAAGTAAAACGGCTATAATAAAGTAGTAGCGTGAGATTATCTTTTTTCATTTTATTTTTCTCCTATACTATGAAATAAAGACAGTATAACACAAAAACTACCCTATCTTAGAAAATCGCATATTTGACATTTTTTCTCATGGAAATTTCACATTTGCGATTGTTGACTAATCGATAAGCTCTTTGTATTGCTGCAAACGCAATTCAAAAAGGGCTGTTAATTGTGGATTTTCTAATATTTGCAGAGATTGGATAAAGTGTTCAATCTCTTTTTGATTACTTCCCTTAGTTTGAAGGAAAACACTCATTTTCTTTAAAAATTGCCACAATAATTTCTCAAAAACATCATACGGACGAAGCATGCTCTCCAACTCAGACTCAAAGATTGGGATGTAAGAGAAAAGCTTACGCTCCATGAACTCTGATATGATATTCAGATAGCCACTTTTCATATACAGTCTATTGTGTGCCAATTCTTTAAATTCCTTGGATTTTTCGAGTAAGGAGGTTGATAAAAAGATCAGATCTTGATTACTCAAGAAGGGCATGGTATTGCAAAAAAGATAGAGTTCAAACCAAGTCCAAGACTCGATAGCATAAAGGTAGGTGGTCAAAAACTCACGATCCTCCTCTTCGAGCAGATAGCTTTTATCCAAGGAATGGATAGCATTTTTGATTACAATAGCGTTCAAACGACGATAAGTCTGTGCCATCTGTTCTTGCTCGACTTCCTCTAATAGTTGCTCTAAGCCAGCTATATCTTGATGAGCAAAACGATCTACAACTTTTCGTCCAAATCGCATATGTGGGGATTCTTGATAGTTGTTGAGCTTATGTCCAAACTCATCGAAGGTCACATTTATCCCTTGGATAGCTAGTATCAGTTTATCCGCAGACAGCATAGACTGTCCCAGTTCAAACTTGGATAACTGGGATGCTGTCAGACCCTCACAAGCCACATCTGACTGCTTGAGTTTCCTCGCCAGGCGCAATTCCTTGTAAAATTCTCCCAATTCCTGTTTTTCAATCATGGCCAAACTCCCCTTTAAAAATTCCCTTTACTATTCTATTCGTAAAAAATTTTACTTTTTTAACATATTATAAAATATTTTAGCAAAAAAGCCAGCTCGAAGCTGACTCTTTATTCCACCGTATCAAAGGCGAGACTTGGTCTGGCGTTGAGGTCCAAGCCTGCGAAGTTTTCTTTGTTCCACTCGCTAACGCTGGCATAGGCAATCATTCCTGCATTGTCTCCACAAAGGCGCAGGGGGGGGATGATAACCTTGATATCTGTGATTTCAGCTGCTAGACGTTCTCTGAGACCTTTATTGGCTGCCACACCACCGGCTACGACTAGGGTTTTAACAGGGTATTTTTCTAAAGCCTTCTTGGTTTTTGCCATGAGAATGTCCATGACTGCTGCTTGGAAGGATGCTGACAGGTCTTCCTTGGACAAGCTTTCTCCCTTTTGCTCGGCATTGTGGTGAAGATTGATAAAGGCAGACTTCAACCCTGAGAAGGAGAACTCCAGATTATCTTCCTTAATCATGGCACGAGGGAAATCATAAATATCCTGTCCCTGATGAGCCAACTCGTCAATTTCGCGACCTGCTGGATAGGTCAAGCCCATGACACGGCCGACCTTATCATAGGCCTCACCAACTGCATCATCCCGCGTTTCTCCAACAATCTTGTAATCCCCAGCCTCAGAAACATAGACCAACTCCGTGTGCCCACCGCTGACCAAGAGAGCTAGCAAGGGAAACTCCAAAGGCTCGACGCTCTGAGCCGCCATAAGGTGACCAGCCATGTGGTTAACGGGAATCAGCGGAAGTCCATGAGCCCAAGCAAAGGCCTTGGCTGCTGATAAACCAACTAGTAAGGCTCCAACTAATCCTGGCCCATAGGTGACCGCCACAGCTGTCACGTCCTCTTCGGTAATCCCTGCTTCTGCCAGTGCCTCCTCGATGCAGGCTGTAATAATCTCGACATGGTGACGACTGGCCACTTCTGGCACTACGCCCCCAAAACGCTTGTGACTCTCAATTTGACTCGCAATGACATTGGACAAGAGCTCATCGTCGTTTTTCAGTACGGCGACACTGGTCTCATCACAGGATGTCTCAAATGCTAAAATATATCTATCCTTCATCTATTTCTCTCTTCATGATGATGGCGTCCTCGACTGGGTCATGGTAGTAAGCCTTTCGCTCAGCGATGACCGCCATCTTTTCTTTCTTGTAAAATGCTTGCGCTCGTTGGTTTGACTTTCTGACTTCGAGGAAAATCTCCTTATCTGTCGGCAATGTTGCAAACAAGGCTGACGCAATCCCCTGACCCTGATAGGCTCCTTTGACAGCGATTTGCAGGACTTCTGCTTCAAAGAGATTCTCCTGCACGGCTAGAAAGCCAATCACTTCTGCCCCATCATAAGCCAAAGCATACCATGTCTGGTCTTGGGACAGGTCTGCTTGGATTTGTTTCAGCGTCCAAGGGCTGACTGGGTAAACAGCTGCCATGACGGCGTAGATGGCTTGAGCTAGAGCAGGTTGCTGTTGAATTCGTTTGATTTCAATCATAAGCGTTTAATGTAAGACTCGCCAGACTCGGTGTGGTTCTTGAGCCAGTTTTCCTCAGCTTCAACACGCTTGAGGTAATTCGGCACAAAGTCGTGCAAGGAGTCTGCTTCCTTATCCCAAGCCCAAAGGGCTAGATTTGCTGCATTTGGCAAGGTTTCTTGGTAACTAGCTTGTGGTAGCTGTTCTTGGATCTGCTCCACAAAGGCTCCAACTTCTCCGACAAAGGTCACCTGTTCAGCATCCTTGACTTTTTCTAGCACTTCCGCAAAGGACAGGTGTGCTTCTGGAAAGACAGGCTTGGCATTTTCATAAAATCCTGCATAAACATTGTTGCGACGCGCATCCATCAAAGGGACCACCAGACCTTCCTGCTGGCTTGGTACCAGAGCTAAAAGACTAGACATACCAACCAACTCGATGTTCAGAGTATGAGCCAGTGTCTTGGCAGTTGCTACCGCAATTCGCAAGCCAGTATAACTACCTGGTCCCTCTGCCACCACGATTCGATCCAAGTTCTTGGGGGTCCCATCCAAACTTGCCATCAAAAAATCGATAGCAGGCATGAGGGTAATACTGTGATTTTTCTTGATATTGATCATAGTCTCGGCAAGAACTTGCTTGTCCTCTAAAATAGCGAGAGAAAGAGCCTTGCTAGACGTATCAAAAGCTAATACTTTCATAACACATTCCTATCTTTTTGTCTGCTTACTATTATACTACAAAAGCCGGCGCATGGGAATTTTCTTTGTTTTGAAACAAAAGGGTCCTGTCACTTAGACAAAGAGGAAGGCACAAAAATTTAAAAAAGTTCTAGCTTTTTTGAATAGAAAAGTGAACAAGGAAATTGAAAGGTTCTTCGTAAGAAGTTTGGATAAGCCATGCTAGATAAAAGACACATTTTTAGAAGGGTAAATTTTATTCTCTTCGTCTCTTACAGTTTGCTCAGCATTTTCAATGATTTAAACATAATCAGAATCCCCTTGCCAATTGATTTATCGGTTTGTATTGTTTTCTTTTTATGTTTCAACTCGATTTTCGATGCGAGAAATCATCATCGTAAACATAAGGATATCACCTAAAAATAGAAAAATCCGCCCCATCTATCAAGATGAGGTGGATTTTCTGTATATTTAGATGAATAATTGAGCTCAAACATTTAAACCAAAATGAAAAACGAGCCAGACAACATAGGTGACAAGGAGCAGAAATATAGAGTAGAGTGTTACAAAGGTCAGCTTCCAAAGGAATTTTGTTTTGCGGTGTTCTAGATACGTAAAAATAAGATTTCCACCGTATACACAGGCTACAAAAACTATAAACATCAAGAGGCGAACCCCAATCGCAAATTCAAACAAACTAAACATCCTTAATCCTCCTTGTTTAAAAGCTATAGGGAATATTCCCATCCATAAACTTCCCTTTCTATTTTCATTATAACACCTAAGCGCTCTCCGACCAAATGCTACCTATCTTTTTGCTCCTTCTTCCCATCACGACTTTCTCCATTTCCGTCTTTTACTAATTTTTCATTTTGTGGTATAATTGAAATAATTGTAACGAATCAAGGTCAATCTAGACACAAAATGGAATGAAATCAAGCAAATCTCTGCTAAAAGTTTGGAATAAGCTGACCTGTAAATAGAAAGGAACTATATGATTTACAAAGTTTTTTATCAAGAAACAAAAGAACGTAGCCCACGTCGTGAAACAACACGCTCACTTTACCTAGACATCGATGCCAACTCAGAACTTGAGGGCCGTATCGCTGCTCGCCAACTTGTCGAAGAAAACCGCCCAGAGTACAACATCGAGTATATCGAACGCTTGTCTGACAAATTGCTAGATTACGAAAAAGAAACTGGCGCTTTCGAAATCACGGAGTTCTAATATGGCCTACACTCTTAAACCTGAAGAAGTCGGCGTTTGCCATCGGTGGTCTGGGAGAAATCGGGAAAAATACATATGGAATTGAATACCAAGACGAGATTATCATCGTCGATGCTGGGATTAAATTCCCAGAAGATGACTTGCTCGGTATCGACTACGTTATCCCCGACTACTCTTACATCGTGGACAATATCGACCGCGTCAAGGCTGTTTTGATTACACACGGACACGAGGACCACATCGGTGGAATTCCTTTCTTGCTCAAGCAAGCAAATGTCCCTATCTACGCTGGACCACTTGCCCTGGCTTTGATCCGTGGAAAACTCGAAGAACACGGCCTCTTGCGCAACGCCAAACTTTACGAAATCAACCATAATACAGAGTTGACCTTTAAAAATCTCAAGGCAACTTTCTTTAGAACAACCCACTCTATTCCAGAGCCTTTGGGGATTGTCATTCATACCCCTCAAGGAAAAATCGTCTGTACGGGTGACTTTAAGTTTGACTTTACTCCAGTTGGGGAACCTGCAGACTTGCACCGGATGGCAGCCCTTGGTGAAGAGGGTGTGCTCTGCCTTCTCTCTGACTCGACAAATGCAGAAGTGCCAACCTTTACCAACTCTGAAAAAGTCGTTGGTCAGTCCATCATGAAGATTATCCAAGGCATTGAAGGACGCATCATCTTTGCATCCTTTGCCTCAAATATCTTCCGTCTCCAGCAGGCAACGGATGCCGCTGTTAAGACTGGACGCAAGATTGCTGTCTTTGGACGTTCGATGGAAAAGGCCATTGTCAACGGAATCGAGCTTGGCTACATCAAAGCTCCTAAGGGAACCTTTATTGAGCCAAATGAAATCAAAGACTACCCTGCAGGCGAGGTTCTGATTCTCTGTACAGGTAGCCAGGGCGAGCCGATGGCAGCCCTCTCTCGTATCGCTAACGGAACCCACCGTCAGGTGCAACTCCAACCCGGTGATACCGTTATCTTCTCTTCTAGCCCAATCCCTGGAAACACCACTAGCGTCAACAAGTTGATTAACATTATCTCAGAAGCTGGTGTCGAAGTCATCCACGGTAAGATTAACAATATCCACACCTCTGGACACGGTGGTCAGCAAGAGCAAAAACTCATGCTCCGCTTGATTAAGCCGAAATACTTCATGCCTGTCCATGGTGAATACCGTATGCAGAAAGTCCACGCTGGACTAGCGGTGGATACGGGTGTCGAGAAGGACAATATCTTTATCATGAGCAATGGTGATGTGCTTGCCCTTACTGCTAACTCAGCCCGTATCGCAGGTCACTTCAATGCCCAAGACATCTATGTCGATGGAAATCGTATCGGCGAAATCGGTGCGGCTGTCCTCAAAGATCGTCGTGATCTATCTGAAGACGGTGTCGTTCTAGCAGTCGCTACTGTTGACTTCAAGTCTAAATGATCTTGTCTGGGCCTGATATCCTCAGCCGAGGCTTTGTCTACATGAGAGAATCTGGTGACTTGATTCGCCAAAGCCAGCGCATCCTCTTCAATGCAATTCGTATCGCACTGAAAAACAAGGACGCTAGCGTGCAATCTGTCAATGGCGCCATTGTCAACGCTATTCGCCCCTTCCTCTATGAAAATACAGAACGTGAACCGATCATCATCCCGATGATCCTCACACCAGATGAAGAAGAATAAACCAACAAAACAGCCCCGTCTTCGGGGCTGTTTTTCTCTATGCTTTCTTTTCTTGATTTTTAGAAATACTACGATTTTTACCTTCCAAATACACCATCAAAATAGAAATATCTGCTGGGTTTACTCCCGAAATACGGCTGGCCTGGCCGATGGTTTCTGGATTGATGAGTTTGAACTTCTGGCGAGCTTCTGTTGCGATAGAATCAATGTCATCCCAATCAATATTGGCTGGAATGCGTTTTTCTTCCATGCGTTTCATCTTGGCAACCTGATCCATGGCTTTGGAAATATAGCCTTCGTACTTGATTTCTGTTTCAATCAATTCGATAATCTTGTCATCCAAGTCCTCAGCAGCTGGTCCGATGAAGGCCACCACATCTTGGTAAGACACTTCTGGTCGACGGAGAAATTCTTTGGCTGTCACTGCATCTGTCAATGGCTTGAAGCCCATCTCCTCAACCTTAGCATTGGTTTCCTTAACTGGCTTAAGTTTGATGCTGTCGAGACGCTTCATCTCATTGTCAAATTGATTTTTCTTGATTTCAAAACGAGCCCAGCGTTCATCGTCAACAAGCCCAATCTCGCGTCCCATCTCTGTCAAACGCATATCGGCATTGTCATGACGGAGGATGAGACGGTATTCAGCACGACTGGTCAAGAGACGGTAAGGTTCAATGGTGCCCTTGGTCACCAAGTCGTCAATCATCACCCCGATATAACCGTCACTGCGCTTCAAAATCAATTCAGGCTTGCCTTGGATTTTCAGAGCCGCATTGATACCCGCGATAATCCCTTGGCCAGCAGCTTCTTCGTAACCTGACGTTCCATTTGTCTGACCAGCAGTGAAGAGACCTGAGATTTCTTGGTTTCCAAAGTCGCACGCAACTGGTGAGGCAAGACCATGTCATACTCAATGGCATAACCTGTTCGCATCATCTCAGCATTTTCCAAACCTTTGATGGAATGAACCAGCTCACGCTGGACGTCCTCAGGCAGACTGGTTGAAAGACCTTGGACATAGACTTCCTCTGTATTGCGCCCTTCTGGCTCAAGGAAGAGTTGGTGGCGTTCCTTGTCCGCAAAGCGCACAATCTTGTCCTCAATCGATGGACAGTAGCGAGGTCCCACTCCCTTGACCACACCTGTAAACATAGGCGCACGGTGGAGATTGTTTTGGATAATCTCATGACTGGTACCGTTGGTATAGGTCAACCAGCATGGTACTTGGTCTTTGACATAGTCCTCATCACGCGAAGTGTATGAGAAGTGATTCGGCGCTTCGTCCCCTGGCTGAATCTCTGTCACATCGTAGTTGATAGAGGAAGCCTTGACACGTGGAGGAGTTCCTGTCTTGAAACGACCGATTTCGAGGCCCAGTTCCTTGAGATTGTCAGCAAGGTTAATAGAAGCTAGGCTATGGTTAGGACCTGACGAATACTTGAGATCCCCGATGATGATTTCTCCACGGAGGGCAGTCCCCGTTGTCACAATTACAGCCTTAGCAGCATACTCTTGATGGGTCGCCGTCCGCACACCAACAACCTTACCATCTTCCACCAAAATCTCATCAATCATGGTTTGACGAAGGGTCAGATTTTCTTGATTCTCAACTGTCTTGCGCATTTCCTTAGAGTAAAGCTCCTTGTCAGCCTGCGCACGAAGGGCGCGAACAGCAGGTCCTTTCCCTGTGTTGAGCATCTTCATCTGGATGTAAGTCTTGTCAATATTCTTGGCCATTTCACCACCAAGGGCATCGACTTCACGCACAACAATCCCCCTTGGCAGAGCCACCGATAGAAGGGTTACAAGGCATGAAAGCCAGCATTTCAATGTTGATGGTCGCAAGCAAGACCTTACAGCCCATACGGCTGGCAGCTAAGGAAGCCTCGACCCCAGCGTGCCCCGCACCGATTACAATAATATCGTATTCTTCTGTAAAATTATAAGTCATTTCTTAACCTTTCAAAAATTTCTCGCAAATAAGGAACTAACTTCTCCTCCTCTAGAGCTTGAGCCATAGTAACCCATTTAAAGTGCGTATGCTCTTCAGGATCTAATCTAATAATTGGCTTCTCCCCAACCCACTCTGCTTTATAAACTAAGCGAGTAAAGACAGTATCCTTAGAGGTATCCAGTTGACTATCTTCGTGAAGAAGATTGAGCGAACTGCTGTCTAGCCTAACTCCCGCTTCTTCAACACATTCTCTAAGAGCTCCATCTCGCGGAAGTTCACCCTTTTCAACCCCGCCACCAGGAATATCCCAGTAAGTTGGATAAACGTTGGGTTCTCCTCTTTTAATTTCCGAACGCTGAATGAGCAAATAATCATCGCCACTATAAACAAGTACATGGGCAATAAGCTTAACCATCATTTTCTCTCCTATTCCTCAAGATGAATGTGTCTTAGTTGGCCGTCCCAATCCGGCAGGGCTGTTTTTAAAAAGGCTGGAACTAGTTGAATATTCTGGAGCTGATCCAAATCAATCCACTCACAGGGCTGCCTTTTTTCATCTTCCTGCATGGTCAATGGGGCATCCTCAAGCAAGTTCACCAGATAATGAAACTCAATGTTGTGATAGGAAACACCGTCCTGTTCAAAACGATTTTCGACCACAAAAGCTAGCTGCCCAGCTTGAGCTTTGACACCCAGCTCTTCCCTCACTTCACGAACTACCGCTTCTTCCGTGCTTTCGTTAACTTGGATCGCACCGCCGATAGTGTAATACTTTCCCTTATCTTTGGTGACTAGAAGCTTGTCATTTTGGAGAATCAAGGCTGTCGCCCGAACGCCAAAAACCGTATTGTCTACTTTTGTCCGAAAATCTTGCTGAGTCATCTCTTTCCTTTCCCTCAAACGACACAAAAACAGTCAAAACTCCAGAGAAGTGCAGGACAAAAAAGCCTGCAACATCCATGAGCTTTGACCATCATTTCTATTGCTTTTATTATTGTAGCAAATTGAGAAAATTTGTCAATCTATATGTACTGACAAACCTGTCCATCGCGGTAAGCATTGTCAATCAAACCGCCACCGAGACACTCATCGCCATCGTAAAAGACAACGGCCTGTCCTGGTGTGATAGCCCGTTGTGGCTCCGCAAAGATGACCTCTGCCTTGTCTCCTTTGACATGGACGGTCACCTTAGAATCAGGCTGACGGTAGCGGAATTTAGCCGTACATTCTAGCGTAAATTCCTCTGGCATCTCACGAGTAAAGTGGACTTGACTGGCCTCTAAGCTGGTTGACATGAGCGAATCATGATAAAAACCTTGTCCGACATAGAGGATATTCTTGCTTAGGTCTTTTCCGACAACGAACCAAGGAGCATTGTCACCACCGTGTTGCCCACCGATACCGAGACCACCACGCTGACCAATCGTATAGTACATGAGGCCAGCATGCTCACCTATATCGCGACCATCCACAGTCATCATGCGACCAGGCTGAGCTGGCAGGTAGTTACTGAGGAAGTTTTTAAAGTTCTTTTCTCCGATGAAGCAAATCCCTGTCGAGTCTTTCTTCTTAGCAGTCGCAAGTCCTGCTTCTTCAGCTAGTCTGCGAACTTCAGGCTTTTCCAAATGCCCCAATGGGAACATGGTTTTTTGGAGTTGTTCTTGCGAAAGTTGACTGAGGAAATAGGTCTGATCCTTGCCATTGTCCACGCCACGAAGCATATGAACAATACCATCCTCATCACGCGCCACTCGAGCATAATGCCCCGTCGCTACATAGTCTGCCCCCAAGGTCATAGCATAGTCCAAAAAGGCCTTGAACTTGATTTCCTTGTTACACATAACATCTGGATTTGGCGTGCGCCCTGCACGGTATTCCGCTAGGAAATACTCAAAAACGCGGTCCCAGTACTCTTTTTCAAAATTGACAGAGTAGTAGGGAATGCCAATCTGGTCTGCCACCGCAGCCACATCCTTATAATCTTCGGTCGCCGTACAGACGCCGTTTTCATCTGTGTCATCCCAGTTCTTCATGAAGATACCGATCACATCGTAGCCCTGCTCCTTGAGCAAGAGAGCCGTCACTGACGAATCAACACCACCACTCATCCCCACGACAACACGTGTTTTAGAGTTATCACTCATGATAAGTCTCCCATCTATTCGTTTATTCACGATTGAAGGTCGTGTGTGCTTCAACGATTGAAGGTCGCTTGAGCAGTATTCATTATAACACGCTTGGTTGGAGAAGACAAGAAAGAGGCTGATAAATCATCTCAGCCGCTCTTTCTTACTTTGCAAATGAATCAATTTTCCCCTTTAAGTTCTTTCTTCGCTTGTTCTATCTGGTATTTCACTTGCTCAAAGCCGGTTCCTCCTAAGGAATTCCGTCTCTGAACAGCGGTTTCTGGGCGCAAGTAGATATAAATATCCTCTTCAATCAAGGGATGGTAGACTTGCAACTCCTTCAAATCCCAATCTTGGATATTTTTATCATGCTTGATAGAGTCTAGAACCAATTTCCCTACTATTTCATGCGCTTCTCTAAAGGGGAGGCCTTTTTTTCTGCCAAATAATCTGCCAGTTCGGTCGCATTCGAAAAAAATCATTCTCTGTGGATTGCTGCATTTTGGCCTTATTAACCTGCATGCTCGATAGCATACCTGCCAACACATCTAGAGAATTTAAAATCGTTTCTACTGTATCAAACATGCCTTCCTTGTCCTCTTGCAAATCCTTATTATAGGCCAGAGGCAACGACTTCGTGACGGTCAATAGTCCAAGCAAGTTCCCGTAAACTCGTCCTGTCTTCCCTCGAATCAATTCGGCCATATCAGGATTTTTCTTCTGGGGCATGATAGATGAACCCGTTGAAAAGCTATCAGACAAGCTAATGTACTGATACTCAAAACTGCACCAATTGATGATTTCCTCACAAAAACGACTCATATGCATCATCAAAATGCTGGCATTTGACAGAAATTCTAAGATAAAATCACGGTCACTCACGGCATCCAAGGAATTGGTATAGGGTTGTTGGAAACCCAGTAAATCACTCGATAATTGACGATTGATTGGAAAAGTTGTCCCCGCCAAGGCAGCCGCACCCAGTGGAGATAGGTCCGTATGTTTCAAGTTAAATGCGAATCGCTCGCTGTCCCTTTGAAACATATTGTAATAAGCCATGAGATGGTGGGCAAAACTAATCGGTTGGGCGTGCTGTAAATGGGTATAGCCTGGCATGATGGTTTCCACATGTTTTTCAGCCAAATCCAGCAAAACACTGTTCAGGTTCGCCAACTTATCCAAGACATGTCCAAGCTGCTCCTTTAGATATAAGTGCATATCCGTTGCGACTTGGTCATTCCGAGAACGAGCCGTGTGCAATTTCCCAGCCAGAGGACCGATTTTCTCTGTCAGCAACACTTCCATATTCATATGAATATCTTCATTTGCAATATCAAAATGAAGCTCTCCCGCCTCTAAATCTCGCAACAAATCTTTCAGACCATCTTGGATCTGCTCTGCCTCTTCCAAGCTCAAAATGCCAGTCTGTCCTAGCATTTGAACATGAGCTAGGGAACCCATCAAATCAAATTTTGCCAGCTGGTGGTCAAAGGAAATACTCGCACCGAACTGTTCTACCCACTCTTCCACAGTGCCTTCAAATCGACCACCCCATAATTTTGTATTTTTCGACATATCCTGTCGTCCCTTTCTATCGCGTCACTACTCAACATTTTTCTGAACTTCTGAATAAACCTTAGTCGGAAGCCCCCAAAGCTTGATAAATCCAACAGCCGCATCTTGGTCAAAGGTATCTGCACTAGTATAAGTCGCCAAATTTTCATCGTAAAGAGAATTTGGAGATTTCCGAGCCACTACCTGAGCATTCCCCTTATAGAGTTTAACTTTTGCAGTTCCATTGACAACTTTCTGTGTCTCCTTGATATAGGCTATCAAAGCCTGAGTTGCTGGGCTAAACCACAAGGCATTATAGATGAGATTGGACAACTCATTTTCGATAATAGGTTTGAAATGAGCCACTTCTCTCACAAGAGTCAAGTCCTCAATCTCCTTATGAGCTGCCAATAAAGTCACAGCACCTGGGCACTCATAAATCTCTCTTGACTTAATACCGACTAGGCGATTTTCCACATGGTCAATACGACCAACACCGTGTTTGCCCGCAATTTCATTTAGCTTTTGAATCAAATCCGCCACTTTCATCTTCTCTCCATTGAGGGATATGGGCGCCCCGCAACTAAACTCAATGTCAATAAATTCTGGACTGTCTGGTGCCTCTTCTGGAGAAGATGTGATTCCAAACGCTTCTTCTGGCGCTTGGTTCCAAGGATTTTCCAAGACACCACATTCATTTGCACGTCCCCAAAGATTTTGGTCAATAGAGTAAGGATTGTCAAGGTCAGCTGGAACTGGAACGCCGTTTTCCTTGGCATATTGGATTTCTTCTTCACGAGACCATTTCCACTCACGAACAGGTGCAACTACCTTTAAATTGGGATCCAAAGCTGCAATAGAGACTTCAAACCGAACTTGGTCGTTTCCCTTACCTGTGCAACCATGAGCAATTGTGGTTGCCCCCGTCTGATGAGCTATTTCAACGAGTTTTTTTGAAATAAGAGGGCGACTCAGAGCAGATACTAAGGGGGTACTTTTGTTCATAGTAGGCATGAGCCTGAAGGGCCACTAAAACATAGTCATTAGCAAATTCTTCCTTAACATCAATGACATAAGACTCTACAGCCCCAACCTTGAGAGCTTTATCGTGGATGAACTCCAAATCTTTTCCCTCACCCACATCCATACAAACAGCAATCACATCATAGTCTTTTTTTAACCATGTAATCGCAACTGATGTATCCAATCCACCTGAATAGGCTAAAATAACTTTTTCCTTACTCATTTCTCTTCCTTCTTTCTATTTTTCGATAGAGGCTTTAAAAGCATCGTCAATCAATTTGTCCAACTCCCCAGAATCCTTCAACTTCTGGATGGTTTTGTCAACCGCCTCTTTTAATTCTTTACTGTCTTTTTTCATCGCAACAGCGTAGGAATCTTCTTTGTCATTGTCAACATCAAACTCAGCGATGGCTAGGTCTGGATTATTCTCTACAAATCCTTTCGCCACTGGTTCCTCAAAGATAAGAGCATCCAGTTGCCCTGATTTCAAATCTGTTATCAAATTTCCATTTTTAGGAAGTGAAACGAGAGAAGAATTCTGCAAAGTTTCTTTGACCAAAGTCTCCTGGATAGAACCTTTCTGCGCTCCAACCTTTTTCTGAGCCAAATCCTTGACTGATTGGTAATTCGTTAATTCAGATTTTCTTACAATCACCTTATTTTTCGAAGTGTAGTAGGGAATTGAAAAATCGTAAACTTGACTTCTCTCCTCCGTTTTAGAAACACCTGATATGGCAAGATCGGCCTTGCCTGAATCAAGACTAGCTAGTACATTGTCAAAACTCATTGGAGAGAATTCCACTTCCACACCTAGCTCCTTTGCGATGGCTTTGGCTAGCTCAACATCTGAACCTACAATCTGATTTTTTCCATCGACCAATTTCTGGTATTCAAATGGAGCAAACTCTGGATTTAGGGCCACCACCAATTTTCCTTTAGCCTTAATGCCTTCAACACCTTGGGACTGACTGTTACTACAAGCAAATAATAAGGGAAACATAAGCAAACCAAACATCGTCATCAGCACCTTCTTTACTTTATTCATAGAAAACCTCCTCTTATTTTTATACTTTTAAATTGTATAAATAATACACTTATCAACCTCGTTTGTCAAGTCAAAACTGTATTTTTATTCCACTTCAATCAAGAAAATTCTTATTATATGATATATTTTTACATATAATAAAGCTTTATTTATACTATTTGAGTTTTTAAGACAATTTAAAAACATTGCATTGAATTCATACAAAAAGATCATTCTGAAAAGATATTTACACTTTTTTTGTTCTAGCAAAAAACAAAAAGAGTCCTAAAGGACTCTCAGAACGTAAACAAACCCTATCAGAGTTGCAAAATTGCTCTTTTGAAGGTTGGCTATTATATAGTAGAAACTCTTAGGAATGCTGATATAATGCTATTTTTTTAAGAGTTTTCTACTTTCTCTAGTAAAAGAAAAAGATTGAAGAAAATTGTCCAAAATGGACTTTTTCTTCAATCTGGACACTTTTTCAAATCCAAACTATTCTTTATAGAAAAAAACTTCCTATAAAATCGAGCAATAGTTAAAATACAAACAAATATAATTCCCAAAATAGATAATACTATGTTCACAAAAACTCATTTCAGAACCTATAACATAGATATGAAAAAGAGGGCTAGTCCTACACATAGAGACAATAGATAACTAATAAATCTTATCTCACCAATTCCTGCAAAAAAATATTTCATGTAACGATTCTCCATTTGCTCCATTAAATCAGTTTTTATTTTTAGAGTAGCATAAAATAAGCAATCCTTCAATAAAAAAACCATTGGCGAAATACTATTCTAAAGCATTGATAGCTCAGATTTCTCAGAATAGAGCTGTCCAAACTATCGAACAGCTCAAATACATATATATCCATGCAATTCTAAACTTAGAATTGCTATAAAATAAATGTTTTATGAGTATTCTAGGTCTTTGACTGCTTAAAATTTTACGTTCTGAAGGATTCTAAAGCTAGAATAGCTCAAAAATCACGAGAACTAAGGTATTTGAAGCTTAAGAGTCATACGTTCTCCATAGGATTTCTCCATTCTTATTAAGCCTAATTAAAATGTATTCCTAATAAGTGATCGTCGACTGTGTTTATAGCACTTAGTTCCCTAGATAAGACTATTTCCCTTTATCATATCTGATTTTAAGCTATTCTAAGACTTAACCTATGTTTCTATTAATTACTATTTTTTTAAATAATTCGTATTCCTTTTCTTTGATAAATGGAACTGAAAAAAATTAGAGAAAAAGAAGTAAAACTGAAAACAAATAGCCTGCTTTTTGAATCACTAAAAGATATCCTAAAAACAAGTAAACTATAACATCCAATGCGAAAAGAAAAAAATATTCTCCTCTTCATTAAAAGTACTTGTGTCAAATAATCTGATGAATAAAAAAATTTTATCGTAGTATCTACACAAATTTTTTTATCAAAAAGATAAGAGTCAGTACATGATTATCAACTGTACCATGAAGAATAAATGGAAATATGGTTAATATGAAACTAGAAATCTCTAAGTATTTTATCCGAGGAGATTGAGACACCTTGCTTTTTGAACTGACTAATTTTTTTATATTCGTTAGTCAATTTAGTATCAAAATCTTTACCAATTAAATGAAAGATTGCTAACTCTAGGATAAAAAAACACTTATTAATACGATATAAGTGAAAAAAACTTTCTGGGAAAAAAATTTATTGATTAAAAATTGGGAAACTCATTAACAGAACCGAATTTATGGCTAGACAGATAGATACTATTTTTATTTTTTTCACAGAATATAGAGGCAGTGATACTATTGAGTAGATAAAAGCTAAAAAAATAAGCAAAAAAATACTCCGTGTCATTTATAATCCCCTTGAATGATAAAAAAATATACATCCAACATACGATAATGTGTATTTTACGAATTTTATCTACACTACTCATCCTTTTTTTCCTCTTATCTTTGGTTCCATTTTTTTAAACTATGTCAACCTTTTTTTCACAGATTTATTTTTAGATTTCTTTTTTTACTTTTTTTATACTACTATGATACAATATTTTTTTAATCAATTTCAATTTATTGTTAACTTTTTTTTCACAAATAAGGAGGAAATCATGCGCTACGATTTTGGAAAGGTCTATAAAGAAATACGTGAGTCAAAAGGACTGACTCAGGAGGAGGTCTGTGGGGGTATTCTCTCAAGAACCAGCCTATCAAAAATAGAAAGTGGTAAGACAACTCCTAAATATGAGAATATGGAATTTCTTCTCTGGCAAGTCAATATGACCTTTGAAGAGTTTGACTATATCTGCCAACTTTATCAACCAAGTCAACGCACAGAAATTATGCAAACCTATCTCAATATGAGCTCAATCCTAGGGACTAGTGAACTCGAAACTATTTCAAAAATGTCAAGACTACCTCAAAACTCACCACGACCTCCCCATCAAAGAGATACGAGATATGCTAGAAATTGTCATTTATATCCGCCAAAATGGGACTAAAAAACTGTCAATCGAAGTTAACAATACTGTAAAGAAGCTATGGAGGAAGATAGAAAAGCAGGACATTTGGTACGAGAATGACTTAAAAATCCTCAATACCATTCTCTTTACCTTTCCTATAGAGCATATCCATCTCATCACTGGAAAAATCTTGCGACGCTTAGAAGTCTATAAAAACTATCAACATTTATATGACTTGCGAATGGCAATCCTACTCAATCTATCTACCATATACTTGTACAATCAAGATAGAAGTATGTGTCAACAAATCTGCTACACTTTACTGGAGGATGCCAAGAACAAGAAAAGCTACGATAGGCTTGCTATCTGCTATGTCCGTATTGGGATTTGTACGGATGATGCTAAACTTATTCAAAAAGGATTCTCCCTTCTGGAGCTAACCTATGAAACCTCCATGCTGTCTCACCTCAAAAAAGAAGTTGACACTTATTATCAAGCAAAGAAAATCTAAAAAAGTCGAGGGGTTTCCTCGACTTTTCATATTATTCTGTTAGTTATTTCTTAATACCAACCGTTGTTAAGCCAGAAGTTCTTAGCAGCTGTCCATGAACCGTAACGTCCTGCAACATAGGCATCTGCTACACGTTCTTGGTTTTCAGCTGAGTAGTCACCGTTCAAGTATGAATCTGTCAATTGGTAACGTCCGATGTAACGCCCGTTTGTAGCTGTGTAGCTACCGCCTGATTCTTTTTGAGCGATCCATTCTTTGGCTTCTGCTTCAGAACCACTTACAGTTGAAGCTGTGTAACTTTCTTCTTCATAAGAAGTGCTGGTTGTAGCAGCTGGCGCTTCGTAAGTTGTTGTTTCAGTTATTTCTTCGTAAGTCGTAGTCTCTTCGATTGTTTCTCCTGTTGCAGCTGGGGCTTCATAAGTTTTCGCAGCTGGAGCTGTCCCTTCGATGACCAAAACTTGATCCACAAAGATCAGATGAATATCCTCTATCTTGTTTTTTTCTGCCAATTTTTCAACAGTGGTGTTGTACTTCTCAGCGATTTCTGAAAGAGTGTCACCTGGTTTAACTGTATAAGTGATTGTTTCATCTGCAAAAGCAAGTGATGGTGCAAGGAAAGCAAGGAAAGTTGCTGCTCCTGCAAGAGTTAATTTGATTTTTTTAGTTGTTAATGTCATTTCTAAAAAAATTCTCCTTTTTACTATGCTTCTATCATACCGTTTGAATATTACCGTTTCTTGACGGTTTCGTGTAGAAATATTACAAAAAAATATTTTTATATTTACTGAAACATTGATATTTTTTTGTCATAAAAGACAAGATTTTATACCATTTTTTTATCCATTTTTTTCAGTTTTATAAGGGAAATAAGCACAGAACTTCATTCTTTGATATAATAGAAACAAGAATCTTTGTAAGGGGAAACAGATGCACTCACTTCGTTTTCAATCTGTCTTTGATATTATCGGCCCTGTCATGATTGGCCCATCAAGCAGCCATACTGCTGGTGCTGTTCGTATCGGAAAAATCGTGTCTTCCATCTTTGGTGATAGACCGACAGAGGTGGAATTCCAACTATTTAATTCATTTGCCAAGACCTACCGTGGCCATGGAACTGACCTAGCTCTCGTTGCTGGAATTTTAGGCATGGATACGGATGATCCTGACATTCCCAATAGCCTTGAGATTGCTCATAAGCGTGGTATCAAGATTGTCTGGACCATTCAGAAAGACAGCAACGCTCCTCATCCTAACACCACTAAGATCACTGTGAAGAATGAACACAAATCCATTAGTGTGACAGGAATTTCCATTGGTGGGGGAAATATCCAAGTTACGGAACTTAATGGTTTTGCCGTTTCTCTCAACATGAATACCCCGACCATCATCATCGTGCATCAGGATGTTCCGGGGATGATTGCCCATGTTACTGAAGCCCTCTCTCGTTTCGATATCAACATCGCTCAGATGAATGTGACTCGGGAAAAAGCTGGAGAAAAAGCCATTATGATTATCGAAGTCGATAGTCGAAGTTGCGAAGAGGCGATTGAAGAAATCCGAAAAATCCCCCATCTACACAATGTCAATTTCTTCAAGTAGGAGGAAACATGTTTTATTCTATCAAAGAATTGGTCGAGCAGGCGAATCTAGACTTCCAAGGAAATGTCGCAGAACTCATGATCGCGACAGAATATGAACTGACTGGCCGGGAACGTGCAGAAGTTCTTCTCCTCATGGAGCGCAATCTAGAAGTCATGAAAGCCTCTGTTGAGCTCGGTCTTAGTGAAAACAAATCTCGTAGTGGCCTAACGGGTGGCGATGCAGCCAAGCTAGATCGCCATCTCAAAAGTGGCAAGGCCTTGTCTGACTTTACCATCCTATCAGCTGCCCGAAATGCCATCGCGGTCAATGAACACAACGCTAAAATGGGCTTGGTCTGCGCCACTCCAACCGCAGGAAGTGCTGGCTGTCTGCCTGCCGTTCTTACTGCAGCTATTCAAAAACTTGACCTCAGCCACGAAGAACAGCTGGATTTCCTCTTTGCCGCGGGTGCCTTTGGATTGGTTATCGCAAACAACGCTTCTATTTCAGGTGCTGAAGGTGGCTGCCAGGCCGAAGTTGGCTCTGCCTCTGCCATGAGTGCCGCAGCCTTAACCTTGGCTGCAGGTGGAACGCCCTATCAAGCTAGCCAAGCCATCGCTTTTGTCATTAAAAATATGCTAGGTCTCATCTGTGACCCCGTCGCTGGTTTGGTCGAGGTTCCCTGTGTCAAGCGCAATGCCATGGGAGCCAGCTTTGCCTTTATCGCGGCTGATATGGCCTTGGCAGGTATCGAGTCTAAGATCCCTGTTGACGAAGTCATCGATGCCATGTACCAAGTCGGATCGAGCCTCCCAACTGCCTTCCGAGAAACGGCTGAAGGTGGACTCGCAGCCACCCCTACTGGCCGTCGCCTACAAAAAGAAATCTTCGGAGAATAACCTTATCTAATAGGAGAAACTATGTCATCAATCTCAGCCATCTTTTTCGATCTAGACGGAACTCTGGTTGACAGTTCCATCGGAATCCACAATTCCTTTACTCATACCTTTGAACAACTAGGAGTTCCGACTCCTGATGCTAAAACAATTCGTGGTTTCATGGGTCCACCACTTGAAAGTAGTTTTGCAACTTGTCTCCCAAAGGAGCAAATCTCGGAAGCTGTTCAAACCTACCGTTCTTACTACAAGAAAAAAGGGATCCACGAAGCGCAGCTCTTCCCCAAAATAACGGAATTGCTTCAAGAACTCTCACAAACCTATCCTCTCTATATCACCACAACAAAGAATACTCCTACTGCTCATGATATGACTAAAAATCTGGGAATCTATCATTTCTTTGACGGCATTTACGGTTCTAGTCCTGAAACACCACACAAGGCGGATGTCATCCGTTATGCCTTGCAGACACATCAACTCCCTGCAGACCAAGTCCTCATCATCGGGGACACCAAATTTGATATGATCGGAGCCCAAGAAACTGGCATTAAAAAGTTCGCTGTCACTTGGGGATTTGGAGAAGAGGCTGATTTACTCAGCTATCAACCCGACTGGATTGCCCATACAATCGATGATATCATCAGTCAGCTATAACAAGCTAATAGCTTCAAACTACAGAGTAAAAAGACCAAGGTTCTGTCTATACAAAACCTTGGTCTTTGATTTATGTTTAATTGTATGAGTCACTCTTACTCAATATGAGTTGTTTCATTTGCAAGGAAATGATCGCTTCTTTAAGCTCATCTCCACTGAGTGAACGGAACTCCTCAATTTTCTGATTGATGGCTTCTAGTGGCATGACATTTACCTTACCAACGAAAATCTTGTCCATGACTTGGTTATCAACCAATTCGGTCGAAACCAAGAGTTCCTCATAGAGTTTTTCACCTGGTCGGATACCGACTTCAACGATTGGAATTTCACTTTCCGTGTGCCCACTTAGAAGCACCATTTTCTTAGCCAAGTCATAGATCTTGACTGGTTTGCCCATATCGAGGATAAAGACTTCTCCGTCCTTGGCATAAGCGCCAGCATGGATTACCAGACGGCTAGCCTCTGGAATGGTCATGAAGTAACGTGTCATACGGAAGTCTGTCACTGTTACAGGACCACCTTCAGCAATCTGGCGTTCAAAGACAGGAATCACGCTACCACGACTACCGAGAACATTCCCAAAACGAACTGCGCAGTAGGTTGATTTGCTACGTTGGTTAAAGCCAGTGACAATCAATTCTGCCACGCGCTTGGTTGCGCCCATAACATTCGGTGGATTGACCGCCTTGTCTGTCGAAATCATAACCATCTTAGGTACTTTGGCTGCATCAACAGCCTTGGCAACATTGTAGGTTCCGAGGATATTGTTCTTGAAGGCTTCTTTTGGATTGCGTTCCATCATCGGAACGTGTTTGTGAGCAGCAGCATGGTAAACGATGGCTGGTTTGTACTGTTCAAATACCTGTAGAAGGCGATCATAGTCCTGAATATCTGCAATGACAGGAACATAATCAATCCCTTGGAATGTACGGATCAATTCATGATAAACGAGGTAGATGGAATTTTCGCCATGTCCCAGCAAGATGATACGTTCTGGATTGAAGCGGCTAACCTGACGACAAATCTCTGAACCAATCGAACCACCAGCTCCTGTCACCAAGATAGTCTTGCCTGTAAGCTCTGCACCCAGACGGGATTCGTCAAGACGAATTTCCTGACGCCCCAAAAGGTCTGTGATGTCAATTTTCTGGAAGCCACTACCTGGTTGGTGAAGCCCCTGAACAACTGTCTCAACCTTAGGCATCTTGTAACATTTGATGCCTAATTTATTACACATCTGCAGGATACGTTCGTACTCTGACGGGTCAAGTGAAGGGATGGCTACGATGACACGCTCGATTTGGTGACGTTTAGCCAATTCAGGCAGATTATCATAAGAGCCCAAAACTGGGATTCCACCTAGTTTTTGCCCTTTTTTCTTTTCATCGTTGTCCAAAATCCCCACTAACTCGAGGTCACTAGTTGGGTGTTGATAGCTATTCATAAAGAGAGCACCACCGTCGCCAGCACCAATCAAAAAAGTACGACGGTGTTCGCCATCCCCACTACCCTGCTTGCGCTTAGAATAAATCAACTGCCAAGTGATACGAGGGAGCAAGATCAGGAAGGTACTCAATAAAATAAAGAGTATGATGAACCGGATAGAAAATAGAGGAAGAAAGGCGTAGCAAAGTCCGTAAGAGACAATGCTACTAACGGTTACGCCAAAAAAGATTTTTAAGAAATCCGTAATCTTGCTGTAACGACTAATACTCGCATTGAGCCCCCAAAATCCAATCATGATTTGATAGAAGAGGAAGGCCAAACCAGTATAGATAACATAGTCTACAGGCGCTGGGTTAATCAAGCCATAAAGAGAATGTAGGACACAATGATGGAAACCACCATACTAACAATGTCAAATACACCCCAAAACACCTGTTTTTGCTGTTTATTTAAAATTTCAACCAGATCAATCACGTAATCTGTTAGTTTTTTATTCATAGGAATTTACTCCCCCTTAAAAGAGTCAGATGATACTATTGTTATGATAACCTGAACCGTTCAGTCTATCAGGCTTACTTTCTCTTTCTTAAAAGCTTAACGAAGATAAACTGACGTACAAAACCTGGACAAAGTGCGACGACCGCCTGAATGGCAATGCTTTTCGCATATTCCATGTAGGAAATTTGCCCTCGCTCAAGCATGCGCTGACGAGCCTGACGATAGAGTTTGAGGTAGCGCAAACCACCTCGACGTTCAAACATTCCTGCACCGACACGAACCTTACACAAGATCTGATCCAGGTTTCCAGTCTTAGCTCCTGCGGCAATCATATTGAGCCAGAGGAGATCATCCTCCATATAAAGCCCATCTTCGTAGTTGCCTGCCTTGAGAACCATGTCCTTCTTGAACATCACTGTCATGTGGTTAAAGGCACTTCTCATCCTTTGGTAAGCCACAATGTCTGCGTGCTGAGTTGGGACACGACGGTAAGAAACAATCTCGTCAGGGTTGTCAATAAATTCTGCAATATGCCCACCTAAGAGGTCCAGATTTTCCTCTTCCATTAGTTGGACTTGCTTTTCAAAGCGGTCAGCTACCGCTATATCATCTGTATCCATGCGAGCGATGATATCATACTGACACTGTAACACACCGTATCGAAGAGCCAAACCTAAACCTTGATTTTCTTCTAAGGGGCAACGCTTAACTGGAATCTCTGACTGAGCTTCCACTTCATCTAGCACCTGATAGAGTTCTGGTGTAAGAGGCCCATCCTCTACGAGAACAATCTCACTTGGTTTCAAGGTCTGGTTTTGAACACTTTTGATGGCATCTCTCAAAAATGTCGGATTTTCCTTTACATAGACCGACATCAAGACGCTGATTTTTTGCTTTTCAGACACAGTTTTTCTCCAATTTATAGATTTCCTTCCACTATTTTATCACAAAATTTCCTAGTTTCCTATTTTTTTATATCAAATCAAGGAAAAATTCTAGTAAAGAGATCCGTCTCCTTTCACTCTATTTTTCAGTTAAATCGTTCTAGCTTTCTTAGCAGTCCTCTCCTTGACATTATAAGAAAAAAAACTTAAAATAAGCTGTTATTAAAATCATCCCATCGAGGTTTTTATGAAAAAACAATCACTCTTTTTTGTTCTGGGAATTGTCTTAATCGGAACTGTTTTACGCTCTCCTTTTACTGCTTTACCAACTATTTTAGGAGACATTGCTCAGGGGCTAGGAGTCGAGGTCAGTTCTCTCGGGATTTTAACCAGTCTCCCTCTCTTGATGTTTGCTCTTTTCTCTGCTTTTGCAAGTCGCTTGGCGCAAAAGATTGGACTAGAGCATCTCTTTACCTACTGTATCCTTCTCTTAACTGTTGGTTCTGTCATTCGTATCTTTAACCTTCCTCTTCTCTATCTAGGGACCTTGATTGTCGGAGCGAGCATTGCTATTTTCAATGTTCTTCTCCCCAGTATGATTCAAGCAAATCAGCCTCAAAAAATCAGTCTCCTAACAACTCTTTATGTCACTGCTATGGGGATTTCGACAGCTATTGCCTCCTATCTATCTGTCCCTATCACCCAAGCTAGTTCTTGGAAAGGTCTCATCCTTATACTCAGCTTTCTCTGTCTGATCACTCTGCTAGTCTGGTTGCCAAATCATCGCCACAACCACTATCTAGAAGGCCAGCAAGAAAAGAAATCGAAAGAAAATATTCTAAAAAGCAAATCTGTCTGGGCCATCATTGTCTTTGGCGGTCTTCAGTCCTTGCTCTTTTATACAAGTATGACCTGGTTGCCAACTATGGCTATTAGTGCTGGTCTTTCTAATAGCGATGCGGCTCTTCTTGCTTCTATCTTTTCGCTGATCAGCATTCCTTTTTCCATGACCATCCCAAGTCTGACGACTCGTTTGTCAGACGGTCACCGTCAAATCATGCTAACCATTATCTCTATCGCTGGTATGATAGGAATTGCCATGCTCTTGTATCCAAGCAGTAACTTCCTCTACTGGCTAGTAGCCCACCTCTTGATTGGGACTGCTTGTAGCGCCCTCTTTCCTTATCTCATGGTTTGCTTCTCACTTAAGACCAGCTCTCCGAAAAAGACAGCTCAGCTGTCAGGACTAGCACAAACAGGGGGCTACATCTTAGCAGCTTTTGGTCCTACCTTGTTTGGTTATAGTTTTGATCTTTTCCAATCTTGGGTTCCAGCTGTCCTTGCCCTTCTAGCCATCGATGTCATCATGACTATCTCACTCTTTATGGTGGATCGGGCGGATAAGATCCTTTAATTATTCTAAAATACTTCTCAGATATAAACAATGCAAAGCCAGACTCTGTCTGGTTTTTTTGGTGCTTATACCAACAAAAAGCATCATCCATCTGTTAGTAGAAAGTTGGCATTTTTGATATAATAAGATGTATAGAAACTAATTGTCATGCGAAAAATAAATTAGTTTATAAGACAGCTACTATTTCAAGCGAGGTACATAGAATGGATGAACAGAAATACAATTTGGTTCAAAGTTTAGCAGAGTTAGATGATCTCCTTAACTTATCAGCCAAGGAGATCGATAAGACTGCCTGTGAAGCTCTAGCAGAAAAATTAGAGAATTTACAGCAACAATTCCCTGAATCGCATGGTATAGCAGAAGCATTTGCCATGATTTTGTTCAATTTATCAATCAAGCAGACTGGGTTGAAGGAACGGATGGCTACTGCTAAAAAAATTAGAGAAATTGCAGCAAAAATTCCAGGATTCGCCTGATATAGCAGAAGCATTTGCCAGGATTTTGGTTAATTTATCAGTAGAGCAGACTGGGTTGAAGGAACTAGAGACTACTGCTAAAAAACTAGAGAAATTGCAGCAATAATTCCTTGAATCGCCTGATATAGCTTTGTCGTATGCCATGATTTTGTTCAATTTATCAACCGAGCAGACTGAGCTGAATAAACTTGAAGCTACTGCTAAGAAATTACAGGAATTGCAGCAAAAATTCCCTGAATCGCCTGATATAGCTTTGGAGTATGCTAAGATTTTGTTCAATTTATCAATCAAGCAGGCAGAGTTAAAAGAACGGGAGGCTACTGTTGCGAAATTACAGGTCTTGCAGCAACAATTCCCTGAATCGCCTGATATAGCAGAAGTGTATGCTATGACTTTGGCTAATTTATCAGACAAGCAGACTGAGTTGAAAGAGCGGGCGGCTACTGCTGAGAACTTACAGGTCTTGCAGCAACAATTCCCTGAATCGCCTGATATAGCAGAAATGTATGCTATGACTTTGTTCAATTTATCAACCAAGCAGACTGAGTTGAATGAACTGGTGACTACTGCTAAGAAATTAAAGGGATTGCATAAACATGAACGCTTCCAAGAATCTGAAGAGATTGCTTTTATATATGCTATGTTCTTAGCGAGCTTATTTGAACACCAAACAGAGTTAAGTGAACGTCTTCAAGCTACAAAAAAATAATTAAACAACTCTATGAACAATTCTCCACATTTATGTTACAAAATTTTGATGATCTATTTTTTAGTAATGAGAATGTTTGTGACAGCGAAAAGTACATGTTATTCAACTTTATCCTAAGGGAAGGTCTTTTAAATAATACTAAATATGCTATTTTACAAACATGGGTAAAGCGTTATAAAGAAGACTCGAGTGAACTAAGGAACTTGCTATCAATTTATCAACTTGTCCAAAAAATTAAGTATCAACTGGGACTAAAAGACGAAGATAAAAATCAGGTGCTTAAATTTGGCCATTACACCAAGGGGAGCACTCTCCAAATTATGTTAGATCAAGAGGAGAATGAAAAGAAGAAAAGTATTTTTTCAGTATCTGGGAAAACTCGCTTGTATAATGCTAATTATATGAATGATCCTGAAGAAGGAATCGTCATAGAAAAGATATTAGGCTTGGATAGACGAGATATATTGGAACCAAGCTCTTGGTTTTTAATGAGTTTTACAAACAAAACGGATGATCTGGCCATGTGGTCCCAGTATGGTGATGATGCCAAAGGCGTTTGTCTGGTACTTCGTGAAGATGATTTTTCTAGATTTACTTCCTTCAATGATGTTTCTTGGCGTCGAGAAAAAAGCTTTTTAGAATTCTCTGATAAGATGCATTTACTGAAATCTGAATTAAATAGTGGTTTTGAAAAATCTATCTTTCGGAGTGAAAGTGAAAATTCAGTCGATACTGTTAATGATGAGGTAACTGAACCGAATTCTATAGAAAAAAATAGTGATTCAAAAGGGAATCCTGATTATCTCTACCGAATTGCCTATGTTAAGCATATAGAGGAAAATTTAAAACTAGAACAAACTGAACTATTTGAGAAGTCGGAAATAGAAGAATTAGAAAAAAATTGTTGAATAGTTTAAAAGAAAAAAACTAGATATCGGTTCAAAAAAATTACGGAGGAGAACTATCAAAAATGCTATTGCTGAATGTATAGAAGAAATTCGCTACTTATTTAAATCTGTTGATTACAAATATGAAAAATGAACTTCGTATCTTACGCTATGCGAACCTAGATCCTAGCAATAAGGAAATCAAAATTGACAAAAACTTCTGGGGTAGGTAAACTTTATGTAGAACGAAAAAAATTCCATTCAAATCGGTGAAGTCATTTTTCGGTCCTAAGTTTCCAAATCCTGAGTACGTGACTCCTCTATTAAAAACTTTTTAGATAAGGAAATTAAGTATAAGAAATCTACGATAAAATTTAGATAAAGTCTGACAACATCCTCTAAACTCCTAGTTTTTTTACTAGGAGTTTTTTTATATAAAATTTTTTACACATATTTCTTGACAGGGCTTTCATATTGAGATACAATATATTTGAAAAGAGCATATATAAAATTTTTATATAATATAAAGGAGGTTTCCCATGTACTTCCCAACATCCTCTGCCTTGATTGAGTTTCTCATCTTGGCTGTACTGGAGCAGGGGGATTCTTATGGTTATGAGATTAGCCAAACCATTAAACTCATCGCCAATATCAAAGAATCTACGCTCTATCCTATTCTCAAAAAATTGGAAGCCAGTGGCTTTCTGACCACCTACTCTAGAGAGTTTCAGGGGCGTATGCGCAAATACTACTCCTTGACCAATCGGGGCGTAGAGCAGCTCGTTACTCTAAAGGAAGAGTGGACGCTCTATACCGAAACCGTCAACGGCATCATAGAAGGGAGTATCCGCCATGACAAGAACTGACTATCTGACTCAGTTAGAAACTTATCTCCATAAACTACCTGAAGCTGACCGCATCGAAGCCATGGACTACTTTAAGGAACTATTTGACGATGCAGGTCCAGAGGGCGAAGAAGAGCTCATCGCTAGTCTAGGAACCCCCAAAAGAAGCAGCTCATGATGTCCTCTCTAACCTCCTCGACAAGAAAGTCAATGAAGCACCTGCTCAAAAGAATGACCGCCAACTGCTACACATTGCCCTACTTGCCTTACTAGCAGCCCCTATCGGAATTCCTGTTGGAATTGCAATTATCTTAACCATTATCGGGCTTTTTTATCGCAGCTGCTTCCGTCATTCTAGCCTTCTTTACCGTCTCTGTGACAGGTATCCTACTAGGCGGACTCTTTATCGTAGAGAGCTTTAGTGTCCTAGTCGAAGCCAAATCTGCCTTTATCTTGATTTTCGGGGCTGGTTTGCTTGCTATCGGTGCTTCTTCTCTTGTTCTGCTAGGCATCTCCTATGTAGCTCGTTTCTTTGGCCTTCTAGTCGTCCGCTTGGTGCAATGGATTCTAAAAAAAGGAAAGAGAGGTGACAGACATGCGTAAATTGACGAAAGGATTTCTCATCTTTGGTGTGGTTTCTACAATCCTTGGTTTTATCATGATTATTGTAGGCGCCCAGTCCAATGGTATTCAAAGTTTGCTTGCCATGTCAAAAGACCCCGTCTATGACAATCGTATTGAAGAAGTAACCTTTGGAAGTGAAGTGGAAAAACTTGATTTGACCCTTGAGGAACATAGCCTAACCATCACAGAGTCTGTAGATGACAAGATCCATATCACCTATCATCCTTCGGTGTCTGGTCGTCACGATCTGACTACTGGCATGAGTGACAAAACACTGAGCGTCACTGACAAACAAGCCTCCCAACATCGTTTTCTCGGTTCAGGAATCGAAGGCCTACTCCGTATCGCCAGCAGCTATTCTCATCGTTTTAATGAAGTTATTCTCTCCCTACCTAAAGGAAGAAAGCTACAAGCTATCACCGTCTCAGCCAATCGTGGACAAACTAATATTCGTCAAGCCAACCTTGAAAATGCAACCATCAAAACAAAAGGCTATCTCTTAAGACTAACAGAAAGTTCTATCAAGAACAGCACATTAACGGCACCTCATATCATCAATATCTTTGATGCCGAATTGACAGATAGTCAGGTCAAGACGGAGGGAGCACACATCTATGCTGAAAATATCCAAGTTCACGGCAAGGTCGAGCTAGAGGCTTATTCCACTCTAACACTCATTCTCTCCCAGAAAGAGACCGACCGTATCAATCTAGAAATTTCTTCTCAGCATGGTGGTATCTATCGTCAACCCAAAGAAGAACATCGTGGACAAAAAGAGAATGTACTTGCCAACCCTTATAAAACGGAAAAAGCAGATATCAAGGACCTACTCATTGCAAAAGCCAACCAAGATATCTACCTACCAAAAGAAGAGTACTCTTCTCCATCTAGAAACCATTGACAAAAACGCTTTCATTTGCTAATCTAAAAATAGAAAAGTACCATAAAAAAGGAGGTTCCACCATGACACAAGAATGGTTTGAAAGTGCCGACCTAGAGAAGAAATCAGCTCAGACGAAATCGGAAATCCAACCCGACCAACCAGAGACTTCGGAAACTGTGGAGACTGAACCACAAACAAGCCAAGAAACACCTGTCTCACCTAAAGAGTTGGAAACGCATGAGGAGGACGCTCCCGAAATGATTGAGGAGACCCAAATCGAGGAAGAGGGAGAAGGGAAAGCTGAAGAGGAATACAACCAAGAAAACTCTGTAAAAGAGAAAAGTATCCTCAGCAAGGCTTTAGAGAGTCCTTACATCCCAGACATTGACCCCCGCAAAACTGCTCGATTCAAAGAAGAAATCGCACTATTTTGGACTTGGCTGCTGGATGCCATCCAAGAACCAACTGCCAGCAAGACTAGGGACCAAAAGCATCGTTATAGTGTCTTTGCCCTACTCACCTTGCTGTCGTCAATCAACCTTTTCTTTAGTATCTATCATGTCAAACGACTCTACTATGGCTATATGGTCTCTATTGCTAATAGTTCTCCTAACCAGCTCCCACCTTTAGATCTCTTTGCTGGACTTTCGATTCTGGTCGCTAGCGCTCTATTTTACTTTTCCATCATTTTGGGAGGCTTTACTGTCCGACGTGTGCTGGATCAGGAGAGTGACTTCACATTCCAAGAAGCCTTTAATCGGTATAGCAGACTCTTTGCTATCCCACTTGTCCTAACAGCTCTAGCAAGTTTCTTTGCACTCTTTGGTGGCTTACGATTTGCTGGCATCCTCACTCTTCTAAGCATGGCCATCTTTGCCCTTGGCAATCTCTTTGTGATTAGCAAGCCTAGTAAGACCAGTAGCCTCGACCCATTTTATCGATTCCTGCTAGCTGTCTTACTTGATGGCGCTATTCTCTTACCCTTCTTCATTGCAGAGCTAGCGCTAACAGTGGACTACCTTCGCATCCTGACATTCTTTTAACCAAAATCCCTGCCATTAGTCAATGACAGGGATTTTTATGCTTACTCTTTTTTGAACAATGTCTACTTGATGGTTGCCAATCCTTCAAAATCTTGTCCTAGGATGGGTTGAATTTCTAATTGATTGGCATCTAATCGCTGGTAAAATGCTTTTGGTAGTGACTCTAGAAATTTTTCATAATCCAAGCGAGCGATGGCTTCATAGTCTTCTGCTTTTGAGCCATCACCAGAAATCTTCACTAGGTCAATCTCCCAAACAAGCTCCTTTCCTGCCAGCTGCTCGGTATAAGGCACTGGTACAACGGGTTCCTTTGGCAAAATCGTCTTGACTCCCTGGGCCAGGTGATAGATACCGTGCACCTTACCTTGGGCATCTGGGTAAAATTTCACACTGGAAAGGTAAGCATCAGAGCCTTGGACCTTCTTGACCAGCTCTTCAAAACGTGCCAATCCATCCTCCGCTAAAAAGCTCTCTAGGTATTCCTTGTTGAGATAGATAGGGGACAAGAGCCCTTGGCAATATACTAGACGAGCCGCCTTATCCGCTAGATAATGCTTGACCGTTTGTCGGAAATAAGCTTCAAAGTCAAAGCCTTCTAGCCCTTCTACCGCTTGCCCCAACTTGCCAGATAGGGCCTGGAGGAGAGTCTCTACAATCTCCCAGTCCGCTCTAGTAAGGAAATCTGGAATCACCACTTGATAACCTTTTCGACTATCCGCATAGTTGACCTTGAAGAGAAATTGCGACTGGCCTACAATCCCACACTCGATATACTCGAGACGGTTAAGAGGTTGACGGAGATAGACCGCATCATAACTGTGTGACTCCAAGCCCTCCACCAAGGCCAAGATGGACTTGGCAGTCAAGATCTCCTGTTGTCCTAGAATGCTTTCTTTATTTGGGATAAAAAATGTTTTCGCCATAACTGGCCTCCTTTGAAATCGTTTACATATAGTATAACCTATTTTCCTGAAAGATACAGAAACAAACTTTAGATTTTTAGATAAAAAGCATAGAAAAACAGCCCCTGAAGGCTGTTTGCTTTATACTGTAGCGACTTGATCCAAGCTTTCACCGATGGTAGCTAAGCGCTCCACCACTTCTGCTTGTGTCAATTCATTTTCTGAAACATAGCGGTTGCGTGGGTGAACACGACACTCGTGTGAGCATCCACGAAGGTACTTGTCTTCATTTTCTTCTGATGTTAGGATACGACGGTTACAGAAGGGGTTGCCACAGTTGACATAGCGTTCACATGGTGTTCCATCAAACCAGTCTTTCCCTACGATGGTTGGGTTGACATGATTAACATCAACTGCGATACGCTCGTCAAAGACGTACATTTTCCCATCCCAAAGTTCACCTTGGACTTCTGGGTCTTTACCGTAAGTTGCGATTCCTCCATGCAATTGACCGACATCTTTATAGCCTTCACGCACCATCCAGCCTGAGAATTTCTCACAGCGAACTCCACCTGTACAGTAAACTACGACACGCTTGTCCATGAATTTTTCCTTGTTGTCACGGACCCATTGTGGTAACTCACGGAAGTTGCGGATGTCTGGACGGATAGCCCCACGGAAATGTCCTAGGTCGTACTCGTAATCATTACGTGTGTCAAGGACCACTGTATCTTCGTCAAGAAGGGCTTCTTTGAACTCTTTTGGAGACAAGTAGGCACCTGTTGTTTCAAGTGGGTTGATGTCGTTGTCAAAGTCGTTGTCTTCCAAACCAAGGTGGACAATTTCTTTCTTGTAGCGAACAAACATCTTCTTGAAGGCTTGTTCATTTTCTTCGTCAATCTTGAACCAGAGGTCTTCCATTCCTGGGAGGCTGTGAACGTAGTCCATGTATTTTTGAGTTGTTTCGTAGTCACCTGAAACGGTTCCGTTGATTCCCTCGTCAGCGACTAGGATACGGCCTTTGAGGCCGATTGATTTACAGAAAGCCAAGTGGTCTGCCGCAAATTGCTCTGCGTTTTCAATTGGAGTATAGAGGTAGTAAAGTAAGACACGAATATCTTTTGCCATAAGATTTGTTCTCTTTTCTATTCTTAAATTTTCAGAATTTTTCATTCAACTATTCTAGTATACCCACTTGAGAAAACGAATGCAATTTATTTGACCGGAAATTAAAAAGGAGCTAATTCCAACGAATGTCTACTCCAATTTAAAAATCCTTGGATTTCCCAAGGATTCTTTTTTAAACTTTTTTAGCTTTAGCCATATAGAAGAGTTGGAGCAGAATACCAATGATAGCCATACCGATAACGATAAAGAAGGCCATTGTATAATCTCCTTGGTTTGCTTGTGCAAGACGTGCCCCTAACTGAGGACCAGCAATAGCAGCTACTCCATAAGCAGTAAACATCCATCCATAGTTTGTCCCTACGTAGGTCACTCCCCAGTTTTCAGCAGTAATTCCTGGGAAGGAACCGAGGAAGCCACCAAATGACAAGGCAACCATCATGATTCCAAGGATGGCCAAGATGCTTCCAGGACCTTTGAATAAGGCTGTGAGCAACAAGCCAGTAGCGACCGCTCCAAACATGGCAATAACGGTAGGATAGCGGCCAATCTTATCAGATACCGTACCCCAGAAGATACGACCAAATGTATTTGCAATGGATACCAGCATAACAAAGAGGGTCGCTTCTCCAACAAGTTGGTATTGGTCTGAGATCGCTGCTGCAGTTCCGATAATCATCATTCCTCCTGTAGCACCAAGAACATAAATCAACCATAGAAGCCAGTAATTTCCATCACGGAGCATTTCTTTATAAGTTTTTCCTTCTGGTTGAGCATTCCCAGCCGTTGGAGCAACAGTAGGAGCTTTGGCCATAACTAGGGAAGATGTACAGATCACTAGTAAAAGGACGATACCTAGTACCTTAAAGGTAGAGTAAATCCCCATAGAAGCAATCAAAGATTTTGCAACCGGTCCGATAATTAGTGGACCCAAGCCAAATCCTGCCGCTGTCAATCCACCAGCTAGGCCTTTTTTGTCTGGGAACCACTTTGTCGCAACGGACGTAGATGCCCCATAAGCAGAGCCGATACCAAGTCCTAGGACGACACCGTACGTTAGATAAAGCACGGGTAGTGAGTTGGCAAAACCAGTCGCAAACATCCCTGTACCAAAGAGAATACCACCTAGAAAGACAAACTTTTTAGGTCCAACCGAATCTACTTTGGGACCGAAAAGAATCATTCCAACAGGTACCATAGCAAAAGAAATGCTAAAGGCTAAGGAAGTCTGAGCTTGAACCCATCCTTGACTAGCATTGGTTTCTAGGAGTGCCTTCTGAAAGACCGACCAGGCGTATCCTGCACCTAGAGAGAGATTCGTTAAAATGGCCGCAGCCAAAATTAACCATCGATTGGGTGTTTTTTTCATATGAATAACCTCATGTAATATTTCTTGTTCCCAAAAGGGATAGCAAACAACTTTTTATCGGATTTTCACTTGCTGTGTTTCACTTGAATCTTTCATAATTTACAAAATATGAACAAGCTGAAATCAGACATAAATGAAACATTTAAGAAGGAATCCTGTCCACTTCTTAAATCAAAATCCAGTTAAATTTCACAATGTTAAGCGCTTTCATCGTACTCTTATTATAAGCTAGTTCATTCTAAAAATCTACTTAATTAAACTAATAGAGGTATTAGTCCAATTAATCGATATCTATATTTTTATACTGGTATTTCACAAAGTTTTTTTAACAAGATTTTTTTACTTTTAGCTACTCTAATAAAAACCACTACCTCCCCAGGGAGTCCCAGAGGAGGTAGTGATAACATTTTTAGAAATGAATACACGAAATCAGTTTGTCTTATGATTTTTTTGCTTTTCAAGAATTCGTCGTATTGTTTTTTTAATTCAGTAAAAATTTATTTTATGAGTTGACACTCTAAAAAAATGAAATAGTATAATATGTATGAAATCGGTTTCAATAAAGTATAAAGGAGGTATTGTGATGAAAAATTTGAAAAAATGCATCGCATTAGGACTGGGAGTCACCTGCTTACTCCCCTTAGCTAGTCAGACTGTTTCTGCTGAGATGGTGTATTTCAATCTTCATGTTACACGCGAAGACTATTCCGTTAGTAGCCGAAAAACTGAAAAAACAGACGGCTCCCCTGCTGTTGCTAATATCACAGGTGGTCTTGGCTGGGGAAAAAAGGTCAGAATTCGCGCTTGGACTGCTGCTGAGGATGAACCTGCAACTGAGATGAAAATAGCTGATTCAAATGGTCGTTATAATCTTCACTATAACTACGGTTATGGAACAATTGGACGCTATTATTATCTCAACGCCTCTAAATATGGTTGGTTCGATTCGAATATTACAGGACGTTTTGACCCTTAATTCGTCTCAAAACAAAAGTAGCAAACATTGGGTTATTCGCTAGTTTATCATTTGAGCGCTCACTAGCCTAACGCCCCCTTCTAAGAGTGGAGGCATTATCTTTAAAGTATCATGCCTCCGCTCTTTTTTAAAAGGAGCTTTTTACTATGAAAAAATACCTATTATTTCTACTTATTCTTCCCTTTATCTTTTTAACAGCTTGTCAATATAGCAAAAAGCAAACAACTGAGATAAATAAGGAAAATCTTCCCATAAAAGAAGGTTATAAAGAGATAACAGAGCAAATCTATCTCGCAGACCAGATAGATACCTCCTATGAAGAAGAATTACCTTTTTGGAACTCAAAAAAAGGAGACAAAGAAACATTGGTAACAGCTATCCAAAATTTTATGGGAAGTGATAGTGAAATTAGTGAAATTATTGCCGATAAGAATCCTTTAACTAGACTCCAAAAAGGAAAGACGAGAGCAGATATTACAGTCAATAAAACTGGGTCATGGATTCGATTAACATCTGACCAAACATCAGATTTATCACATATTTTCCACAACCTACGATTAGATGCTATTGAAAATAATCTAAATCTAACCGACTTTAAAGAAGAACTTCCATTTTCAAAAGAAGACAGTGTTAACAAAGTTAAACAATTTCTAAATACCCTCCAATTAGGATTTGACGATTATGATTATCTCATCTACGCTATCTCAAAAGAAACACTCCTTGAGTATCTCCCGACCTACGAAAGAAATGCCAAAGAATTAAAAGGAACAAAGATAGCTAAAGACAATCTGACAGATATGTACTATATTACTGTTTTTCCAAAACTTTCTAGTAAAAGAGTTATTGATGGCGAAACTCAGCTAGGTTCATCTGGAGAAATTAATTTTGTTCATGGTCCTGACCTAAACTTTATCATCACCCAAACAGGGATTCAAGGAATTGACTTAGCTGGTGTTATCTTACCAACTCAAAAAACAGATAAAATGGCTACTCTTTCTGTCCAAAAAGGATTAGATGTTTTAAAAGAAAAATACGAAAATTTGATTTTGGACAGTCCAATTTATATTGAGTCATTTACAATCGAGTATATACCTATTCCCAATCAAGAAAAAGAACTCTATGGAGGAAATCTCTATCGTCCCTTCCTAATCTTTAAAATCAAAGAAAAAGATCGTATAGATAAAGTAGTTATCGATCCCGCAAACTGGAAAGAGGTAAGTTAAATGAAAATACTTCTCCCCTTTAAATATACGCTAAAAGATTGGAGGATTTGGATTGGATTACTCTTTTCCTTAGTAGTTGCATTGATGATGTCCTATACAGATCTAACAATAAAATTAGACGGAGGAAATTCACTAGCAGTCCTTGATTATTTCATGCTCTCTTTCTCTAGAAATCTGGCAATGTCATTATATATTTTAACAGCAGCTTCCACTGTAGTAACAGATTTTTCACAAGACTACCATCAAAATAGACTCCCTTTTTTACTTAGTCGTATGTCTCTGCGACAATACGCTTCTTCCTTCGTAAAACGGTTAATTTTCCGTTCTTATTTTGTAGGACTGACCTTAGGATTCTGTTTTTTAATTCTCCTCTCATTTTATTTTCCCCTCACTAATTCTCACTACTTATCTACTTTTAGCAATCAGTGGTTGTTAAATCAAGGATTTATATTCCTTTTCTACTTCCTTCTCATTAGTCTAATTGGACTCTATTTTGCATTCTTTACTCTATTAGGTGGAGTCCTCTCCGTTTTTTACCCTAATATATTAATGGTCTATCTTCTTCCAAGCATGACCTGGTTTGTCCTCACAAAATTCGGTTTAGAGAGAGCGCTCCCTTTTTTTACCCTGCCACATATCGTCTTAACGACAGATGATTATTTACGAGAAGGGCTAGCATATTTCCAAGTAGGTGACGAAAACTTTCGAAATATTTTTTCGTTACTTTATCCTTATATTTTCTTAACTCTATGGGCACTTTTGGCAATAGAGATCATTCGACTAGCTCTTAAAAAACATTGGCATTTTTATGATAAGGAGTAATCTTATGGAGATTATACGTGTAGTAACTATTCTCTTAAAACAACAATTCACCTTTAAACGATTGTTGCCTATCTTAATTTTCTTTCACCTCTATACTTTGATTTTAATGCTACCTTTTTCTAATTTAGCTAATCACTTCAAAGAAACTTATCCTGTCAGCATTGTAACCGTTCTCTTCACGAGTCAATGGTTCACTGCGATTGCTATTTTATCTGTCATACTACTATTTAGCAACCTTCCTTTAAAAGATACTTTCCAGTTTTGGTTAATCTTAAAGATCGGACAGAAAAAGTGGATGGTCTGCCAGTTTATTTATCTGATTATCGCGAGCTTAATCGCTTCGATTTACCAAATCATCAGCATTTTAATCACTTTTCTCCCTACACTACACTTTTCAAATCATTGGGGACGTCTCCTACCTTCCCTAGCTCAAGGGCGTATTTCATTTCCAGAAGGCGTTGATAGCATGACACATTTACGCTCAATTATACTACAATATTATTCTCCTTATAGAGCTTTTTTTCAAATATTCTTATTGTTGTTCCTTATATTCATATTGATTGGAGGAGTGATTTTTCGTTTTCAATAGTCATTATTCTAATTTAGGAAATACCTTAGCCTGTGGATTAGTTATTGTAGAATTATTTATTACAGAAGCTTCACGTTTCTGGATTAAATTTTTATCTCCTTTAACTTGGCTAGACTTTCATTATATTAAATACGAAGCCCATTCTGGTTTACTATCCCTACCAGAAATAATTACTCGTATCCTACTTTTATACCTTTTGCTCACCATAATCCTAGTGGTGATGAAAAAAATAAGGAGGCAATAGATATGACAGACCTACATTTAAAGTCTATTCGTAAAAACTATAAACACAATGTAATTTTTGAAGACCTTTCCTTTGAGTTTTCCAGTGGGAATATATACGGAATTGTTGGATATAACGGTTCAGGAAAAACAGTTTTACTCAAGTGTTTAGCGGGATTAGAATCTATAACTGAAGGAGAAATCGAATTAGATGGAAGCATACTTGGAATCGATTTCCCCTTCTTACCCAGTGTAGGTGTTATTATTGAAACTCCAGGATTTCTGGAAGGTTATTCTGGTTTTGATAACTTACATCAACTAGCTCTAATCAAAAATGAAATAGGCGAGAAAGAAATTATCCAGAGTATGATAGATGTAGGACTCGATCCTAGTTCCTCTAAAAAAGTGAAGCACTACTCTTTAGGAATGAAACAAAAATTAGCTCTAGCACAGGCTTTTATGGAAAATCCAGATATATTACTTTTAGATGAACCAATGAACGGACTTGATAAGCAATCTGTTCAAAAAATTCGAGAAAAATTACTCCACCTAAAAGAAAAGGGTAAACTCATTATTCTAGCTTCTCATATAGAGCAAGATATCGAATGTCTCTGTGATGAAGTTCTATACTTGGGATAAGAGTGATTTATTACAGAGCCAATACTCCTCATAAAATAGCACTTCTATACAAAAAAGACCAACTATACCTAAATTATAGTAGTTGGTTTATTTTTCATTTCAAAAAACCACTACCTCCCCTGGGAGTCCCAGAGGAGGTAGTGATAACATTTTTTAGGAATGAATACACGAAATCAGTTTGTCTTATGATTTTTTGCTTTTCAAAAATTCGTCGTATTGTTTTTGCATTTCATCCAATACTTTTTGGTATGCACCTTCAGATTTCAATTTTTCCATCAATTCTGGAATAGCTTTATCAGGGTCTACAGTACCAGTGTTGATAGCTGTATCGAATTGTTGCATTGTGTTAGTGATTGCAGAGATTTCAGATTTTACGCTATCAGTGTTAAAGATGAATCCAAGCGCTGGAGATTCTTTAGCTTCTGCCAATTGTTTCTTAGAATCTTCGATTTGTTGGTCTGTAACGTTTTCGTTGATGTAAAGGATCCAGTTGTTACCAGTGTTCCATCCACCCATGTGAGTGTTTCCTTTGTATCCTTCAAGGACACGTACACGGTTTTCTTTACCTGGAATTTTCTCCCAGTTCTTGCCTTCTGGACCGTAAACAAGTCCGTTCAAGAGTTCAGGGTTCGTGTTCAAGAGGTTCAACACTTCCATTGATTTTTCTTTGTTCTTAGAGTTGTTTGAGATAACAAAGTTAGCAACTTGAGTTGTTTGGTTTTTCTTGATGAAGTTAGTGAATGGTTTGATTTGGATGTCTTTGTTAGCAACACGTGAGAGCAAGCTGTTACCGTAGTCAGCTGGTCCTACTGTTTCTTCACGAACGAACCAAGTGTCTTGTTGAAGGTCAAATGAAGTGTCGCTTGTTGCTACGTCTTTTGGAATGTATCCTGCTTCGTAGAATTTGTGAAGAGTCTTCAAGTGCTCTTTGAAACGAGGAACGTCGTAACGATTTACGATTTTAGTAGTATCCCCTTCAAGGTCGATAACGAATGGAAGTCCGTTTGCTACTGGGTAGTCAAAGTTTTCAGAAGGGATGAAGTTCTTAGTAACTGCAAATGGTACTACATCTGGAGCTTTTTCTTTGATTTGTTTCAAGACTGGTTCAAGTGTTTCGTATGAATTTACACCTGAAATGTCGATACCGTATTTAGCAAGAAGAGTTCCGTTGAAGGCAAAGTTTTGTGAAGATGCAACGTTAGCCGCAACTGGAACAGCGTAGATCTTGCCGTTTACAGTGTTTCCTTTGATGTAAGCTGGGTCAAGTGCTTTATAAAGCTCTGCTCCTTCTTTCTTGTACAATTCTGTCAAGTCAGCATAAGCACCTTTTTGAGCGTTTACGATGTAGTTATCTGCAAAAGCGATATCGTAGTTTTCACCTGATGATGTGATAACTGACATTTTCTTACCGTAGTCACCCCATCCAAGGTATTGGATATCCAATTTAGCACCAACTTTTTCTTCGATGATTTTGTTTGCATTTTCTAGCAATTCATCCAAGTTGTCTGGTTTGTCACCGATTTGGTACATTTTAATAACAGGTTTTTCTCCTGATCCTGAGTCAGCAGCTTTTTTGTTGTTACCTGAAAGGTTTCCACAAGCAGCAAGACTTGCAGCCAAAGCTACTACGCTAGCAGATGCAAAAGCATATTTTTTCCAGTTTTTCATGATAAAAACTCCTTTTTTTATTTTTTTAAACTTATAAACGATTTAATGATTTTAACTTCAGCCACTAAGATGAAGTTGGGAAGGAGAAACGATGTTTCTCAGTAAGTCCTATTCTTTCACACCACCAATAGTCAAACCTTTTACAAAGTAGCGTTGGAAGAATGGATACAGAATGGCAATCGGAAGGGTTGCAACAACAACCATGGCCATACGACCTGTTTCTTTTGGAAGAGCAACTCCCAGTTGACCAGATAAGCCGACTGCTTTTGCAATGTAGTCCATATTTTGTTGGATTTGCATGAGCAAATATTGCAATGGATACAAGTTGTCACTCTTGATGTAAAGAAGGGCGTTGAACCAGTCGTTCCAGAAACCAAGAGCTGTCAAAAGCGTGATGGTTGCGATACCTGGAAGTGACAATGGCAAACAAATCTGGAAGAAGATCCGAGCTTCACTGGCACCATCGATACGAGCAGATTCGAGAATGGCTTCTGGAATGGTCTTCTTGAAGAAGGAACGCATCAAGATGATGTTGAATGGTGAGAGAAGCATTGGAACAATCAAGGCCCAAACGGTATCACCAAGTTGAAGCAAACGAGTCACCACGATATAGCCTGGTACCAAACCAGCATTGAACAACATACTAAGAAGGGCAAAGATCGTAAAGAATCTGCGGTACTTAAAGGTTGTCCGTGAGATGGCGTAGGCATAAGTTGTCGTGATGAAGACGTTGGTCACTGTTCCGACTACGGTTACAAAAACTGAGATAAAGAGCGCTTGGAGGATCTTATCTTTAAACTGAGCTAGGAACTGGAATCCATCTACACCAAATTTCGAAGGGAAAAAGCTATATCCATACTGGAGGATGCTCTTTTCGTCTGTCACCGAAATGATGATAACGAAGATAAAAGGCAAGATACAAGAAAGAGCGATCAAACCAGAGATGATACTAAAGAAGATATCTGCCTTCTTACTAAAGGAGTGAATGCCGACATTATCGATTTTTTCTTTTTTAATTTTCTTTTCTGCCATATTCTCCTCCTTTCTAGAACAAAGCTGAGTTTGGATCGACTCGTCTTGCAAGCAAGTTTGATAGGATAACCAGTATCAAACCGACAACGGATTGGTAAAGACCGGCTGCTGAAGCCATACCGATATCTGCTGTCTGAGTCAAACCATTAAAGACATATACATCCAAAACGTTGGTTACATTGTAAAGCTGACCAGCATTGTGTGGGATTTGATAGAAGAGACCGAAGTCTGCACGGAAGATATTTCCGACTGCAAGGATGGTCAAAACTGTCACAAGTGGAGTCAACTGAGGAATGGTTACGTTGCGAATGCGTTGCCACTTGCTAGCCCCGTCCACTGTTGCCGCTTCGTAGTAGGTTGGGTCAATTCCCATGATCGTCGCATAGTACATGACACTGCTATATCCAAAGCCTTTCCAAATACCAAGAAAAAGGAGAAGATATGGCCAAATGCCTAAGTCAGCGTAGAAGTTGACTTCCTTCATGCCAATGGAGGTTAGGAAATGGTTGAAAACCCCTTTGTCAATGTTTAGGAAGGCATCTGTAAAGAAACTGATGATAACCCATGACAGGAAGTAAGGGAACAACATAGACGTTTGGAAAATCTTAACCATTCTCTTAGAGCGGAGCTCGCTGAGGATGATGGCAATCCCTACTGATACAATCAAACCGATAAAGATAAAGCCGAGATTGTAGAGAACGGTATTTCGAGTGATGATAAAGGCATCTTTTGAACTAAACAAGAATCTGAAATTATCTAACCCGACCCATTTACTATTCACAATACTATCTATGAAACCATTACTGGTCATATGGTAGTCTTTAAAGGCGACCACATTCCCAAATACTGGAATGTAAAAGAATAGAATCAGCCAGAGAGCCCCTGGTAAAACCATCAAGAGAAAAATCCAGTTATCTCTCAAGGTCTTTTGAAAACTTTTTTTCATAATTTCCTCCCTTTTTATTCCTAAAAACTGATTTCATCGAATTTTTTTAGGTTTGATAACGATTACATTATTAGTATACTCCTATTTGAAGGCTAGGTTAAACTACTAATTATAGAAAAAACTCCACAAATTATTTTATGTGGAGAAGTTTTTTATAAGAAATAGGTTTCACGAGAAACACTCTGCATACGATAAATGTATTTCCTCTTTACTAATTGAAAACTTGTTCTAATATTGGGTGATGAAACACAACAAAATGAACCTGAGCATTTATGATAGCCCCTGATTCGTTTTTCTCAATCTCCGGCTGTCCTTCTGTGTGTAAAAGAGCAGGATTACCATCCTTGTAGCCAAAGAGAATCACCTCTGTCTCTGCTTCATTCACATAGCAAGCTAGGATATCAAACCTCCCAGAACCAGAACCAGCAATATAGCCATACCATTTAAAAGTATAATTCATCCCATCCACTTGCCCAAATTGCATTATCTGGTCTGGTACTGCTAGTCCATAGTAGTGACCATATGTTGCTAAGTTAGTTGACTTGAATCTTTCACCTTTACTATCCGAGTAAGATTCCATGGCTTTTTTTATCTTGTCTCTTAGAGACCTATTATCTGCAACCGACTTGTCCTCTACAGTTACACTAGTTTGAAAAGAAACTCCTTAAAACGCTGCTCCAAATCTGTATTTTTAGTCTCTTCAAAGTTTGCAGTAGGGATAGTTTCCAGTGTCTTATCGGTATGCAAGACCTGTGCTTGCCCATCTTTCAGTGTAAACAAGTAGAAATGTTTGTTCTGCTTGTCATAGTATGCATCCAAAATCAAGTAGTCATAAGCATTGTCACTGGATACTCCAAAAACATTCCATTTGACACTTTTCTGAGAGACTGTTGTAGCTTTTATTTTTTTGATGAGTTCATTTTTTTCATCAAAGTTTGTATGCTCTAGTCTATGATAGGACTGCCCCATAGAAGAAGCCCAGCTTGCAAACTCTTCCTCCCACTTTTCGGCATTGTATTGGATTAGCTTCTGAAAATCCGAGTAGTTCTTCATAATCAAGGCTTGGTCAGTCGGATTAGACAACTGAAGCTCTTCCATGGCTACAACCGTAGCAGCCATGGGTGATTGAACAGCTGTATCCTTGGATTCTTTTTCGTGGGAAAGAGCCTTTTGATAGGAGTCCGCTAGGTAGTGAAAATAGTTGGTTGTTTCCTTTGTTTGTTGGTCCCTCGGTGTTGATGGATTAGTTACGCTATCCTCTGTCGTTTTATGGCAGGCAGATAAGACTAGCATGCTAGTAGCTAGGACTAGTAGTAGCTTTTTCATGGTCAGACCTCCAAACTATCTTTCTACCTTCATTATACTCCTTCCCTATCTCCAAATCAAAAAACATCTCCATGTGTTTAAAAGGAGATGTTTAACTGTTTGTGATAAATGCCTATGTCGTATAAATCGTTGAAGCTGTCGCAATAGTATGCCACTGGTTGGCTGTAGTTGCTGCGAAGTCCTTGTCTGCGTAGAAATCAGTAAATGGTAGGATTTCAACTTCTAGCTCGTCAATGCGGGCAATCTGATCAGACAGATAAGCTTCGATACGGCTTTCTGCTCGCTTGATACGTTGCAAGAGTCCGCCCATACGGATATCGACTGTATCCAAACCAAAGACCTTGTTTTCTTTCAACCATTGACGACTAAAGAGGGCATGGAAGTGTTCAATCTCGCTTCTGAGTTTTGGTAATTCTTGTCTTGCGATTTCTTGCAGACTTTCTTTATCGTTTGTTTGGTAGGCCTGACGAATGCGTCGTCCCACATCCACTTTACTGCTTAAAATCTGGTTCAACTGAGCCTGAGTTTCAAAGAGATAAGCATAGTTTCCAGCTTTTTCTTTGATTTCAGCAAGCGTCTCAGCTGCCTGAGCAAAGTGTGGCCTGTCCTGTTCAGGTGTCATGTGTCTGTCAAGAATAGGGCAGAGAACATCCTGATAAAAGACATAGCGGTTGGGATTGATACCACTGAGATTACCTGGCAGGTCTGGCAAGAGGTTGGCAAGGTCAATCTGCATGAAGTCCTCAACTGATAGACCTGTATTGGTCTTGAAGTGAGCAGACAGACGGTCTAGGTCATTGCGGTAGCTGAGTTCTGCCCAGATTTGCAGACTTGGTAGGATAGAGAACTGAGCAGTTTCTCCACCATTGTCCCCCCAACCCGTCACGATGACTTCTTTTATCTGATTAGCACGACAGGCTTTGTTGGCCTCCATAGCGATAAGACGGCTGAAATGGTTGTTGGGTGTGAAACCGATCCACTTCCAAGCACCACCTGCAAAGGCAAGGTCATGGCTAATCTTGTGATGGTTGCGGAAATTGCGATTGTATTTTTCCTCGCTATCCTGATAATAATCCCAGTAAACCAAGGTCACACGGTCTTTTAGACGATCTAGGTAGACACGAGTTTCCTCAGGAATCTCCACGTCACGGTCGTACTGACCATCCGCTGACATGAGTTTGAAGAACATATCACTCCACATCTGGCAGTGAAAACCATACTTGTCAGCAATATCCAGCACGCGCTCCAAGTGTTGACACATGAGGAGACTACGGTCTACAACACCGTTCAAGATGAGGTAGCGTCCCAAACCAACCAAGTGGGCCTCGTCCATCCCGATATTGACCTTGCGAGTCTGCAGTTTTGACAGAGTGGCAAACATGCCATCAATCAAATCATAAACCTTTTCTTCGCCAATAAGGAGAATATCCTCTACATCACGGAGTTCTTGCACTTCCTTGACACCCCATTTGACGAAGGCCGACAAGTGGGCCAAGGTCTGGATGCAAGGCACAAAGGTTATGTCAAACTGCTGGGCATAGGCTTCGATTTCCTGCAACTCCTCAGCCGAATAAGCTCCACGGAAATAACCAAAGTAAGGCTGTCCCTCAATCTGGTAGGTGTCTTCCATGTAGAGCTCGAAGGTTGAGTAGCCCATGAGTGCCAAGACCTCAATCATCTGCTTGGCAGAAGCGACATTCAAAACCGCATTTCGGGAACAGTCTGCCATGTAGGCTAAATCTTCATAAGCCGCCTGCTCCTCAATCGCTACTTTGTCAGCTTCTACTAGAGCTGTTGCCAACAAGGACAAGGCGCGGTAAAGTTGGTGAGGTTTGCGATAGGTTAGTTGATAGTGTCCACCTTGACCTATAATCGAGATAGACGTTTGATCAGACTGAGCAACTGCAACTTCCACATCTGGTAAAGAGATATGTTTTGTCAGCAAGTCAATTGCCTGCGTTTGCTTGGGACTAAGTCCTGTAAATTACCATTGGTTTTCCTCCTGCAACCAGTTGACAAGGGCACCATAGAGATTGGCATCTGCATGATAGGTGCAAGCTTGGATAACTGGTGCGACCGTGTATTCTTCGTAGGTTTCGACAAATTCATCGACAGCTTTTTTGACGCCTTGGATAAAATCTGGATTTTGACTAATAGAGCCTCCCAGACTAATGACATCTGGGTCGATCAGATATTGGATATTGAGCAAGCCTTGCGCCAGATTGCGGTTCATGCGCTCAATAGCTTCTTGGCAAAGGGCATTGCCGGCTGCAGCTTCTTGATAAACCTTGCGTCCGTCCCAGTCAGTCTGACCAGATTTTTCAATTACGTATCGAACCATGTTCCCTGTAGATGCTAGTTGCGACCAGTTGTTAAGCTTTTCAGCTGGTTCAATGGTTGTCATATAGCCAAACTCACCACCTAAGCCGTGGCGACCACGGTGAAGTTTGCCATTGATAATCATAGCTCCGCCAATCCCTGTCCCAATCACGACACAGGCTGCATTTTCAATCTCTGGATGTGCTAGCAGTTCACTAAGTCCAACACAGTTGGCATCATTTTCTAGATGGACAGGCAGCTGATGATGAGCAAGGGCCTCATACCAAGAAAAGCCATGGATGTAAGGTACGGCACTGATTCCCTCAATCACCCCTGTTTCTTGATTGACCGCACCTGGTACACTCATGGCAATGCCCTTATAATCTTTCTCTGCCAAGCATTTGCCTAGCCAAGTCAGTAAATCCTCCAAGTTTTCTGGTGTCGGAGTACTTGTCTTATCTAGTATTTTTCCATCAGGAGTCAGACTGGCAAACTTAATCCCAGTCCCTCCGATATCAATGGTTGCAATCGTCATATTTTCACCAAAAAAGGGGCGAATCAGTAGTCAATCCTTACTCTTTCGCCCCTCCTTTCTATCTCATAGTATTAGTTATCAAACACTTTAAAACTGTTAAATGTCTTCTTTTTTAATCAATTCTGTACAAATTTCTTGTGGAGCCAATAGTCCTGAATGAACTGGATATGGTCGCTCAAGTAAGTCAAGAATGGTTTGTTGGTGTTCTGATATGCGCACATTTTCTTGACTCATATTGTAGTAACGGAGTACATATCCTTCTTCATTTTCCGCTACTTTAAAGGCTGTTGGGCAGACTTGTGGCAAGCTGAGTGCTGCATGGCTCAAGAGACTGCCAGTCGCTGCCACACTTCCTTCTTGTTTAGCAACTTGAAGACTAGTGAATGGTGTTTGGAAGGCTTTGGCACGACGGAAGGCTGAGAAGCGTTCTTGTGCTTGGTGGCATTCGAGAGCAAACTCGACTTCAAACTCACGCAAGCACTGAGCCTCTGGTGTCGGGAAGTAACCCCAGTCACCTAGCTCACCTGAGGCACGAAGGATGGTCACTGCAATGGTATCGTCGCCAAGGATTTCATACTCGTGCAGTCCTTTATTTGCCACCGTTACCCCTTTCATCATCATAAAGACTGACAAAGGCTTGTTGGTGTTGAGGATTTTCAGGATTTTCCCATGACGCTGCTGGTTTATTTGGTCGTGTCACCACCTCATAGATGCTTTCAGAATCATTGCTTGGACGCGTGTTATGTGTCTTAACCAAGAGACGGATACGGTGGTCCTTGGCAGTATTGATAAAGCGAGTCTTGAAACGAATTTGTGGATTGTCAACAAAGACGGTCATTTCTGTTTCAAGAGGAAGGGTTGTCCATTCTTCTGAGCGCCCAGCTTCACGCGTCATAAACTCGATGATGCCTCTTTGTTCTGCATCCAGTTTTTCGTCTGCACTTACTGGAATTGTCAATTCATGCTTGAGCAAGATCTTGGCAAAACGAGCTGTATTTTCCAAGACTTCATAGCCTTTCAGCTCGGCGTAGATAGGCTCTGTTCCTTTTGGTTGGAAATAGATATACTCATTTCCGATGTCACCACGGTCTTCAAAGCGAATAACATCCTCATACGCTTCATGAGTTGTCTTGTCGTAGACCGTGATATTTTCATCCACACTGACCGTTACAAATGGCGTATCAATCACTCCATTTTGGTAAATACCATCACGGTGTTCTTGTTCTCCCTCAAGCAATTGGAAAGTTGTCCAAGAAAGTGGTGCCAGATGAATAGGTACTGTCACGCGCACTTGACGAGCGATACGAGCCTGACGGAACTTGTCTTTTGGCAAATCATACTCAAAGTTAGCTCCCAGATCTTCGATTTGCTTCTACAGCATGGCCTTCCAAGTCTTCGACACGGTAGTTTGGCAAGGTCAAGGCTGCCATTTTCTTGTAGCCTTCTGTTGGGTGCAATTCCTTGAAATCACAAACCGCCACATCAATCACTGTGCTGACAGTGTCAACCTTGTCATGCAAGCCTGTATTGATAACCGTAAAGAGATGGTCGCTTTGGGCTTCGTGAGTTGCGATTTTACCCTTCCACTCGTTGAGAAGATTGGTCTTAACGAAATTTCCAACTTGGTTGACCTTGGCAAAACGTGTTTCCATCTCGCGGTGAACTTCGTCCACACTACAGCCACAGATACTATCATGGGGCGCATTTTGTAGAAGGACTTTCCAAGCATAGGTCAACTGGTCCTTGTGGTTGTGGCCGCCAGTGATGACAGTCAATGGCTCCACTACTTGTTCTAACAAGTTGCTATTTTCTTGGAAGGCTTGTTTGAGGTAAATGCGTGATGAGGAAGTGTTGGCAAGTGTGTACCAACCATCTGTTTCTTGACTGGTCAACTCACCTGTAACGGTAGATAGTTGCTCAGGTAGAGCACTTTCTACTGCATGGACATAGTCATCAAAGGAACTATGCACAAAGGTCACATCTGGAAAGAGTTCATTGGCCACACGAATGGCTTCGCTCAGATTTCGCTGTACAGGTTGGTGGTCACAGCCGTTCATCATCAACCACTGGTTGGTCGAAGCGTAGTCACGCACGTCTGCCAATTTTTGTTTCCAAAAGGCCAGAGCTTCATCCTTATCAACAGGGATTTCATTCCCATTACTGTACCAGTTGGCAAAGAGGATACCGAGGACACGACTTCCGTCTGCACCCTGCCAGTACATTTCTGAAAACTGAGAAGTAAACTGCTCATCTTCGAGGACTTGGTTGTCAAAGCCAATCGGCTTGACACCACGGCCAAAAGCTGCCACGTGAATGCCTGATTTTTTTGAAGGATTTGAGGAGCTTGCCCCATATTTCCAAAGGTATCTGGGAAGTAACCAATCTGAGTGGATTTGCCCCATTTTGCACATTCTGCTTGACCAATCAAGGTATTGCGGACATTGGCTTCACTGGAAATCAAGTAATCATCCTGCAAGATGTAAAAGGGACCAATTTTGAGTTTGCCTTGATCGATGTAACCTTGAACTTTGTCGCGATTTTCAGGGCGAATTTCCAAGTAGTCATCAAGGACAATGGTTTGTCCATCCAAGTGGAAGCTCTTGAACTCAGGATCATTCTCAAAGAGGTCAAAGAGATTGTCAAATAACTCCACCAACTGCATCCGGTGACTTTCAAAAGGTAAGTACCACTCACGATCCCAGTGGCTATGTGAGATAATATGTACAACAACATTTTCCATGAAGTAAAACCTCATTCTAACTTAAATTTTTTTATTTTTTTATCTAACTAAAGAACTGACTAGCGAATATCTAGATAATCCAAGACCAACTCACAGAACATCATGTTGGCCCATGAGAACCATTCGCGAGAGTAGAGAGTTGGATCATCTACGTGGAAGCTTTCGTGCATGACACCTGTGCCACCATCGCAGGCAACGAGCTGATCGAGCAAGAATTTCTTCTCCGCCTTATCTCTTGTTGTCAAGCCTTGGATAGAAAGGGCGATTGGCCAGATATAGCGATAGAAGGTGTGAGAACTTCCGAGACCGCTAGCGTATTCTCCTTGGTAGAAGTATGGATTTTCAGGGCTTAGAATGGTGCGACGAGTTGCTTGGTAAACTTCGTCATTAACATCGCAGTAACCAAGATAGGGAGCAGCCAGTAGACTCGGTACGTTTGGATCATCCATGATGCTAGCATTTCCTAGGCCATCCACTTCAAAGGCGTAAATCTTTTCACCCTTGCTGTTGGTGGTGTAGGCATAGTTTTCAATACCTTCTTGGATCTCTGCTTGCAGGCGTTTAGCGTCTGCGATGATGTTTTGGCTATCTGTTAGGTCTAGTTCTGCAAAGATTTCTTGCACATAACCCAAGACAACTACGGCAAACATATTGGACGGAATCAAATAGCTATACTGACAGCAGTCATCACTTGGACGAAAGGCTGACCAGGTCATACCTGTCACGGCAAAGTCAGGTCCAAAGCCATCATTTACCAGAGTATCTTCCTTGCGGTCTGTATCGCGGACAAAGCGATATGGAGAGTTGTTGTGGTCCTGCTCTACTGTCCAGAGATGAAGAATTTCCTTGGTCGCAGCGACAAAAGTTTCATCAAACTGACTGGTCTCGCCAGTCTCTTTCCAAAGAAGATAAGCCAACTGCAAAGGATAGCACAGCGAGTCCACCTCATACTTGCGCTCCCAAATCCAGCCGTTAAGGTCTGTATGGTCAGTCTCATGGTGACCCTTCCAGTTCTCCTCAATGTTAAAGGAGTTGGCGTAAGGATCTTTGAGCACCAAGGTCATCTGACGTTTGACCAAACCTGCAATGGTCTGACGCAAGAGAGGATCTCTTTTAGCCACATGAAGGTAGGGTCTGAGTTGGGCCGTCGAATCTCTAAGCCACATGGCAGGAATATCCCCTGTCAATACAAAAGTTGAACCATCTTCTAGGATCTCGACCGTATTGTCCAAGGTGTCGGTGTAGCAACGCTCAAAGACATCCACCCACTCCGGATGGTCCTTAGCCCGCTCCGCTACTTCATCTAGCCATTCTCTAACAATTTCTTTCGAATAAATCATCGTGCAGTTTCCTCTTTCAAACAAGTTTCATGTTCAGTATAAAGCTTTTAGCTTAGAAAATATATACACAAATGTTAGTCATTTCTCTACAAAATTGCTTTCTTTTGAGCTCCATATCTAAAGCCCCCCTTTTTCTGATATAATGTAGAAAAACAGCTAAAGGAACGACTATGAAACCACTACTTGAAACCATCGATACTCGTTTTGGCACTGCCAGCAAACGTGCCTTTTCTCGAGGAAATGCCCTGCCCTACACAGGCGTTCCTTTTGGGATGAATTATTTTGTTCCCCAGACCAGTGATCAGGAGGGATCTTGGTTTTTCGATCCGCATCTGCCCATTTTTCAGGGGATTCGATTGACCCACCAGCCCAGCCCTTGGATTGGTGATTATTCTTGGTTGCTCATAACACCCGTCACAGGTAAACTGAATGGAGAAAGTCTCTTCCACCGTCAGTCTTCTTATGATATCGACAAAGCCTCCTTCCAATCTCATTATCTGAAGATTTTCTCCCTGCGCTATCAGATTGAAAGCCAACTGACACCGACTTGCTATGGCGCTTCTATTCGTTTGGAGCAAAAGCAAGGCAAAGTCCTCTCCCTCTATCTTCACGCAGCAGATGAACTTACAGTAGAACAAATAGATAAGCGGACTCTTGCCCTGCGTCAAGAGGGAAAAACAGAGACCAACAAAAATCCGCTGATACTGTTTACTGCTCTACAAATGAATACGGATATTCTTGCTATCACACAAGAAGAGGGAGACTGGCGAATTGACTTAGCAAGCAGTCAAGCCGAGATTCAACTAGGCACTTCTTTCATATCCCCTTCTCAAGCTCTAGTCAATCTACCTCAAGAAGATTTTGATAGCTTTAAAGAAAATGCCCAAGCGGACTGGGAAAATCTCCTCCATCGTTTTGACGTTATAGAGACAGGAGAAGCTGACCGAACCTTCTTTGACCACTGCCTCTACAGACTCTTCCTATTTCCTCAGACTTTTTATGAGGTTGATGAGTCAGGGCAAGCCATCCACATGGATTTGGCTACTGGTACTGTCAAGCCCGGCGTCCTCTTTAGCAACAATGGTTTCTGGGATACCTTCCGCACCACCTTCCCCCTCTTTGCCCTGATCATACCGGAACACTATCACCGCTTTTTAGAAGGTTTCCTCAATAGCTACCGCGATACTGGTTTCCTTCCAAAATGGCTGGCCCCAGATGAACGTGGTATGATGCCTGGTACCCTTTAGACGGCATTATCGCAGATAGCGCCTGCAAGGACATGGCCCCCGACCTAGAAAAAGAACTCCTCCAAGCCATGCTTGAAACAGCCAGCAAGTCCGACTCTCTCGGCATCAATGGTCGCCATGGACTAGCCCAATACCAAGAACTGGGCTACCTCTCTACCGACCACCACGAAAGCGTTAGCCATACCCTAGACTACGCCTATAGTGACTTTTGTATCGCCAGCTGTGCCGAAAAGCTTGGTCAGAATGACATCGCGGAAACTTATAGAACTTCGTCACAAAATTACCGCCATCTATTTGACACTGCGACAGGTTACATGCGTGCGCGAGATAGCCAAGGCAACTTCCGCCCTGACTTCTCTCCTTATAGTTGGGGACGCGACTACGCCGAATGCTCTGCCGTTCAAGCGACTTTAGGCGTCCTCCACGACATCCCCGGCTTAATCCAGCTTATGGGTGGAAAAGAAGCCTTCAGTCACTATCTTTTGAAAGCCTGTCAGGACGCTCCCCTCTTTGAAACCACTGGCTATGGTTACGAGATTCATGAAATGAGCGAGATGGCTACCGCTCCTTTTGGGCAAATCGCCATTTCCAACCAGCCTAGCTTCCACATTCCATATCTCTTTCGCTATAGTGACTACCCCGACTACACTGCTCTACTCATCAAGACTCTGCGTCAGAAAGCCTTTCACCCAAGCTGGCAAGCCTATCCTGGCGATGAAGACAATGGTAGTCTCTCTGCTTGGTACATCTGGTCGGCTCTCGGATTCTATCCGACCTGTCCGGGCAAGCCCAGCTACGATATCGGAATCCCTCTCTTTGACCGCCTCCGTATCTACCTGGCTAAGGAAAATAAATGGCTGGATATCCATGCCGAGCAAAACTACAACCACTTCAACTTTGTCAAAGAATGCCGATTGGACAAGTCCCCAGTATCTAGCATCCAACACCAAGACCTCTTGAAAGCTGAGCAACTGACCTTCACTCTCAGCTGGTTGCCAAGTCACTCATAACCAAAAGAACCTTTGCATCGCGCAAAGGTTCTTCTTTTATGAAACTTGGACCTGAAGCTGGTCAACCAGCTGCCCATCTACCGTCAGATTCAGATAAAAATCTAAGCTTTTATCTCCTGCAAAATACAAGGTTGGTAGCGTTAGCTTTTTTTCAGTCTCGCCAACTTGAAACGCAAGGACTTGAATCTCGTCCCGATAAGCGACACCATGCACACCCGTCCCTGGTTGAATCGAAATCTTAGCTTCTAAAGGACTGCTAGATTCTCTGCGCTTAACTGTAAAGTGGACATTTCTCCCTTGGTCACAGTCAGTCTTTTTTCTGAAAACTCTAGTTGCTGAACAGCTTCTTTTTTCAACAAGGTAGGTGTTTTATAGAGAGAAATCTTAGTTAACAAAGGCAAATCCTGGGCCTCTGTAATGATGACACGTATCTTCTGCGCCTCAACGACTGATCCTCGTAAGAGACGTTTGTAGCCAACAGTATAGCCAGAGCCAAACTCCTGCCAGACGCCATCCAACTCTATCTGAACATGGAAAGCAGCGATGCGTTGCCCCATCTTCAAATCTTCCCTCAGCTCAATCACATCGAAAGTTTTAGGTGTCTCTAAATCGAGCTCTAATTGGATTGGCAACTCTGCACCACTTGCCCATAAACTAGTTTCCAGTCCATCTGTCAGATGATGACAAGCAAAGTCTGGTGATAGAGCAGGGACAGATACCTTGGCTCCCAAAGCCAAATCTTCCCTATAGAGCTCATCACGGTAGGCAGCAAATTCATAGAGACGCTGGATATCCTTTTCGTCAAAGAGGCCATCTTGGTTCGGTGGGATATTAAGCAAGAGTGGAGTTCCCCGCCCTACCGAGTGAAAGTAGATTTCGACCAACTCCTCGAGAGACTTCGGGTCCTGATCCTCATGGTAAAACCAGCCTGGCCGAAGAGAAACATCTGCCTCCCCGATTGAAAATAGCGTCCCAAAGGGGTCTCCGTGCTGTAGATAATCTAATTCCGCCTCTGTCCCCAACTGGTCTGGCTTGACTTTTTGCCACAAGGGATCCCCTGCATAGCCTCGTTCATTCCCAATCCAGCGGATACTGGTCCCTTTGGTTGAGAAAATCAAACAATCGCCCTGCAAGTCACGAATGGTTTCAAACCAAGTCTCAAACTCATAGTTGACCTTCTGGGCCCCTTCGCCTCGAGCACCATCCATCCACACCTCAGCGAACTTACCAGCATTTCCATAGGCAGGATTTGACAAGATTTCCTTCAATTGAGCCAGATAGTAGGCATTGTAGTCCGCTTCTCGGTCCACATGATAGAGGGGACTGTGAGCATCCCAAGGAGACAAATACACTCCCATGTCCATGTCAAACTCAGTTACAGCTTTGGAAACCTCAAGGAGCAAGTCCCCCCTTTCCATCCCTCCAAGGGCTAGCCTTGACCGAATAATCTGTATAGGCTGTCGGGTAGAGGACAAAACCATCGTGGTGCTTCACCACCAAAATCAGTTTTTTAAAACCTGTTTCTTTGAGCACCCGAACCCATTCACGCGCATCCAACTTGGTCGGGTTAAAACGCTTGGGATCCTCTTGCCCACTTCCCCATTCTTGGTCATAAAAGGTATTGGGGCCAAAATGGATAAAGGCAGCTAGTTCATCCTCTAAATAAGCTAGCTGGGACTGACTTGGTAATGGTCCATGTGGTTTTATTTTTGTCATCATCTCATATCTCTTTCTCTGATTATTTCTCTTGTTCACAAAATTATCCACAACTTGTGGATAAGAAAACATGCCTAAAAACTAGCTTTTCTAGACTCCGGCTCTTTGACTTTGAACCTATCACCTTCAGCAAACTCTGCTCAAATCCCCACTGCACTAGGATTTCTACTGGAAAGCTGGCTCGTCACTAGTTTCTGGGACCATTCTCAGGAACCCCTAGGATATTAATTAAATCTCCTGCTCTCCCCAGACTTATCCACAACTTGTGAATAACTCCTTCTTCCTAGTTCTTACCGCGTTGACTATAACAAAAAATCTAGGTACCGTCAATAAGACAAGGCTGTCTCCCTAAATACTCAGAAAAGATTCTATAATTTGTACAATATACATTTTATGCCATTCAAAAGAAAGGCTTTTCAGATAGATTTCATATAATTTTTCTAAGTGGCTTTCAATCATTGTTCTTCTCAATTCCTCGTCAGAAATGACTTAAAAATCTGGACATTTCTTCTTAAAATGTGAAATTTAGCATAATTTCTTCAAAAAAATATTATATTCTTTATAGTAGAAGTTTATACATTTATTTCCTCTAATTCCTTTTTGCTATCGTATAATAACATAAAAATACTACTAAAACCTTGTTTTTGTCCGAATTTTTTTAATCATTTTTTTACTATTGACACGCCTCTGAGAATATGATATAACGTAAATGTAAGCGGTACCAAAAAGGTGCCACCGTGAAAATTTTTAAGGAGGAAAACACATGTCTTCACATCCAATTCAGGTATTCTCAGAAATTGGGAAACTGAAAAAAGTTATGTTGCACCGTCCAGGCAAAGAGTTGGAAAACTTGTTGCCGGACTATCTCGAAAGGCTTCTTTTTGATGACATTCCATTCTTGGAAGATGCTCAAAAAGAACATGACGCATTTGCTCAAGCTCTTCGTGATGAAGGAATTGAGGTCCTTTACCTAGAGCAATTGGCTGCTGAATCATTGACTTCCCCAGAAATCCGCGATCAATTTATCGAGGAATATTTAGACGAAGCTAACATCCGTGGCCGTCAAACCAAGGCGGCTATTCGTGAATTGCTTCACGGTATCAAGGACAACCAAGAATTGGTTGAAAAAACTATGGCAGGGGTTCAAAAAGTTGAATTGCCAGAAATTCCTGAAGAAGCAAAAGGCTTAACTGACTTGGTTGAGTCAGACTATCCATTTGCTATCGACCCAATGCCAAACCTCTACTTCACTCGCGACCCATTTGCAACTATTGGTAATGCCGTATCACTTAACCACATGTATGCAGATACTCGTAACCGTGAAACTCTTTATGGTAAATACATTTTCAAACACCATCCAATCTATGGTGGAAAAGTAGAATTAGTCTACAACCGTGAAGAAGATACACGTATTGAAGGTGGAGATGAGCTCGTTCTTTCTAAAGACGTTCTTGCAGTAGGTATCTCTCAACGTACAGATGCAGCTTCGATTGAAAAACTCTTGGTGAACATCTTCAAGAAAAATGTTGGCTTCAAGAAAGTATTGGCATTTGAATTTGCTAACAACCGTAAATTCATGCACTTGGATACTGTCTTCACCATGGTTGACTATGACAAGTTCACAATTCACCCAGAAATCGAAGGCGATCTTCGTGTGTACTCTGTCACTTATGAAAATGAAAAAAACTCAAGATTGTTGAAGAAAAAAAGGTGACTTAGCTGAACTTCTTGCGAAGAACCTCGGCGTAGAAAAAGTTCATTTGATCCGTTGCGGTGGTGGCAATATCGTAGCAGCTGCGCGTGAACAATGGAATGACGGTTCCAACACTTTGACTATCGCACCTGGTGTAGTCGTCGTTTATGCCCGCAATACCATTACCAATAAGATCCTAGAAGAATACGGGCTTCGCTTGATTAAGATTCGAGGAAGTGAATTGGTTCGGGGCCGTGGTGGACCTCGTTGTATGTCTATGCCATTTGAACGTGAAGAAGTATAATCGCTGTTCAGTATTTGTCAATAAAAATGTAAAAAAATAGAAAGAGGAAATAATAGAATGACACATTCAGTATTCCAAGGACGCAGCTTCTTAGCAGAAAAAGACTTTACTCGCGCAGAGTTAGAATACCTTATCGGTCTTTCAGCTCACTTGAAGGATTTGAAAAAACGCAATATCCAACACCACTACCTTGCTGGTAAAAATATCGCCCTCTTGTTTGAAAAAACTTCTACTCGTACACGTGCAGCCTTTACAACTGCAGCTATTGACCTTGGTGCTCATCCAGAATACCTCGGAGCAAATGACATTCAGTTAGGTAAAAAAGAATCTACTGAAGATACTGCAAAAGTTTTGGGTCGTATGTTTGACGGGATTGAATTCCGTGGTTTCAGCCAACGTATGGTTGAAGAACTAGCAGAATTTTCAGGTGTTCCAGTATGGAACGGTCTAACTGACGAATGGCACCCAACTCAAATGCTCGCTGACTACTTGACTGTTCAAGAAAACTTCGGTCGCTTGGAAGGCTTGACATTGGTATACTGTGGTGATGGACGTAACAACGTTGCCAACAGCTTGCTCGTAACAGGTGCTATCCTTGGTGTTAACGTTCACATCTTCTCACCAAAAGAACTCTTCCCAGAAAAAGAAATCGTTGAATTGGCTGAAGGCTTTGCTAAAGAAAGTGGCGCACACATCCTTATCACCGAAGATGCAGACGAAGCTGTCAAAGGTGCAGATGTACTTTATACAGACGTTTGGGTATCTATGGGTGAAGAAGACAAATTCGCAGAACGCGTTGCACTTTTGAAACCTTACCAAGTCAATATGGACTTAGTGAAAAAAGCAAACAACGAAAACTTGATCTTCCTCCACTGTTTACCAGCATTCCACGACACTCACACTGTTTATGGTAAAGATGTTGCTGAAAAAAATTTGGCGTAGAAGAAATGGAAGTAACAGACGAAGTCTTCCGCAGCAAAGTATGCTCGTCACTTTGACCAAGCAGAAAACCGTATGCACACTATCAAAGCTGTTATGGCTGCTACTCTTGGAAATCTCTACATTCCTAAAGTATAAAACTTACTCGTATACACAACACAGGGGTTGAGACGAAAGCTATGATAGCTTATCAGTTCTAGCGAAAGAAAGCAAGAATCCTCTTTGACAGATTTGCCACCTTACTCTTGTCACCTTCCTGCTTCCTAGTCTCATTCTGATAAACGTCGGCTGTGCGTTCAACCCCTTTTATTAGTAGTAATGACTAATTTGTCTTTTAAAAAGACGCTACCTCCACTTCATATTTTATCATCATACCTGCCTGTAGCTCTTGGAGTTCTGTCAGGTTTACCATATTAAAGGAAGGAGAGCTCATGTCTCATAGAAAAATCGTCGTTGCTTTAGGCGGAAATGCCATCCTCTCCACTGATCCATCTGCCCAAGCTCAACAAGCTGCTCTGGTAGAAACAGCTCGTCATCTGGTCAAGTTGATTCAAAACGGAGATGAACTGATCATCACTCACGGAAATGGTCCTCAGGTGGGTAATCTCTTGCTTCAACACTTGATGGCAGATTCGAAAAAAAAATCCTGCCTTCCCCCTTGATTCTTTGGTTGCCATGACCGAGGGTAGTATCGGTTTTTGGCTACAATGTGCTCTTGATAACGCATTGCTCGATGTAGGACTTGATAAAAATGTCGCTTCTGTTGTTACCCAAGTTATAGTAGACAAGGAAGACCCTGCCTTTATCAATCCCACCAAACCAATCGGTCCATTCTACTCAGAAGAGGATGCCAAAGCTGAGAGCGAAAAAACAGGAGCAACCTTCAAAGAAGATGCCGGTCGTGGCTGGCGTAAAGTGGTGGCTTCACCAAAACCAATCGACATCAAAGAAATCAACAGCATCCGCACCTTGCTCAATAATGGTCAAGTTGTCATCGCAGCAGGTGGAGGAGGTATCCCTGTTGTTAAAAATGAAAACGGTTACTTAAGTGGAGTCGAAGCCGTTATTGATAAAGACTTTGCTTCTCAACGACTAGCAGAACTCGTCGAAGCTGATCTCTTCATCGTCCTTACTGGCGTAGACTATGTCTATGTAAACTACAATAAACCAGACCAGGAAAAACTGGAACACGTTACTGTCAGTCAACTAAAAGAATACATCAAACAAGGACAATTCGCACCGGGTAGCATGCTACCAAAAGTTGAAGCTGCTATCGATTTTGTAACCAACCGCCCAGAAGGCAAGGCTGTTATCACCTCCCTCAGCAATCTAGGCGCCTTGATCGAGTCCGAAAGCGGAACAATTATTGTTAAAGACTAGCCATTTTAACCCAAGTACAAGCTCTAACTAGGAGTACTCAGGTAAACCAACATCATTCGTTTTTATACTTTGTGGCATAGTTTAGGAGGAAAAACAAATGAGTGAAAAAACAAAAAAAAGGTTCCAAATGCCTTCATCTTACACTGTTTTGATCATTATTATTGCTATCATGGCAATCTTGACTTGGATCATTCCAGCAGGTAAGTATGACACGAACGAAGCAGGTGGCCTCATTGCAGGTACCTATCAAACTGTTGACTCTAATCCCCAAGGGATTTACGATATCCTAATGGCTCCGATTCGGGCGATGCTCGGTCACGAACCAACTAAAGCCGCTATTGACGTAGCCTTCTTCATCCTCATGGTTGGGGGATTTCTAGGTGTCGTCAATGCGACAGGCACATTAGATGTTGGTATTGCCTCTATTGTTAAGAAATACAAAGGACGCGAAAAAATGCTGATCCTCATCCTCATGCCCCTCTTTGCACTTGGAGGAACAACTTATGGTATGGGTGAAGAAACCATGGCATTTTATCCACTCCTTGTCCCTGTTATGATGGCTGTTGGTTTTGATAGCATTACTGCTGTTGCCATCATTCTACTAGGTTCCCAAGTTGGCTGTCTTGCCTCTACTCTCAATCCTTTTGCTACTGTTATCGCTTCTGATACCGCAGGTGTGTCATCTATGGACGGGGTTATCCTTCGTATCATCTTCTGGTTTGTTATGACGGGTATTAGTACTTACTTTGTCTACCGCTATGCAGAAAAGATTCAAAAGGATCCCACAAAATCACTTGTCTACTCTCAACGTGAAGAAGACCTTAAACACTTCAATGTCACTGATAACGAAAATGCTCCATCTGTCTTGAACAAGAAACAAAAACATGTTCTTGCCTTGTTCATCTTGACTTTCATCATCATGATCGCCAGCTTTATCCCTTGGGTAGACTTGCACATCACTCTATTTGAAGACTTCAAGAATTGGTTGATTGGTCTCCCTGTTATTGGTGGAGCTATCGGTTCATCTGCTCTACCATTCGGTAGCTGGTACTTCCCAGAAGGTGCGATGCTCTTTGCTGTGATGGGTATTCTTATTGGTGTTGTTTACGGTCTCAAGGAAAGCAAGATTATCTCTACTTTTATGGCTGGTGCAGCAGATCTTCTCACCGTAGCCTTGATTTGTGCAGTAGCTCGTGGTATCCAAGTTATCATGAACGACGGTATGATTACTGCAACTATTCTACACTGGGGTGAAGTCGGACTTCAAGGTCTCTCTTCTCAGGTCTTCATCGTTTTGACCTACCTCTTCTACCTTCCTATGTCATTCCTTATCCCATCTTCATCTGGACTTGCTAGTGCTACAATGGGAATCATGGCACCACTTGGTGAGTTCGTTAACGTAAAACCTAGTCTCATCATCACTGCCTATCAATCTGCATCTGGTGTACTAAACCTTGTCGCTCCAACTTCTGGTATCGTTATGGGGGCTCTCGCGCTCGGCCGTATCAGTCTAGGAACTTGGTGGAAATTTGTTACTAAACTCATTGTCGTTATTGTCATTGTGAGCATACTTCTTCTTATCCTAGGTACCTTCCTACCATTCCTTTAGAACAAAGTGTGAGGTAAAACGAATGACCGTCTACATCACTGACTCCATTAAACAGAGCTTTATACAGAGTCTAAAGACTCTCATCTCCTACCCATCTGTCCTCCAAGAAGGGGAAAATGGGACACCTTTTGGACAAGCTATCCAAGACGTTCTAGAAAAGACGCTGGAAATCTGCCGTGAACTTGGCTTTAAAACTTATATTGATCCCAAGGGCTATTATGGTTATGCAGAGGTTGGTGAGGGAGAACTCCTTGCCATCCTCTGCCACTTAGATGTTGTGCCTGCAGGAGATTTGTCAGATTGGCAATCTCCTCCATTTGAAGCAACTATCAGAGAAGGCAACTCTATGGACGAGGGGCACAAGACGACAAAGGTCCTTCACTCGCAGCTCTCTACGCAGTGAAAAGCTTGCTTGACCAAGGCATCCAATTTAAGAAGCGCGTGCGTTTTATCTTTGGTACGGATGAAGAAACTCTTTGGAGATGTATGGCACGCTACAACGCCCTCGAAGAACAAGCCAGCATGGGATTTGCACCAGATTCGTCATTTCCTTTGACATACGCTGAAAAGGGGCTCCTTCAAGTCAAGCTTCATGGCCCCGGTTCTGATCATCTCAAGCTCGATGTCGGAGGTGCCTTTAATGTCGTACCAGATAAGGCAAGTTACCAAGGTCCTCTTTATGAAGCGGTTTGTAGGGGGTTGAAGGAAGCAAATTTTGATCACCAAACCACAGACCAAACCGTGACCGTACTCGGGGTACCTAAACACGCCAAAGATGCTAGTCAAGGTGTCAATGCAGTCATTCGACTTGCTAGTGTACTCGCACCTCTCCAACCCCACTCTGCCCTCCATTTTCTAACCGACAAAGCAGGGCAAGATGGTAGAGGGCTTGGAATCTTTGGAGAGGTTACTGATGAACCGTCTGGTTCCCTTTCCTTTAATGTTGCAGGGTTGACCATCAATCCCGATCGTTCCGAGATTCGGATCGATATACGCATACCTGTGCTAGCAGATAAGGAGAAACTGGTGGCACAGCTCACCCAGTGCGCCAAAGACTACCAACTTGACTACCAAGAATTTGACTATCTAGCACCCCTCTATGTCGCAAGAGATAGCCAACTTGTTACTGCCCTTATGCAAGTCTACCAAGAAAAAACCGGAGATAAAACTCCTCCTCTCTCATCAGGTGGTGCTACCTTTGCCCGCACCATGCCAAACTGTGTAGCCTTTGGCGCTCTTTTCCCAGGAGCACAACAAACTGAGCATCAGGCAAATGAAGCAGCTGTCCTAGACGATCTATATCGCGCTATGGACATCTACGCAGAGGCGGTTTACCGTCTCGCAACCTAACTGGATGATCGTTTCTACCAAAAAAATCCCGCAGATTTGCGGGATTTTCTCTTACATCAATGCGCCAACATTTCTTGGGCGATTTCTTGACCAGATAGGTTACCTGGATAGTAGGTTGGCCAGTTATCCATCTCCTCAAAGAGAGCTTCTTGACTGGTGCCCCCAAAGAAGATATGGAAATGTTCTGCCTTGACTGGGGCGATATTGTGGTCACTAAACTGAACATACTTGAACTGTCCAGCGTCCGCATCCGTCGCTTCAAAGAGGAAGCGCACGCCACGATTGCCTTTCTTATAGGTCAAGATTTTCTTGCCGACATACTTGTAGGTGAATTTCTTGCCTTGGCCACCTTGAACAAATTCCATAGTGTTGTCCGTGATGTTGATTTTGGTCACATCTGTCTGATAGCCTTTTCTATAGTAGGCCTTATACTCTTCCTTGGTCATCTTGCCAGTCAACTTAGCCTTGTAATCAAAGACTTGATCAAAGGTCCCATCTTCAAGGAAAGGATAGACCGACTGCCAGTTACCAGCATAGTCACTCAAGGTGCGGTCCTTGACGTCTGCATCCTCAAAGTAACCATTGTGAACTGTCTTGGTGTTTTCTTCCTTCTCTGGTTCGATTTCTGGTCCTTCTTGGTCTGTTGTCTGCTTCAAAGCCTTGAGGTTTTTCTCCATGACGGAGATATAGTCCTCACCAGCCTTGGTTGCTTCTTCTGTCAGACTTTCTAGCGTATTGAGCACGTCTAGTTTGACGCCCGTTTCTTTTGAGAGTGTATTGGCGAGGGCTTGTGAGGCATTTTCTTCAAAGTAGATATAAGAAATCTTGTTTTTCTTGATATACTCGGTCAATTCTGCCAAACGTGCCGCTGATGGTTCTGCATCTGGTGAGAGACCTGAGATGGATACTTGCTTGAGACCGTAGTCCAAGGCAAGGTAGTTAAAGGCAGCGTGCTGGGTCACAAAGCTCTTTTGTTTAGCTTGAGACAAGCCATCTGTGTAGGCCTTATCCAAGGCTTGCAATTTTTCAATATAGGCAGCCGCATTCTTTTCAAAAGTCTCTTTTTTATCAGGATAATCTGCTGACAAGCTGTCACGGATATGCTCTACCAGTTTGATGGCGCGTGCTGGTGAAAGCCAAACGTGGGGATCGTAGTCGTGATGGTGACCCTCACCGCCATGATCATGCCCTTCCTCTTCTTCCTCACCACCTGGCAAGAGGAGCATATCACCTGTCGCCTTGATGGTTTTCACTTTTTTCTTATCTAAGGATTCTAGCAATTTAGGAACCCAAGTTTCCATATTTTCATTTTCATAGACAAAGGTATCTGCATCTTGGATTTTGGCAACTGCCTTGGCAGACGGTTCGTATTCGTGGGGTTCTGTACCAGCACCGATGAGGAGTTCTACATTAGCAGTATCTCCTGCGACTTGCTTGGTAAATTCGTAGACAGGGTAAAAGGTTGTCACGATATTTAGCTTCCCATCTGCCTGTTTTTGATTGGAACAAGCCACTAAAAACAAGGCACATAGACTAGCTAGCAATAAGCTCAGTTTTTTCATTTCATTCTCCTATTTGATAAAACGTTTCAATAGACTGACTAACAAAAAGACAGCTACAAAGATAATGGTAATACTAGCGCTGGCAGGGGTTTCCGCATAGTAGGAAATATAGAGTCCTGCCACCATTCCCAAAAAGCCAATAGCGCTGGCTAGTAACATAACAGATTTAAAGTTTTTCCCCAGACGAAGGGCAATACTAGCCGGCAAGACCATAATAGTCGACACCAGAAGGGCTCCCGCAGCTGGTATCATAAGTGCAATGGCCACCCCTGTCACCATGTTAAAAAGAATAGACATGGTACGAACTGGCAAGCCATCTACAAAGGCCGTGTCCTCATCAAAGGTCAGGATATACATTGGTCGCAAGAATAAGAAAGTCAAGAGCAAAACGACCGCAGCAATGGCAAAGAGGAAAATCACCTGCTCCTGGCTAATGGTCACAATCGAACCAAAGAGATATTGGTCCAAACTCATGGAGCTCGAACTTTTACCCTTACTCATGACAATAAGGGAGACTGCAAGCCCTGTAGACATGAGGATGGCAGTTCCGATTTCCATAAAGTTCTTATAGACTGTACGGAGATACTCTAGAAAGACCGCAGCGATCAAGACAATAGCAATGGTTGAAATAGTTGGAGAAATTCCCAAAACCAGACCAAAGGCTACTCCTGACAGAGAAACGTGACTGAGGGTATCGCTCATGAGACTCTGACGACGTAAGATAAGGAAAGTCCCAAGAACCGGAGAAAAGAGACTCATGGCAATGACCGCCAAGAAGGCACGCTGCATGAAGTCATAAGATAACAAACTAAGCATGTTCCACCTCCTGGTCGCTTTCGTGAACGTTAAAACAACGCCATGGCGAGTCTTGATTGCGAACTAGATGGATATTGCGATCCGCATAGTCCTTGACCTCCTCAGGATCATGGGTAATCATCAAAACAGCCTTGCCATGATGGTGGGCACTATGGTGCATGAGTTCGTAAAATTCATTTTTGCTTCCAGCATCCATCCCTGTCGTCGGCTCATCCAAGACAAAAATATCTGGGTCAGAAGCAAACATCCGAGCAATAACTGCTCGTTGCTTTTGTCCTCCCGAGAGGGAACCAATTCGTTTGTCACGGTGTTCCCACATACCAACCGAGTCTAGACTGGCCTTGATATGTTCCTCATCATGAGCATTCAAGCGACGAAACCAGCCCTTTCGAGGATAGCGACCCGACTTGACAAATTCATAAACTGTACTTGGAAAACCAGCATTAAAACTGGCTATCTGCTGGGGAAGATAAGCTATCCTAAGCTTTTTCCCATGAGTATTTGTCTTTGAGATGGTTACCTTGCCAAATCTTGGCTGCAAGATGCCTAGACTCGCCTTGATGAGCGTTGTCTTGGCAGCCCCATTTTCACCAGTCAGGGTAACAAACTCCCCACTATCAACACTGTAGTTGATATGCTCGAGGACAGGTTCTTTGTCATAATAGAAAGATAAGTCCTCTACTGTAATATACCGCATTATTTGATTTCTCCTACTAAAGCAGTTAAAAACCGCTGGATAACCTCTTGTTCATTTGGAGTAAACTGACTTGCCACTTGTTCATAGGCTAAGAGCGTGTGTTCATGATGATGGTGGTGTTCCTCTGCCACCGGTCGAGCCAAATCAGTCAACTGATAAAAAATCACGCGCGCATCCTTTGGATCTCTGGATGTCTCTAACATACCCTCTTTGACCAAAGACTTGATAGCCTTGGTCACTGCCGCCTGACTGACATTGAGGCGACGGGCCAACTCCGAGTTGGTTAAGGATTCTTCTGACAAGAGCATGAGGATGTGTTCCTGAGTATTGGTCAAGGCAACGTCACTCGTGCAATGCCCAATCAGAATTTCATGCTGGTTCTCAGATCTCAAGATCACCTCGTTTAAAAAGTTATCGATTTCCTGTGCAAGCTGTCTCATGTGTTACTCCTTCCCTAGCTATCTTTTCGTAAAAAACATAGATAGCCACCGATTCTTTACTGGTTAATTATATCATAAACCAAAAAAGAGTCAAGGGAAAAAGGCGTAAAAACGTTTCCCTAGACTCTTCTAGATGTAAAATTTAACCTATTTTTGCTTTGGTTTTCGGCTCGATAAGATACCTGCCAGACCAGCTACCATTCCCATCAAGAGCAAGAAGATGGATTGTTCACTTCCTGTATTTGGGAGAGCTTTTTCTGAGACAACCGCCTTCTTGCTAAATTGACCTGCCACCTCATAAGTAAGTGGTACATTTGTAGTCGCATCGCTAGCAGCTGCATTCGTTTGAGGCGTTTCTACTGGTAGACTAAAGTTTTTAGAATCCACAGAAATCGTCCGTGAGTTCGGATTAATCTTTTCATACTGGGTCAAATCAGCGGTTTTCAGATACTCTTCAAAGGCTGCATCCATAGACGGACCTTCTTCACGCGCGCCACCTAACATAGTGTAGCCATCACCACCCGCAGCTAAGAAATCATTGGTTGCAAGATAGTAGGTTTTTGCGAGGTCTAGAAGATCATAACGACCAGTTGCACGGTTTTTAACCTGGATGGCCAAGACACGTTTGCCTGATGGTAGGTTGGTATCATAGTAGACCTTCACACCTGAAACTTGCAAGAAACCACCACTTGGCTCTAACAATGGTTGCCCGTTCTCATCCAATACCTTCTTGCCATCCTTATCAACCTGCAAGATAGATCCGAGTGACTTTTCAAACATATCCAAAACTTGTTGCCCAGTCACTTGGATTTGTGAGATGGTATTTCCAAACGGAAGAACGGCAATGACATTTCCTTTAGTGATTGGTTTGCCTTTTGCAATGGTTTCACGCAAGCCACCACCATTTGTCACAGCGATGTCTGTCGGATGACTAAATCCTGTTTGACCATACTGATAGAGGGAGTCCGCTACGACGTTTCCGAGGTTGGTTTCACGAACCCGAACATTTTCACGATCGCCGTTGAGTTCTACAGGGCTGTTTGAAACGACTTCAACCGCATTTTCAGCATCGTATTTTTGTTTAATGTCTTTGACTAGTTTTTCAACTGTTGGATTGGCTGGTAATTTTTTAGCATCCGCAGCCGGAATCTGAGTTGGATTGCCCAAAAGCTGACGTGATTTGTAGGTGATTTTCCCTACATTATGAAGGTAGCTTCCTGTCTGGTTATAGGTAACATTGTCTCCATAGGTTGTTGATTCTACTGTATGAGAGTGACCATCGATTACTGTTACGCGTTTCCCTTTCAAACGAGGATTTTTAGACAAGGCTTCTGCCAAGGTTGAACCACGCCACTCGACTGGAGTTGTGGTATCTACACCCAAGTGAGCGAGCACAACATAGTGTTTGTAGTCTTTACCCTCTGCACGCGCCTTGGCTTGAACTTCTTCGATGACCTTATTGACTTCAGAGATTGGATCTGTAAAAGTTACCCCTTTAATGTTTTTAGGGTGGGTTTTTGTAGCAGTTTCAGGTGTTGTCACACCGATTACAACAAATTCATCACCTTCCACAGTCTTATCTTTATCAACAATTGTAGAAGCTTCAAAAAGACGAGCTCCATTGACATAGGTATTTGAGCTAAGTAATGGGAATTTTAGAATTTCCTTGTATTTTTTAACTTCATCAAGGCCAAAGTCAAACTCATGGTTTCCTACTGCCATAGCATCATACTGCATCTGATTGAGAATTTCAGCGCGCGCTTCACCCTTAGTAGAGTTGGAAATCGGTAAACCTTGGAAAGCGTCTCCCGCATCAACAACTAGAGTATTTTGATTTGATTTCGCACGTTCCTGCTCAATGACAGTCGCTAACTTGGCATCTCCAATTACTCCCTTTTCCTCTACAATACGACCATGGACATCATTGGTGTGTAAGATAACGGTGTCCTTTTCTTCGCTTTTAGTAGATTCAACAGGAGCTACCGGAGCTTCTGAAGTTGCCGAAGTTTCCGGTACTGCAGGGCTCTCAACAGGAGCTGGAGTCGCCGACGTAGCAGGAGTTGCTACAACAGCTGAATTTTCTGCAGGAGTTGTTGCTTCCTCAGCATAGACTTGTCCAGCTAAAAAAGCTGGGGCTAATAGAGCTGTCGACAAGACAGGTAACAAAGAACGTTTATTCATTTTGAAATCCTTTTCTTTTCTTTTTTCCTTTATATTATACGATATTTCTAGAAAAAAATAAAACTTTTGACTGGTTTTTTTATAAAACATTCGCTATTTAACCAAAAAAACCTGAACAAAAAAGTTCAAGTTTTTTTAATCGATTTATTGGAAATCTTTGATATTTCCATCATAGGTCGCCCAGTCCTTACTAAAGAAACGGTCATTCATCTTGTAGTCTGGAGCTGGTTTTGGATCCGTCAAGAAGGGATTCACAACCTTATCAAAAGCCAACCAGCCCAACCAACCTAAGTGGATAGTATCCTTGATAAAGTAAGGTTCTCCTCCGTTTTTTGAAAAGTCAGCAATATTGGTAAAGCCTTGACTTTCTAACTGGTAACGAATTTTCTCCACTGCGTGTTGATACATTTCTTCACTGAGCTCTGTGTATTCCATCCATTTCTTGTTGACGGGCTGGATAACAAAGAGCACATTGACTTTTGATTTGGCAAATTGATTGAGGACCAGCTGCAAATCATTGTATTCAGACGACTTTAGGAAGTTATAATTTTTTTGATACCCTTCCCATTTTTTTAAGTCTTTTTTTGACCTCATACGTGTAGAAATGATTCTCCATCCCCATATCGTTATTGGTCGTATTTGCTTCTGCATCCTTACGGGCAATTTCTTCTAAAGCGTCATAGGAAAACTGATCAGGAAGATCTTTTAAATAGTTTTCTACATGTTCTTTGTACTTGAGTTTCCCCCGAATGGAAGATTGACCAAAAAGAGAGGACTGCTTTTCATTGAATCGTGCAAAGACGTTGATGATAAGTCGATCAGCATCTGACAAGTCCTCTCCTTTTGAAAGCTTTTGAAGGATGCCTTTCAATGCCACACTCGGGTTCTGCTTCAACAAACGCGTCGCAGCATGCTTAGCCGAGATGTCCCCAGATTGATTTTCCAAAAAAGCTGTCAACTGGTCGCTATTAAAGAATCTCTGAAACGCCGCTGGCTCGTAATCCGTCTCTGTAAACCACTGAGGAGAGATGACAAACACCGCCTGCTTTTCCTCGATTTCTGGCAGAATCTGCTGCAAACCGAAATATTGGTTAAGCGAGGCCGCTCCTGCCTGACCCATAAAGTACGGGCGATAGGGACGATTGTATTTTTCTGCTAAAACAGCTGGATGGACACTATCAAATCGAATCCATTCACTTGACCCTAGAAAAGGGACAAAACGCATATTGGGATCCGTTAGCGCCCTCACTTTTTGACTTCTCTCTTTAAAACTTTCTCTACTGATGGAAGCTGCAGAGTACTTCTCCTCCGTCAGATTATGGCTTGTTGTACTTGGATAAAAAAAGATGAGTAGAAGAACCAAAAATCCAGCGATGAAGATAGGACCAAAGATCAGCCACAAGCGTTTAAGCATTCTTCAACTCCGCAATACCTTCTACGATTTTATTAGCTGTATTCCAGTCATCACGACCGAACTCTGTCACTGGAACACGAATGTCAAAACGGTTTTCAATCTCAACAATCAACTCAACCGTTCCCATGCTATCCAAGACACCGGCATCAAAAAGATCTTCATCCATCATGTCAGAAACATCTTCCATAAACAACTCATCAATAATTTCAATAACTTCTGATTTGATATCCATTTTTTTATATCCTTTTTATTTTTTTAAACCATAAATCATTCAAAAATCCAGAAAAGATTAAGAATGAAAACATGACAACATGGAAGGTAACAACCATGCCAAACAACTGAATCCAGCGATTCTCAGGTAAGGAACCCTTTCCAGCTTTTTTCCGTTCTTTATTGAGTGCTTTTTTCTTACGAACCCAAGCGTCATTGATGACCAGCCCAATCCCATGAAAAAGTCCATAGGCGATGTAGTACCAGGTCACTCCATGCCAAAATCCCATAATCAGCATATTGAGAATATAGGCTACACTTGAGGTCACATTACGATTTTTAAAGACCTTCTTTCTGGTCAACACCATCACCATCCGCATAAAGACAAAGTCACGGAACCAGAAAGACAGACTCATGTGCCAACGATTCCAAAACTCTTTTAAATCCCTTGACAAAAAGGGCTTGTTAAAGTTGATAGGACTATGAATACCCATCAAGTTTGAAATGGCTAAGGCAAACATAGAGTAGCCCGCAAAGTCAAAGAAGAGCTCCAAACCAAAGGTGTACATGACCGCTAAAGCATAATGATTAAAGAAACCGCCTGTCTGCAAAGCCAAATTTTTCAGCGGAGGCAATAATGTCTCTCCTAAAATGTGAGCCAAGATAAACTTGTAGAGGAAACCAAGCATGATATACTTGACAGCCTCTTCTAGCATGTCCATCAGCTCATCCCGCTCAGGAATGGTCTCATAATTTTCATTGAAACGTTTAAAACGATCAATGGGACCACTTGAGAAAGTCGGCATAAAAAGAAGAAAACGTAAGAATTGCCAAATCGTTAAATCCTTGATAACACCATCTCTCAACTCAACGATAACCCCAACTGCACGAAAGGTTAAGTAAGAAATCCCTAAAAAGCCAAACAAAGATTGGGGTCCGTGAATAGCAGGAGATACTTTCACAAAGACGATAGGCAATAGGGATAGAAAACTAACTAGATAAAATATCCATTTACTATCCCGTCGTTTCCTGTACCTTTTATAGAAAGATACAAGCAGTACTTGCCAGATAACATAAAGGATAAGAGCGCTTATTTGATCGGTCTTTCCACCGACCAACATGGTGACGATAAAGAAGAGACTAACCAGCACCTCATACCAGGCAAAACGTTTCTTGAAAGAGCCCGATAAATATCGGTAGGGTCGCAGCAATCACATACAAAAAATAATAAAGATTGCCATAAGGTTCCAAATGAGGTAGCTGTTTGTAAAGCTCCATCATCTACTGTTTACCTCGTTGATCAAGCCCTTGATATCAATTTTACCATTAGGCGTTAGTGGCAAACTGTCTCGATAGAGAAACTTGGATGGCATCATATAAGACATCATGATATCTGCCAAGTCTTCCTTGATAGCCTTGGTAATATCGATATCACGTTCAAACTGCTCGCGGACACCATTCTTTAGGATGACATAGGCCAGTAGATTTTGTACCTTGTGGTCCTTGTTATAACGTGGGACAGCAACAGCCGACTCGATAAAGCGAGACTTGTTGAGGTTTTGAGAGACATCTTCAAGCTCAATGCGATAACCATTAAACTTAATCTGGAAATCCATGCGTCCACCATAGAGAAGCAAGCCCTCATCTGTCATAGTTCCTACATCCCCTGTGTGGTAGGCTGGAAGACCTTCGAATTCAAAGAAAGCTTCTGCTGTTTTTCAGGATTATTCATATAGCCTTTTGAAACAGCTGGCCCAGAAACAATGATTTCTCCCTGTTCACCATATGGCAGCTTATTGCCTTCCTCATCAATGATAAAGGTTGGAGAATCAGCCTTAGTATAGCCGATTGGCAGGCGTTTGAGAGTCGTCAACATCTCGTCTGTTACAGCAACTGCTGACAAAGCCACTGTCGCTTCTGTTGGTCCGTAGGCATTGATAATACGGGCATTTGGGAATCGCTCGCGCAGTTTTTGAGCTGTTTTGACCGTCAATTCTTCACCATCAAAGTAGAAATGCGTGATGCCAGGCATTTTCTCACTATTAAAGTCTTCTGACAACATGGCCATATCTGCAAAGGAAGGCGTTGAAGTCCAGATAGCAATGGGCAATGAGAATATGGACGCAAAGAGTTGCTTAAAATCCTGTGTGATGGCAGATGGAAGAGCGAAAAGCGTACCACCCAGTGCCAAGGTTGGCGCCCAGTACATGACAGATAGGTCAAAAGAATAAGGGGGGCTGGGCCAGCATTTGTGGACGACTTGGCGTCGCAAACTCTTTATCTGTAATCATCCAGTTGGTAAAACTGAGGAGATTGTCATGGGAAATCTGCACTCCCTTTGGCTTACCAGTCGTACCAGAAGTAAAGATGATGTAGTAATTATCATCTCCCTTGACTGGATGCGTCATCTCGTAGCTAGAAGCTTGAGCAAAAGCTTCATGGACTTGCTCTAAATTCAGCATCGGTACGCTAGTTTGCTCTAATGGAAAATCCGAGATGGCAATAATCAAACTTGGCTCTGCAACTTCTACGATAGCAGAAACTCGTTCCAAGGCCGAATGGCTGTCAATTGGAATATAGGCATGTCCCGACTTAGTCAGCGCCACAAAGGTAGCCAACATCTCATATTCCTGACCACCAAAAACGACGACTGGAGATTTCTCAGGCAAGCCAAGTCGATCAATAGCTGCAGCTAAACTATCTGAATCAGCCTTCAGATCACCATAAGTATGCTCTTGACCTAAAACATTGTAGACAGGATATGTTGGCTGTGTTTGAGCAAAGTGCTCAATCGTTTCAATCATATCTTTTATCGGTTTATTAGACACGGTTTTTCTTCTCCTTCAAACTAGAACTCATTATAAATAAAGGTTCCTTGGCTCTGACCAAGGTAACTAAAAAAATAAAGCAAACCAAGTAAGATTACAAAATATAGGACGGTCTGTCCCAAAAACATATACAATTTTCTGTGTTTTCCCATAGTTAGTGTGTTCAATTTTCTATGATTTTTTTCAAAAAAAGCTATGCAACTATGCATTTACTATCTTATCTTCCTAACATTTTACCATTTTATCAACCTTTTTTTCAACTGTTTACCATAACTTAAAAGTTCGTTTTAGCTTATTTTAAGATAAGTTAAGATATCAATGTTTTGCCATCAAAATAGACAAAAAAGAGCCTGAGATTCCCATCTCAAACTCTAATGCAAATAGCTCTTTTATCTTAGAAAAGTGAAAATACGAGAACTGCTAGGGCCGCACCAACAACAGGCCCCACAACAGGAATCCAAGCATAAGACCAGTCCCCATCTCCCTTGTTTGGAATTGGAAGAAGGTTGTGCATGATACGAGGTCCAAGGTCACGAGCTGGGTTCAAGGCATAACCCGTTGTCCCACCTAGTGAAAGACCGATACCGACAATCAATGTTCCCACTGCAAAGGTCCCTAATCCTGCCTGAAGGTCATAGAGTCCCAAGGCAAAGATTGTCAAGAGCAAAACAAAGGTTCCAAGGATTTCGCTAACCAAATTCGATACTGTGTTCTTGATTGCTGGTCCAGTACTAAAAGTCGCTAGGATATTACCTGCATTTTCTTCCGCTTCATAGTGTGGTTTGAATTGCAACCAAACCAAAATCTGAGCCACCATCGCTCCTGCGAATTGGGCTAGGATATAAGGGAAAACTGAACCCCAAGAGAGCGTTCCTTTTAAGGCCATCGCAAACGTCACAGCTGGATTTAGGTGGGCCGGACTGAGCGTGCCAGATACAAAGGCCGCAACGGCTACAGCAATTCCCCATCCCATAGTGATGACAATCCAACCTGAATTGTTACTCTTGGTTTTGGGAAGAACCACACCTGCAACAACACCATTTCCTAGGAGGATGAGGATTAAGGTCCCCAAAAATTCTCCAAATAATTCTTTCATCATATCTTTGTCTCCATTTAAAAGAAGGGGCGGGCGACAAGGAATGCTGCCCTCCACCTCTTTTCCTTTTTCTTAATTTTTTAGTTCTGCCAAATCGTTTTGAGCAAGAGCTGCTTCGACATCCGCACGGTAGGCTGCTTTTTCTTCTTCAGTCCAATCATAGAATCGTCCCATTTCATCCAGAACTGGCTCAACGATGCTATCTAAACTATCACGCATAAAGAGCATGTGATTGGTACGACGAAGAAGGAAGTCAACTGGGCTCAGAGCCAACTCATTACGCATTGCATAGTGAAGGGACAAGGTATCTGCCAAGCTGAGTCCTGGCGCTTGTTCCAAGCTGTGAGCAAGGGCAAAGACCTTCGGTGCATTTGAACCGTAAAGATTTGCTAGATAGTGAGCTTCCTTGCTATCCAAGCCACGTGAAACTCCAAGTTGCGCAAAGGCTTCGATTTCTGAGTCCACATTTGCTGGGTTCAATTCTCCACCTGAAACAGGATAAGTCTTCGAGTTGATGAGTTTAAAACTACGGTCAAATTCTGCTTTGAGGATGTCAACCACGCGCTCCATAGCTCCTTCAGCCATCTTACGGTAGTCTGTGATTTTACCACCAGCAAGAGTCAAGAGGCCATTGTCATCACGATCCAAGCTCGAACCACGAGAAACTGCAGATGGATCCAAATGTTCTCAGATGTGCTACTTTCAAGCTTGCTGACAGCAGATTCAACATCTTCACGCGTTTTTTCTTTCGATAGATAAGCTTCGACAGTCGCAATCAAGCTATTGAAGCTTTCATCGCTAATGGTTCCGTTATTTCCTCCATTGTAGTCAGAAGCACTATTGCCTGCAATCAATGGACGAAGACCAGCCCAGCTGCTTTCGATATCATCAATGGTGATGTTTGCTTCTGGAAAGCGGTTGTTGACAATACCAAGCAGATAATTTACATCTTCCTGCGTCACTTTTGGATGTTCCAAATCGCCTGTGTAGTCAGTATCCGTTGTACCAAAGTAAGTCTTGTTTTCACGTGGTAGAACAAAGACCATACGCCCATCTCCCAAACCTGTGTCAAAGTAAACTGGCTGTGAAACCTTGATCTTGCTTGAGTCCACTACCAAGTGCACTCCCTTAGTTGGACGCATTTGTGAGAATTGTGTTCCCTTATTAGACAAATTACGTACCTTGTCGCTCCAAGGACCTGTCGTATTGATAACCAGACGCGCCTTGATTTCAAAGACTTGGTCTGTCAACAAATCACGAGCTACAACACCTGTAATCTTGCCACTTTCATCAAAGAGGAAGCCTTCTGCCTTAACGTGGTTGGCAATAAGGGCACCGTCTTGGTTGGCACGTTTGATATTTCAATCACGAGACGCGCATCGTTGTTACGGAAGTCAAGGTAAACCCCACCTCCTACCAAACCTTCTTTCTTCAAGTTTGGCTGGCGTTCCAAGACTTCTTCCTTGCTCAAGACCTTGTTAGCAGCTGGCGTATTGTTAACCCCTGCCAAAAGGTCGTACAAGTCCATGGCTACTTTGAGACGGAAGAGGCTAAAGGTCGCTCCATCTTCATCGTAAACTGGCAAGAGCATTGGATCTGGTTTTGGAATATGTGGAGCGATTTGTTGAACTACTGCACGTTCAGAAACTGTATCTGACACCACTTCCACGTCAAATTGTTTGAGGTAACGCAGACCTCCGTGAACCAATTTTGTTGAACGGCTAGATGTTCCTTCTGCGAAGTCTTGCATTTCAATCAGACCTGTGTCAAGACCACTAGCTGCCGCTTGCAAGGCTACACCAGCTCCTGTAATCCCCCCCCACCGATAATCAAAAGGTCCAGGGTGCGTTCCTGCATTTTTTTAATTGATAATTCACGTGTTTTCTTTGAAAATTCCATATTTACACACTTTCTAACTGAGTCGTTTCATTCTTAAGCTGATCATTGCATCAAGAAACAGTATTAGTCGTCGATTTCCGCAAAGACTTGCGTTGCTTTCACAGCCTTCTTCCAGCCCTTGTAGAGTTGTTCCTTGCGCGATTCGTTCATGGATGGCTCAAAGAGTTCTCCTGTCTCGTTCAAGAGCTTCAACTCGTCCAAATCCTTCCAGTAACCCACTGCCAAACCAGCTAGGAAGGCTGCACCTAGGGCAGTTGTTTCCAAGTTTTTAGCACGGGCAATATCGATTCCCAAAATGTCAGCCTGGAACTGCATGAGGAAGTTGTTCATGGCTGCACCACCATCTACCTTCAAGACTTGGATAGCTGTCTGAGCATCCACTTGCATCGTGTCTATGATGTCACGTACTTGATAAGCGATAGATTGCAAAGTTGCCTTGATAAAGTCTTCTTTAGTTGTTCCACGAGTCAAACCAAAGACAGAGCCACGAGCGTTTTGGTTCCAGTATGGTGCCCCTAGACCTGTAAAGGCAGGTACGACATAGACTTCGTCATTGTTGTGAGAATTGAGAGCATATTTTTCAGACTCTGGTGAATTCTCAACCATGCGAAGTCCATCACGAAGCCACTGAATGGCACTTCCAGCAATAAAGATAGAACCTTCCAAAGCATAATAAACCTTGCCGTTGATTCCGTAACCAATCGTTGTCAAAAGGTTGTTTTCAGATAGCTGCATCTCTTCACCAGTGTTCATGATGATGAAAGAACCTGTTCCATAAGTATTCTTAACCATACCAGGTTCAAAGGCCAACTGTCCAAAGAGGGCTGCCTGTTGGTCCCCAGCCATACCTGAGATTGGCACTTCCCCACCGTAGAAATGGAATGGAGCAGTCTTACCATAGATTTCAGAGTTAGAACGAACTTCTGGAAGCATAGCCTTAGGAATGTTGAGGATTTCCAAAATCTCATCATCCCATTTGAGTTCTTTAATATTATAAAGCATGGTACGAGCCGCATTGGAGTAGTCCGTTACGTGAGCCGCACCGTCAGTCAATTTCCAAACTAACCAAGTATCGATAGTACCAAAGAGCAATTCTCCTTTCTGCTCGCTCTTGAGCGCCTTCTACATGGTCCAATATCCAACGAACCTTGGTAGCAGAGAAGTAAGCGTCAATGATCAAACCAGTCTTTTCGTGGAATTTTTCCACATAACCTTGGCTTTTTAGTTGTTCAGCCAGAGGAGCTGTCTGGCGTGATTGCCAAACGATAGCATTGTAGATAGGGAGACCTGTTTTCTTATCCCAGACGACAGTTGTTTCACGCTGGTTGGTAATCCCGATTGCCTCGATTTGACTTGGTTTTACACCACTTTCGATGAAAGCTCCAGCAATAACAGACTGGACGGAATTCCAAATTTCATTGGCATTGTGCTCAACCCAACCTGCTTGAGGGAAAATCTGAGTAAACTCTTTTTGACTAGAGCTGACCTTTTCTCCTTTTTTGTTAAAAATGATGGCACGAGAACTGGTCGTTCCTTGGTCAATAGCCATGATGTATTTTTCTTGTGACATGTGCTGTCCTCCTGATAAAATCTTGAGGGGGTTCCTCTTTACAGTAACTAGTATACAAAATAAAGCGCTTTCTTGTTCATCAATTTTTTTAAAATTTTAAAAAAATGTGAGGAGATTGTGCGAATTTCACAAAAAAGACCTGAAAATTCAGGCCTTTTAGGCAAAGAGCATCTGACGAATTGCTACCAAATCTTCCATATCCAAATCATTTTTCAAGTAGTAGATAGGTGTTTGTTCTTTCTTGGAAATTGGATTGTTTGTAATCAACAAATCATAATGACTAGAAGAGTCAAATGCTTCAATAGTAATGAAGCGATTGTACTCCAAATATCGTTTTAAAAGGGCCGACATTCTCGAAAAAACAAGGAAGCCTGCTGTTAGATCTAACCCTATTCTCAGATGTTGGCCACCATTTTCTGCCATATACTCGATCAACTGGAGCCATTCCCAGAGGATTTTTTTATCCAAATCGGTCCCCTGCTGAAAGGCTGGCAAGGATGTAAAAATCACCTGAGCAAGATCTCGAAAGTCATGCTCCATCAGCAAATAGGGTGCCGATGCTCTATCTGATACTTGTATCGATCTTGCAAAATATAGCCCTTATATAGATAAACTTGACCACAAAGCTGACTAAGTTCATAGGTGACATGGTCCTCTGTGTAGTCCCCCAGCAGCTCCTCCTTCTTCATTTCCTGGATCATTTGTGTCAGTAAAGCCACAAGTTCTCCCCCAAATCCAAGAATGTACTCCATGGTATGAAGGGGCAAAATGCGATGAGACAAGAGGAAAGAGAAGAAAATCATCATCTCCCCATCCTCAGTTCCTAGAGGAATGTGCTGCCCACCAAAAAAAGAAGAAGCCTTGCCAAGTAGACGAAGGTAGAAAATATTGTCAAAATAGCCCCGCATTTTTTCTTCTATAACCTGAAATTGACAAGCGTTAGCTCGAAGGCGTTGTTGACTGATGTGAGTCCAGAGAACCAAGTCTAATTTCTGACCCGAAGACAACCTGGCACCGCAGATTTCTTCTAGGGTAGCAATATCCTGCTTTCTCTCAGCTTTCTGCATATGACTTTCCCACTTCTGACTGGACCAGACCTTGCGGAAAAGGCAGAAATAAAAGTAACGAATCTGATGCTCTGGACCTCGCCAACGACCATTTTGGATGGATAAGTCAAACTCTGACAAAATCTGATTTAGACTAGCTAAGTGACGACCAAGCGTGGCCTCGCTAATCATCAATTCTTGAGCCAACTGATGAGCTAGAAACTGTTGGTGATAAAGAAGGTAAACCAAAATTTGGTACTTAATGGCATTGTCTAGAAACAAGCTCCGAATCTCTCTCCCCTTGGTAGCTGTACCAATCGACAAACGCAGATTTTCATCTTCCAAGTGGATGGTCAGCTCCAACCCTCTTTCCAAGGCATTTTCGTTAATCAGAGAGATGTACTTGGTTAGAGTCGCCTTTGAAAAACCTGTTTCTTCCATGGTTTCCTTGACTGTTGTCTGCGAATCTTGTAATAGAAAGGAAAGGACTAAAAATTGACCAGATTCGGCTTTTTCCATCAAATCACCTAAATACATTTGTTACCCCTTTCATTTTCTCCTTCAAGCATAGCATAAATCTTAGAAATGCGGAAATAATCTGTTTCTCATTTTATTTTAAAGCCGATTTCCTCGTCCTTATTCCACAGAAACAGCAAACACACGACTCCCCCTTTGGGCATTTTTATGCTAAAATAGTAGCTATGGATAAAATTATTAAAACAATATCAGAAAGCGGAGCCTTTCGTGCTTTCGTCCTTGATAGCACAGAAACCGTCCGCACTGCTCAGGAAAAACATCAAACTCAAGCCAGTTCAACTGTCGCACTTGGTCGTACCCTTATCGCTAGCCAAATTCTCGCAGCCAATGAAAAAGGAAATACCAAGCTAACGGTTAAAGTTCTTGGAACGAGCTCTTTCGGCGCTATCATCACGGTCGCAGATACCAAGGGCAACGTCAAAGGCTACGTGCAAAATCCAGGTGTTGACATCAGAAAGACTGCAACTGGTGAAGTCCTTGTCGGACCTTTTTGTCGGAAATGGTCAATTCCTCGTTATCACAGACTACGGTACTGGAAATCCCTACAACTCCATGACTCCTCTCATCTCTGGGGAGATCGGTGAAGACTTGGCCTATTACCTGACTGAAAGCCAACAAACACCTTCAGCAGTCGGCCTCAATGTCCTTTTGGACGAGGAAGACAAGGTCAAGGTTGCAGGTGGTTTCCTAGTCCAAGTATTGCCAGGAGTCAAGGAAGAAGAGATTGCTCGCTTTGAAAAACGCATCCAAGAAATGCCAGCTATCTCGACACTTCTGGAAAGCGATGACCATATCGAAGCCCTTCTCAAGGCTATTTATGGTGACGAATCCTACAAACGCCTATCTGAGGAAGAAATCCGTTTCCAATGTGACTGCAGCAAAGACCGCTTTATGAACGCTCTTGCCAGCCTTCCAAATTCAGACCTAGAGGAAATGAAAGAGGAAGACCACGGGGCAGAAATCACTTGTCAATTCTGCCAAACCACTTATAACTTTGATGAAAACGACCTGGAGGAACTCATTCGTGACAAATCTTAATACACCCTTTATGATTGGCAATGTTGAGATTCCCAATCGTACCGTTTTAGCGCCCATGGCAGGAGTTACCAACTCAGCCTTTCGTACCATCGCAAAAGAGCTCGGAGCTGGACTCGTTGTCATGGAAATGGTCTCTGACAAGGGAATCCAATACAATAACGAAAAAACCCTGCACATGCTTCATATCGATGAAGGCGAAAACCCAGTTTCTATCCAACTTTTTGGTAGTGATGAAGACAGCCTCGCTCGCGCAGCAGAATTCATCCAAGAAAATACTAAGACCGATATCGTCGATATCAACATGGGCTGCCCAGTGAATAAAATCGTGAAGAACGAAGCTGGCGCTATGTGGCTCAAGGACCCAGATAAGATCTACTCTATTATCAACAAGGTCCAATCTGTCCTCGATATCCCCCTCACTGTCAAAATGCGCACCGGCTGGTCTGACTCATCTCTAGCAGTTGAGAATGCTCTCGCTGCTGAGGCTGCTGGTGTCTCTGCCCTTGCCATGCACGGCCGTACACGCGAACAAATGTACACTGGCCACGCTGATCTTGAGACCTTGCACGACGTAGCCCAAGCCCTAACCAAGATTCCATTTATCGCCAACGGTGACATCCGTACGGTTCAAGACGCTAAACAACGTATCGAAGAAGTCGGGGCTGATGCTGTTATGATTGGTCGCGCAGCCATGGGAAATCCCTACCTCTTCAACCAGATCAATCACTATTTGAAACGGGAGAAATCCTTCCTGATTTGACCTTTGAGGATAAGATGAAAATCGCCTACGAACACTTAAAACGCTTGATTAGCCTCAAAGGAGAAAAAATTGCAGTCCGTGAATTCCGTGGCCTCGCTCCTCACTATCTTCGTGGTACATCTGGCGCAGCCAAGCTTCGTGGGGCCATTTCACAAGCTAGCACCCTAGCAGAGATTGAAGCCCTCTTGCAATTAGATAAAGCATAGTCTCACATCTACAACTTACAAAAACGGCAAAACTCAAAAATGAGTCTTGCCGTTTTTTATATGTTTTCATCTTGTAAATCTAATTGCTTCACTCTAGCTATATAGTAGGACATAATCAAAAACAAATTGAGGCTGATAATCCAAACAGACCATTCATGAAGAAAATGCATCAATACAGCCAAGCTGATTGCCCCCACTATGAAACTTCCCACAACAATCCCATAATTTAAGGCTTGACGACGGTATTCTTGGATATTTCCTTCTCTCCTAGCAATGCGATACAAAGCGGTCAACATCTTTCGGTAATTTCCAGATGTCATAAAAATGACATAGGGATGATCTTCAATCAAACTACCCGTAAATGTTAGCATCATCATTCCTGTTCCAAAAGCGATGAAAGGAACTTCTAATAGAGGAAATCGTGAAAAGAAAGGTAGAATAAGAGTTCCAATAAATAAAGGGAGCAGCATCTTAACCCGCCAGTAGGCCGTTTTGCGGTATTCTTTCATGTGCAATGCAAACAGAAATCCTAGAGAAAAGAAAATAATGGAGCAGAATCGTAGCATTGTATTGATAACATTTGAGTCGTGCCAATCAGATATCAATAGGAGAATATTCCCTGTCTGTGTCGCTACCAAACTATGGTATTGAATATGGCAAAACACATCCAAAGAACCACCTACAAATCCAAGAAATACTCCCATCAATCGTGTGTTTTGAGGTAAGATTAATTTATCCGCCATGTATTATCACTCGTTTTTCCTTTTGATTTTTTTAT
>BNJU01003156.1_pt1:0-62500 | contig 132889 bp, 121 predicted proteins | sample 8539281 | NCBI WGS metagenome assembly BNJU01 (sample SAMD00202456, study PRJDB9452) | human saliva metagenome | isolation source: human saliva | place: Japan
CCTACCGCTCTTGATGCGATAGAGGAGGAAATAATATGGGAGACAGAAAGTATTTACGCCCTTTCTGTCTTCTGTATTTCTGTATCATTGTAAAATCTTTCACATCCTCAATTTCTCTAAGTCCACGAATCATTTTCTCTCTTCTCTCTTTGAATATTGAATATTGAACCTTGAATCTTGAACTTTTTGATTTGTGCTTTAACCCTTGATTTTTTTCCAGTTGAACATTTTTTTCCAACAATGGTAATCATGAATTATGGATTTTTGAATTATAGCGGTAATCATAATTATGAATTCTGAATTCTGAATTTTGAATTATACCAGTTTCCCTCGTACAACAAAAAAGGCTGCATCAAAATAGGATTACTCCTAATTTGATACAGCCTACACAAGTAAACTATAGTAAATACAGCGTTACGCTGCTTGCTATGTAACCTTTGTTATTTCTCAGCAACAGGATGAACAGCGAAGCCGTAGGTACGAGTATTAAAGAAGAGTGGGTAGACTTCATTAGAGCTGAATCCCATAACACAACCTGCAGTCCAATCATATGGGTCAGCAGCCCAATAATCACCTTGAACGTTTGCTGCAGCAACCTTAGAACTTCTTAAATCTCTATAACCTGATGCCGGGAAGTAAATGGTCTCAGTCTTGTTACTGTTCGTCCAGAAGAGATGTCCTGAATTTAAGTCATAGGTAGCCTTAACGTTAGTTCCATTTACATTCATCGGTCCCTGACACCTTCCATCTGTAGTGAAACCAGAGAAAGCTCCATTGGTTGGAACGTTGAAACCTACTGGACATGGGTCATAAATAGTCTTAACAACTTCGATGTCGTTTGGCCTATCCTTATCACCACGATGGTTATTATTCATTGACCAAAGGTTATAGAAATAATTATACACTATCAAACCATCGTTCTGCAAAATTTTTCCCAATTTATCAAAATAGGTTACAAAGAAGGTGTTTGGCTTCTGAATCTTATTATTCATGTGAATCTGGTTGTCTCCCTTAATGATACTACCCTGTGGAAGTGTTGCATCTGTGCCTGGGAGAGCATCTTTGCGACCCCACTGGTAGAACGTTGTTGTACCGTTCTTCTTTGTAAGGCCAGGATTCTGTGTAATGTTAATTACTGTAGTTTGCTTATCACCATTGTTTGCCATTGTCTGCTCAACCTTCACCTTTACAGTACGTGGAGTAGAATAAGATGTACCAGTCCATTCGGTTGGCTTCCAACCTAAAGTTTCGTTGGTGAATTCATAAACCTTGTTCTGGATGTTGGTAACTTTAATCTTGTCGAGTGCATTCTTTGGTGCAAACCACAAGTGCCATGACCATAGAATAGTATTTCCCTTCTTAACAGAGATTACTGCATTACCGCTCTTGAGATTCTCTTTCTTAACCTCAAACTTTACAAATGCATTACCACTTGCATCACGATAGATAGGACTACCAGAAAGTGTAGCAATGTTGTTCTCATCTGCCCAGGTTACCTCTGCTGCATTGATACCGTTGTAAGCTCTGTTATTTGTCTTCTCAATCCATGGATCTGTAATAGGTTTACTGATATGGTCTACAAACTGATGAAGAATAACATCAGTTCTTTTTGCAGGGTTCTCAAACGCGAGAGGAGTTGCTGGTGCTGAACTTATATATGCACTGCTATTTGTCTGACCATTCTTAATAGCATTACCATATACCAATGGAATCATATAATATCCTGGGGCAGAGATGACATAGCAGTTGGCAGTGTTCTGTACGGCAGCAGCACCAGTTTCATTTGACAAGTTGTAAGGTGTAGCGGCTGTACCCAATGGTGTCGCATTCTGAAGTCCCTTGTTGCGCTCTGCAACGAGGTTTACAATGTCAGTACCTAAGGTTGCCGTACATACGTCTGCTTCAGTGCCACCATTTCCCTGCTCCTTGCTAAGGCTCTTCAACCATGATGGTTTAGTAGTAGTCCATGTCGTTCCGTTGTCTACACTATATCCAACAACCTTCCATGCAACAGCCTGCTTGGTACCATCAGGTGCCTGACGGTAGCTTTCAATCTGATAATTAGCCTGTGTAGCGTTGTAGGCAACAGCTGATGGACTTGTTCCATTAATAGTATATACCCATGAAGAGTTTTTCTGACTCAACTTGTATGTACGTGTTGTACCTGCATCCCATCTACCTTTAAGTGGTATGCTAATACTCGTATTGTCAGTAAAAATAATCTCTGCTGTAACTTGATTATCAAGATTCTGTGGAATCATATAGAAGGTGTAGTTGTCACGCAACTGTGTAAGGTCAGTTACATTTGAATTAACATACTGGCTTCTGTTTCTAACAATACTGTTAGGGTTTTCGTTTGTATTATAATTCACGTTGCTAAGCTTTACGTCTCCTCGTTTTGTATAGCCATTATGATTCCATGCAGCACCTGTACCATCGAGTTTGTCAGAGAGAACGTACTTACTTGTCAGCAAAACATTCTTAACCTTAATATCCTTGATAGTCTTATTGAATGAAAGGTTCTGCCCTACGGCAAAACGAATAGCTGTTAACGCATGACGGAAATGGAGGTCGGTTCTTGGAGCCTGACCACGGACAGCATACTGTACGTTACCAGAGCAAGCTGTCATAAGGTCTACTTGCTGAGTAACTTCTGGTTGTACTGTGAACTCAATGCTTGGCGCTGTTGTCGCTGTTGGGTTATTGAACTTAATACTACCATTGCTGTTCGCTTTCTCTGGGTAAACAGCATAGAAGCGAGCATGAGGCTGCAACCATGACCAAGGGATTCTGGTATTCGCAAATGTACCATCTTTCTTAGTACTTGTTTCACTGAACCAGTCTGCATTAATCGCAGTTGCTGCTGTACCACGAAGACCAGTTGACGAGAAGTTACCAAGATTTGCCATGGTGGTAATATTAGCACGTGTACCTGGTTCTATTTTTACTGGATTAACACCCTCTACGGTTGTTTCAATCAAGCAAACGTCAAGGTTCTCATTGCTCTGTGCTGCTAACTTCTGCCCATTAAGGTCCTTAGCAGTCAGTCCTGGAGTGATTGCGCCACGTGTCAATGCACCACGTGTCTATGCCTCTTCCTGCGCATCAGCTACGTTAAAACTTACGACAGCTTCCTTATCATCATTGCTGGTATTCTCACCCAATTCATCCGCACAAGATATTGCAGAGAAGGTCATACCACCTATGAACAAGGCTGAAAGTGCACGATAGAAAAATATCTTCTTCATTGTTATTTTATTTTATCTTCTTCTTATTTAATTATCCAACTAACTCGTCATCATTATCACCAACAACAGGGGTAGGTGGTTCAATGCTGACAGATCCGCTTCCACTTCCACCAGGACGAACATCAGGGCTTGCGGCTAAAATAAAACTTTCCTCCAAGACATTACAGACCGAGATTGTTGGTCTAAGATAATTTAATTTTTCTTGTTTCTATTGTTCTCATTTTTTTATAAAATGTGTTTTGCCCGCAATGATGTGGGCTATTAAAAATAAGACTGAAAAGAGTGGTTATGTTTTTATGATCTTAATTTTAATAAGACATGAATCAGTACCTTATACCCTCTATCTAACTCAATCTTTTTACCTTCTTAATTTATAATTATTGCAACATTATAAATAATATCGCAATTAACAATATTTTCACTCATTTATTTAATATTTTTTTGAGAAGATATGGGTAATAGAGGGTTTTAATAAACAGTTATCCAGTCTAATTTGTAGGTGAAAAGTACTTCTATTCTATGGAGTTATAAAACTCCCTAACAAGAGCAAAACCGTTATACATCTTACAAGAATAGTTTTGTTTTGCTGTCACTTTTAACATTTCATGTAATCCCATTGTAAGCTAATCAGTTAAGTTTCGACTTTGAATGACAGTAATGACAGCAAAATTATTTTTAGGTGAATATGCTTAGGCTCTAATGATTTGGGTAAAGCATTAGAACCTATTTTTATTATAGCCAATAACAGTGTTAGAAACTGCCTATTAAATACTTTTAACGTATTATACATTGCTCATACCCTACACCTCTAAGAGCTTTTCATTATCTTTGTGAAAAATAAAAGTATGAAGAAAATAGGTATTATGACAGTAGGATTGCTTTTATCAGGAACATCGTTTGCTCAGCAAGCGCCACAATTAACGAAGAATAATATCAATGAAGTGGTGTCAGCAATGACATTAGACGAGAAGATACGCTTCGTCAGTGGTATCGGTATGGTAAATACTGATGGGGATGGTGCCGCTATTGGAAGAGTTGAAGGGAAAGTACCTGGTTCAGCTGGTGCTACATTTGCTATTGAAAGACTGGGAATACCTTCGGTAATTGTTGCTGATGGACCCAGTGGATTAAGAGTTGATCCTATTTCAATTAATGGTAACAAACGCTATCCAACAGCCTTTCCTATAGGCAGTTTAATGGCATCAACCTGGAACAAACAACTTGTTGAACAGGCAGGCGAAGCTATGGGCAATGAAGTAAGTGAGTTTGGTGTAGATATAATCCTTGCTCCAGGTATGAATATCATACGTAATCCTCTTTGTGGACGAAACTTTGAGTACTATTCTGAAGATCCTGTTTTGGCTGGCAATATTGCTACTGCTATTGTTAAGGGTATTCAAAGAATAATGTGGGAACGGCTATTAAACATTTTACTGCTAATAATCAAGAGACAAACAGAGTACGAATTAATGCTAAGATTAGCGAAAGGGCTTTGCGTGAGATCTACCTGCGTCCGTTTGAGATAGCTGTAAAGAAAGCAATGCCTTGGACCATCATGACTTCCTATAATAAGATTAATGGTGTCTATACCAGTGAAAGTTCATACCTACTTACGGACATCTTACGTAAAGAATGGAAGTATGATGGCATTGTTATGACCGATTGGTTTGCTGGTGAGAACATAGAAAAACAAGTGTCAGCAGGTAATGACCTCATCATGCCTGGAGGAGAAAACAATTACACTCAAATCAAGGCAGCTTTAGAAAAGGGCACGCTAAAGGAAGACGCACTTAATCGGAATGTAAAACGAATATTAGAACTTATCGTAAAGACAAAGACCTTTGAGAAATATGCCTACACTAATAATCCTGATTTAGAAAGAAATGCACGAATATCCCAGCATGCAGCTGAAGAAGGAATGGTACTTCTTAAGAACGAAAATGGCACCTTACCTTTCAAGGTTGGAAAGGTAGCCCTCTTAGGTAATGCCTCTTATGACACATATACCGGAGGTACTGGGAGTGGAGGAATGAAAACTGCTCACGTCGTAAGTTTCTATGATGGACTTGCCGAATTAGGTTTCTCTTTAGACCCTACATTGAAAGATGAATATCTTACTTATCAAAGAAGAGAAGGCTAAACGACCTAAGCAAACTCAAATGTTCGAAAAATTACAAGATATTTCCGAACTACCGATGAGCGATAGCAGAATAGAAACTATGGCACAAGAGTGTGACTATGCTCTTGTTACAATTGGGCGTATTGCAGGTGAAGGATATGACCGTAGTTTAGAAACCGATTATATGCTGCGTCCTAAAGAACTTGAGCTTATCAGCAAGACTGCTAATGCCTTCCATAAGAAAGGGAAAAAGATTGCAGTAGCTCTCGATATTGATGCACTTGTTGATATAACAGCATGGAGAGACAAGGTAGATGCGATTCTTATTACATGGCTACCGGGACAAGAAGCTGGCTTAGCCTTTGCAAATATTGTTAGTGGTAAAACAAATCCATCAGGTAAGTTGACACAGACTTCCCCCTTATCCTATTCTGACCTGCCTTCTGCTTCTACCTTCGGTGGCGTACCAAAGAGCAATCCTACTGAAGCAGAATATAATGAGGGTGTTTATGTAGGCTATCGCTATTTCTCTACTCAAAAGAAACCTGTTGCTTATCCTTTTGGGTATGGTCTATCCTATTCGACGTTCTCTCTTGGAGGAATCAAGTGTAACTTACAAGCTGATAAGGTTCTTCATTTGTCAGTAGATGTGAAAAATACGGGTCTTCTATCTGGAAAGGAGGTTGTGCAGGTATATGTTTCATCACCTAAAAAAGCTATTGACCGACCAGCAATAGAACTTAAGGCTTTTGAAAAGACAACACTGTTACAGCCTAAAGAAAAGCAAATTCTCACCTTCATCATTCCAATAGAAGATTTGGCTTACTATGACGAAAACTGTTCTGAATGGGTAATCGAAAAAGGTAAATACACTGTCAAGGTTGGTACATCATCTGAAAACTTACCTTTAACGGCTACTTTCATCATTAAAGAATAGATAAGCAACGCTTATCATTAACACCTGATAAGTTCTTTAAACGAAAGACATACTCGCTAATCCCTAATCTCTAAGTTTGCAGTATGTCTAATGACTGTAAACTTAGAGAGATTCTATAGCTATAGTTTACTTTGTTAATTCATATCCTATAAACAAGTCACCTCTCTGAATTATATTTACATTTATCGTTGCTTTATTTACCAAAAGCAGTCGAAAAAACGCCTTTCCCACCACCTTTGTAACTCATTTGTTATAAAGAAGTTACAAAATCGTTTTTTTCAAAAAGGTGCTTAATTGGACTTTAAAAGGGCATTAGTTAGACTTCAAAAGAGCACCTATTGCAAGCCAATTGAGCGTCTTTTAGAAGGCAAAAGAGCATGTGTTGGCTTTGAATCGTACGAAAATAGTTTACAATAATCTATGATATGGGAATAAGTTATTTGTAGAATACAGATAGACATCGCACCTAATTACATTTATCATGTAGCTTATCCCCCTTTGTAAAACCATCATTCTTCTCCTAAAGTTCGTAGACGACCGTGACAAGAAAGAGATAGAACGATAAATAAAGTATATAGATGGACACATTAACACCTCTTTTTATTCATGCGGTCATCAACTAATCCAAATAGAATAATGAATTAATACCTTGGTTAGCATCACCTGTAGTCGAAAGAATCTAATATAAAAACAATTATTTCATTCGACAATAAAACAAAATATGTTTAGCTTCTAATGACCGATTTGGGTTTAAGTGCCAATAACTTATTTATCTTAAAAGGGTAAACCTATTACCAATTAATATGGGTTATTCTGCCGTTTTTAATTGTCGCAGAGATAACATAACTACGTTTTGACTTACCGCCCTTGCGCTCGATATCCAATGTAGCTGGTATCTTTAGGCGAATATCTGCACCCGCCTCATCACCCTTTTTAGTTACTTCAGCAGGCGAACCAAGGTGCCAGTTGATTGTCTTGACATCAGCTTGATAAAGTCGGTCGGTCATATAACGGCGAATATCCTTCACCGTAGCACCACCTGAACCAAGGAAGTTTAATGATGGCGCAACAGCACCAGATATCTTATCCGTGCTCTTACTGTTGATACCTTGTAAGAGTTGGCGCACCGCAGCAACTGCCTTTGCTCTCTCACCATCCGTTACCTTTGCAACTGCAGGCTCTTCAGCCTTCTCTGGTGTCAGAATATTCTTCAACTTCTCATCGGCTTCCTTACTATGAATACCATTCGGATGCTGCGCCTTATAGCCAAGATAAGCATTCTCGTTGTTTTTTGCTACAGCTCCTGCCCAGTCTATCTCGTCAATCTTTGCTTCCAACTCACCACGATGTTTTGAGTCTGGATACTTAGCAATAAACTGCTGCAACACTTCTTTTGAGTTGCTGGTCAATGCCACAGAAAGGTCATTATCAGACTGTTGCATATTCTGAGTGGTAGTTGTCAGCACCTTTAGACGGGCTGATATACTATCACGATGTGCCTTAGAAGCTGATGGATTCTCCTTGAGATAATTCTTTAGTACGGTTGGTTCGCTACTGCTCATTGCTTGTGCGAAAGCCTCTTGCTCATTGTTAGCTTTGCTTGCTCCCACCCCTTGGTTGTAAAGGAAGAGCAATACGGCTGCAGTGATAGCAGCGATGAGCAGTGATACGGCCAATGACAGATGATTATTCTTATCTGGAGTGCTTTCCTCCTCGTCCTCAGCTATAGCCTCGGCATTAGCAATCACCTCCTCGTCAGCATTATCATCCATGATGAAGTCGGCATCGACAGCCTCTTCCTCCGTGTTTGGCTCGTTGATCGTGTCTTGTGTCTTATCGTCGTAATTATCCGTTTCGTGTTCTTCCGTTTCCTCTACTGGGATGATAACATCATCGTTTCCTGTTGCTTCTCCCTTGTCAACTGACATGAGAACAACAGGCTCTTGCACCTTACTATCGTTCGTAGCCTCACTTGTGTGATGCTCTGCAGCCGTTACAGAACTCTCTACATGGTGTTCCGTATGATGACAGTTTGGACATGATGATTCCTCTTTGAGGTATAATTCACCGCAATGAGAACATTTAATGATATGTCCGGCAATCTCTACACCGCAGCTTGGGCATACGGGAGCCTTGTCGCTCACTTGATGGCCACATTCAGGGCATTTGATGATCATTTATCTAACGTAAGATTATAGTAGTGTGGATAATTATCTATTTCCTTTTCTCTTGGTGTTGAAGCTAACGCTTTCGTCGGAATCGCAACTCACGCATACTGTGGTTACCCATCAGTCGAGACTTGTCAACATATCCTTTCACACCGTTGATACGTCCCTTGCCAGTGTACTGCCAAGCAAAGATGTCTCTTCCATCGTTCAGCTCTGGCTCGCGTCCGTTATACTGTGCAATGAAAAGTTTATAGCCGTCGAGTGCACCGCTGAGATATCTGTTATAGAAGTTTGTATATGTGTAAACCAATGGTTTGACACCATATTCCTGTGTCATAAGTACGAGGAACCTCTGTAAACTATCGCGTAAAGCCTCCGTACTCAGTCCGCCAGTGGTCTCAATATCTACCATTGGGATGAGGTCTTGGTCTTGTGGACGACACTGCATGCGGAAGTTGCGCAACTGCTCCTCTTGTGGAATAGCAGGACGATAGAAGTGGTAAGAACCGACATTCATACCATAGCGTTGTGCTGCCTCGATATTCTCAAGATAGCGTTGGTCAATACGTGAACCGCCCTCAGTGGCTTTTAAGTAAACGTAATTGAGCTTATGATTGCTGTTTTCAGCTACTGTTTCCCACCATACATCGCCTTGGTAATGGCTCATGTCAAGCCCATGAACATGGCTGCAGGTGTCTTCGCATTGGATAGTATATTGTGCCTTTAGACCTGCAAAAGAGAATATGCAGGCGATGAGCATTATTATCTTTTTTAACTTCATAGATGCAAAGATAACATTTTAAGTTGAGATAGCAGTCTGAACAAAGTATAATTCTGTTGATTTTAGTATTTCTTAATTCATAAATCTTAGATTTATTGTGTCTTAATGTTAGTGCGTAGAGTGAAAAGAGGCGTAAGATTAATAAATTTATAGGGCATGATGATTAAATCAAAATCGGCTTATGAAAGGGGGAAGTAGCCAGACGAAACTGTGGGAAAAGCGGTTTGTTACTATGCTTTCATTCAGTGTTTTCTGTCGTTCAATACAATCTGATAGTTTTCTTGTAATGGTTTTTGTCAATTATTTTCTAACGGCTCTAACGCAATTCATGCTCTTTTAGCTTCTTAAAGACGCCCTTTAGGCTTACAAAAGATGCCCTTTAAGACCCTTACTAACGCCCTTTTGAAGTTCAATTAAGTACCTCTTATTTTACGCCTTTATAACTGTTTGATTTACTGATGGTTGCAAGCGTGGTTTTCTTAGGTGTTTTTCGTCTTTTTATGAATGGTTTTTAATGAAATTATGTAAGGTTTTTTCAAGTCTTTATTAGTGTTTTTGCGTTGTTAAGATGAGGCCGTTTTTAGTGTGAAAGGGTGGGGCGAGATAGAGTTTTGGCAGTGTTTAGGATAGCTTTGGATAGTAAAAAAAACAGGTCTTTTCGTTAAACGTGCGTACGTTTATCATACCACTTTAACGAAAGGACCTGAAAAGATAAGCTTTTTGTTAGCTTATTATGCTTCTGCAGCCTTTAGATACTGGTCGTAAAGCCACTGCTTTTGCTCGGCAATAGTGAGCTGACTGTTGTCGAGTTCGAGGGCATCATCAGCCTTGCGAAGCGGTGATGTCTCACGATGAGAGTCGATGTAGTCACGCTCCTGCACATTCTTAAGGATGTCGGCAAAGTCTGCTTCCATTCCCTTCGCCTTCAACTCATCGTAACGACGTTGCGCACGTACCTCTGCTGAAGCGGTAACGAAGATTTTAAGTTCGGCATTCGGGAATACCACCGTACCGATGTCGCGACCGTCCATAACGATTCCTTTCTCTGCTCCCATGCGCTGCTGCTGTTCGACAAGTGCCTTACGCACAAAGGCGAGTGTGGCGATAGGGCTAACATGAGATGATACCTCCATCGTACGGATTTCGTTCTCAACATTCTCACCATTGAGATATGTTTCTGGACGCCCTGTCTCCTTATTGAGTTGGAAACTGATGTTGATATCCTTCATCTGTGCCTGCAACTCCTCTTCGCGGATGGTTCCGTCTGCGTTGAAGAGGTTATGACGTAGCGCATAGAGTGTCACGGAGCGATACATAGCACCCGTATCTACATAGATATAGCCAATCTCTTTGGCAAGGTCTTTTGCCATTGTGCTCTTTCCACATGATGAAAAGCCGTCGATGGCGATAGTTATTTTCTTCATATACTTTGTTAATTCATAATTTATAATTCATAATTCATAATTATGATTACTGCTATAATTCATAATTTAGAATTCATAATGCATAATTATGATTACCGTTATAATTCATAATTTATAATTCATAATGCATAATTATGATTACCGTAAGTTGCTGTGTTTATTGCTATATGCAGTTTGTTAATTCATTATCATCCATAACTTAACAATTCATCAACACCCAACATTTAACACCCAACACCCATTATCCATTATTCAACAATTCATCAACACCTAACACCCATCACCTAACACCAAACACCCTACACACATTCTCATTGGTTTGGTGGGCAAATTCGGCTTCATCAACGCCATAACTAAGGGCAAGGGTGCGCATCACTTCAACGATGAAAGCACTCTCGTTACGCTTACCACGATGAGGAACAGGAGCCATGTAGGGGCTGTCGGTCTCAAGAACGATGCGGTCAAGGGGTACTGCTGCAGGGAGATCTTCGCGCAGATGACTGCTTTTAAAGGTTGATACACCACCCACTCCAAGCACGAAACGGTCGAAACGAAGGAACTCCTCTGCCTCCTTCTGATTACCGGTAAAGCAGTGGAAGACACCACCCGGCAATTCTTTTTCGTACGGGCGCATGATATGTAGCATTTCATTTTGTGCCTTACGACAGTGAATCATCAGCGGAAGACGTGTCTCAACGCTCCATTTCACAGCCTCCTCAAAGGCAGCAAGCTGCTGTTTCTCGTATTCACGTGTCCAATAGAAATCGAGTCCTACCTCACCAATGGCAATCACTGTCTCACCCGGTTTGGCAGTTCCCTCTGCCTTCTGTCGAAGCGATAGTAGGATTCGTTCGTGCATAGCGTCCAACACTTTACGCCAATCATCGCGCACCTCCTCAGGCTGCAGTCCAATCATCGGATAGCAGGTGTCAGGAAACTGTCGGCAAACAGCCAATACAGTATCCACTGATTTGAGGTCGATAGCTGGTAGGAAAATCTTTCCTACACCTGCCTCGTGGGCACGACTGATAACCTCTGGGAGGTCGTCAGCAAAGTCTTCTACATCTAAATGGGCGTGGGTGTCTATTATCATTGGGTGTTGGGTGATAAATGTTGGGTGTTGATGAAGTGTTTATTGGGTGTTGGGTGTTGAATGTTGGGTATTGATGAAGTGTTTATTGGGTGTTGGGTGTTGAATGTTGGGTGTTGATGATTTGTTGGATGACAGGTCTTGACGAGTAGTATTTCTCAGCAATCAATGCACCTATTTAACTTTATCCTGACCTTATCCTATTTGCCTCCCCTCCTTTCGGAGGGGTCGGGAGACTTTATCCTATTTGGGCTCCCCTCCTTTCGGAGGGGTTGGGGGAGGCCTCACCACTTCCTATGCAGCATCTTCTGTGCATACGCTAACAGTTCAGCCTTGCGTTCATCAGGAAGGTTTACTGCTGCAATATATTTGTTTGCTTCATCAAAATAATAGTTGATACGCTCAATAGCCATCTTGTCAACGCCGATGCTGTTATACAACTCAGTGACGGCAGTAACCTTCTCCTCGTGATTGAAGTTCTCACAGCCAATCCACTTCTCCAACTCCTTACACTGACGAGCATTCGCCTTGTTAAAAGCATTGATGAGCATGTAGGTCTTCTTGTTGCAAATAATATCGCCACCTATCTTTTTACCGAATACCTTTGGGTCGCCATAGACGTCAAGATAATCGTCTTGCAGCTGGAAGGCAAGACCAATCTGCTCGCCAAACTTGTAGAGATTCTCCACATCTTCAGCAGGAGCATCGGCAAGGATAGCACCAATCTTCATCGCACAAGCTAACAGAACACTGGTCTTCAGACGAATCATCTCGATGTATTCTTCCTCCTTTACGTCATTACGATTCTCAAACTCCATGTCGTACTGCTGACCCTCTCCAATCTCAAGTGCCGTAACGGTAAAGAGACGAAGCACCTCACTGAGGTGTCTACTGTCGCACTGAGCCATTCTTTCGAAAGCTAAAACGAGCATAGAGTCGCCCGATAAGATAGCCGTATTGGCATCCCAACGCACATGAACAGTCTGCTGTCCGCGGCGAAGCGGAGCATCATCCATCAAGTCATCGTGCAAGAGGGTATAGTTATGATAGGTCTCAAGGGCGCAAGCCGGTGAGAGAATCGTCTCTGGGTCGTCCTTAAAAAGATTGTAAGAAAGCAGCATCAGCGTAGGACGGATGCGCTTCCCTCCCAATGAGAGGACGTATTTTATCGGTTCGTACAAGCTTTGTGGCTTGCGGTCATAAGTAAGGTTGTTTATATACTCGTTTACTTTACTCAGAATTTCATTAGCAGTGTACATATAGAATTGGAGTTAAAAGTTATTTTCAAAATAAGCGTTGAAGGCTTTTGGGCGGATCAAAAGTCTTATGCAAGTTGGAAGACAAACGGAATCTCTATTAGCGAACGGCATGGTTTATTCTTCTCAATGCCTGGCTTCCACTTACCCATTGTCTTGAGAACGCGTAGTACTTCGTCGTTGAGAACAGGTACCTTACCACTCTTGATTCTGACATCATCAACTGTACCATCAGCATTGATGATGAAAGTAATATTCACCGTTCCCTGCAGTTTGTTCTCCTTTGCAGTAGCAGGATATTGCAATGTCTTCGTAAGCCACTTCATAAACTCCACCCATCCGCCTGGTGGTGTTGGCGTTTCGGAGAGTATTCGCTTGCTAACCTTGTCGTCATAGCGTTCTACAACCTTGTCGGAATTGTCATCGGTCATCTTCTCCATCTCCTTCTTAGCCTCTTCTTTTATCTTCGGAGGTTCAGGAGTAGTAGTTACCATCGGCATAACAATCGGTTCGTTACTTACCTGTGGAGCCCCCGTCTTCTTATCGTTCGAGTTCATACTTCCTGCATCGTGAGGCGTAACCTTATTCGGAATATCACGGCGTTTAAGGTTGAGCATGTCCTCCATCGTAGGCTTCTTGTCTTCTTGTGTTTTGGCAAGATCCTGCTGATCAATGGCAGGCAGCATGTCCATATCGTGGAGCGTGACATTCTTGATGGCCTTAGTATTAGCCGAATCATCATCACTCCCCGTTGCATTATACTCCATGGCAACAAAGAAGAAAGACAGTGCAACGATGATTCCCAAGAGGAAACCAATCCACCGCTTATTCTCTAAATCTGCTCTATTTGACTTCTTTATTTCCAAGATAAGATATACTAAACACCTTTCTGCCGTTATACAATCCATAATGGGCACAAAAACGCCTCATTATAAGTTGCAACGACAAAAGTAATAAGATATTCGGAAAAAGATGTAACTTTGCCGAGAAATTAATTTAGATTAAATGAAAAAAATCGTTTTCACCCTCCTGTTAACCCTTTTTGCGGTTGTAATACGAGCGCAGGAGAGTCAAACTGAATACAACTTCCTACGTCTTCCAGTGAGTGCGCATGCTGCTGCATTGGGTGGAGAGAATATTACTATCATTGAAGACGACCCGTCACTGATGTTCTCTAACCCTGCTTTGGCTTCTTCCGTAAGCGATAAAACGGTGGGACTTAGTTACATGAATTATATGCGTGGAGCTCATTATATGGGTGCTTCTTATACGAAAGCATTGGGTGAGAAAGCTACGCTTGCAGGTGGTGTGCAGTACATGAACTATGGAAAGATGAAGGAAGTCGATGCTAATAACGTGCAAACTGGTACTTTCAATGCCAGCGAAATCGCTGTTGAAGGTATCTTTTCCTACGAATTAGCACGTAATCTGGTGGGTGGTATCACGGCAAAATTCATTACTTCTTACATTGGTAGTTATAACTCTATGGCGGTGGGTGTAGACCTTGGTCTCAACTGGTATGAGCCTGAAAGACAGTGGTCGGTATCCTTAGTTGCCAAGAACCTCGGTGGACAGATTAAGGCATACGAAGAGGAGTATGGTAAGATGCCGATTGATGTGCAGGTGGGTGTGAGCAAGACTTTTGCTGCCCTTCCTGTCAGAGTGTCTGCTACGCTCGTCGATCTTACGCATTATGACTATCGTTTTATCAATCACCTCAATCTCGGAGCAGAAGTTTTATTGTCTGAAAGTATTTGGGTTGGTGGTGGTTATAACTTCCGTAAGGCAGACGAAATGACCATTGGTAAGGATGAGAACGCCAGTGCGCATGGTGCAGGATTCAGTGTCGGAGCTGGTATCAACCTTGAACAATTCAAACTCAACCTTGCCTACGGTAAGTATCATGCTGCCAGCAACTCAATATTGGTGAACTTGGCGTACTCCTTTAGAAGGCATAGATAATTCAGAATTCATAATTCAGAATTCATAATTATGAACACTAATGTTAACTGTGGTTTATTGCTACTGTAACGTGTTATCTCGTCAACTACGAATTACGCAAATGACACGAAATCTTTTGTAATAAGGATTCGCGTAATTAGTAAAATTCGTAGTCGGTAAAAGTGAGATAGAGTGCTAAAGCACATATCATAAAGCTCAAAGTTCAAAGTTCAAAGTTCAAAGCTAATAATGGTGTTCATAATTATGAATTGTGAATTATGAATTCTGAATTATTACAGCGTCTACATGAACAGCATGCCCACTTGGAAGACCACAGCACTAACGATCCAAGCTAATGCTGTAGTGTAACCTGCAGCAAAGAGAGCCCAACCCCAACTGCCAGTTTCGCCTTTAATAGCTGCTATCGTGGCTACACAAGGGAAGTAAAGCAGTACAAAGAGAAGGAACGAGAAGGCTGTAAGTGTTGCAATAGGCTCTGCTTCCTCATAGCTGATGTGATGCATTGTTGCTACATCCTTTGTAATCAGATTATGTAGCTTTGAGTATTTGCCTGTCTCACTACTATAACCATTATCGTCAGAGAAGCTACCATCATTAGAATAGAGTACGCCCATTGTTGATGCAACAATCTCTTTTGCACCCATACCAGACAACAAGCCAACATCCAATTTCCAATTGAAACCCTGTGGACGGAACACTGGCTCAACGGCTTTACCGATTCGTCCGATATAGCTTTGTTCCTGTCGTGCTTGATTATCCATGTTCGGATCGTCTGGAAGAGGGAAGTAGCCTAAAGCCCATACGATGATAGAAGCAACAAGGATAATACCTCCCATCTTTAAGATACTGCTTACCTTTCTCCCATGTATGGCGACCAATTGCCTTCCATGTTGGGAAACGGTAAGGTGGTAGCTCCATCACAAATGGCGTATCCTCACCTTTGACCACAAAAGCTGAGAACAAACGACTCATTGCCACTGCCATCAATACACCTATTATATATAAGGAGAGCATGGCAAGCGAACGATATTTCAACGCAAAGAACGAACCCGTAATCATTACGTAGATAGGTAGACGAGCCGAACAACTCATCAAGGGGAGAATCAACATTGTTATCAATCTACTCCTCCGACTCTCAATCGTACGTGTTGCCATCACCGCTGGCACATTACAACCGAAGCCCATGATAAGTGGGATAAATGACTTTCCATGCAGTCCTATCTTGTGCATCAGTCGGTCCATGATGAAGGCGGCACGTGACATATAGCCGCAGTCCTCCATGTAGGAGATAAAGAAGTAAGTATTAATATCTGAGGGAGGAACACGATAACAGCTCCTACACCGCCGATAACACCCTCGACGATCATATCTTTTACTGGTCCGGCAGGCATATTCTTAGAAATGAACTCGCCTAACCAACCCACACCAGCCTCTATCCAATCCATTGGATACTGACCAATGACGAAGGTTGCCGTGAACATCACCAACAATATAAAGAAAAAGATTGGGAAACCAAAGTATTTGTTTGTCAAGACATGGTCGATGACATGGGTGGTCTGATAGGTGTCTTTCTTATCACCTGTCGAGAAGTTTGCTTCCTTCAGCGCACCATTAATAAAACCATACTTGGCATCCATGATGGCTGTCTCGCTGTCATTACCCGTCTCCTCCTTTACACGAGCGGCTGCCGTATCACGATGATTGAATATCTCAATCGAATCACTAACGGACTAACGAGTTGCTCTACGTCCTTGTCATGCTCTAACAGCTTGATGGCAAGATAGCGGGTAGAGTAGCGATGGCAGAGTTCAGGGTATTTCTTCAAATGCTCCTGCATCTCTTTAATACCATTCTCTATCTCATGTCCGTGGTTGATATGGATATGACGGAACTGCAACGACTCGTCTTCTTTCCCTTCATAAACGGCAATAATCTGGCGGAAGAGTTCCTTCACACCTCTACCATTGGTGAATACTGTTGGTATCATCGGCACTCCGAAGAGCTCAGAAAGCTTTTGTGCATCAATATGGTCACCACGCTGTTCTGTCTCATCAAACATATTTAGCGCACAAACCATACGTATGTGCATGTCTATCAGCTGGGTTGTAAGATAGAGGTTGCGCTCAAGGTTAGACGAGTCTATCACATTGATGACTACGTCTGGTGTCTTGTCAACCAACTGCTTACGTACGTAGAGTTCTTCAGGACTATAGGCTGAAAGACTATAAGTACCTGGGAGGTCTACAAGGTTAAAAACATAGCCATCAAACTCAGCACGTCCCACCTTCGCATCAACCGTCACACCCGAATAATTACCTACTCGTTCGTGTGCTCCCGATGCAAAGTTGAAGAGCGATGTCTTACCGCAATTAGGGTTACCGACAAGTGCCACATTGATTGTATGACTCTTACGGCGCACAGCATCTGATTGTTTCTCGGGCGTTAGCTCCTTGTCCGTGCTGTCGTCTGTGGTTGAATCCATCTCAACCTGATTGTCTTCCTGCTCCTCCTCATTCCCAACAGAGTGAGTCTTCACATCCGACAATACCTCAATCTGGTCAGCCTCGCTATGACGAAGACTAACCTCATAACCCATAACCTTATATTTAACGGGGTCTTGCAAGGGTGCATTGAGCAATACCTCAACGGTCTTACCCTTGATAAATCCCATCTCTATGATTCGTTTACGAAAACCACCGTGTCCTGATACCTTTACGATAACACCAGTTTCTCCAGTCTTTAATTCTGATAACTTCATAGCTTTGATAATTTAGAATTCAAAATTCATAATTCATAATTATGATTACTTCTGTCTGTTGTATTTATTGCTGCAAGCAACTTGTTCACTTGTCTACTTGTCTACTTGTTTACTCGTTCACTCGTCAACTTTTCAAAGTTCCTTTGTCTTCTTCTCAAGCAACTTGTTCACTTGTCAACTCGTTTACTCGTCAACTTAACTACATTTTAACAAACAAAGGTAATGAAAAAAAACAGAATAGAAAATGTTTATATAGTAAATACCTAATAATGGGGATAGGCAACGGCATGAAAAAAGGTTATAACAGGTATTTTTCTTCATGAATAATGACAATACACTTGCCAGAGGGATGAGGTAATAAAAGCCTCCTTACACAAAGAACTACTATTACCAAACCTACAAGAATAGTTTTGTTTTAGTTTGCTGTCACTTTTAATACTTTGCGTAACAATACTGTAAATTAATGAGTTAAGTGATGATTGTGGCTGACAGAAGTGACAGCAACTCTGAAATACAGAGAAGATAAGATGTCTACTATCAATTTATAAACAAGGTGTTTATCCTCAAAGTTATTAGGAATCTGTACGCTATACCTCCGTCACTCTTAGTCTCATCGTTCTCTCCGTGACATTTCCTTATCTCCGTTCCCTCCGTTTCTCCGTGTGACTTATTATATAATTTTGTAAGTAAAATTCACAACCTTGAAAATTAACGAGCATCTTTTAGACTTGAATTAACGCCCTTTTGACTTGCAAAAGATGCCCTTTAAGACCTTTACTAACGCCCTTTTGAAGTCCAATTAAGCACCTTTTACTTTCTTATTCTGTAACTTATTGATTATTATAGAGTTGTGAGGGTGATGAGAAATACTGTTTTTTGTGTGAAAAGAGGTGTTTTACGGGGTTGATTTGTAAATATATTTCTAAGCTTGAAAACGGTAAATGCTATCTTTATTATCTCTTTAGAGACGAGTGCAAAATCATTCTATGCAATGGATTCATTGTTTTACAGATATGAAAAGATAAGAATTGTTGCATACATAATCGTTGTAAGTCAATACCACATAGATGGTATTTTTTTGTCGCTTTCGATAAACTTTCTGGGGTATTGTTAGGATAAAATGGGAATTTATCCCTATCTTTGTAATGAATTAAAGATATGACCGCAGTGCTATTCTCCACATAGTCACGCTTATATAATAAGGTAGGGCGACATGGCACCATAGGTAAAACGTATAAATATAAAAGATTGTAAGATATGAAATGTTTAGAACTACTATTCCCAAAAGCTGAGAGTACAAAGACATCACTTATTTTATTGGCATCACGCCTTGTGTTCGGATTGACATTTGCGAGCCACGGACTCGACAAGTTACAGCACTTCTCAGAAACAGCTGCACACTTTCCTGCACCCTTCGGTCTGAGTGGTGAGGTTGCTGTTGGCTTGAGTATCTTCGGTGAGTTAGTGTGTGGTTTGGCTTTCGTTTTTGGTTTCCTCACACGTTTAGCACTCTTGCCAATGATTTTCACCATGATAGTTGCCTTCACAACTGTGTTTGGTGGATCTATCAGTGCAGGTGAATTACCTTTCCTCTATCTTATCATCTTCGTTCTTTCATGGTTTGCTGGTGCTGGCAAGTTCTCTGTTGATGGTATCATCAGAAGCAAGATAAGTCGGGATAATTCATAATGCATAATTCAAAATTATTCGAACGAAGTTCTCATCAGTACGTCATAATTATGAACACTAATGTTAACTGTGGTTTATTGCTACAGTAATGTGTTATCTCATCAACTACGAATTACGCTAATTACACGAATTCTTTTATAACAAGGATTCGTGTAATTAGCGTAATTCGTAGTCGATAAAAGTGAGATAGAGTTTGCACATATCATAAAGCTCAAAGTTCAAAGCTCAAAGCTAATAATGGTGTTCATAATTATGAATTTTGAATTATAGTAGTAATCATAATTATGAATTTTTGAATTATAAATTATGAATTATAGTAGTAATCATAATTATGAATTTTTGAATTATGAATTCTGAATTACCAGCATTCAATATCTTTTGCTATATCGGGCATTGTTTCACGTTTGAAGACAGGGCTCTTCACGCCTGCTCGTTTCTGTTGACGATAGTCATCGAGTAGGCGGAAGGCATATTTACCAAGTGTTAAGATAGCAACGAGGTTACAAATCGTGATGAGAGCCATGAAGAAATCACCAATACTCCATACAAGGTCGAGGCTGGCAATGGCACCAAACATCACCATTACACCACCTGTTATCACACGCAAAGCGAGAATGGCTGAAGGCTTTTGAGTAAGGAATCGTACGTTTGCCTCACCATAATAATAGTTTCCGATAATACTACTAAAAGCGAAGAAGAAGATGGCAATCGCTATAAAGATTGGACCTGCTGCGCCCACTTCGCTCTCTAAAGCAACCTGAGTAAGGAGAATTCCTGACTCAGAATTGTTGACATAAAGTCCACTGATGATAATGATAAAAGCCGTACAGCTACAAACGAGGAGCGTATCTGTGAATACACCGAGCGACTGGATGAGTCCTTGTTTCACGGGATGAGTAGTAGATGCGGTTGCTGCAATATTAGGAGCAGAACCCTCACCCGCCTCATTACTGAATAGTCCACGCTTAATACCGTTCATCATCGTAGCACCTAAGCCGCCACCTGCAACCTGTTCAAAGCCAAAAGCGTTCTCAACGATAAGGCGGAAGACGTGTGGAATGAGTTGAATATTCATTACAATAATGGCCAAGGCAAGGAGTACGTAACTCACTGCCATCAGCGGAACGAGTACGCTACTAACTTTGGCAATACGCTGAATACCACCGAAAACTATTGCTAAAGAGAGTATAGCGAGAGCGCCACCCATCCATGTCGGATCAATAGAAAATGCCTTTTGCATAGCACCACAAATCGTATTACTCTGTATGGAGATATAAGCCATACAGAAGGTCATCGTAATCAGTACGGCAAAGAGTTTTGCCATCCATTTACAATGCATACCATGTAGAATGTAATAGGCTGGTCCACCAATGAACGAGTCGGCATGACGACGCTTATAAAGTTGGGCAAGTGTAGACTCTATGAAGGCTGTTGCAGAACCTAAGAGGGCAATAACCCACATCCAAAAGACAGCACCAGGGCCACCAATGGCTATCGCAGTTGCCACACCTGCAAGGTTTCCAGTACCTACACGTGAGGCAATTGAGACGGCAAAAGCTTGAAAAGATGATACATGTTTCTCACCTTCGTCATGTGTTCCTGTTGAATCTCCTAATAGGCGAACCATCTCGCCAATCATGCGAAACTGCACAAAGCGCGTCCGCCATGTAAACCACAAAGCACAAATAACGAGTCCTGCTACGAGGATATATGTCCATGTAAAATAATTGACAGATACTATGGCTTGATTCAACCAGCCGTCTGCGGAAAATAATTCTATCATTTAATATAAGGCTAAAAAAATTACGCACAAAAATAATAAAAAAACATCTGAAAGATATAAGTTTTTGTGCAAAAAAATTAGCTATTCACTTGACTTTCATAATAATTTCACTAACTTTGCACAATGCTAATGGTTGACAAACACAATGGTAAGAAAAAGAAAAAATAAGTTTAGAGATGTACGCGAGTTTCTGATGATTGCATTGGCAATGCTCATCGGCAGCTTTGGCTGGTGTGCATTCTTATTGCCACATCATATCACGATTGGTGGTATTGCGGGTATTGCATCGGTTATTCAGTGGGGTCTTAATATCCCTGTGCAGTATACCTACCTTACTATCAACGGCATACTGCTCTTTGTCGCGTTAAAGATATTGGGTTGGAAGTTTTGTGTTAGGACGATTTTTGCCGTATTAGTGTTCGCCTTTTCGACGTCGGTATTGCGTGAGGTCTTTGCTGGACATCCGTTGTTTTCAGACGAACCTTTCCTCGCCTGCGTTGTAGGTGGTGTGTTATTAGGTGTCGGAGTCAGCATCGCCTTGCAGTATAATGCCAGTTCGGGCGGTTCGGATGTGATTGCGGCAATGATTCACAAGTATCGTGATGTGTCACTCGGACGCGTCATCCTTGCTTGCGACCTCTGTATCATCAGTTCCAGTTACTTAGTCTTGGAGAATTGGGAAAAGGTTATCTATGGTTACATAGTCCTTTTCGTAATGACCTATGTGGTGGACTACCTTATTAATGGTATGCGTGGTTCCGTGCAGTTTTTTGTCATTTCTGAACACTGGGGAGAGATTGGTTCTGCCATTAACAACGATGTTGATCGTGGCTGTACGGTTATTGAGGCTCGTGGATTCTACACTGGTAAGAAGGTGGGAATGCTCTTTGTCATCGCACGTCGTTCTGAAGCACACTCCATCTATCAAGTGATTGACGAAATAGACCCGAATGCCTTTGTGTCACAAGGTGCTGTCAATGGTGTCTATGGCATGGGATTCGATAGAATGAAAGTAGCACATAAGAAGAAAACAGCTGACGAGAAAGTCAGAACAAAAGAATAAGAAAGAAGGAAAGATTGTAAAGATGAATATTCAGGAACTCGAAGGTAAGCGTATTGCCGTTCTCCTTTCTGGCGGTGTTGACAGCTCGGTTGTGGTCTATGAGTTTGCACGATTAGGACTACATCCTGACTGTTTCTATATCAAGATAGGACCGGAAGAGAAGGAAGACTGGGATTGTAACTCTGAAGAAGACCTTGAGATGGCTACACTTGTGGCACGCCGCTTTGGCTGTAAGTTGCAAGTCATCGACTGTCATAAGGAGTATTGGGACCAGGTGACACGCTATACCATGGAGAAGGTGAAGGCTGGTTTTACGCCTAATCCAGATGTGATGTGCAACCGACTGATAAAGTTTGGGGCTTTTGATGAGAAGATGGGACATGACTATGACCTCATCGCAACGGGCCATTATGCACAGACAGAATGGATTGACGGACGTAAATGGCTCACCACAAGTCCTGATCCAGTCAAAGACCAGACCGACTTTTTAGCACAAATTTACGACTGGCAGCTGAAGAAAGCAATCTTCCCTATTGGCCACTACGAGAAGAATGAGGTGCGAGAGATTGCCGAGCGAGAGAATCTTATCAATGCGCACCGAAAGGATTCGCAGGGAATCTGCTTCCTTGGAAATATCGACTATAATGAGTATGTACGCCGCTATTTAGGCGAAGAAATAGGCGACGTCATCGAACTTGAAACGGGAAAGAAGATTGGCGAACACAAAGGACTATGGTTCCATACCATCGGGCAACGGAAGGGACTCGGTCTTGGAGGTGGCCCTTGGTTCGTTATTAAAAAAGATGTAACTAAAAATATCCTGTATGTAAGTCATGGCTATGACCCTGCTACAGCCTACAAAAAAGATTTCCCGCTCCATGACTTCCACTTCCTAACAGAAGGTATCACAACCTTACCTGAGAAGATTACCTTCAAGATTCGCCACACACCTGAGTACCATCCAGCAACTGTTGAACAGTTGTCGGACGGTAGGTGTATTATTCACTCTACCGAAAATATCCATGGCGTTGCCCCTGGACAATTCTGTGTTGTCTATGATGAGCAGCACCATCGCTGCTTTGGTTCTGGAGAAATAACGTTGTAAAGTTAACGAGTTGATGTGTTGACAAGTTGACAAGTAGACGAGTTGACAAGTTAACGAGTTATGTGTTCTGTTTGTTGAGTTAGTCTGAAGGTTCTTTATGTTACCTTTGCTACAAAAACAAACAATCATTGTCGGGTTGTTTTTTTATACAAAAAGAATTGATAAAGATAGGCTATAACAGCTTTTCTAAGTATTGCTGTCAGGTAAACATTCACTATATCCTTTAGAAATTAGCGGCTTACTATCTTTATTACTATCATCTTATCGCCCCTTTCTTTCAGTCTTCAAATGATGTGTTGACGCCCCGCACATGTCGTGCTGATGCTTAGCACTAATGGTGCTGAGTACTAATTACGTTGTAATATATGACCGATTTGAGTTTAATTTGTTGTTAGAAGTGGGTTATACTTTTTAAAAAAATAATCTTAATAGATTACTGGTCTAAGAGCAGAGAAATAAATTAAAACGATTCTTCTTTTTATATTAATAGGTGGAATTTGATTGTTTCCTGCCACTCATCAAACGACTTTGTAGATAATTCTTCTTGTTAACTTCGTTTTTCTAATATCTTTTATTTTCTTAAACTAATGTCGTATACTTTTTGTCTACTTATTTACATATTCAAATGTGTCCTTTTTACAACCACATCCCGTTCTCTTTTTATCTAAATATCCGCTCAACCCTTTTGTAGCTTACAAACTACAAGGATTTTATAATTATAAGTGTTTTATGTACTCTTTTGTTTGAAATAGAAATTAATAATACATTTTATGATTTAAAGTATAATTTTAATCGAAAAAGATTGCTTCTTTTATAAATAATATTTATATTTGCAGCAGATATATAATAGAACGAATAACCTGTAAGAGTCTTTACTCATCAATTCCTCTAAAATATCTTCTGCCATACGTGCAGATACCATAGAAAAAGTGTTACATCCAATATTCGATTAACTATAAATATGTATATATGAAGCAGGTTTACTATTTTATTTTCTTAATGCTACTGGTGTTTTCGTCAGTAAACGTAAAGGCTGACACGACTGTAAGAGTCAAGGTTGATGATATCAACAGAGTTTCAGTCAAAGTAAATTACGTGCCCGTTGTCAATCTTGCTAACGGAACAAATGAAATAACTGTGCCCCAATATGGTGCCTTAACCATTGAGGCAAAACAAGGTTATTACTTAAAGAGCGTCCTCAAGACGATTGATAATGATAACTCTGCACCACAGACTATTAATAATCTAACCAGTTGCAACATCTATGTTTCGGATGCAGACAATAATAAGCTCTTCACTGTTAAAAGTGCTGACTTAGCTAAAGCTCGCACAGGTTCATGTACTGTAAACGTTGATAATGCCTCAAAAGTGAGGGTGTCACGCAATGAATCACGCACGTCTGTAGAGTTACAAAATGGTGAAAACACAGTTAAATGGATTCCTAATACCGAGAAACGCTTGTAATTACCAATGCTAATTATGGTGATGCCCCTATATATAAGGTGACCCTCGATGGTAACGACGTTACTCCTTCAAGTGGTCAATACTTTGTCACGCTGACCGCTGGCTGTGTTGTTGACATTAAAGCCGATTATCCAAACGTATCTTATCCTGTTAAATTCAACTTTACTGACGAAAAAGCAAAGGGTGTTATCTCAAAGGTAATGGCTGATGGTGTGGAAGTTAAGAACTACAATGACGCTGATTTCAATCTGAAAGCTGGAACAAAATTGTCATTAACTTTCGACCAAAGAAACTATGCTTTAGATGCTTTCAAGGTTAATGGGACTGCCACTACGATATATGGTACCTACGAATGCTATGTGAAAGACAATCTTGTCTTTGATATTCAAGCACATAAATATGCTACTGTAAAGGCTGTGCTGACTGTTGATAACGCAGCAAATATCACCGCTTATGAGGGACAAAGCTATAATAATAAGGTGATAACGCTACAGAATGGTAGTAATAATATTGAGTTAGGCGAAAAGAATAACCTCATCCAAATAAAACCTAATAGCGGTTGTAAGATAGAGTCTATCAAGGCAAACGGTACTCCTGTAACAGCCAATTACGAAGGAGCATACGAGATAAGATTAACCGATGGTATGACGATTGAGGTTACGACATCAGCCATTGTGCGCGACCAGAAGGCAATAGTTGTCATTGACGACATCAGCCTTGCGAACTATGGATTCAACTTCTACCGCTCTGATCGCTCAACGGTAAAGATGCAGACAGGTGAAAATACAGTGATGTTCTCTGCTGACGACCATCATTTCATGCTTGCTGCTTACGGAAATGACATGAGTAAGATGGTGATAAAATTGAATGGAACAAATCTTGCCCCATCTTATCCTGGCGGCACAAGCTTTGAGTTTGATTTAAAGAACGGGGACCGTTTGGAGGTCTTACTCAAGGGCGACACAGCTGGTATTGATGTCATAGAAGCTGTAAAACAAGGGAAGGCTGTAGTCTATCGTCTCGATGGCAAGCGCATAGAAGGCACACAACTGCCTAATGGAGTATATATTATTAACGGTAAAAAAGTTATAGTTAACAAGCGATGAGAAAAATTCTACTCACTGTATTTTGTTTATGTTCGGTAGGATTAGCTTACGGTCAGTCGAAGCTTGACCTACAAAGTCAGTTGGAACTGTTCAAACTCCGTAACACTTCCATTCCTACCTACAACAGTCGTACACGTTCGTTTGAACGCCCAAAGAGTGTACCAGAGAACACAATGGCAATGGTCGAAATGAAGGATCAGAACGACCGTGCAGACTTAGAGGCACAAGGCGTAAAGGTGCTGCGTGTACGTGGTAATATTGCCATTGTCGTGGCTCCAATAAAAGACATTGAGCGTATTGCAGGCTTAAAGTGCGTTCGTCGTATGGAACTCCCACGTCGTGTTTATCAGAAGATGGACGTCGTACGTAAGGAGATTGGCGTAGATAAGATTCACCAAGGCATCGACCTCCCACAGGCTTACACTGGTAAAGGAGTGGTAACGGGTATTGTTGATGGTGGTATTGACCCTAACCATATCAACTTCCTCAAGCCAGACGGAAGCACGCGATTTGGTTATATCAGTAAGATTACAGCCAGTCAGTCAAATAAGGATGGTTATCAATTCGATAACTATTACCCTCGTGTCGTGCTTGATACCTTAACAAACCGTGATAATGCATACGCTATTGAGGACTTTACGACTGATTCCTACACTACGTTCCATGGTACTCACACTACAGGAATCATGGCGGGTGGATACAAAGGTAATATCACCTATGCTAAGACTAACGATAACGATAGGTCTTATAAAGTGACAGGTCCTAATCCTTTCTATGGTTGTGCGACAGAGTCAGAACTTGTGGCTTCATGCGGTGATTTGCGTGATCAGTATATTGCATTTGGTGTTGATGATGTCGTACAGTATGCAAAACTATCAGGAAAGAAGCCAAAGCCATGTGTTATCAACCTTTCATTAGGTAGTAACATTGGTGTACACGACTCTACAAGTGTAATGAATCGCTTCCTTGCAGAGGAAGGAAAGCATGCTATTATCTGTGTTGCTGCAGGTAACGAGGCTAACATGGCTATCGCATTAAAGAAGAATTTTACCGCTGCAGATGAAACGGTTAAAACCTTCCTCACGCCAATGCAGCCAGATACTTTGCGTTCTGGAGGTAAGACCTACTATAATCTTCGTAACGGACAGATAGCTGCTTATAGTAATGACTCTACAGAATTCGAGTTACAAATCGTTGTTACTAATACGAAGCGTGGCAACCGTGTTGTTAGCAGAATCCCTCTTTCAAATAATACAAATGGCCAACCTATTACCTATGCATCAGGTGGTGAGTATTCAATGTCAGGTGCTGTTATTAACCAAGGCTTTGCGAAAGCGTTCGATGGATACGTCACAGCGGCTTCTGCAATAGACCCTGAAACGGGCCGTTACTACGCTATGGCGCAGATAATGACCAGTGATAACCAGAAAGATAACAAGGATGGAAACTATAAACTGGCGTTACTAATAACGAGTAAGAAGGCTGGACAGCGTGTTGAAGTGTACAGTGATGCACAGTTTATCTACTTTGATAGCAACAAACAGGAGGGCTTCGTAAGCGGAACACGCAATGGTTCTATCAGCGATATGGCATGTGCTGCAAACATCGTTACTGTTGGTAGCTACAATGTACGCAACCACTGGTCATCTCTCGACGGCTTTGTTTATGGCTACAACAAGCGAGGTGATGAAGATGACTTCCCTGAAGGCGAGGCTTCACGCTTCTCTTCTTTCGGTACATTAGCCGATGGTAGAAACCTTCCACACGTATGTGCTCCGGGTGCATCTATCATCTCTTCTGTTAATACATACGCTGTAGAGAATACTGACTTAGGCTATACTGACATGGCATTGCAGGGTAGGTTGGAGAAAGGTGGTAAGAAATACTACTGGCATCAATCCCTCGGAACATCCATGGCTACGCCTGTTGTGGCTGGTGCTATTGCCCTCTGGCTTGAAGCAAACCCAAGTTTGACTGTCAAGGACGTAATACGTATCATTCAGCAGACCGCTCGTAAGGATAACTATGTCACTAATACGGGCGACCCAGTACAGTGGGGTGCAGGTAAGTTTGATGCTTACGCAGGTTTGAAGCAGGTACTAAAGGAAAAGGAAACCAATGGTATTAATGGTGTAAGATACGCAGAGAGTCAGGCAGTACCTGTCATTACAATGACTGGCGAACGCTCTTTCTCAGCCTTCCTTGCTGGTGCAAAGCAGCTGAATCTACGTGCTTACTCACTCAGCGGACAGTTAGTTCACTCGCTCTCAGCACAAGGTGACGAACTCAACGTTAATGCTTCTTCATGGAACAAGGGCGTTTACTTGATTCAAGTAAATGGTGGTAAGGCACAACGTATCGTTATCTATTAAGGCTTGATACATATCGAATAATATTCCCAAAGGATAGGACTAAGACTCCTAACCCTTGGGAATACGATAAGTAAACATAAGCTATAAAATCAGAACACAATAATATTTATATTTATATGAAGCACAAATTTACTTTTTTACCATCATTCCTCCTCTTAGTGATGGCTATGTTGTGGAGTTCGCTTGCTGCCCATGCGCAAGACGAAGTTTTGATTCGATTCCACACCAATGTGCCTGAAAAAGGCAAAAGAATTCTGTGTGGCAGCACAGGTTTCTTTTGTGTTGGGCTCTAAATCAGACAAGGCTGATGTCTCTATCGACTATGGTTCTGGTGATACCGAAGTTGAGATTAATAAAGCTATTGTTGAGAATGATCATGGCGAACAGGCCATTAAGGGTACTCTCTGTACAGATGTTGTGTCAGATGCAGGCTGGGTAACAATCAAAGGTAACCCAGACGACCTCTATTTCTTCAATGCTTCTGGTAATGAGATTGACCAGATTCAGTTTAATGACAACTTGAAACTCCAAGTCTTGAACTTAGAGCATAACAACTTAAAGTCACTCAACATCGATCATTTACAGAGTCTGAATATTATCTATTTGCAGGATAATCCTTTCTCTGCTACAACTCCATTGATGATTGGTCGTATGCCAAATCTTATGGTGTTGGAGGTTCCACAGATTGGACATATCTCTCCAGACTTCACTCTTAAGAACTTCCCTAATCTCCGTTCGTTTGATGCTTACCACACTATTAGTCTCAAGACAGCAGATCCAACAGGCTGCCCATATCTGCAGCGTTTGAGTCTTGACATGACAAGTGTTGAAAGTGTAGACCTCTCAAAGAACTCATTACTGCAAATACTCAACGTGGGTGACTCTCGTGTCAAGACACTTGATCTTAGCCATAACCCTAAGATTACACAACTCTATATCTCTCACTCTTCTGGAACTGTCAATACTGACGTGAAGTTTGAGACCATTGACGTATCTCATTGTCCTGAACTTTACTACTTCTATTGTGGTGGTAATAACTTGAAGGAACTTGATTTAAGAAGCAATCCAAAGCTCTTTACGCTCTCTTGTGACCGTAACCTCTTGAGAAAGCTCGACGTTAGTCAGAACCCTGCACTCTATAGTGTCAACGTTCGTTATAACTATATGGACTTTGCTACACTACCAGAGCCAGGCAACTGGTTTGAGTATTACCACGAGCAAAACCCTATGGAGTTGAACGATACATATAAGGTAGGTGATGTCATCGACCTTAGCAAGCGTGTGCTTCGTGCAAATACAACGACTCAGGCAAGACTCTATCGTGTGCCAAAGGCTGACCCAACAAAGCCAGTAGAGTTAGACGGCAGCTATTACTCATACGAGGCTGGTAAGGTAACATTGAAGAAAGCTCTTGATGAAGAGGTCTTTGTTCAGTTCACTAATAGCCGACTCAGAGACTATCCTATCCGCACAGAGAACTTCCGTGTGAAGACTGTTGCTGAGTTTGGTAAGGATGTGAAGGCTGTTGAAATGTCAAGTCTTGGATCAGAAGGTTCACCTGTTAACATGTCAGTGGGTATCCTTGGTGCTACAGCAGCTAATCCTGTAACAGTAAAGGTTGACTTAGGTGACGGAGAAACAAAGCCATTCCAGATTAAGGAAGAGCGCCCTGCTACAGCAAATATTGCTACTACACGTACTGGCGCAGGTAACATTATTATATATGTTCCACAAGATAAGTACGTAACAAGTCTTGAGTCTGATGGTCAATACATTGATAACATCGACCTCTCTGCACTTACAGAACTTCGCATACTGACGTTGAGGAATGCAGGTCTTACTACTATTGACCTCTCTTACAACAATAAGCTTGAGAAGCTCGACCTCTCTCATAATCAGCTAAATCGTGTTGATCTTCGTGGTCCATCATCTTATTTTAATAAGAGTAAGTTGACAGATATTAACATTAGTCATAACCAAGTTGACTCATTGCTCTTCCATAGCATCTATGGCGTAACGAAGCTGAACGTAAGTCATAACAAACTGAATAAGTTGGATCTTAAGGATGCCGACAACTTGCGTATGCTTGATATCTCTAACAATAAGTTCACTCGTCTCCTCCTTAATCACAGCGAACTTATAGAGGATATCAATGTGGCAAACAACGAACTTACCGAGGTGAAGATTCCACCTGTAGCACCAGTTAAGAAGTTGAATGTTAGTGGTAACTACTTCACATTGGCTAATATGCCTAACGACTTCGGCTTGACTCGTGGCAATTTTATCTATGCACCACAGCATGTATTGCAGATTTCAACCTCTTCACCAGGTATCGACCTCTCTGAGCAGTATATAACAAAGGATGGAGCAACAACTAACTTTGTATGGAAGAAGCAAGATGGTACACCGTTACAGTTGGGAACAGACTATACCATTACCAATGGTTCAGCTAAGTTCACCAACCTTGCGCTCGACTCTATCTATTGCGAGATGACACATCCTGCTTATCCTGATTTCGAAGGACAGAACGTCTTCAAGACTACTAATGTTCATCCTATCGCCTTCCCTAAATATGAGTTGGCATCATTTACCACAGTCAATCAGACCGATAGCGTAGTATTGTCTCTTGCAAGCTATGTTCCTGGTAAGTCTGTTTACTTCGAATGGGGCGGCAATGGTAATGTTACACAGTACACACTTGGAGAAATATAAGATTTTCCAAGCTAAATCTAAGGCGAACACAAAGGTACGTGTGCTTGTTGCTGAGGCTGATGATAAGGTGAAAGTCTTCAGTGTTGCTAACGTTAAGATGACAGACGTAGACCTCACTGGTTTGAAGGAAGCGAAACTCATTTCTATAACTCAAGCTGGACTTACATCTGTTAAGCTCCCTGCAGCACCAAATCTTACTGATTTGAACTTTGATGGTAATGAGTTGACAGACATTGACTTGTCACCGTTCCCCAAACTTTTCGCAGTGTCATTGATTGGTAATAAGATTAAGAACTTCGACTTGTCAAAGGCACCAAACCTTGGTATTGCTTACCTCTCAAGCAATAAGATGAAGGAAATCAAGCTTGATAACCCTAAACTTGAGAGCCTTGATTTGAGCGATAACGACCTCGAAAACGTGTCACTCGACAAGCTTCCTCAGTTAGAGCAGTTGTGGTTGAACGCTAATAAGTTGACAAAGGTTGACGTATCAAAGAATACCAACCTTAGAGTTCTCAACGTTGTTGGCAACCGTCTGAAGTTCTCTACAATGCCATTGCCAAACAATAACGGCAAACGATTTGATAGATACTCTTACAACCTTCAGGCACCAATCGATGTTAAGTGTGTTAATGGTAAGGTTGACCTCAGCTCTGAAGCTGTTGTTGGCGGTGAGATGACAACCTATCACTGGTTCATCGGTAATGTGACATACAGAGATGGCGAGTTACAAGGTGAGAAGTTAGAGGTCAATGATGAGTACACCGTTGAGAATGGTGTAACTACATTGAAGCTCACTCAGTCTATCACCAACCTTGTTTGTGTGATGTCAAACGATAACTTCCCTAATGCACTTATCTATACAAACTACATCGCGTTCACACCTGCAACAGGTATTGATGCTGTTACAGCTGATAAGGATGTTAAGATTCAGTTCTTCGATGGTGCAATTAGCGTTCTTGGCGCACAGAATAGCACAGTTGCTATCTACTCAATCGATGGTAAACTCGTTTACCAAGGTAAGGTTGCTGACGATAGCAGCCGCATCCCTCTCGGTCGTGGTACTTACATTGTACGTGTAGGAAACAAGGCAGCAAAGGTTAGCGTAAAGTAAATTAGTAGTTTATAAATAATCAATCCCCTTGTTTGTTGTAGAATACTTATTCGGCAACAAGCAAGGGGATTCTTTTATTTATGTAGCTTTATCGTAATCTTTTAGCACCTAACACCATTGGTGCTCACTATCAGCACGATGTGTGCTAAGCATCGGCACGTTAGATGATGAGGGTGGGAGAGGGCCTTTAAAATCATTAGAATGGACTAAATACAGCGTGTTCAGAATAGCAACAAAATAGATTTAGAGGTCCTTAGCATGAAGATGAAAGTAGACAATAACTTCTTTGGCTGTCTTAATCTCTAATAGGTTATTATACTGCAATACCTTTCATTTTTATTTGTCTACATAGAAAATAATGTCTTATTATTTCATATTCTCGATGGCTCAATAACATCTTACGAACAGTTTTTTTACATAGGTAAATAAGAAAGTAACGTATACAAAAACAGACATATGGTTAAAATTCGTCATAAAAAGATTAGATTATATGCCTTTTAATCCTTATCTTTGCACGCAATAAATAATACTTATGGACTGGTTAATTGATATTTTTTCGGCAGAGAAACAGGATACGGTAGCCCATATTATGCTATTGTATTCTATTGTCATTGCCTTGGGTATCTACCTTGGCAAAAATTAAAATTGGAGGTATTTCGCTTGGCGTTACCTTTGTGTTGTTTGTGGGCATTCTTGCTGGTCACATTAAATTTACAGGACCTATCCCCGTATTGACCTTTGTACAAGACTTTGGATTGATTCTTTTTGTCTTTATGATTGGTTTGCAAGTCGGACCGGGCTTCTTTGAAAGTTTCGGTAAAGGTGGTCTGAAGTTGAACATCCTTTCAACGGTGGCAATCCTGCTCAACGTCCTTGTGATGTTTGCTTGTTACTACATTTTCTTTGACACGCAGGACAAGACAAATCTTCCTATGATGGTCGGCACGCTCTATGGTGCTGTGACGAACACTCCTGGTCTTGGTGCTGCGAATGAAGCACTCCACAGTGTCTTCAAGAATGGCATGAACTTCGACATCGCTTCTGGTTACGCTTGTGCTTATCCTTTGGGTGTGGTAGGTATCATCAGTGCGACGATCGCTATCCGTTATATCTGTAAGGTAAACCTTCAAGAGGAGAATGAAAAGCTGAATGAGGAAGAAGCTGAGAATCCTCATGCAAAGCCTTACACAATGTATTTGAAGGTACAGAATGCGTATATCGCAGGCCGTAAGCTCGAAGAAATATCAGAATTCCTTAATCGTGACTTCGTTTGTACACGTCTTATGCACGAAGGGGTATTGTCTGTTCCTACCTTAGATAATGTTTTTGAGTTAGGCGATGAGATTCTCGTTGTCAGTGCAGAGGCTGACGCAGCTGCTATCCGTGCTTTCATCGGTCCAGAGATTGAAGTAGACTGGCACGAGGAAGACCAGCCACAACAGTTGGTTAGCCGTCGTATTGTTATCACCAATAGTAAGATTAACGGAAAGACTTTGGGCGATATTCATTTCCGTTCAGTATATGGCGTGAACGTAACACGTATCAGCCGTCAGGGTATGGACCTCTTTGCGGGTCGCAATCACCGTTTTATTGTGGGTGACCGTATCATGGTTGTTGGTCCAGAAGAGAACGTAAACCGCGTTGCTTCTATGATGGGTAACTCTGAAAAGCGCCTTAACGCACCAAATATTGCAACCATCTTCGTTGGTATCATCGTCGGTATCATCTTCGGTACGTTGCCAATTGCGATTCCTCACATGCCAGTACCAATGAAACTCGGTCTTGCAGGTGGTCCGTTGGTTATCGCTATTCTTATTGGTCGTTTTGGTTATCGAATGGGACTTGTGACCTATACTACAACGTCAGCGAATATGATGCTCCGTGAGATTGGTTTGGCACTCTTCTTGGCTTCTGTAGGTATCAAGGCAGGAGCAACCTTCTGGGACACCGTAGTACAGGGTGACGGATTGAAGTATGTGTACACAGGTTTCATCATAACGATTGTTCCAATCCTTATTGTCGGTACTATTGCTCGTTTGAAGTATAAGTTCAATTACTTCACAATTATGGGTATGCTTGCCGGAACCTATACCGATCCACCAGCCTTGGCTTATGCTAACTCTATCTGTGCAGGTGAGGCCCCAGCTGTAGGTTACTCAACAGTTTATCCGCTCAGTATGTTCCTTCGAATCTTCTTAGCACAGGTAATTGTACTCTTCTTCTGCCAGATTTAGGAAAGAATAAGTTTAAAACGAAAAATAATTAGGGTGTATCAAATTTCTGATACACCCTATTTTTATTCTCCTAAATGTGTGAGAGAATGATTTTACTCTAAATACAACGTCTTTAGCTATCTGTTATCTTACCACAAAGTTTCCTCTTAAGCCTCTGAATTTTCTTTACATCATTTCATTGTTTATTTGCCCCAAATGGCTCTAAAACCTCTTTTTGAATAGCCTTTGTAACTTCCTTAATATCAATCTATTGCAAAACAGTTTTTTAAAAGGTGCTTAGTAAGCTTTCAAAAGGGCGTTAGTTAGCGTCTTAAAGGGCATCTTTTACAAGCCAATTGGGCGTTAATTGCAAGCTGATTTATGCCCTTCTCAATTCGAATATTAGATTTTTCTTTACATTATATCATTATTCTATGGTATCTGTGATAGGAGAGTAGGGATAAAGTGGTAATTCATTATGCTATTATTTCGTTCCATATTATTTTTGTTATTTGGTCTTTGTATACTTTGTTACCTTGTCTTTTTTTACCTTATTTTTTTATTCTGTCTCCCCAAATCTCTTGTCTTCCTTTAAATCTGCAATTTTGTTCATTTACACGCCCATTTACATGTAAACAAAACTTATCAACATGTAAACAAAATCCTATTTTTTTCTTTTTATAACTAATACCTTGTTTGGATGTTCACTTGTCAACTTGTCAAGTAAAAACCTGTTTACTTGTCAACTAAACACTCTTCTGTTTATAATTATAAGTGTTTTATGTACTCTTTTGTTGGAATCAGTAAGTATTCAATTAAATTTTAATAGAAAATGTAATTTTACTCGAAAAAAATGCTTGCAACTTATATAAATAATATTTAAATTTGCATTCCATGAAAGTAATAATCTTTTTTTATATTGTGAAAAAAAGCAGCAATATATTTAGGTTTAAGACTCATCTCTAATAAAATGTTTCAGAAAGGAACAAAATCGTAAAGTTTAGCGAAACAGTTACACAATAATATTTTAATAATCAAAAGAGATCTATGGAGAAAAGAATTACTCTCTTTTTGTTTGGTCTTATCCTGTCATTAGGAACAGCGTTTGGTCAGGCAAAGATTAACGGAACCGTAGTTTCTCAGGACGATGGAGAAGCCGTTATCGGAGCATCTGTCATGGTACAAGGTACTACGACGGGTACAGTTACCGATATTGATGGTCACTTCACTATCGACGTTCCTGCAGGAAAGAAACTCGTAGTCAGTTACATTGGTATGGTCACTCAGACCGTAACTGCAAAAGATGGCATGAAGGTTGTCCTCTCTAATGACAATCATCAGCTTACTGAGGTCGTCGTAACGGGTATGACCCAGCAAGACAAACGCCTCTTCTCTGGTGCTGCTACCAAGATCGATGCTTCAAAAGCTAAGCTCGATGGTATGGCGGACGTGAGCCGTTCACTCGAAGGTCGTGCTGCCGGTGTGAGCGTTCAGAACGTATCAGGTACGTTCGGTACTGCTCCTAAGATTCGTGTTCGTGGTAACACGTCAATCTTCGGTTCATCAAAACCTTTGTGGGTTGTGGATGGTGTCATCATGGAAGACATTGCCAATGTTGATGCAAGTTCGTTGTCATCAGGTGATGCAAAGACCTTGATTTCTTCTGCTATTGCAGGATTGAATGCTGATGACATTGAAAGTTTCCAGATTCTGAAGGACGGTTCTGCTACATCTATCTATGGTGCTCGTGCTATGGCAGGTGTGATTGTTGTAACTACAAAGAAGGGTAAGGCTGGTCAGAGCCATTTGAGCTATACTGGTGAGTACACCCTCCGTTTGAAGCCAAGCTATAAGAACTTTAATATCATGAACTCACAGGACCAGATGGAGGTTTATCGTGAGTTAGAGAAGAAGGGCTATTTGAATTATGCCGAGATTGCTAATGCCTCTACAAGTGGTGTTTATGGTCGTATGTATCAGCTCATCTCTGAGTATGACGCTACTAAGGGACAGTTCGGTCTTGAGAATACACAGAAAGCACGTGACGCTTATCTGCGTGCTGCTGAGTATCGCAATACTGACTGGTTCGACCAGCTTTTCTCAAGTTCAATCATGCACAACCACTCTGTGAGTGCTTCTGGTGGTACAGATAAGGGTCAGTACTATGCTTCTCTCTCTGCAATGTACGATCCAGGATGGTATAAGTCAAGCCGTGTTCAGCGTTACACTGGTAACATCAATACGACTTACAATATTAATAAGAAGGTCGGTTTGAACCTTATCGCTAATGCTTCTTATCGTAAGCAGAGAGCTCCAGGTTCATTGAGTCGTACGATTGACCCATCAACTGGTGCTGTTAGTCGTGCTTTCGATATCAACCCTTACTCTTATTCTTTGAACACTTCACGTACACTCGACCCAACCGAGTCATATACACGTAACTATGCTCCGTTCAACATCTTCAATGAGTTGAACAATAACTACATGGACTTGAATGTACACGACTTCCGTATACAGACAAGTATTGACTATAAGCCAATAACAAAGTTGAAGCTTACTGCTTTGGTAGCTGTTAAGAGTGCTGCTTCAACGATGGAACATGTCGTTCGTGAAAACTCTAATCAGGCTTTGGCTTATCGTGCAATGGGTACAACAACTATCCGCGATGCCAATCCTTATCTTTATACTGATCCTGACAACCCATTTGCTCTTCCAGAGTCAATCCTCAAAGAGGGTGGTATTCTTGACAGAACAGGTAACCACTTCTTTGGTTGGGATACCCGTCTTTCTGCTGCTTACAACGATGTATTCAATGATACACACATCGTGAACCTCTATGCCGGTGTTGAGAGTAATAGCGTTGACCGTAAAGCTACTTTCGACCGTGAGTGGGGTATGATGTTTGATGCTGGTGAAATTGCTAAGCTGAACTATCGTGCATTCAAGATGTTCCAGGAGCAGGGATCTGACTACTATGGCTTGTCAAATACCCATATCCGCAGTCTTGCTTACTTCGGTACAGGTACCTATTCTTATAAGGGTCGCTATCAGATGACTGGTACTTTCCGTTATGAGGGTACTAACTATCTGGGTAAGGCTACATCAGCTCGTTGGTTGCCAACCTATAACGTTTCTGGTGCATGGAACGCACATGAGGAAGAATGGTTTAATAAGGTGTTTAAGCAGGCGTTGACACATGCTACATTCCGCTTGAGCTACTCACTTACTGGTGACCGTCCTCCTGTAACTAACTCATTGCCAATCTTCACAGCAACAGTGCCTTGGCGTCCATTTACTTCTATTCAGGAGACAGGATACGATGAGCAGTTCGGTAATAAGAACCTTACTTACGAGAAGAAGCGTGAGTTCAACCTTGGTTTCGACTTTGGATTCCTTGACAACCGAATCAATCTTACAACTGATTTCTACTGGCGTCGCAACAGTGACCTTATTGGTTACGTGAACCATCCACAGTTGGGTTCTTATAACCTTGCTAACGTTGCTTCAATGAAGTCTAATGGTATGGAGCTTTCATTGAATACACATAATATCAAGACAAAGGACTTCAGTTGGGAATCTAACTTTATCTTCTCATGGACACACAATGAGATTACAAGTCTCTTCACCCATGCGCGTGTTATCGACCTCGTACAGGGAACTGGTTATAGCCTTGTAGGTTATCCTGTAAACTCTATCTTTAGCATCCCATTTGCTGGACTCAATGGTGAAGGTTTGCCTACATTCATGAACGAGGATGGTAGAAGAACTATCTCTGGTCTTAACCTCCAGGAGCGTGATCAGGAGAAGATTAAGTATCTGAAGTTCGAAGGTCCTGCCGACCCAACTACAACGGGTTCATTTGGTAACGTCTTCCGTTATAAGAATTGGGACCTCAATGTATTCGTTACTTATAGCTTTGGCAATAAGGTTCGTTTGAACCATATCTTCAGCAATCGCTATGACGATATGGATGCTTTGCCTAAGGAGTTCCGTAATCGCTGGACATACAGTGGTGATGAGGCTTTGACTACTATCCCTGTAATTGCTTCACGTCGTCAGAACCGCAACAATTCACAGTTGGATGTAGCTTACAATGCTTATAACTATTCTGATGTTCGTATCGCAAAGGGTGACTTCATTCGTATGAAGGAAATCTCATTGGGTTACACTTTCCCTGCAGCTATGATTAGAACTATTGGTGTTAGCAGTTTAGCTTTGAAGCTTCAGGCAACTAACCTCTTCCTCTTCTATTCAGATAAGAAGCTGAATGGTCAGGATCCAGAGTTCTTCAATACAGGTGGTGTGGCTGCACCAGTTCCAAAGCAGTTCACCTTGACATTGAGATTAGGTCTTTAATATTTTAACGGAGGCTTCATATTCAGCTGAGAATATCCAAATGTTGATAGTAACTTTGGAGTTCCTAACAAGGCGAATGGTTGTAAAATGATACAGCCATTAGACAATAAAGAGATGCTGAATCAGAACCAGAAGTAATTTAATATAGAACGAATATGAAATTAAGAATATCATATATAAGGGCAGCTTGATGCTTGCATCTGTAGCGATACTTGCATCTTGTTCTGACCAATTGGATACGTTGCCAGACAACCGTACGACTTTGGACACACCAAAGAAGATTGCGGGTCTGCTTGTGACAGCCTATCCTGACCGTACACCGACGCTCTTTAACGAGTGGATGTCTGACAATACCGATTACATGGGAGCACAGAATAGCCAGGGTAATCGTGGTGGTGATCAGTACTTCTTCTGGCAAGAGCAGACAGAGGGTGGTAATGACTCTCCTGAGCAGGTGTGGATGCTTTATTATGAGGGTGTCTATAAGGCCAATGAAGCTTTGGCTGCCATTGAGGAGCAGGGCGGTCCAAAGAACGATATACTTCGTAATTCAAAGGGTGAGGCTTTGCTCATTCGTGCCTATGACCACTTTATCCTTGCTAACGAATTCTGCCGTCCTTATAATGGCAAGACCAGTACAAAGGATGCTGGACTCTATTATGCAACAGGAATTGCAGACTTCTCTGCAGCTGCAGAACAGAGTAATCGTGGTACTGTAGCTGATGTCTATGCAAAGATTGCTGCTGATATTGAGGCTGGTATCCCATTGCTTAACGATACATATGAGGTGCCAAAGTATCACTTCAATAAGCAGGCTGCTTATGCTTTTGCAACTCGTTTCTACCTCTATTATGAGAAGTGGGAGAAGGCAAAGGAATATGCAGATAAACTCTTAGGTAGTAACCCTGCTGCTTCTTTGCGTGACTATAGAGCATTGCAGGCTATGCCTTTGAGCAATTCAGACCAGGCAGTGAAGATTGCAGAGGCTTATTGTAGTGCTTCTGCAGGCTGTAACCTCCTCATTCAGACCAGTGTCAGCAGTGCTGGTATGGCACTTGCTCCATGGGTGTCAAACAAGCGTTATACACTCACTAACTACTTGGCAAATACCGAGTTGTTTATGAGTAATAATATTTGGGGTTCAGCTGCAAACACTATCTGGAAGCCATTTACTGCTAATCAAGGTGAGGCTAACTTTGCTTTGTTGATGAAACTTCCACGTGAGGTGCAGATTATCAATACGACAACTGGTACGGGTTATCTCCGCACTCTGAATGTAGATTTCACTATGGATGAGGCTTTGCTCAATCGTGCTGAGGCTGAAATCATGCTTGGACAGAACGATGCTGCCTGTGCAGATATGAACACTTGGATGCACAACTACTTCAATACCAGCGTGACGCTGACGCCTTCAAGTGTGCAAACTTACTTAATTCTGTGCCATACGCATACGCTGATGCTGGTAAGATGGTACCAAGTTTCAAGAAGCACATCAGCCCTCGCTTCACTATCGATGCTGAGGGGTCTGTACAGGAGTCACTCTTGCAGTGCTTGTTGAACTTCCGTCGTATCGAGACAGTACATCAGGGATTGCGTTGGATGGATATCCGACGTTACAACATCGTGATTCCTCGTCGACTGATCGGTGCTGATGGTAAACCTTCAAAGAACCTTGATTGGTTGGAGAAGGACGACCCACGTCAGACTGTTCAGATTCCACAGAGTATTCGTGAGGCTGGTGTTGATGGCAACCCTACCAAGACAGCTGTTCCAAACGCAGTACTCGTCAACCCTTCTGCCTACAGCGGACCAAGTTTCTCAGTGGTCAACCAGTATCCTGCTCAGGCCGGTGCACACACTTTTTAATAGCTAATTAAAGGATTAAGAAATGAAGAAAAATATATTAGCTTTATCGCTCTTGGCAGCAGTTGCAGCTGGTTTCACTGCTTGCTCAGATGATGCTTTGTCAAGCGAGAGCGTTATCAAGTCTTCCAAGACAGCAGACACAGCTTTCGATAAGTGGCTGTATAAGAATTTCGTAGTACCTTATAACATTCAGATTCAATGGCGTTATGAGGACAATGAGTCGGATATGTCTTATTATGACGTACCTGCCGATTCTGCTCAGTCAGTTGAGTTAGCACATATCATTAAGTACACCTGTGTGGAAGCTTATACCGAAGCTGCAGGTATTGACTTCACACGTCGTTACTTCCCAAAGCTCTTTAGCTTCTTAGGTGAGTTCGAGTATGAGAACAGTGGCAGCCAGAAACTCGGTACTGCTGAGGGTGGAAAGAAGATACGTCTCTTGGGTGTTAACTATATTGATAAGTATAAGACCAATCGCTCTCTACTTGATGAATATTTCCTCAAGACCATTCACCACGAGTTTGTTCATATCGTTAACCAGACAAAGGACTACCCACGTGACTTTGGTAAGGTGACTCCAAATGGTTATGTTAATGACTCATGGAGTTCTGATACGTATGGAGAAGGCTTGAGAAGCGTGGTTTCGTTTCAGCATACTCACAGAAGGAAGAGCGCGAGGACTTTGCTGAGGTGGTAAGTACTTACATTATCTCTACCGATGCACAGTGGAATGCTATTATCAAGAAGGCTACTCTTGTTGATGCGAATGGAGACCCTATCAAGGATCAGAAAACAGGAAAACCTGCTCCTCAACCAGGTGTAGAAGCGCTTGAGAAGAAGCTTGAGATTTGCAAACGTTACTATAAGGAGACCTTTAATGTCGACCTTGATAAGGTGCGTGATGCTGTCATCAGACGTGAGAACAACGTTGTTAGTGGCAGTTATAATCTTACAAGTCTTAACTAACAAGAAAGGATTACTATAATGAAAGCAACTAAATTATTTATATATCTCCTACTTGCTTTGCCAGCATTCTTCCTTCAGTCTTGTCAGACTGAGGAGGATAATGTCTTTGATAAGCCTTACTCTGAGCGCATGGGAGAGTTCCTGCAGAAGACTCAGGATACATTGACAGCATCGCAATATGGCTGGGCTTTAGACTATTATCCACAGAGAAACCAGGCTTATGGTGGCGTGGCTTACACGATTAAGTTTACTAATGATGATGCGATTGTACGCTATGAGAACAATCCTGATGATGGTGAAGTAAAGTCATTGTATAAGATGAAAGAAGACGACGGACCGGTTTTGTCGTTTGATACTTACAATACTTTCCTTCATAAGTATGCTACACCAAAGAAGGGTGAGTATCGTGGTAAGGAAGGCGACTTCGAGTTTGTTATTGATAGCATTGGTGCTGACTGCATCAAGGTTCATGGCAAACGTTCGTTGAATACTATGTATCTTCGCAAGCTCTCTGAGCCTGCAACTGACTATATAGAGAAGGTGACCGACCTCACCAACCTCTTTGTTTTCTCTGATTTCAATCTTAGTATCGGTGGAAAGACTTACACGCTCGTTATTACCGATAGGGATAATCGTCAGTTAGCTATCTATGATGGCAATACTCCTATTGCCGAGTCAGCTTATACCTTTACTGATAGGGGAATCCGTTTGTACGAACCTATCACGATTAATGGTGCTGTTGTCTATGACTTGACCTTTGATAAAGAGACTGCAAAGCTCTCTGGTAACGGTGTTCAGACTACTTCTTCAAAGATTGATGTCAACGTTATTGCCAATCTGATTGGTACTATTGATGTCTCTAATGGTGCTAAGAAAATTAAGAAGACAATACCTTATCTTAGTTGGCTCAACGTCAGCTGTGACGCTTCATGGGTTCACCTAACTAAGGAGGGCAACACGCTTACCATCGATGTAGACGCCAACGTGATTGCTACCAAGGCTCGTGGTGCTAAGATTAAGATTTCTAACGGTATTGATGAAGCAAGTGCAGCGGTTATGCAATATGACCTTTCTGCTCTCATGGGTTACTATGAACTCAAGATGACTTCATACGTCGTTGGTGACAATAATAAGGAGGTTCTCAAGGTGAATACACGCCAAGCTCGACTGAGATATGAAGGCTCTGGTGCGAACCGTAAGTTCTATTTGAATGTTTCCAGTCCTTATGGTGACGACTTTGTATTCCCATTGACCTATGTGGCTTCCGCAAAGGCGTTCTTAATGCAGAGTGGTCAGAATGTGATAACAATACGAAATAGTAGAGCAACCTTCTACATTGCCAACGCATTTAATATCGATGAAAACCGTGGTACGGGTACATATACAGATTTCTATAACCTTATTAGCTTCTCTGTAAATGAGAATGGTGATATCAGTGCATCACTCTGTGGTCCATTATTCGTCAACGCTAACGGACAGCTAAGGTACGTGAATTTGACTACTGAACGCTTCATTCTGAATGCTTACACGAGCGAACCATTTAGTGATGGGAATATTGCTGGTATGTGGGATATGTGGCTTAACCCAGTAATCACCAAGAAGCTCTACATCTTCATCTGCCAAGCCTTCTATCTTGCCAGAGGATTCATTCGACAATACAGCGTCTGTATTGATGCCACAGTATCTGCCAAACCGTGTTGCACGCTTCGATGTAGACTGGAACTCATTCCTCACAACATCTACAGCGTCTCAAGTAAAACTAAACAAGTAAGTGTTTTTATGAAAAAGATATTTAATATTTGTCTTCTCCTTGCTGTTACTGCAGGCTTCGTTGCCTGCAGTGACGACAATGATGCAGGTAGTAATTACTTGCGTAAGAATCCGGTCAGCGTGGTAAGTTCTAAGCTTTTTCTTCTCTGCTGCGGCACAGAAGGGTGGGGTGAAGTTTACTGCACCAGCTGGCTCAACCGTCTCTGTCAGTGATTCATGGGCTACGGCACAACTGCTGAATGACTCGGTCGTTGTCAGTGTTACTAATAACCCAGCCGTCGACAGTCGTTCTGCTGTGTTGACTATCAAGAATGGGAATGACTCTACTAATCTGCCTATCTTGCAGTCGGGAGCTGTCTTTAAATATAAAGGAGCTAAGAATGTTGTTGTTAGCGACAAGGATACAACCCTTACGTTGCCTTATTCAAAGGTGGGTGCTGAACCAGCCTTAGTGCTTGCCGATTCTGCTGATGCTTCTGCGGTATCATCTGTTGAGGATAAGGACTCTGCTTTTGTGGCACATATCAATGCCAATTCAACAGGCGAGGTTCGTACGTTCTTGCTCGTTTTGAAGAACCAAGAGCAACGTGATACGATTACTGTAACGCAGGGTAGCATAGATGATTTCGATGGTAAAACGTATAGTCTCTATGGGTATGACTTGTTGAAGATGACAAGCTCAACAACTGATATCAACTCATTGGTTACTCAGTTTGTTGGTACTTTTAAGAAGTTATCTGATACTAAGTTGTCTTTCGTCTCTAATGACACGGGTATGACGATGCTTTTCTATTTCGATCCTGCTAAGCTCTCACTGACATTGAAGGGTGGTGAATATATCCTTACACAAACGAAGGATAATACGACGTATCGCTATCGTACAGCTTTTTGGGATATTAAACACTATGCTGTATTGATGAACCTTATCCAACAGCAGACGGCAGCACATAATGCTGGTAAAGTGAGTGATGATGACTTTGCTAAATTCCAGAGTATGGTTACTGCTATCTATGATATCTATGCTTCACCTAATCTGTCAATGACAGCTCGAATGACTTACTCTAAGGAGGATCGCATGGTTGCTGGTCTCCTTGAGAGTAATGCTGCGAGTGCTGCTTACATCCAGTCTTATAAAGCTTTAGGAAATCTGGGTTTCCCTATTAGTTCATTTAATGGAAATGCACTCACTATCTATAAGTATGTGCAACAAGGAAGCAAGTTGACATTGAACAATGTTTCTTATATTCTTCAGCCTGTGATGCTTTTCCATCGTTTAAGCGCAAGTGCTAAGCCTGCTGCGTTCATGAAGAAGAGATAATGAAAGGTTTGAGAAGTCTTTAAGAGGGCGACTCTTTTTAAGTGGACGAGTCTTTTTAAATAGACGGAGTACACAAGTAAACGAGTTGACAAGTTAATTGTTTTGAGGGGTATGGCTCCTTGAGATAATTAACTTGTCAACTCTTTTTTTGTGGTTTTGCATTCCTTGATGGAGACAGGGTAATGGAAGACGTGGTACAGGGTAATGGAAGACATGGTAACAGGGTAATGGAAGACATGGTAACAGAGTACCAAGAGACATGGTAACAGGGTATTCAAGACATGGTAACAGGGTAATAAAAGACATAATAACATAGTATTTCACTTTAAAGTAACAGGGTTATGTTTTGCTCATTATGCTATTATTATGGGTCTTCAGCAATTTGGAGTGATACCATTTGAGATTAGAACTTTGAAGAAAGGTCACACAGAGCAAAGGAGAACACGGAGGTTTTATATAGTTGTAATCGTTAGGCACAGAGGCACCGTTGGTGTGTGGAGGAACAGAGGATATTTGCGAGTTTTATTAATGATTTTGTCTACTTCATTACAAAGTAGTGGTTTGCAAGATTATTACTAAAGTTATCAGCAACACGTACATTACGGCTCTGTCGCTCTTTGTGCCTTCGGCACCTCCGTGAGAGTGTCTGCTTTCACCTCCGTGTTCTCCCCCTCTCTGTGTGACTTTTATATGTAGTAGGCTTAATTTATCACCCCATATTTCGGAAGAACCATTATTATGTCCAAAAATCAAAGAGTGTGGCGTGAAATTTGTTTACAATAATTCCGCTTCCAAGGCTTAAAAGCGGCATGAAAAACGTGTCTCTTACCGTCTTTGTAAGTTTGCTATAATCAGATAGTTACAAAGTTGCTCGGAAAAAGGTGCTTAATTGGGTCCTTAAAGGGCGTCTTTAAGAGGTCAAAAGAGCATCTTTAAGAAGCCAATTAAGCGTTAATTCGAATGCTGTTAAGCATGAATTAATTTTGAGGTTGTGATTTTTTATTACAAAATATCAGCTGAGTGAGTGTGCCCACTGCTGCCATTGGGTTAATAGTTAACCTCAATAGAAGCAGGGTAAACTCTATATGGGTCGAAATATTCGGTGCAGCTATTAATCATGTCTTGGAGGTTTGCCTTCACATTCTTTCGATAGAGCTCTTTCCCGTTGACGATAACGGTTACGGGCTTGTTCATGTCAACAAGTTCGTTGTTCAGATAAATGCGGAGTCTACCACCCTTTGCATCTGTGTAGCTGCGGTTATATCTCATTTCAATACCCCAATGTTTGTCTCGTTCAACAGCGGTATATTCCACCTCTTTGATATTAATCGTCACCATATTGTTGTGAATATTCATATCATAGTAGGTGCGATTTTCCGATGGAGAGGCTAACACTTGTAGGTTGTAGAAGCCCGAACGATGTCGCCCATCCATGTCATAATCTTCCCAGAGAACCGTCTTTGGATAGGGATTACGAACGAAATTCTTGAGCCATGGAGTAGTGAGGTCGTATTTAATATGATGCTGCATGCCAGGCAGTAGGTTGATGCGATGAACAAAGAGCGGACGCTTGTCGGCATCAAGCGGTCGTGCCAACTGAGCAGAGTCAAATGCAATCTGCGTATAATAAGTTAGAATATTACGGTAGAAACCAGTGTCATCCGCTCCTGTGAGGAATGAAAAACCAATGTTAGCACAGTTTTCTACAGGTGCATTCTTCAATGGTTCGCCACCAGCCATTGGACCCGCTGCAGCCCAATAGTCGGCATAGAAAGAGGCAAGACGCTGACTGCCATAGCCACCTTCAGATATACCGAAGACGTAGAGGCGGTTGGCATCAACATTACCCTCGACAAGTGCTTGTCGGATAAGCTTCTCCCAAGCAAACTGTTTAGCTACTTGCCACCAGCGATAGTAGTCGCCTTCATTAGGAATCTGTGGAATGAAATAGAGAGAAGGACCATCTTGGAATCTGTTTCCTAAGATAAGTCCAGTCGCCCATTCTTGTTCCTTTGGACCAGAACCATGCAGGTAAAGGAACAACGGAAGCTTGCCTGCTGCGCTTCCCTTTACACCATAATAGTAAGGCATGACGGCATTCTTTTCCAATGCTTCAGGCAAATTCCATGATGCTTTCACGCCTTTCTGCAAGTCTTCAGGCTTTGCGAGCTTCTGTTCATTTAGTTCGCGATTCGCTTGGCACCATGCATCCCATACCATCTTTTGGTTTTGAGCGATATCTTTGTTCTTTATCAGTTGCTGTATATCCGTAGTATAAGTCTTGTTACGTTGAAAGGCATCCTTGCTTTTCTGTTCTTCATTCTGCTTCTTTTTAAGCGTTTGAAGGAAGTAGTTTTTCACCTTCTCCTGTATATTACTTCCCTGTGCGTACACGTTGTTAGTGATAGCAGAGAGTGTGAGCGTCAAGCCCACCGCTACGATAAAGTTATTGATAGGTTTCATTATCAGTATTTATTTATTTGGGTTTACCCTTCTTTGAATGATTTAGGGTTGCAGACAAAGGTAAGCATTTTCAAAGGATTGTACAAGAGTTCTTGGTATAATACAGCCTCACCCCAGCCCCTCTCCATTACTTCCCTTCGGTCAGTGACCGCTGGTTCGGAGAGGGATTGGGGGTGAGGCTGTTAGAATCCACCGAATCCACCGCCCATAGGAGGACGACCGCCACCGTTGCCAGAAGGACGACCATTTGGACGTGGACGCATTCCGGGACCATTGCGGTCGAAGTCTGGACTATCCTTTGGTTTAGGCATAGCGTTCTTACCACCAAAGAGGTTCAGACGGTAGGTAGCACGCAGCATGATGTAGCTGTTAATACTATTGTATTCAGTATCTGTACGACTCATAGAGTTGATGACACGTGAGAGGTTGCTCTGCTGACGTAAGATGTCATAGAACTGCAAACTGAAGGTCAGTGCATTGCCCTTCAACATACTCTGCGAGATTTGCGCATTCCAAAGTAGCTCATTGGTGTTCAATGAAGCATCGCTATATCCGCGACGACTGTTCTGGTGAAGGTCGGTCGAGATGCTCATGTTCCAAGGGAGGTTAAGACTCAACGTACCACCATATGCAAACTGCCATGTACGTAGATTGCTCATACTCTGAAGATTATTCTTCGTGTTCGTATAATCTACTGAACCGTCTAACTCCAATTCTAACCAAGAGGTGCGATAGCTGGCAGCGAGTCGTTCTCCTAAGGTCAATGACTTCGTTATATTCTTCTCTAAGTTGCTTGTTCTGTTAAGCTGCAGATAGCTGACGTAACGATTGAAGTTAGCACGCGTAAAGGTGTGGAGATTCCATACACCAGCAGAGTCGATACTTGTATTATATATCAATCCTGCATCAGCATCCCAGTTACCATTTACGTTCACTGGCCGTATCGTACGTGCACCTGTAATCGCATCGTAGGTCACACTATTGCCGATAGCATTTCGTGTTGTTGAGAAGTTGGCAAAGGTCATCAATGCCTGTGAGTGACTCTGCTTGTAAGTGTTATAGAACAAGCGGAAGTTATTGGTGAAGGCTGGCTTCAGTCCCGGGTTACCAACAGATATGTTCTGTGGGTCTGTGTTGTCGACAATGCTGAGCAACTGACTCATCGTAGGCTGAGTTATCGTACCTTTATAGTTGATACGCAGGTTGCTCTGCTCACTGAACTTGTAACGGAAGTCGAAAGTAGGACTCCAGTTGAATACTGTGCGTGCTGTGTCAACGTGTACACCAAGGTAATCCTGCATATAGGTAGAATGCTGTGGCTGGAGCATCACACCCACGTTCATTTTCCACTTGTCACGAATCATTCGCATCATTACCTGCATGTCGTGTGTATATGTGCGATACTCAGAGTAACGGCTCAAGTTATCATCGAGATAGCTTGCCAAAGGATTGGTCAGCAGTCCGAGATAATTGTCCCATGAACGGTAAGCTGGTTGCAGACTACCGAATGTTCCTGATGGCATAGTAGAGAGATCGTAGGTGTCACGGTCGCTCTTTGAGAAGCCATACTTAAATTGATAGCTGAACTGCAGGTAAGTCTTGCGGGCTATTGGCTCGCTATAAGTTGCCTGTAGGGCATAGTCCCAACTCTTTGTTGGCATAAGGTTGTAACGATAAGCACGATAAGTAGAGTCGTTTCCGAGTGCATCTTGCAACTGGAAATACTGAATATCTTGCGTTGAGAAGGTCTTTGAATCCGAATCACTATAGTTACCATCTACGCGCAAAGTAACGTTTCTTCCGTTGCTTGAGAGCTTGCGATTCACCTGCAGCATAGCACCCAAAGCGGTGGTATTACCATAGCTTATGGTTATATTACGCTGTGTATTCACCATCGTTCCCAATGCTTTCAGCTGTGCGATAGAGGCTGCTGACAATGGATCATCAACTGTTTCGTATGGGTCAGCGTTATAGGCAGCAGAAGAACTAACCACCTGTCCGTCGTTCTTAGTGAGTCTGAAGTTGGGTCGGAACATAATATTCCATACAGAGTCAGGTCGCCACTCCAAGCGGAAACGGCCGTCCCAAGAGTTCGTTCTGGTGTATTCTTGTGAAAGACGGTTGGCAAATGAGCCCTGACTTGCTACGAAGTTCTCACTTGATACACGTGTGTTCAGATCGCCATTAGAGTGGTTCCAACGCACACTACCATCCCACTGCAGGGTGTTTCCGTTGTCATAGTTCAGGTTCAGACCCACCATCTTGGTTGCGTTCAATCCCTGTCTTACGCCACCGAAACCGCCACGTGGACCACCACCGAAGCCCATGTCGTTGACATTATTGGCTGATGCAAAGCCCATCATACGGAATTTATTGTTAAAATAAGCACCCATAGCCTTCTCTGAATAGCGGTTGTGAGTACCGATACCGAGGTCAATATTAGAGAATAAGCCCTTGTTCATCCCCGACTTTATACCAAAGTCGAGTACTGTTGACTCGTTACCATCATCAATACCAGTCACACGACTCAAGTCACTCTTTTGATCGTAAGCCTTAATAGTTTGTACGATAGAGGTAGGGAGATTCTTCATCGCGGTCTTGGTATCGCCCACCATGAACTCCTTTCCATCAACAAGAACCTTCTTAACTTCCTTACCATTAATCTTAATGGTTCCATCACTCGACACTTCCGCACCAGGTAATCTCTTTACAAGAGCCTCAATTGTCGAACCTTCTGGCACACGATAAGCCGAAGCATTGTACTGGAAAGTGTCGGCTTTTACAACAACTTTCGGTGCACTTGCCACAACTTTCACCTCTTTCAAAGTGCGTGAGTCTACTTGGAAGTCTAACTGACCCACTGCCACATCCTGCTCATTGGCAATGGTAATGTTCTGAAAAATAGTCTTGTAACCTACATAAGACGCTTTCAAAATGAATCGTCCATTGCTCGGAGCCGTAATTTTAAAGCTTCCTGCCTCGTCTGAAGTGGCACCAACAACATAGCTACTGTCCTGCTTCAACAGCTGAACAACAGCAAATGGTACCTTCTCTTTTAACTCTCCATCGTAGAGTGATCCCGTAATTGTTCGGTTCTGTGCCAGCATCGATATAGAGCCAGTCAGCAGAAGAACAAATGTCAACAGTCTTTTTACCATAAGTTTATTGTTAATTTCTAAATCTTGTCGTTGAATGATATATATGACGACAAGAATGTGATAAGGTTTAATGCAGGTTAATATTTTATTGAAAAAAGATTTCAAGAGGCTTATATATAAGCGTTGTTTGGAGTCTAAGGAAGAATGCTATTGGTTCTTTTGTGGTGCTGAAGGCATTTGATAGTAAACAACTTGCAAACACTGCACACGGAGTAAGTGATGTGCGCAAAAACATTGGTTTGAGTATTAAAGTGTGTGAAATAAGTATGTAATTCTATGTTTGTGTAAAAAGAAAAGGCGTATTTTTGTATTGAATATTAAAGGAGAAAGCTTATGAGACAGAATATTATTATATCAAAACAGTTCAAGAGTGAATTGGCAACAGCCATCTCAGAATGTGAGAAGGATAAGATCTTTGTACTCGTTGATGAAACGACACGTGAGATGTGTTGGGAACTTATCAAGGACTATTTCTGTCTGAAGCAGGCACAAGTAATTACGATTGGTACGACTGATAGTAGTAAGACGCTTGACACTTTGGCTTCTGTATGGGAAGCATTGCAGCAGGGAGGAGCCACACGCCACTCACTGTTGATAAACCTTGGTGGTGGTATGGTGACCGATCTTGGTGGTTTTGCTGCTTCAACTTTCAAGCGTGGAATCAACTTTATTAATATTCCAACCACGTTGCTTGCGATGGTAGATGCCAGTGTGGGCGGTAAGACGGGTGTGAACTTTGGAGGATTGAAGAATGAGATTGGCGTGTTTAGTGAGGCTGATGTCGTTCTCCTTAACACCGAATGGCTTAAACACTCGATACGGCAAACATCCGTAGCGGTTATGCTGAGATGTTGAAACATGGTTTGATAGCTGATGAAGCCATGTGGGCAGAGCTGATAAACTTCAATCTTGCTCAGTTAGACTTACAGCAATTGAGCGAAATGCTTGGTAAGAGTGTGCGTGTAAAGGAGTGTATTGTTCAGGAAGATCCACATGAAAAGGGTATTAGAAAGGCATTAAATCTTGGACATACCTTTGGTCATGCGTTTGAGTCATGGTCATTAGAAAAGAGTCCAATTCTTCATGGTTATGCAGTGGCTTTCGGCTTGATAGCTGAGCTTTATCTGTCTGTTGTGAAGACAGGCTTCCCAACGGAACGTATGCGCCAGACGGTCAACTTCATTCGTGAGTATTATGGTACATTACCTATTACGTGTAATGATTATCCTAAGCTCATTGAGTTCATGCATCATGATAAAAAGAATCGTGGTAATGAAATCAATGTTACGCTCTTAGGTGGTATTGGTGATGTCCGTATCAACCAGTCTGTCAGTGAGGATGAAATTAAGGAAGCCCTTGACTTTGTGCGTGAGGGGTAAGTAAAGGGTATTGGGCTAATAAGGCTAATAAGACTAATAAGACTAATAAGGCTTAAGCCTAATCACCAATCTTATCCTATTAGCACTCCCCTCCTTTGGAGGGGTCGGGGGAGGTTTTTACACCCCCTCTTCCTCAGCCTTCTCCAACTCACTCTTTGGTTGTTGTTGTGGCTGATCGCTTGGTGTATCAAGTTGTGTAGCCTTACTGATTCGCATGCGGCTCATATTATCGATGGTTACATCCAATGGCACATACTCATCGCTCTTTGGATCAGGTGAACCCACACTTGCACCAAAGTAGAGCTTGTTACCCTCTGCACGGTCGAACATGAAACCAATCAGTGCACCATCCTTACCATATTGGTTATCAGTGTATTCTCTGAAATCATCTTTCGTAAGTGTACGCTCATAGAAAGATGAACCATCTTGACGAAGAATCTGTACCTGGAACTTGTTATCGTAGTATTTACGTCCGTCTTCATCACTGACGATTGACAATGACTTGTCTGCAAAGCGGTGGATACGAATCGTATAGGTACTACCCATCCATTCTATTTTCTTCTCATATTTGAAGTCGGTCATTGGCTGTGGACCGCTTGGTACCTTTGGTTTAGGTGCTATCTTAGTGATAATATCGTTTGATTTCTTTTCTTGCTTGCAGGCTGTGATACCAAAAAGTATCAAGCCCAAGCTTAATAATTGAAATATCTTTCTTGTCATAATGCGTAATTCTTGTACGCAAAAGTACGTATTTTCTTTGAACCCTGCAAGAATGAAGTGTAAAAGATAGTTTTTCAAGTGGGGTAACGATACCAGATTATAAGGACACGGATAGGATATAAAGAGGAAGATTCTCTGTTTCCTGAAATCGCTAATCAAACATGAATCTCTCATTAGTATGCTCAGCATAAAGTCACTATTAAAATGGTGTTGACCCTGCGCACCAATGGTGCGGACGCTCCGCACCGTTGGTGTTAGGCGTTAACACGTAGCTTATCGATGCTAATGAGTTAGGATGAAAATGCTGGTCATAAAAAAAGGATGCACGAAGTGTGCATCCTAAAGAGATTCTATTGAGAAACAACCTGTTACACAATGAGTGAAAAGACCACCTTAGGCGTCTTTGATGCACTCCTTTAGTAAATTGATAAACTTCTCTTCGCCCAATCCTGAACGCTCAGAAGCGGTGCGGACAGTAGCTTTTTTGAGAATCAACTTACCCAATGGTGTGTTTAGCATTTTGAAAGATGGATAGCGAGAAGCGAGTTCTTTCTTCAGATTTGGATAAGCTGTAAAGAGGTCTTTCAGACGTGTGTCTGGTGTTATCTCAATAGGAGTGACTGATTGTGCAGCAGACGCTTCGTCGTCTTCATTGTCAGAAGGAGTAGTGTTTGCAGCACTTTCCTCTTCTTTCCAGCCCATGTCAGCAAGGTCTGTGAACCTGTCAACTCACGGATATGTGTGCAATCCTGCATCATCTCGAGTACACCACGGAAGCGGCCTTCTGCATCGCGCACAGCAAAGTAAACGATGTAGATAAATACTTCTGGCTTGTTAATCCAGAACTCGGCTTTATCTTGTTCGCCACTACGGAATTTCTCTACGATTTCCTCAACGATGTGTACACTCTTACGTGGGTGGCAGTTAGACACCTGTCGTCCGATGACATTCTTTGATCTTGGGAAGATACGATGGTCGGTATCTGAATAGAACTTCACCAACTCGTTCTCGTCCACAAATGAGATGTCTACTGGCAGATGCTTATAGATAAGGTTTATCTGCTCTAAGGTCAGCTTACCTGTTGCCACATCCAACTCCTGCTGTGGACCTGCAGAGTAGCCATACTTGCTGAGCAATGCCTGCAGGTCTTCTGCAAAGCCCTTTTGAGGTGTTGAGTGTTGAGTGTTGGGTGTTGATGGTGTGTCTACTTTGAAGAAGGCAAAACCAATCTCTTGGTCGCCCGACTTCATGTCCTCAAACTCCTCTGCCGAGATAAGAGCGTATGAAGTAGGGTAGAGGATAGTCTCCTCCTTTTCCATCAAGTCGCGTGCATAGGCGATAAGCTCATTTTGTTTAGCGATGAAAGCTTCATCTTCGCCAGCCTCTAAGAGTCGGAGTGAATCCTTAATCTCATCACGAACGATGTCGTCAAAGTTCCACATTGTTGTCGTTGGGCGGTCGAATCCTTTCTTCTCCAAAAGAGGATAGAGCTGATTCTGCTTACGGTGATAGTGGATAGGATACTGACGAATCTGGTCGTAGAGTTCTAACCACTGGTTTTTAATGACAGGATATTGTACAAGATCCTCCACTGCAAGGAGCAGTCTTCGCATCTCGTCATTCTCTTTATAATAATGTGAGAGTGGGTGATCCTCTGGTACATCAGGGCGGCTGTAGTCCATGAAACCTTCAACGAGTTCAATAATCTTGCGCATGTCTGCACGGATACACTCGTCGTCCTCACGCGACTTCATGTTCTGTTCGATGAAGGCAAGGTGATAAGGGCGAATCTTTCCTATCTTTGTCTTCATCACTTCGCGTGCCTCTTCTAATGAGAGCTGTCCTGTTTCATACTTTTCTTCAAGCTCAAGCATTGCCTGCATTTTCTCCATCTCAATTGCTGGGAGAAAGTCTTTCATCTTATTTGCCATAACTTTGTTACTGATTTTTATTATTTCTAATGCAAAGATACTGAGTTATTGGGAAATACAAAGATAACATATGTTACCTTATTTAGTTAAATAATGATAATTTGTTGTTTGGGTTTATGTGATGTTTAGTCTGATTAATGTTTTCCTCCCTCTATTATTTTCATTCTTCCTTATAATTTGTTATCTTTGCCATAGTTTCGTTGGATAAATTATTTTAGGGATAATTTATGACCTGCTTGTGCATGAGAGAAAAAACTGAAAGCTCGGACTTTATCTATCGTCACAAGAAATAGAAAGTTTGACCTCTTTAGACATTACAACAGATAACGTATAAGAAAAAAGTATGGGACTACAAACAAAACGCCTGCTATTGAGAGCGTGGAAAGAAAGCGATGCTGAAGCATTATACAAATATGCTCGGAATCCAAACGTTGGTCTGATTGCTGGTTGGCTACCGCATACAAGTGTAGAGAACAGTCGTGAGATTATAAAGGTAGCATTCTCTGCTCCTGAAACCTATGCAGTTGTGTTGAAAGAAACAGGTGAAGCTATCGGTTGCGTTGGAATAATGGCTGTAAGAAGTGAAGTCAAAGCGCAGACATGGCAGACAACGAGTGTGAGATAGGTTATTGGATTGGTGAACCCTATTGGGGACAAGGCTTGATACCTGAAGCCGTAAACGAATTGCTTCGGTATGCGTTTGAGGACTTAGGGAAAACTACAGTTTGGTGTGGGTACTACGATGGCAACGAGAAATCAAAACGAGTACAAGAGAAATGCGGATCCGTTTACAGTCATACAGAAGGCAATAAACCTGTTCCAATGTTAAATGAGGTTCGCACAGAACATTTTACTAAAATCACTTTAGACGATTGGAAGAAACTGCATCGGTAGTTTGAAATAAATTACAAAAGAGGTTATGACAAAAATAAACTTAATAATTATGCTTTTCCTTGTCGTATTTATGATTCACGAATACGAGGAAATTATTATGTTTAGGCGTTGGATTGACAGGAATAGGGGAGAATTGAGAAAACGATTTCCTAAAATCGAGTCGTTCTTTACTCGACATGGACCTTTCGATTATTCCACTTCCACCTTTGCCGTTGGAACTGCTCACGAGTTCATACTTGTTTCTGTTGTTTCGTTTTGCTCGGTTTGGACAGGTCAATATCAATTGTGGTTTGCTGCATTGACAGGATATTCCGTTCACTTGTTAATGCATATCGTACAGTGGATTGTATATCGAAAGTATGTGCCAGTTATCATTACAAGCCTCCTAACATTGCCTTACTGCATCTATTCTTTTGTTGAATTCTCAAAAGTAACAGTTCTATCCTTCTCGCAAATGGTTTTATGGGCAGTTATTGGTATTGTTCTTACCATACTAAGCGTGTTTTCTGCATTCTTCTTTATGGATAGGTTTCAACGTTGGGAAGAAGGTAATAAATAAGAAATAAATGATGGAAGAATATTATAAGATAAACAAAGAAGCGTGGAATGTAAGAACAAAAAATCATTTGTATTCTTCCTCATAAATTTATTATCTTTGCCATAATTTCTATGTAATATTCATAGCATTATGATTAAGTTTTGCAAAAGCATTATGTATAGGGATAATAATTATACCAGAATTGTTGGAAAAGAATATGATAACGAAAAACATTGTTTTTGCCCTGATATTCTTCTGTAATTCATTAAAAAAATAGTTGAGAATATGTCTTGTAATGTTACAGAAATGTGGATTATAATCAGATTATTTGTAACTTTGCAAACAGATATATCAAAGTTGATAAAGTTATGAAAGGATTAGGAATTAGTGAAAGGAACTGCTATCTGCTTATTAATTGTAGGATAGGATTAAGTCCATCTAAATAAACTTGCTAAGATTATTATGAAGCAAAGAAACATTATGAAGGATTGACTGACACAGAGGTGTTGAAGAGTCGTGAGCAATATGGGGCTAATGTGCTAACACCCCGAGAGAAGGAACCACTATGGAAACAGTTCTTGGAAAAGTTTGAAGACCCACTGATTATTATTCTGCTTATTGCGGGTTTTCTCTCTATTGCTATCTCTTGTTGGGAGTATTGGGGCCTTCATGTTGAAGATGGCGCAGCCGTTTTCTTCGAACCAGTCGGTATATTCCTCGCTATCTTCTTGGCTACGACGATTGCTTTCTTCTTTGAATTAAAAGCGGATAAAGAGTTTGCTATCCTCAATCAAGTGAACGATGAAGAGGAGGTAGAGGTCATCAGAAATGGAAATACAACGACTGTTGCTAAAAAAGATATTGTAGTTGGCGATATTGTTATTATCAATACGGGTGCTGAGATTCCTGCTGACGGTAGGTTGTTGGAGGCAATCTCATTGCATGTTGATGAGTCTACACTGAATGGAGAGAGCGTACCTGCTTATAAATCGGTAAAAGAGGAGGAGTTTGAAAAGGATGCTTCATACGCTACGAACCAGGTGTTACGTGGTACGAAGGTAATGGAGGGGCATGGTATCTTTTCAGGTTGAGGCTGTAGGCGATAGGACAGAAAATGGTAAGGTGTTTGAGGCTGCACAAATTGATGATAGCGTTAAAACACCTCTTAGTGAGCAACTTGATGGACTGAGTGTGCTTATTACTAAACTAAGTTACGTTTTTGCAGGACTTATCATTGTAGGTAGATTAATGGTGTTTTTTTCCATTGAGTCCTATTGTTTGGACCTTAACCATTCCTACAATCGTATTTTTTTGCTTGTTATCAGGAAGTTTGATGGTTGGAAATGGTATTCGAAAACAATTAGCACTGTAGCGTATTTCTGTATTCTGATGGCGTGTGTGATTGTTTTCCACGATTGCCTCATGCCCGATAAGAGTATGGCAGGATTATTTGCTCATGCACTGAATACAATGATGATTGCCGTTACATTGATTGTTGTTGCGGTACCAGAAGGCCTTCCTATGGCTGTGACGTTGAGCTTGGCTTATAGTATGCGCCGAATGATGAAGACCAATAATCTTGTACGTAAGATGCATGCGTGTGAGACAATGGGGGCTACAACAGTTATCTGTACGGATAAGACGGGTACGCTGACGCAGAATCAGATGCGTATTTATCAAACTCAATTCTATGCTTTAGCTAATCAGACATTAGATGATGGTCTTGCTTCTTGTTTGTTGAAAGAGGGGATAGCTGTCAATTCTACTGCCTCAATAGATTATACGGATGCAAGTAATCCTAAGGTTCTGGGCAATCCTACTGAAGGAGCATTACTACTTTGGTTGAAGGATAATCAGGTTTCTTATCAGGAACTGAGAGAGGCTGTGCAGGTTATTGATGAACTTCCTTTTACTACGGAACGGAAGTATATGGCAGTGCTTGTAAACTCTGCTTTGATGGAGGATAAGCAGATTCTCTATGTGAAGGGTGCGCCAGAGATTGTCTATGGTCTTTGCAAACAAACTGATTGTAATGTGCCGAAAGAGGAGATTGAGCATCAGTTGGAAGGCTATCAGGAGCAGGCTATGCGAACTTTGGGCTTTGCTTATCAGATTGTAGATCGTAAGACAGAGGTATTTAAGGATGGACGGGTTGTTGCTGATAATCTAACTTTTCAGGGTATTGTCGCAATTAGCGACCCTGTGAGAAGTGATGTGCCTGGGGCTGTGGCTGAATGTATGAAGGCGGGTATTGATGTGAAGATAGTTACAGGTGATACCGCAAGGACGGCAAAGGAGATAGGTAGACAAATTGGCTTGTGGACAAGTAATGATACGGATAAGAATATTATTAGTGGTCCAGACTTTGCTGCACTTTCTGATGATGAATTGGATAGCGGGTGAAGGATCTGAAGATTATCTCTCGTGCTCGTCCGTTAGATAAGAAACGTCTTGTGGAATCGTTGCAGCGTTGTAATGAGGTGGTAGCTGTTACGGGAGATGGAACCAACGATGCACCTGCGCTACAAGCGGCTCATGTGGGACTTTCGATGGGTGATGGTACTTCTGTTGCTAAGGAGGCTTCGGATATTACGATTATCGATAATTCTTTTAGTAGTATTGGTAAGGCTGTGATGTGGGGACGTTCGCTTTATCAGAATATACAACGTTTCTTACTCTTTCAGCTAACCGTCAATGTTGCGGCTTGTTTCCTCGTACTTGCTGGTGCGTTTATGGGTACGGAGTCTCCGCTGACGGTAACGCAGATGCTGTGGGTAAATCTTATTATGGATACCTTTGCGGCTATGGCGTTGGCTTCTTTACCTCCGTCAGAGAAAGTGATGAAGGATAGTCCACGTGATAGGAATGCCTTTATTATCAATCGTTCTATGGGCTGGAATATCATTGGTGTGGGTGGTTTCTTCTTTGTGTTGCTGTTGGTATTGCTTTATATCTTCGAACATGCTGATATTACTGCATTGAGAGATATTCTTCATTTGCAGCTTGGTGAAGTTAATGGACTTAGCCCATATGAGCTGACTTTTGATTTTTTTACTATCTTTGTGATGACGCATTTTCTTCTATCTGTTCAATGCGCGTGCTTTTGAAACTGGACGTAGTGCGCTTCATTTCAAAGGGTGTCGTGGATTGCTCTTTATTATCTCAATTATCTTCATTGGGCAGATTGCGATGGTGGAACTTCCTATTCTGCAGAAGTTCTTTAATATCGTTAAGGGTGGTCTATCTTTTGAAGATTGGGCTATCATCTTTGATTGGTTCCTCTTTAGTCTTATGGGTTAGAGAGGCTTGGCATCTGATAAAAGTCGTCTAAAGAATAACTGAATGGGGGATGCCCTCTTTTGTGAGTGATTGAACATTTTGATGGAATTACCCATGGTGCTGTGATCACAGAAAAGTTTTATCGTGGATTGATATATATAATAAGGTGTAATGAGGTTTATTTCCTTTCTAACGAAGAAAAAACACTTTTTTGATAAAATTTTCCCCAAAAACATTTGGAGGTTACACAGAAAGTTTATAACTTTGCATTCGCTTTACAAAACAAGCCACCTGGCAAGTTACTTAAAGCAGTAAAGAAAGAGTTCTTTGAAAAGATTTACATAAACAGAGAAGTAGTACAAGAAGCGTCTGTTTGGTTTTATATCAAATGGATGGGTAAAAGAAACGAACCGATCAATTCATTGTTCCCTGCTTTTGAGGCACCGCCTCAAAACTAAAGGAACAAAAGAAAAGGTGCTTTTTACTTGATACTTTTAGGATAAGCGTTCTGAAAGCAGAGATTACTCGGTGAAGCGTTTGGGTTAAGGTGGTATCCATTATCATTTATCACCCATCACTTATCACCAAAACATATTTTACAATGGAGAGTTTGATCCTGGCTCAGGATGAACGCTAGCTACAGGCTTAACACATGCAAGTCGAGGGGAAACGGCATTGAGTGCTTGCACTCTTTGGACGTCGACCGGCGCACGGGTGAGTAACGCGTATCCAACCTTCCCATTACTGTGGGATAACCTGCCGAAAGGCAGACTAATACCGCATAGTCTTCGATGACGGCATCAGATTTGAAGTAAAGATTTATCGGTAATGGATGGGGATGCGTCTGATTAGCTTGTTGGCGGGGTAACGGCCCACCAAGGCAACGATCAGTAGGGGTTCTGAGAGGAAGGTCCCCCACATTGGAACTGAGACACGGTCCAAACTCCTACGGGAGGCAGCAGTGAGGAATATTGGTCAATGGACGGAAGTCTGAACCAGCCAAGTAGCGTGCAGGATGACGGCCCTATGGGTTGTAAACTGCTTTTTGTATGGGGATAAAGTTAGGACGTGTCCCTATTTGCAGGTACCATACGAATAAGGACCGGCTAATTCCGTGCCAGCAGCCGCGGTAATACGGAAGGTCCAGGCGTTATCCGGATTTATTGGGTTTAAAGGGAGCGTAGGCTGGAGATTAAGTGTGTTGTGAAATGTAGACGCTCAACGTCTGAATTGCAGCGCATACTGGTTTCCTTGAGTACGCACAACGTTGGCGGAATTCGTCGTAGCGGTGAAATGCTTAGATATGACGAAGAACTCCGATTGCGAAGCGCAGCTGACGGGAGCGCAACTGACGCTTAAGCTCGAAGCGTGCGGGTATCAAACAGGATTAGATACCCTGGTAGTCCGCACAGTAAACGATGGATGCCCGCTGTTGGTACCTGGTATCAGCGGCTAAGCGAAAGCATTAAGCATCCCACCTGGGGAGTACGCCGGCAACGGTGAAACTCAAAGGAATTGACGGGGGCCCGCACAAGCGGAGGAACATGTGGTTTAATTCGATGATACGCGAGGAACCTTACCCGGGCTTGAATTGCAGAGGAAGGATTTAGAGATAATGACGCCCTTCGGGGCCTCTGTGAAGGTGCTGCATGGTTGTCGTCAGCTCGTGCCGTGAGGTGTCGGCTTATGCCATAACGAGCGCAACCCCTCTCTTCAGTTGCCATCAGGTTAAGCTGGGCACTCTGGAGACACTGCCACCGTAAGGTGTGAGGAAGGTGGGGATGACGTCAAATCAGCACGGCCCTTACGTCCGGGGCTACACACGTGTTACAATGGCCGGTACAGAGGGATGGTGTAATGCAAATTGCATCAAATCTTGAAAGCCGGTCCCAGTTCGGACTGGGGTCTGCAACCCGACCCCACGAAGCTGGATTCGCTAGTAATCGCGCATCAGCCATGGCGCGGTGAATACGTTCCCGGGCCTTGTACACACCGCCCGTCAAGCCATGAAAGCCGGGGGTGCCTGAAGTCCGTGACCGCAAGGATCGGCCTAGGGCAAAACTGGTGATTGGGGCTAAGTCGTAACAAGGTAGCCGTACCGGAAGGTGCGGCTGGAACACCTCCTTTCTGGAGAGTTCGCTTATTGGTTAATCGATTTGATGAGTATGTAAGTATACAAGTCAAGAAGTTAACGGTAATCAAGAGAATAAAAGAACCTTTGGTTCGTTTTTCTTCTTGTACTCACTGACACTGTTTTAAGAATAAGAGAAAGGAAGTCTGGCATGAGAAGCCGCAGTGCTTTCTTCCAACTCAGTCCTATAGCTCAGTTGGTTAGAGCGCCACACTGATAATGTGGAGGTCGGCAGTTCAAGTCTGCCTGGGACTACACATCGGCGTTAAGCCAATGTGTATCAGGCACAAGTCTTTTGGGACTACACATTGGCGCTAAGCCATGTGTGACAGACTTAAAGTCCTTTGATACTTTCTCTATCCCTTGGGGGATTAGCTCAGTTGGCTAGAGCACCTGCTTTGCACGCAGGGGGTCAACGGTTCGAATCCGTTATTCTCCACTTCGCTGTCATCTGCTTCTGAGGCACTGTCTCAGAATATACAGAGTAACAGCACAAGATCTTTGACATATTGACACAAGCAAGACTGTAATGTAGAACTATTCTTTCTATAATGGGAAGAATTAGCATTCTAATTATTGAAGAAAAAACTTCAAATTCTTTAGAATCACACAACAGCTGAAAGTATGAGCTACATTCTTTGTAAGCAATTACAGAGAAGGCGAAGAAAGTAAGAAAGGGCGCATGGCGGATGCCTTGGCTCACGGAGGCGATGAAGGACGTGATAAGCTGCGATAAGCCTTGGGTAGGTGCAAATAACCTTTGATCCAAGGATTTCCGAATGGGACAACCCAGCAGGTTGAAGACCTGTTATCACTACAAAAGTAGTGAGGCGAACGAAGGGAACTGAAACATCTTAGTACCTTTAGGAAGAGAAAATAAATAATGATTCCCCTAGTAGTGGCGAGCGAACGGGGAATAGCCCAAACCTGCTTTGTGGCAACGCTTAGCAGGGGTTGTAGGACCACGCTGTCGTACTTAGATTGTGAGAAGAATGTTCTGGAAAGAACAATCATAGAGGGTGATAATCCCGTATTCGAAGCATGACGAGACGTAGTGGTATCCTGAGTAACGCGGAACACGTGAAATTCTGCGCGAATCCGCCGGGACCATCCGGTAAGGCTAAATACTCCCGTGAGACCGATAGTGAACGAGTACTGTGAAGGAAAGGTGAAAAGCACTCCGATGAGGAGAGTGAAATAGTTCCTGAAACCATGCGCCTACAAGCGGTCGGAGCCGCGTAAGCGGTGACGGCGTGCCTTTTGCATAATGAACCTACGAGTTACCATGTCTGGCAAGGATAAGCGTCATGAGACGCGCATCCGCAGTGAAAGCGAGCCTGAATAGGGCGTCGAGTCAGATGGGG